>Ga0187893_10013400_pt1 | contig 11420 bp, 12 predicted proteins | sample MA1701074metaG_FD_139574 | JGI IMG/M metagenome (GOLD analysis project Ga0187893, IMG submission 139574) | White microbial mat communities from a basaltic lava cave in the Kipuka Kanohina Cave System on the Island of Hawaii, USA - MA170107-4 metaG ...
ACTACGGATCAGGACAAGGCCATCGTCGAAAACAACGCGGCGGGCGCGCGATCCCCAAGTTACCAGCCGGGCCCGGTCTCGCTGCTGGAGGCCGACGTGGCAGCGTTTCGCGAGTGGTATCTGTCGTCCATCGGCCCGTCGAGCCGGGCTTCGCGCCTGAATGAAGTCCGGGGTGGCCGCTATTTCACAGCCTGAGCTACGCACCGACTGGACGATATTCCTGACGACGGTCGCAACAATCGCGCTCGCGTGCGTTCCGATCTTCGCATTTCGCGACAGCGCGGCCGCCACGATTACCAGGCTCTTCGACAGCGTGACGCGGAATTTCGGGATCCTGTACCTGTGGTACGGGTTCGGCGTCGTGGTCTTCCTAACTTGGCTCGCGGCGAGCCGATTCGGCCGGGTCCGGCTCGGGGCTTCGCATGAACGGCCCGAGTTTTCCACGTTCAGCTGGCTGGCGATGATTTTTTGCGCCGGCGTCGGCGCGACGCTCTTGTACTGGTCCGTCATCGAGTGGGGCTATTACATCGCCAATCCACCCTACGCCATGGCGCCTCGGAGCCCGGATGCGATCGAGTGGGCAGCCAGCTACGGCATGTTCCACTGGGGGATCACCGGCTGGGCAATCTTCTGCCTGCCGGCCATTGCCATCGCCTACCCGTATTACGTGCGCAAGGTTCCTTACCTGCGGCTCAGCACCGGCTGCAGCGCGTTCCTGCCGGAGGGCGCGACGAGCAGGCGCGGCCGCGCGCTCGATTTCCTGTACATGATCAACCTCATCGGCGGCACCGGTACGTCGCTCGGCCTGTCGACCCCGATGATTTCGGCGGCGGTGGCCGAGCTCCTCGAGCTCGATCGGCGCTTTATGCTGGACGTCGCCGTCGTCGTCGGGTGCATTGCCCTGTATGGCACCAGCGCTTTCCTCGGCCTGCAACGCGGGTTCAAGCGACTGTCCGACGCGACGATGATTTTGGCTTTGCTGCTGCTCTTGTTCATTTTCATCGTCGGTCCCACGCTTTTCATCTTGAAAATGGGGACTAACAGCATCGGCCTCATCCTGCAAAACCTGTTGCGGATGAATACCTGGACCGACCCGATTCGTAACAGCGGGTTCGTCGAGAGCTGGACAGTGTTTTACTGGGCGTGGTGGATGGCTTACGCACCATTCGTCGGAATTTTCGTGACCCGCATATCTCGCGGCAGGACGCTGCGCGAAGTCATCGCCGGAATGCTGACATTCGGCAGTCTGGGCGCAGCGGCGTTCTACATCGTGCTAGGAAACTATGCGATGCACCTGGACCTGCAGGGATTGCTCGACGTGACGGGCATGATGGCGGACGGCGGCGAGGCGTCTGCGATCACGGCCGTCATCCAGAGCCTTCCGTTCGGGCAGGTCGCACTCGCCATCTTCGTCCTGGTCGCGGTCGTGCTTCTTGCGACGACCTACGACTCGGCTTCGTACACGCTTGCATCCGTGTCGACACAGCGACTCGAGGCAGGTTACAACCCAGCTCGCTGGAACCGTATGTTCTGGGCCTGCGCACTCGGATTCCTGCCGATCACCCTGCTATTTGCCGAGGGTGGCCTCAAGGTGGTGCAATCGGCGACGATCGTGGTGTCGATGCCGCTTCTTGCCGTGGGTGTGCTGATGGCCCTGTCACTGATGCGCATGCTGCGCGAGGACGTGCACGCGCCCTGAGGGTAATCGGTCGGGGTGACAGGATCTGAACCTGCGACGCCTATGTTCGCGCGTGGGCCGCAGGCTTTCGCTGGTCTCTCCTTGCGCGAGTTGCGCGGCGCATCTGGGCTGCTGTGTCGCAGTCCGGATTCGGCAATCCGCAATCGCTCTGCTCGAGCGCGCATGGCGCCGGGCGGCGCATGAGCTGCGCGCAGGCGCGCAAGCGCTTCAAGCGTTTCAAGCGCTCGGACCTCGAACAACAGACGTTGGGCATCGAATGTCGAATGGACTCCGGCGTTCTGGATGTGCTTCCCTCGGCCTACAAGGACATCGACGAAGTGATGGCGAAACAGTCCGACTTGGTGGAGATCGTCCACACGCTGAAGCAAGTCGTGTGCGTTATGGGGTGACTGCCGTGTCTTTATCGAGTGGATTTAACTTAACGTGCACTCGATCGGCGAAAACGCCGCTGCACTGCCACATGGAAGACTCGCATGCTGGGCGCGAACGCCCGCACATGGATGTGCGGGCCGGGCGTCTTGGTCGCGTGCTCGCTCCTCCTCACCGATCTTCTTGATCTGTCTCGCGACCCGCTCCGCGGCTTCGCGCATCTGGACTTTCCGTCACACATCCAAGATTCTTCGCGCTTCGTATATAGTGTTGAAGTCTTGCTAACGGCAGAAAAAGAACGGGGAGCGCACCGATAAGGTTCGTACTTCGAAGCCAGCGGTAAGGCCTACGAATACCGTTTTCACTCCTAAACTAAGGGGTAAACCTATGAATAAGCATCTGCGCTATCTGCTGGCTGCGGCAGCGCTTGCAACCTGCGCCGCTACATCAGGATTTGCTGCCGACCATGGCGACGGACCGTTCGTGTCGGGATCGGCGCCCTCCGCCGATATCGGCGACGGCTTCCTGTTTCTCGATCCCAACGACAACAGCAAGCTCGTCATCGCCATGACCTTGCAGGGGTTTATCCCCGCCGGGGAGGCCGTCAATTTCTCCGTGTTCGACCACCGGATAAGGTATCGATTCGAGCTCGAGACCAGCGGCGATGCGAGGCCTGACCAGTTCATTAACGTGAGATTCTCTCGGAAGATCACCTCGGGCGCCACGCCGCAAACAGCTACCATCCGACTACCGGACGGACGGATTTTTACCGCGCCTACGACCGCATCGAATCTGAGCGGAGCCTCCCCGCCCCCGGTGGTGACCACCGATAACGACGTTGACTTTTTCGCCGGCGAGGTGGATGACCCTTTCACCTTCGACATCCCGGGCTTTGCCCGTTTCGTCGCCTCGGTATTGAGTGGCAGCGCCGACCCGACTCTGTTGCAGCGAGGGCGGGATTCCTTTGCCGGCTACAACAACCTCGCGATCGCCCTGCGATTCCCAGTGTCGCTGCTCGGTAGCGTAGCGGGTAATATCGTCGGCCTAAACGTGACGACCAGGGAGCGCGGCGATGATGGCGCGCGGCTGGACCGTGCGGGCAACCCGGCGGTCAACGTCGCGCTGATCCCGTTCCCGCGCAAGGACGAGCATAACCGGGCCACCACCCAGGCCGACGCCAACGGTCGTTTTGCGGACTCCATCGTGGCAACGCTCACGGCACTGGGCACCAATGACGCCAACATCGCGCTGCTCGCGAGCCTGGCCGTGACGAACGGCGATTTTCTCCGTGTGAACCTCGGGATAGCCAACACCGGGGCGGGCGGGGGTGATAACCCGGGGGCAGCGTTCCCGAACGGGCGTCGATTGGGGGATGATGTGATCGACACCATCCTTGCCGTGGTCACAAACGGTGGCATCCTCACCGGGACCAGCACCGGACCCAACGAACAGCCCCTACGCGACGCGTTCCCGTTCTTCGCGCCGACGCATCAACCGTTCACCCCCGGGCCGGCGGGCGAGGACGATCGGACCCGTAACTAGGCTGGAGGGCCGCGCCGCCTAGCGGTCGGCCCCCCTTTTAGCGGCGAACGAATGCGAACCGCCGTTCGAGGTAGGCGAGCCCCGTCGCGGCCGATTAGGCGCGGGCTCGCGATCATCGGATTCGCCATCATCTGCAGCGTGCGCGTCGGCGCGGCACCTTTCATCCCGGATCGGGACGAGCAGGTCCTGGAACACATCCCTACGCGGCTCAACGCTACCCTACTCGAGTTGCGCGCATTGCGCGTGCGTCTGGCCCAACAGCCGTCAAACCTGAGCCTGGCGACCCAACTCGCTCGCGGCTATATCGAAATCGGACGGGCGGAGCTCGATCCCCGCTTCTTCGGCTATGCCCAAGCGGCCCTGAAACCGTGGTGGGGTTTGCCATCGCCACCACCTGAGGTGCTGGTCTTGCGGGCCATCCTTAAGCAGCACGGACATGATTTTGCGAGCGCGTTAGACGATCTCGAGGCGCTGCTACAGCAAAACCCGCGCCATGCCCAAGCTTGGTTGACAAGTGCCGTGATCCTTCAAGTGCAGGGGGATCATCGGCAGGCCCTGGCTCACTGCGCCTCCCTTATCTACTTGCCTGGTTCTTATTTTCTCGGGACGGCTTGTCTGGGCAAGAGCCTCAGCTTGAGCGGTCAGGCCGACAAGGCCTACGACTTGCTGCGCGAACTCCTTGCCAGCAAACCCGATGCACCCGAAAGAGAGCGCCTTTGGGCCTTGACCGTGCTCGCCGAGGCCGCCGCCCGCCTGGGCTGGAGCAAGCAAGCCGAACTGTATTTCCAACAGGCGCTATCGCTGGGATTGCGGGACGGTTATCTGCTCATGGCTTTCGCAGACTTTCTGTTGGATGAAGATCAGCCTGCACGAGTTGCAAAGCTGCTGATAAAGGAGACGCGTGTGGATGGGCTGCTGTTGCGTCTCGCCATCGCCGAAAAGCGGCTGGGTTCATCAGGCGACGAACATGTGGCGAGCCTAAAAGGCCGCTTCGCCGCCAGCCGCTTGCGTGGTGACAAGGTACATCTGGGCGATGAGGCGCGCTTTACGCTGCACCTCTTGGACGATCCGCCAACCGCTCTCAAGCTCGCCCTCGCCAATTGGGAAGTGCAACGCGAACCCCGCGATGCCCGCATCGTGCTCGAAGCCGCGCTCGCCGCCCGCGACCCCGCCGTGGCCAAGCCGGTGCTCGAGATGCTTAACCAGAGCGCTTTGGAAGATGTCCGGCTCGCCGCGCTAGCGGCTCGACTCAAGCCGGTCCGACAGTGAGGCGTCTTCTTTTTCTGTTTTTGGGCCTGCTTTCCATCCCCGCTTTTGCCCACAAACCGAGCGACAGCTACTTGAAGATCGCACTCGAGGGTTCCACCGTCCAAGGTCAGTGGGACATCGCACTGCGCGATCTCGACAATGCCCTAGGGCTGGACGCGAACGGGGATGGAGCGATCACCTGGGGCGAGCTTCGGCGGCGCCATCGCGAGATCGCGGCCTACGCTTTTTCGCACCTGACGATCACAGGGAAGGGAGAGACCTGCGCCCCCAGGGTTCGGGAACATCTCGTTGATCACCACACCGATGGGGCCTATGCCGTGCTTCGGTTCGAAGCCCTTTGCCCGAAACCTCCCGAACGCTTGGGCATTAGCTACCGGCTGTTCTTCGATCTAGACCCCCAACACAAAGGCCTGTTGAATCTAAGCCATGGCGGCCAGACGCACAGCGCGATCTTCAGTGCCGACCAGGATACCCAAGTCATCGAATTCCTCGGGGTTAACCGGACCAAACAATTCTTGGCTTATGGTTGGGAAGGGACCTGGCACATCTCAATCGGATATGACCATATTCTGTTCCTGCTGAGTCTGCTGCTGCCGGCCGTGCTCAAGCGCGAGGGAAATCGATGGCGTGCGCTGGCAAGCTTCCGCGAGGCATCGATAGACGTGCTCAAGATCGTGACGGCATTTACCGTCGCGCATTCCATTACCTTGAGCCTCGCGGCGCTGGAAGTAATTGCCTTACCTTCCCGCTGGGTGGAGTCGGCGATCGCGGCCTCGGTGGTGCTGGCTGCGCTGAATAATCTCTATCCGCTGGTTTTCGGGCGGCGCTGGGTGGTGGCGTTCGTCTTCGGCCTGGCGCATGGGCTCGGGTTTGCCAACGTATTGACCGATCTCGGCTTGCCCAAAGGAAGCCTGCTCCTGTCTCTGGTCGGTTTTAACCTGGGCGTGGAAGTCGGCCAGCTCGTGATCGTGAGTGTGTTCCTCCCGTTCGCCTACCGATTGCGCGATTCGTGGTCTTACCAGGGCGTGATCCTGCGCTTCGGCTCCGCCTTGATCGCCTTGCTTGCTTGCGTTTGGTTGGTGGAGCGTAGCCTGGGGCTGAGTTTTTCCTAGAACCAATCTTCTACGGACTACCGGACCCGCCCGTTTCGTTTCAATTCACGCACGCGCGGACGGCGGATCGGTCTCCATGTTCGGGCAAACCCGCGCCGACCGGGATGGCAGCCACCGAAGATTGGGCCGTCTGTCACGTCCCCAGGAACATCCGGTACGCGGGATTGTTCGTCTCTTCCGTATACGCGTAGCGCAGATCGTCGATGTGCGAGATGAACTCGGCGCGTTCCTTGGGTGCAACCTGGATGCCCGCTAGCACGCGCCGATAATCCGAGCCGTGATTGCGATAGTGAAACAGGCTGATGTTCCATTGCGTACTGATGGCTCGCAGAATCTTGAGCAGCGCGCCCGGGCGCTCGGGAAACTCGAACCGGAACAGTAATTCGTTGGCGATCCCACGCGTGTCCTCGAAAATATCCGGGATCGCCGCACAGATCTGATCGGTGCCGACGAGCACGACCTCAACCACGTACTGGCGCGCCAGCCGGAAGGTTTCCTCGCCGACACGGCGCACGGCGAGACCATCCGCGAAGATCCCGACGTGCTCTAGTGTCACGCGCTCCTTCGCCTTGAGGGAAGTCGTGCATCGCAGCCGCGTCCTCGGGCTCGACCCCGATGACCTTGATCCGTGGATAGAGAGATTTGAAGTACGCCGTAATCCCGGCAATGAGGCCGCCGCCGCCAACTGGGACGAAGATGGCCTCGAAGTCGCCAGGCCGCGGCCTCAGAATTTCCATCCCGATGGTGCCCTGCCCGGCAATCACGTCGGGATCGTCAAACCGGTGAATGAAGACTAGATTACGCTCGCGCTCGAACGCCTGATCGTAGTCGTCGCGGTGGAGAACAACCTCGCTACCGAGATCCATCATGGCCTGTACCTTGATGTGCGGAGTGGTCTGCGGCATCACGATGACCGACGGAATGCCGCGCTGCCGCGCGGCGAGCGCCGCGCTCTGTGCGTGGTTGCCCGCCGAGGCGCAGATGACGCCGCGCTGCGCCGCTTCTAAGATCAACATTGGTCGGGGTGACAGGATTTGAACCTGCGACTCCTACGTCCCGAACGTAGTGCTCTACCAGGCTGAGCTACACCCCGAAATGCGGGACAGCGAACCGGTCAGCTGCTGCGGCTGACCTCGTTTTCAGCGAGTCGGGCAGTGTAATCAAGGCACCACAGCCACACAATACCGCGCACCATGTGTGCTCGAGTCGCGAGGCAGGAGGCCCACGCATGAAAGTTGGTTTCGCCAGGGTAGAGATGCTCCGTACCGTCCGCGACGTCGCCGTGCTGGTTTTCGCGGCCCTTCCGATCCTCACCTCAGCGCAGGACATCGACTTGGTCGACACGACGCTCGTGGACGGCACAGGCGCGGCGCCGCGCAAGAATGTCACTGTCAGCGTGCGTGGTGGCAAGATCGCGATAATCGCTGAGCGCGCGCCAGCATCGACCGATGGCGTCCGCCGAATCGACCTTGGGGGTCGCTTCCTGTTGCCGGGGCTGATCGACGCTCATGCGCACATTGAGTCCCCCGCGGCCGCATTGCGTGCGCTGCATTCCGGCGTCACGACGGCAAGGGTGCTGGGTGACACGTATCTGCAGGCAATCGGCACGCGGGATCTAATTCATGCAGGACACGTGCCCGGGCCCGAGCTGCTGGTGTCTCCTGGCCACATCCGCCCGAAGCCCGGCATGGCGTTCTACATCGTCTATCCGCAGTATGGTGCCGCCATCGACGGCGAACTCCGCGGTCCCGACCGCATCGCCGAAGTCACTCGCGCTCTGATCGCAAAAGGCGCGGACGTCATCAAGGTCGGTGCCAGTGAACGCGCGGGGCTCGCGAATACCGATCCGCGCAAGCCGGAACTCACGGAAGACGAAATGCGCGCTGTGGTGGCGGAGGCAGCCAAGAAGGGTCTATACGTGGCGGCCCATGCCCACGCGCGCGAGGGTGCGGCGAATGCGGTCCGTGCCGGCGTACGCAGCATCGAGCACGGGACCTGGGTCGACGACGAAACCCTCGCCGAGATGAAACTTCGCGGCACGTTTTTCGTGCCGACGCTCGCCGTCATGAGCCCGCTCGGCGATCCGCAGGGAAACTCGGCCGATGACGTGGCGCTGCAACTGCGCACACAGGCGATGATGGGGCCGCTGCGAGCTGCCGTGCGCATGGCGCACGCACTTGGCGTGATCGTGGCGGCAGCGACCGACGGCAGCTACGCCGACAAGGACGACACCGGCCGTATCCGCATTGCCCATGAGATCGCGATGCTGCGTGAGCACGCCGGGTTCACGCCTCTCGAGTCCATCACCGCCGCCACGCAGAACGGAGCGCGCGCGCTCGGCATCGAATCACGCACGGGAACGGTCCACGTTGGGCTCGAAGCCGATCTCGTTGTCTACGACGGTGACCCACTGGCCGACAGCAAGACGTTCTTCGAGCCGCGACTGATCATCAGCAACGGCAAGATCGTCATGGAGGGAGCGGGCTTGTAACGGTCAGGATTCGCGGCTGGCCGCGAACCGCGCGAGCGCCGCAAGCGCATCGCGGTAGGCCGAAACGGGAATTCCGGCCAAAGCTTCGAGAGCCAGATCGACCTCGTTTTCAGCGAGTCGGGCCGTGTAATCAAGGCCTCCGGCGCTTTCAACGATGGCACGGATCTGACCCTGCTCCTCGGTGCCACCCTGCTCGATGGCATTTCGGATCATTGCCGCGGCGTCTGCGTCACTGTGTTCCAGCGCATGAATCAGCGGCAGCGTCGGTTTGCCCTCGGCCAGGTCGTCACCGATGTCTTTGCCGAGGGATTCCGCATCGCCGCGATAGTCGAGGGCGTCATCGATGAGCTGGAACGCAATGCCGAAATGTTTCCCATAGCGCGCGAGCGCGGTCTCGATTTCGGCGGGCGCGTGGGCGACGATTGCGGCAATCTGGGCCCCGGCTTCGAAGAGTCGGGCGGTCTTGCGGTAAATGACCTCGAGATATCGGATCTCGGTCGTATCCGGGTCGCCGGAGTTCATCAGCTGCAGCACTTCGCCGGCCGCAATGGTGTTCGTGGCATCGGCCATGACCCGGATCAGCGCCGCCGAATCGAGCGCCGCCATCATCTGGAAGGCGCGCGAGTACAGGAAATCGCCGACCAGCACGGAAGCGGGATTGCCGAATGCCTGGTTGGCTGTCTCACGTCCACGGCGCCGTGCCGAATCGTCGACGACGTCGTCGTGCAGGAGGGTCGCCGTATGGATGAACTCGATCAGCGCCGCGGCGGGGATGTGGGCGGAATTCGTGGCGCCTGCGGCGCGGGCGGCGAGCACGACCAGAAGCGGCCGCAGCCGCTTGCCGCCACCGCTGACGATGTAGTCGCCGACCTGGTTGACCAGCGCGACGTCGCTTTCGAGCTGGCGGCGGATTTCGGCATCGACCGCGGCCAGGTCGGCGGCGACGAGCGCCCGTATGTCTTTGAGTTGCATGGCATCCCCGCGGCCGGGCCCGCGCAGTCGAATCCTAGCGGCAATTGCTCTGGCGGAGAATGCGGGGCCGGCCTTGCGGTTTGACCAGGGTCAATCCCATCTCTACAATTGCCCGCTCTTTTTGGAGTCCAGACTGTCATGTACGCCGTCATTGCCACCGGAGGCAAGCAGTACCGGGTGAGCGAGGGCACCGTCGTGCGGGTCGAGAAACTCGACGCAGACGCGGGCGCCACGATCGAGTTCAACCAGGTCCTGCTGATCGGCGAGGGCGCGGACGTCGCCATCGGCGCGCCTTATGTCACGGGCGCCCGGGTCACCGCGACCGTGCAGGCGCACGGCAAGGCCGACAAGGTCGGCATCACGAAATTCCGGCGTCGCAAGCATTACCTGCGCCAGAAGGGTCATCGCCAGCCGTATACCGAGGTGAAGGTGACGGACATCACGGCGGCCTGAGGGCGAGGAGGAGCGAGATATGGCACACAAGAAAGCCGGCGGCAGCACCAAGAACGGGCGCGAGTCGCAATCGAAGCGCCTCGGCGTCAAGAGGTTCGGCGGCGAGCGCGTGCTTGCGGGCAATATTCTAGTGCGCCAGCGCGGGACGCCGTTCCGCGCCGGCGACAATGTCGGCATCGGCACCGATCACACGCTATTCGCGAAAGTGACCGGACGCGTGCAGTTTCGGAAGAAAGGCTCTGACAGGCGCACCTTCGTCAGCGTGCTGCCGGAGTAAGCAAGGGCCGCGCGAATCGACAAGGACCCCGGCCCGGCCGGGGTTTTTCGTTACGGCGGACAACACGGATGAAATTCGTCGATGAAGCGGTCGTCAAGGTGGTGGCCGGCCACGGCGGCCGCGGCGCGGTCGGATTCCGCCGCGAAAAGTTCGTGCCGTTCGGCGGTCCCGACGGTGGCGACGGCGGCGCGGGCGGCAGCGTATGGCTGCGCGCCCAGGAAGGCGTCAACACGCTCGTCGACTACCGAATCAAGCGCACCTTCCGAGCACAGAACGGCCAGCCTGGCGGCGGGCAGGACTGCACGGGCAGGAGCGGGGATGACCTCTACGTCCCGATGCCGGTCGGCACTGTCGTCATCGACGACGACACCGATGAAACGCTCGGCGATCTCACGCGCGCGGGCCAGGCGCTCCTCGTCGCGAAAGGCGGGAAAGGTGGCTGGGGCAATCAGCGCTTCAAGAGTTCGATCAATCGAACGCCGCGCCAGAGCGGACCGGGTCTGCCGGGCGAATCGCGAACCTTGCGCGCGGAACTGCGCCTGCTCGCCGACGTCGGCCTGCTCGGGCTGCCCAATGCCGGCAAGTCGACGCTGATCCGCGCGGTGTCGGCCGCGCGGCCCAAGGTCGCGGATTATCCGTTCACGACCCTGCATCCGCAGCTCGGCGTGGTCGCGGTGGGTCCGCTCAAGAGTTTCGTGATGGCGGACGTTCCCGGGCTCATCGAAGGCGCGGCGGAAGGCGCCGGACTCGGCATACGCTTCCTCAAGCACCTGCAGCGCACGCGGCTCCTCTTGCACCTCGTCGACATTGCGCCGCTGGATCCGGACGCCGATCCGGTCGCCGGCGCGCGCGCGATCGTTGCCGAGCTGAAAAAGTTCAGCCGGGAGCTCGCGAAGAAGAAACGCTGGCTCGTGCTCAACAAGATTGACTTGCTGAGTCGTGAGGAGCGCGAGAAGCGTTGCGCTGACATCGTCCGCAGGCTGCGATTCCGCGGGACGCTGTTCAAGATCTCCGGCGCCACGGGCGAAGGGACGGGAGAGCTGTGTCAGGCCGTAATGCGGGAGCTGGAACCTACTTCGCGGACATCGCCTTGACTTGGCTCGCGAGCCGGCTCTTGTGCCGGGCGGCCTTGTTGCGGTGAATGATTCCCTTGCGCGCCATCGCGTCGATCACCGGCGCTGCGTCCTTGAGCGCAACCGCGGCTTCCTGTTTCTTCCCGGCGCGAATCGCCTCGAG
>Ga0187893_10013401_pt1 | contig 11420 bp, 9 predicted proteins | sample MA1701074metaG_FD_139574 | JGI IMG/M metagenome (GOLD analysis project Ga0187893, IMG submission 139574) | White microbial mat communities from a basaltic lava cave in the Kipuka Kanohina Cave System on the Island of Hawaii, USA - MA170107-4 metaG ...
CTCCGCGCCGAGGCGTGCTGGACGTCGGCCAGCCCCAGAGCCAGCGCCGGCTGCAGCGCTGCGGCGAGCTCCTTGAGCTCGCGCTCCTCGTCGCCGGGGTCGACCAGCAGCCTCAGCCGCGGGAGCTGGAGGTGGGTGGAGAAGGCGACCGCCTGCTCGAGCAGGTCGACCACGAAGGCGCGCAGCCCGGCGCGGACGGCGTCGGGCTCGCAGCCCCGGCGGAAGAGCGCCGCCGCGTCGGCCGGAGGCAGGTCAGCGCCGAGGCCGAGCACCCGCCGGGGCGCCGCCGCGCGCCCTCGAGCGGAAGGGCCCTCCGCGAGCGCGAGGAGGAGGGTGCGCGCCGCCTCCCGGCGCCAGCCGCGATCGTCGAAACCCGGCGCGAGCGCGCGCTCGACGTGGTGGAGCGCGAGCGGGCCGTGGAGCAGCGGCTCGAGCGCATGCACCAGATGGAGGATGGCGGCGAGCGCGCCCGGCGCCGCGGCCCGGCGCACGTCGCGCAGGTCGAGCGTCGCCTCGAGCGCCCTTCCCGGGGCGCCGAGGCCGTCGACGTGGAGGTCTCCGCCGAGATGGGCCGCCGCGACGGGGGCATCGAGGAGGCGGGTCAGGCTGAGCCGGCGCAACAGCTCGCCGCCCACCCGCGCCTCGGCTCGCTCGCTGCCGCCGCGGATGAAGGCGACGCCCTCGATCTCCTGCGCCGGCATGCCCAGGCCCTGGACGCGCGCGAGAAGGTCGCCCCGCCTTCGCTCGAACAGCTCGGCCGCCACCAGGTCGCGCAGGGTCGCCGTCGAGACGATCCCGCCGCCGTGCGCGCGCACCTTCGCCTCCACGCCCCCCGCGATCTCGGCCGCCTCGCCGCGCGCCAGCCCGCACTCGACCACGAGACTGGTCGAGATGCGCGCGGCGTCGAACGCCTCGAGACACTCGCGCCCGAGCGAGGCGACCTGCGGGGAGTCGCCGGCTCCACGCTCCGCTCCGGCCGCGCGCGCGCCCGCGTCGTGCGCTCCCGCCGCATGCATGAGGATGTAGGAGCGGGCCACATCGTGGTGCCCGGTCTCCATCAGCACCCGCTCGACGGTCTCGCGCAGGAGTCGCGCCGTCGGCGGCTCCCCCCCGAGCTCGTCCTCGAGCACGAGCGCCACCAGCGCGGCCAGCTCCTCCGCGAGCAGCTCCTCGCCCTGCCCGACCGCCGCCGCGGCGCGGTGGATCGACGCCGACAGGCGCGCCGCGTCGAAGCGCTCCCGCCGCCCGCCGGGCAGGCGGACCTCCCGCACCGACCGCCGTCCGGCGCCCTCCTCACCCGGCGGGAGGCGCGCCCGCTCAACCACGCGCGCCTCCATCGCCGCGGCGGGCGCTCCGGGCGTCGGGCCGGTCGTTGAGCAGGGGCCCGAGCTCCTCGAGGAACTGCTCGACGTCCTTGAACTCGCGGTAGACCGACGCGAAGCGCACGTAGGCGACCGGGTCGAGCTTGCGCAGCTCGTTCATGACGAGGTTGCCGATGAACTGCGACGAGACGTCCTTCTCGAACATCTCGTTGAGCTGCACCTCGATGCGCCGGCACATCTCCTCGATCTGCTCCTGCGAGACCGGCCGCTTCTCGCACGCCTTGAGGATCCCGCTGCGCAGCTTGGCGCGGTCGAAGGGGACGCGGCTGCCGTCCTTCTTGATGACGCGGAGCTGGATCTCCTCGATCGTCTCGTAGGTGGTGAAGCGGCGCTCGCAGCCGAGGCACTCGCGGCGACGGCGGATGACGGCGGCGTCGCCCGAGGTGCGCGAGTCGATGACCTTGTCGTCGTTGGACTTGCAGTACGGGCACCGCATCGAAGGCGGATCCCCCGGCCTCGCGACCGACGCCCCTCCCCAGGGACGTGGAGCGCGGGATTCTCGCGCCCCAGGGGTTGTGTGTCAAAGTCGTTGCAGGGCGAGATCTTGCGGCGACGTCGCCTACCGGGTCGCGGCCGGCGGCGGCGCGTCCGGGGCGGACGGAGCCGCTCCGGCGGCGAGCGCGTCGAGCTCGGCGCGAGCGAGGCCGAGCCGCTCGAGCCAGGCGTCGATCGGCGCGCTCTCGAGCATCGGCTGCTCCACGTGCCGAAGCGGCAGGGGCGCGCCGCGCCTTGCGAGCAGGTCGAGGACGGCGGCTCGGATCACGTCGGCGAGCCGCGCCATGCCGGGGATCGAGGGGTGGCAGTGGTCGAGGAAGAGGTCAGCGCCCGGCGCCGGCCCGCGTGCCGACGCCCAGAAGGCGATCTGCGCGTCGGCGAGGCGAGCGCCGCGCTCGGACGCGACGCGGCGGATCGCCGCGTTGAACGCGGTGCCCGCCCGCTCCGGGCAGCCGTCCTGCTCCAGCGCCAGCTCGTAGAGCGCCGCGGCGTCGGCCGGCCTGCCGGCCCGCTCGTTCAGCCGCCCCACGAGCCACGTGGCGCGCGCCACTCCCGGATCGAGCGCGCGCAGCCGGGCGACCAGCCGCTCCGCCTCGGTCGGCACGATCGTCGCGCCGGCGGCGGCGTCGAGCTCGCGCAGGAGCCGCTCGTACTCGCGTTTCTCGTCGTCGGTCAGGCGTCGCGAGTGGTGGGAGAGGCGCGGCATCGCATCGCGCAGGTTGGACGGCTGCGTCACCAGGACCAGGTCGACCGCGCGCCGGTGCGCCGCGGCGGCGATCGCGTCGAGGTTGCGGCGCAGGCGTTCGGCCGCGCGCGCCAGCTCGGTGGCGGTGAGCCACGGACCGTCTCCCACCCATCGGCCCGCCGGCGGCTCGGGGCAGGAGGCGGCGGGCGGCGGCCGGACGGGGCTCACGAGCCGGACGAGCCGCGACTCCCGCAGCCACGCGCGCACGCGCGGCCACGCGCCGTCGCGCAGATCGTCGAGGTCGCAGCGCTGGAGCTCGTCGTTTCCGCCGCACACGACGAGGACGTCGGGCTCCAGATCCAGCGACTCGATCGCGACGCTCGCGTAGGCGTCGCTCGAATCGGACGGCCGCGCGAAGTTCACGACCTCGACCTCGATCGCCGGGAACCGGTCGCGCAGGCTCGCCTCGAGCAGGCGCGCGCACGAGAGGCGCGGGTGGAACGGGACGCCGGCCGCCGTCGAGTCGCCCACCAGGACGACGCGGAAGGTCCCCGCGCGGCGCACGCGCGGCGCGGCGATGCGATCGTTCAGCCGGCCCGCCCCCTCCGCGATCGTCGCCTCGTCGCCCGCACGCGCCACGCGCGCGCCGGCGGGACCCGCGAGCTCGACCAGCTCGCGCGGGCCGCGCGGGCCGCCGGCGCGCAAGGCGAGCTCCGCGCCGACCACGAGCAGGAGCAGCGCCGCGGCCGTCAGGAGCCGCGGCCGCCGCGCCGCGCCGCCTCCCCGCGCCACCGTCGCTCCGTCCGGCACGGCGGCGCGTCAGCCGGTCGGCGTGACCCGCAGGAACTTCATCTGCAGCATCCCGAGCAGCGAGTTGGTGAGCATGTAGAGCGACTGGCCCGACGCGTACTTGTAGAGCATCACGCCGAAGATGAAGGGGAAGAAGTTCATCATCTTCTGCATCTGCGCCTGCTGCGGGTCGGCCGGCTTGGGCATCATCCGGTTCTGCACCAGCCACGCGATCACCATGAGGATCGGCAGCAGGTGCAGCCCGCCCAGGAGCGGCAGCTCGAACGGGAGCGGCACGACGTCGGGCGCCGAGAGGTCCGAGATCCAGCCGAAGAAGGGCGCCTGCCGCAGCTCCGGCGCCGAGCGCATCAGCTGGAACAGCCCGAACCAGACCGGCATCTGCAGGAACACGACCAGGCAGCCGAACACCGGCGGCCGCACGCCGTGCTCGCGCATGATCTTCTGCTGCTCGGCGTTCAGCTTCTGGACGTTGCCCTTGTAGCGCTTCTTCAGCTCCTCGAGCTGCGGCTGCAGGAGCTTCATCTTCTTCTGGAACTGCTCCATCGACCGGCTCTGCAGGCGGTTGAGCGGGAAGAGCAGGATCTTCACCGTGACGGTGAGCAGGATGATCGCCACGCCCCAGTTGCCGGTCAGCGCGTGCATCAGCCGCATCCACCACAGCAGGATGCGGTTGATCCAGCGCAGGCTGGTCCAGCTGCCGTACTCGACCTCGTAGAGCACCCGGAAGGCCGAATACTCGTCGGGCCGCATCACCTCGGGCGAGCGCGCGCCGGCGAACACGTCGAAGCTCATCACCAGCGGCGGCGCGCCGGCCGCCGGGAAGGGGACGCGCAGCACCGCCTCCGCGTGCACGTTGGTCTCGTGCTTCGCGCGCAGCTCGCGCAGGGACGCCTCGTCGCGCGGGTCGATCTTCTGCGCCGCGCGCGCGTACGCGAACGGGTCGAAGGCTCTCGAGCAGGTCACGTGCTCCACCAGGGACGCCGTGGCCGGGTCGGGCTGCAGCGCGAAGGCGAAGTAGTTGCTGATGGCGCCGAAGAACGGAGGCAGCCGGTCTCGCACCAGCGCGACCGACTGCGGACCGTCGTCGAGGGCGCCGGCGTCGAGGGGCGCGATGGCGCTGGCGTCCTTCTGCGAGACCACCGCGGCGGGGGGCGACTGGAACGGCGAGGAGCGCTCGTCCCAGATGCCGGCCGCGCCGAGGAAGAGGTAGGAGTCGGTGCCCTGCGCCGGACCGGGACGGTCGCTCGCGAAGCGCAGCTCCACCTCGAGGTCGTGGCGGCCCGAGCGCAGACGGAACACCTTCTCGAAGCGGCGGCCGTCGCCGTCGGCGAAGCGGAACGTGAGCTCCTCGCCGCCGGGGAGCGGCGCGCGCTTCACCTCCCAGTCGGAGCGGTCGAGCGGAAGGGCTCCGGGGGTGGCCGCCGCGGGGTTCCGCCGCAGCACGAAGGTGGGACGGTCGGGGTCGAGCAGCGGCACCAGCGGCATCCACTGGGCCGGATCGCGCTCCTTCGACGGGTCCCCGGCGACGTCGCCGCGCACGAAGACCTGCTTCAGGTGGAGCTCGAGCAGCGCCGCCCCGCGGGTCGTGAAGCGCGCCCGGTAGTGGTCGGTGTCGACCACGATCTGATCGTCGCGCGGCGCGTCGAGCGTCGCGGGGAACGCGGTCGCGACCGTTGACGCACCCGCCTCCGGCGGCGGGCGGACCGCCGGCCCGGTGTCGCCGGTCGACGCCGCCCTCGGCGGTTCCGGCGGCGGCTCGCCGGGATTGCAAGCCCGCACCTGGAACCAGACGGCGAGGAAGATCAGGAAGACGGCGAAGGCGAGGGACGGCTTGCGGCCCTGCGGGGATTGCGGCGGCATCAGCGCTCAGCGCCCTTCCTGCAGGCGCGTGGCGAGGTAGCTCGGCAGCACGCCCGTCTCGAGGATCCTCTGCTGCGTCCGCCGGTAGTCGTACTCGACCCGGTGGAACCAGACCGTCTCGCCGTCGAAGGTGGCGTAGCTCGCGCGCACGTCGCCGTCGCGCGGCTGCCCCACCGAACCCACGTTCACCAGAGCCTTCCCCGAGCTGCGCCGGTAGCCGTCGGCGAAGCGCGACGGCGCCAGGAACGCCGGCGCCTCGGTGTAGACGCCCGGCACGTGCGAGTGGCCCACGAAGCAGAAGTCGGCGTTCATCCGCTCGAACACCTCGCGCATCTTCGGACCGTCCTGGGCGTCGCGCGGCAGCATGTACTCGCGCACCGGGTCACGAGGCGACCCGTGGACCAGCAGCGCGTTCTCGATCTGGTGCGAGGTCGGCATCTGACCGATCAGCGACCAGAGCTGGTAGTTCTCGTCGGCCGGGAGGTCGCGGCGGTTCAGCTGGTCGCGGGTCCACTCGATGGCGACGCGGGCGCGCTCGTTGAAGTCCTCCGGGTGGTACATGCACGCCTCCTCGTGGTTGCCGAGGAGCGTCACCTCCCACTCCTTCGATCGCAGCAGCGTCTCGCGCGGCTGAGGGCCGTACCCGATCACGTCGCCCAGGCAGACGATGCGCTCCACCTTGCGTCGCTCGAGGTCGACGCAGACCGCGTCGAGCGCCTCGACGTTGGAGTGGATGTCGGAAATGATGGCCCGAAGCATGGTTCCGCCGGTCGTTCGGCTCGCGCGACCCGCTCGGAGCCGGCCGGCCCGTCGACGGGCGCATCACGGTAACCGCAACCGCGCCGCGCCGGCAATCTCCCGCCGCTCCCGCTCGCGCGGAGGCGCGGCTCAGAGCGGTATCCCCTCCTCCACCAGCATGATCGGGATGCCGTCGCGCACCGGGTAGCCGATCTTCGCGTCCTTCCGCACCAGGAGCGCGTCGAGCGGCTCGGTCACCTTCTGCCCGCCGCGGTTCACCAGCTCGCCGCGCGCCGCGCGCGCGTTCAGCCGCTCCACCAGCGCCGCGTCGGCGAGCGCCACCGCCTCCTTGGTCTCGGGGCAGGCGAGGATCTCGAGCAGTTCCTTGTCCAGCATGGGATCGATCTCCGACGGCACGTTACCGCCGCGACCGCCCGCCCGCCTCCCGACTCCCCGTCCGCGCGCCATGGTTCACCATCGCTCCGGAAGCCAGCCTTCCTCCTTGAAGCTCCGCCAGCCGTCGGCGGCCACCACCACGTGGTCGAGCAGCCTGATGCCGAGCAGAGCCCCCGCCTCGGCCAGCCGCAGCGTCACCTGGTGATCCTCGACGCTGGGGGTGGGATCCCCGCTCGGGTGGTTGTGCACCAGGATCACGGCCGCCGCCGCCAGCCCGATCGCGGGTCGGAAGACCTCGCGCGGGTGGATCACCGACGACATCAGCGATCCGAGCGACACGCAGCGCTGCGCGATCAGGCGGTGGCGCGCGTCGAGCAGGAGGACCACGACCCGCTCGCGCCGCTCGCCGACGAGCTCGCCGCGCACGAGCTCGTGGACGGCGCGCGCGTCGGGGAGCTCGGCGCCGCCGCGCGCCCGCGCGCGCCCCATCCTCCGGCAGATCTCGACGAGTGCCGCGATCCGGCACGCTCCCGCCTCGCCGAGGCCCTCGAACCGGCCGAGCTCTTCGAGCCCCAGGTCGGCGAGCGCCTCGAGCCTCCCTTCGCGACCGAGGAGGTCCTCGGCCACCTGCAGCACCGAGCGCTGCCGCGTGGCCGACCCGATCACCAGCGCGAGCAGTTCGCGGTCGGCGAGGAGCTCGGCGCCGTGGAATCGCAGCCGCTCGCGCGGCCGCTCCCACTCGGGAAGCTGCTTGAGCGCCGCGGCGGCGCCGGCCGCGTGCGTCCCGCCCCCCGAGCCGTCGGCGTGTCCGGATTCGAGGCCCATCGCGGCGGGGAGAGCGCCGCCGCGGCGGACGGTGACGGCGTCCGATCGGCGCCCCGATCAGCGCAGCAGGTGCGGCGAGCCCCAGACTCCCCGGTCGGCGACGTCCTCGCCCGCGCCGAAGTCGGTGACCAGCTCGAGCGACCTCGCGCCGCTCACCGCGATCGGTCCGACCGCGACCGGAGGTTCCCCGCCGCGCACCACGCCGCTGCGCCACTTCTCCTGGCCGTCGACCAGCACCCGGAACTCGATCGCGCCGTGGTCGGGGAGCAGGGTGACCTCGTCGGAGACCCCGACCTCCGCCTCGAAGCGCGACCATTCGCCGCCGAGATCGAACTGCAGCGTCGTGCGCGAGTGGCAGCCGAACCCGCTGCCGAACCGCCGGCCGCGCACGAGCAGCGGTCCTCCGGTCACGCTGCGATCGGGTCGCCACGGGAAGAGGAACTGCTCCTCCGGGCCGAGGAAGGGCACCTGGCGCACGCGCGCGGGCGCGCGGCTCGACAGCCAGAGGTGACGCTCCCCCTCGAATCGGAGCGCGTCGACCTCCTCGCGCGGAAGCGCGACGGGCGCCGCGAAGCCGGGGGGAAGGAGGACCAGCTCCTGCGGCGTGAGCCGCACCAGCGTCCCGCGCAGGATTCCGTCGGGCCGCAGGTCGGCCACGACCACCGGCGGCGCGGGCGCCTCGATGGGCACCTGCATCGCGAGCACGACGGCCTCGACCTCGGACCAGGGGAAGCTCGTGGTGCCCAGCGTGTACTCGAATCGGACCCCGCCGGCCGAGAACTCCTCGAGCGTCCCGCGCGTGTAGTCGCCTCCCACCTCGGGGCGCCGGTGGAGCGAGTCGCCGGCCCCCACGCCGGCGAAGCGCGCGACGTCGAGCGTCGCGTGGCGCGGGCCGGCGAAGAGCGCGCGGATCACGTCGACCGGGATCTCGAGCTCGCCGCCCCCCGCGATCGCGATCCGCAGGTGCTCCCGGTCGCCGCCGCGCGGGTCGCCGACCAGGCGGCTGCCGTCGTGCAGGATCACCGTGGTTCCCGGCAGCGTCGCGGGGCGCGCCAGCCGGGCCGGGAACTCCACCTCGACCAGCTCCGCGAACGGCACGGTGACGACCCCGCCTTCCGTCGGCGTGAGCGTCGCTCCCGAGCGGGCATCGAGGGCGATCCCCGAGTAGCGCGCCGAGCTCCCGTCCACGCGGCGGACCCGGATCGGGTCGGCGCCGGGCGCCGGGGCGGCCGCGCAGGCGAGCACGAGAAGGCGGTCGAGCATGGGCGCGGATTGTACGGGCCTCCCGGCGCATCCCCCGGGTGGCGACGCCAAATTGGCAAATCGGATCGACCCGGAATCTGCGCGAGCGACAAACTGACGTCGTGGGAGCAGGCGCGCGCGCGCGCTCCGCAGGCATCCGGTTTGCCTACGCGCCGCGCCCCGTCGCGTCCTGCGGCGGAGCTGCGGCAGCGCAACCGCCCGACCCACCGGGGAGCGCGCCTCCCGAGGCGTCGCTCCGACCCGGCGTGACCAAGGAGAGCCCCGAGATGGCGAAGCAGATCGTCTTCGAGCAGGAGGCGCAGGAGCGCCTCCTCGCCGGCGTGTCCAAGCTCGCGCGCGCCCTGAAGACCACGCTCGGGCCGCGCGGGCGCTGCGCCGTGCTCGACAAGGGCTGGGGCGGCCCGTCGATCATCAATGACGGCGTCACCGTGGCCGAGGAGATCGAGCTCAAGGACCCCTACGAGAACCTCGGGGCGCAGCTGGTGAAGGAGGCGGCGTCCAAGACCAACGACGTCGCCGGCGACGGCACCACCACCGCGACGGTGCTCGCCGAGGCGCTCTACAAGGAGGGGCTGCGGATCCTCACGGCCGGCGCCAACCGCGCCGCCCTGGTGCGCGGGATGAAGCAGGCCGCCGACGCGGTGGTCGAGTCGCTGAAGGGCATGAGCCGCAAGGTCTCCGGCAACAAGGAGATCGCGCAGGTGGGCGCCCTCTCCGCCAACAACGACGCCGAGATCGGCCGGATGATCGCCGACGCGATGGACAAGGTCGGCAAGGACGGCGTGATCACGGTCGAGGAGGGCAAGTCGCTCGAGACCTCGGTGGACGTCGTCGAGGGCATGCAGTTCGACCGCGGCTTCCTCTCGCCGCACTTCGTCACGCAGCCCGAGAAGATGAGCTGCGTCCTCGAGAACGCCTACGTGCTCGTGCACGAGGACAAGGTCGGCTCGATCGTCAAGCTGGTGGGACTGCTGGAGAAGGTGAGCAAGTCGGGCCGGCCGCTGCTCCTGATTGCCGAGGACGTGGAGGGCGAGGCGCTCGCCACGCTGGTCGTGAACAAGCTGCGCGGCATCCTGCAGTGCTGCGCCGTCAAGGCTCCCGGCTACGGCGACCGCCGCAAGCAGTACCTCGAGGACATCGCGATCCTCACCAACGGCACCGCCGTGATGAAGGATCTCGGGATCGACCTCGACAAGCTCGATCTGCAACGGCTCGGGAAGGCCAAGAAGGTCACCATCGACTCCGAGCACACCACGATCATCGGCGGCGCCGGCAGCGCCGCGAGCGTCTCGGGCCGCATCAAGCAGATCCGGCGCGAGATCGATGCCGCCACCTCGGACTACGACAAGGAGAAGCTGCAGGAGCGGCTGGCGAAGCTGGCGGGCGGCGTGGCGCAGATCAATCTCGGCGGCGCCACCGAGACCGAGGTCAAGGAGAAGAAGGCGCGCGTCGAGGACGCGCTGCACGCCACCCGCGCGGCGGTCGAGGAGGGCATCGTGATCGGCGGCGGGGTCGCGCTGCTGCGCGCGCGCAAGGCGCTCGCGAGGAAGGAGAAGCCGGCGGGCGACGAGCGCTTCGGCTTCGAGATCGTCGAACGCGTGCTCGCCATCCCGTGCCGGACGATCATCGACAACTCCGGCTTCGACGGCGCGCTGCTCGCGAGCCAGATCGAGTCGGAGGGCGGCACGACCGGCTTCAACGCGCTCACCGGCGAGATGGCCGACCTGGTCGAGGCCGGCGTGGTCGACCCGACCAAGGTGGTCCGCTCGGCGCTGCAGAACGCCGTGAGCGTCGCGACGCTCCTGCTCTCCTCCGACGCGCTCATCACCGACCTCCCGAAGAAGGAGAAGTCGGGCGGCGCGCCCGGCATGGACGACGGCGGCGGCATGGACGACATGGACATGTGAGCGCCGCGCTCACCGAGGCGAGACCCTGGCAGCGCAACCCCGCAATCGACGAGGAGCAGCAGCGATGGCGAAGTTCCGGCCCCTGGACGATCGGATCGTGGTCGAGGTGCTCGACGCCGAGGAGCGCACGCCGGGCGGGATCGTCCTGCCCGACACCGCGCGGGAGAAGCCGCAGCGCGGCCGCGTCGCCGCCGTCGGCCCCGGACGCCTGCTCAAGACCGGGACGCGCGCCGAGGTCTCCGTGCGCAAGGGCGACACGGTGATCTTCGGCAAGTACTCCGGCACGGACGTCTCGGTCGGCGGACAGGAGTACAAGATCCTCAAGGAGACCGAGGTCCTCGCGCGCGTCGAAGGCGCCTGAGACCCGGCTTCGGACAGGCGGCGCGACGCTCGTCGGCCGCACGGACGCGCAACGGCAGGAACGGCAGGGAGGTCAACGAACCGTGGCGAAGCAGATCCTCTATGACGAAGACGCGCGCCGGAAGATGCGCGACGGAGTGCGCGCCCTCTCGAGGGCGGTGAAGGTCACGTTCGGCCCGGCCGGCCACACCGTGATCATGAAGAAGTCCTACGGCGGCCCCTCCATCACCAAGGACGGCGTGACCGTCGCGAAGGAGGTCGAGCTCGAGGACCCGTTCGAGAACATGGGCGCCAAGCTCGTGATCGAGGTCGCCAAGAAGACCGGCGACGCGGCGGGCGACGGCACCACCACCGCCACCATCCTCGCCGAGGCGATCTTCGCCGAGGGGCTGCGCTACCTCACGAGCGGGGTCAACCCGACGGTGCTCAAGCGCGGCATCGACAAGTGCGTCGAGGCCGTCGTGGCCGAGCTCAAGAGCCTCAGCCGCAAGGTGAAGGGGCGGGACGAGATCGAGCAGGTCGCCGCGATCGCCGCCAACGGCGACCGGCAGATCGGCGAGATCCTCGCCACCGCGATGGACAAGGTCGGCCAGGACGGCGTGATCACCGTCGAGGAGAGCAAGTCGATCGAGACGTCGGTCGAGCTGGTCGAGGGGCTGCGCTTCGACAAGGGCTACCTCTCGCCCTACTTCATCACGA
>Ga0187893_10013402_pt1 | contig 11419 bp, 10 predicted proteins | sample MA1701074metaG_FD_139574 | JGI IMG/M metagenome (GOLD analysis project Ga0187893, IMG submission 139574) | White microbial mat communities from a basaltic lava cave in the Kipuka Kanohina Cave System on the Island of Hawaii, USA - MA170107-4 metaG ...
ACCTGCTCCTCGTATTGCGCACCGCGCCCGACCTGGTAGCGGGCGCCTGGCGGCCGGGCGGACCCACGCGTCACGCGCTGGCGTTCGGCCGGCAGCGGCTGGTGCTCGAGGCGAACGGCCGCGCGGTTGGCGACCAGGAGTTCGAGCCGGAGGCCGGCTGGGACGAGCGCCTGTACCGAGTCCCCGCAGGTTCCCTCGGCGCTGACCACACACGCTTCGAGGTACGAGGGCGCTTTGCCTCGTTCCGCTACTGGGCCTTCCAGTAGCGGTGCGCACGAACCGCGAGGCCTTCGCTCCGCTCCTGGGCCTGGCCGTCCTCGCGCTGCACCACATGCGGGAGGCAGTCCTCGAAGGGCGTGTCTACTTCGAGCGGGACATCCACCTCCAGTGGCACGGCCAGATGGAGAGCTTCGTCCGGGCAGTGAGCGAGGGCTCGTGGCCGGTCTGGGATCCGTGGCCCGGCTTCGGGCAACCGATGCTCGCCAACCCCAACAACCAGCTGCTCTACCCGCCCACCTGGCTCAACCTCCTGATGGTGCCTGCGACCTACTACACGCTCTACCTGTTCTCGCACCTGGTCCTGGCCGGCCTCGGCACCTGGCTCGTTGCGCGGCGTCTCGGCCTGGGCCAGATGGCCGCGTTCCTGGCAGGTGCGGCGTTCCAGCTCTCCGGGCCGCTGCTCTCGCTGGCGAACGCCTGGAACCATCTGGCCGGCGCCGCCCTGTTGCCGTGGCTCGTCCTCGCCGCCGATCGGCTGGCCGAACGCCCCGGAGCGCGGAGGGTGGTTAGCGCTGGTTTCGCGGTCGCGGCGCAGCTGCTCGCCGGCTCGCCGGATTTCCTGTTGCTGGGGTTGCCCCTCGCCGCGGGCCTGGCCTGGTGGAGAGGCCGGCACTGCGGCACCGCGTCAGGGCGGCTGCTGCGTGCAGCAGTGCTCGCGCTGGCGGCCGGCGCGGGGGTCTCGGCTGCGCAGGTGCTGCCCGCGCTGGAACTCGCGTCGCGTTCGGCTCGAGCCGCGTTGTCGGCCGAGGAGCGCGACCACTGGTCCCTGCACCCGCTGGCCGCGGCTCAGGCCGGTCTGCCCCTGACCCTGGAGGCTGCGGCGCTTCCCCCCGAGTGGCGGGCCGTCTTGTTCGAGGGCCGCGAGCCCTACCTGTTCTCGATCTACCTGGGCGTGCCGCTGCTGTCATTGGCCGCCCTCGGAGCCGGTCGCGGACCCGGTTTCCCTCGCGTCTTGTTGCTGGCGACGGCCAGCCTGGGCGTGTTTTGGTCGCTGGGACGTTTCACGCCCTTCCACGGCCTGCTGGCGCAACTCGTGCCGCCCCTCGGCGCGGTGCGTTTCCCGGTCAAGGGTATGCTGCTCGTCGCCTTCGCGACGGCGTTGCTCGCGGGTCGAGGCCTCGAGACGGTCGCAACGCGGCCGCACCGACGCGCGGGCGCCGCCCTGCTCGTCGCGGGCGGCCTGCTTTCGATTGGGGGCCTGGCCGTCCCCGACGGCGCCTGGGCCTTCTTGAGCGCACCCATCGTCCAGGCCGGCATCCTGATGGCGGCCACCGGAGCCGTCCTGCTGGCGGGATGGCCTGGTGTGGGCACGCCGCTGCTGCTGGTGCTGGCGCTGGGCGACCTCGGCGCGGTGCACCGGCACCTCAACCCGACGGCGCCCTCGGATTTCTATCGGTGGCGGCCCGCTGTCGTCGCAGACATCCCTCCTGGGGACAGCGGACGCCTCTACGTGCTGGACTACTCCGCTCGCCCCGACTGGTCGCAGCGCTTCCTGGGGCGTGCCCGGCCCTATCTGGTTCCAGCCGCGGCCGGGTCGCGCGAGCGTTGGAGGGGCGCGATGGCGCTGCGCCTTTACCCAGTTGCGCCTGTGCTCGCCGGTTGGCGCGTGCCGGGAAGTTACTCCCGCGACCTGCTCGGCCTCGCCCCTCCCCCGCTCGTCGCGCTCAACGATGCGCTCGATGCGTCGTTCCGCGGCGCGTCGTTCGTGCGCCTGCTCGAGCTCGGAGGGGTCGCGCGTTTCGCTGCCCTGCACGACGTCGAAGGTGCGAGGCTCGAACCGCCGACACGCGTCCGCGGGCCTTTCTTCGAGGACGTGCGGCTCTACACGCTGCGGGGCGCGTTGCCTCGGGCCTATGTCGCAGCCGCCGCGGGCCCGCCAGCCACGCTGGAGGCGCTGCTCGGCGCCGGTCTCGACCTGGGCCGACGTGCACTCGTCGAGGGCGCCCCGGCCTCGGCAACTCCGGCCCGGTCCAGCGCACAGCTGGCCGCCTTCCGTTCCGATTTCGTGCGCCTCAGCGTCGAGAGCGACGCTCCGGCGCACGTCGTGCTCCTCGATGCGTGGGACCCGGGCTGGCACGCCAGCCTGGACGGCGAGGCGGCCCCGCTACGGCGCGCCAACCTCGCCTTCCGGGCGGTGCCGGTGCCCGCCGGTCGCCACGTGGTGGAGATGCGTTATCGGCCCCCCGCGCTGCGCGCAGGCCTGCTGATCTCGGCCGTGACCCTCGTCACCTGCCTGGGCGCGGCCCGCCGGGGCGAGCGGAGCCAGAGGGATGGAGCCGGCGCGCCTGGTTAAGGGTGAAAGATCTCGCCGACGCGGATCGCGTCGGTCGGGCCAACGGCGGCATCGGCGACACGCCCGCCAGGGGCGACGCGCAGCATCATCGGGACCCGGTTGAGCTTCCAGGCCTTGTTGAACTCGCCGCCCGGTCCCCGCACCACCGGGAACGCGATGGGCATCGCCATGAAGAAGCCGGGCGGCTCGCGGTCCAGGAGCACGCCCACCACCCTGACGGTCTTGGGCCGGCGCTCGAAGGCCTGGTTCCAGAGCGGCAACATCTTGTGGCACGCGGGGCAGCCGCTGAGAAAGAAGAGCAGGATGGTGTCGGCGCCCTTGTCGAAGTCGATGCGCTGCTGCCGCCCATCGATCCCCACCGCATCGAAAGCGGGCACGTGGTCCCCAGGGGCCAGGGCCGCGGCGGGCTCGGCCCCGATGGCAGGCACCGCGAGGGCGCCGATCAGGCCGAGGGCGGCCATCCGTCTAGTCATAACGCAGCCTCCAATAAGGCGAGTCCCGGGCGATCTCCACCGACCCGGTCGTCGGATCGTAGGCCAGCGGACGGCCCGAAGCATCCGTGGGTACGGCACGCGCGTGACCCGCCGTCACGAGGTCCTCGAGGGAGGCCGGCAAGCGGCCTCGCTCCTGACGATAACGTTCCACCAGCCCGCGAGCGGCGTCGCGCGTGTCGAGGCTGTCGAGGAGCTTCAGGTGATGCACCGCGTTCTCGCGCATGTAGCCCTCGCTCATCTCCGCCTGGCGGCGCCAGATCTCGCGGCTGGAGTTGCGGTCCTGAGCCAGCAGGAAACGGGCCGCCAGCGACTCCATCCAGAACGGCGCCTCCGGAAGCCGCGCCCCCGCCTGCAGAGCCGCCGCAGCCCGCTCCGGATCCCGCAGGAAAAAGTAGTAGGCGCTGCCCATCTCGAAACGCAGGCGCCAGGAGCCTGGCAGCGCCGCCACCCCCTGCTCGAGGATCTGGATCCCCTCCTCGGGCCGGCCGGCTCCGAGGGGATTGGGCTCCGACATGAAGATCGCGCCGTAACGATACGCCAGCTCGAAACGGGGGTCGAGGGCGGTCGTGATCTCGATCAGCGGGCGCAGCAGCGCGAAGGTCTTCTGATTCGCGAAGGCACGCTGGCCGCCATAGTACTGTATGGTGCGCAGCCAGTAGAGGTCCGCCGCCAGGTCCTCGAACCCAGGCACGACGCGCCTCACGTGTTGGCCGCTGTCGAGATACAGGACCGAGCGTTGATCCCGGTGCTCACCGAGGCTGGCGTCGAGTCGGCCTTGCACGACGGGTATCAGCGCACACAGCGCCAGCACCCCCAGGAGCGTGGGCCTCATTGCAGGTCGCGGCGAGAGAAGGCGATTTGCGCCAGGAGCAGGAGGATCGCGGCGTAGATCACCAGATAGGCCGCCATGTAGCCCAGCGCCGCGAGCGCCACGGGGTCGCCATGCACGACCTCGGTCTTGATGTCGAAGTTGTGGAAGTTCGGCAGCGCCCAATACAGGCCCGTCACGACCCACTCGGGCACATTCGTCACGTCGCGCATGTTGCGGATCACCTCGGAATAGCGGCCGGCCACGACCACGCCCAGGCTGAAAAGCGTCGCCACCAGGGTGGAGGTCGCCAGCGTCGAGAAGAACAGGGTCACGGCCACGACCAGGAGCAGGCTCATGTAGATGGCCAGGACCGCCTTCAGCAGCGCCGGGTCCGCACGCCGGTAACGCAGCAGCAAGGTGGCGAACAGGCCCAGGGACATCAGGAGCGTGTTCACGAGCAACGTGACCCCGAGGCCGACGAACTTGCCCAGCAGGAACTCGTGGCGGCGCAGCGGCCGGGCCAGGAGCGGGTGCAGGGAGCGGCGTTCGATCTCCTTGCCGATCAACCCCACTCCGATGAAGAGCGCGATGACGGTCCCGAAGATGTCCACCGAGGCGAGGCCCAGATCCTTGACGATCTTCTCGTCCTGCCGTATCGAGAGCTGGCCCAGAAGCAGGCTCGACGCAGTCATGAGCAGCGCGAAGAACAGCAGGTTGTAGAGCACACGCTCCCGCACCGTCTCGCGGAAAGTGTTGGCGGCCACCGCCACGATCCGACTCAGCCCAGGTCCGCCCATGGTCCGTGGGGCTGCGGCCCCATCTCCTTCACGAAGTAGTCCTCGAGGGACTGACGCAACGGGCTGACCGCGACGATGCGGGCGCCCCGCGACTCCAGCCTGGCGAGAATCCCCACCAGCTGGGTCTGTTCCACGACGTGGCGCGTGCGTTCCCCCATCTGCTCGCTCGAGACGACGCCCTCCACGGCGCCGGTCGCGCCGCTGACCAGGACCTCGACCCGGCCCGGGTCGGCTCCGAGGATCTCTTCGATGCTGCCGGACTTCACGAGGCGACCCTGCCTCAGCAGGGCGACGCGATCGCACAACGCTTCGGCGTCGGGAAGGATGTGTGTCGAAAAGAACACGGTCTTGCCTTGCTTGCGCAGGCCGAGGATCACGTCGCGCACCAGGCGGCGGCCGATCGGATCCAATCCCGACATGGGCTCGTCCAGAATGACCAACTCGGGATCGTTGATCAGGGCCTGGGCCAGGCCCAACCGTTGGGACATGCCCTTGGAGAAGCGCCGGACGGGGACATGACGTGCGTCCTGCAGGGCCACGCTCTCCAGCAGCCGCTCCGCCAGCTCGCGGCGCCGGCCGGTTTCGACACCAGAGAGGCGGCCCGCGTAATCGAGGTATTCGAGTGGCGTGAGATAGTCGTAGAAGTAGGGCTGTTCGGGCAGGTAACCGGTCCGAGCCTTCCACTCCGGGTCCTGGAGGTCGAGCCCGAGCACGCGGCCGCGCCCCGAATCCGGAAACACGAGGCCCATCAGTATCTTGATAGTCGTCGTCTTTCCGGCGCCGTTGGGTCCGAGGAAGCCGAAGATCTCGCCGCGCCGGACGTCGAGGCTCAGCGCCTCCAGCGCCTGGCGTTTGGCGCGGTGGAGGAAGCCCGTTGGGTAGCTCTTGGCGATGCCCTCCAGCCAGATCACGGCCTCATCGCTCATTGCGCAGAACCGATTCTATGCGAGGAGAGGGGGAGGACGATCCGCCCGCTGAGCGTCGTCGGGCGGCGGGTTGCGGCCACGGCTCATAATTCGCCTGCGCATGCCCGCCTCCGGCCCCGGTCCCGGCTCCGCGAGCGACGCTCGCAGGGCCGCTCGTTTCGTCGTCGGCCTGATCCTGGTCACGACGGCGCTGCGGCTCCTCCTCGCCAGTTGGCTGGGGTTGAGCGTGGACGAGTGCTACACGGTGGTCATGGGGCGGCGTCTCAGCCTGGGCTACTTCGATCACCCGCCGATGATGTACTGGCTGGCCGGCCTGGCCTCGCGACTCGCGCAGAGCGAGGCGCCCTGGGTCGTCCGTGCCCCGTTCACGGTGTTGTTCGCCGGCACGACCTGGCTCGTCTTTCGGCTGGGCTGCCGGCTGTTCGGACCGCGCGCCGGAGCCTTGAGCGCGCTGCTCCTGAATCTGGCGTTGTTCTTCACGGTGTGCGCGGGAGGCTGGGTGCTTCCCGACGGGCCGCTCCTGTTCTTCTCGGCGGCCGCGGCGCTGTGCTTCGCACGCGCCGTGCCGTGCCCCCGTGGCCACGGCCTTTTGCCCTGGCTCGGCTTCGGCGTGTTCGGGGGGCTCGCCCTGCTCTCCAAGTACCACGCCGTCTTCCTCCTGGGTGGCGCCGGCCTGCACCTGCTGCTGGCGCCAGCGGCCCGGCACTGGCTGCGCCGGCGAGAACCCTGGCTGGCAGTGCTCGCCATCGTGGCGGTGTTCTCACCGGTCGTCGTCTGGAACGCCCGGAACGACTGGGCCTCGTTCCGCTTCCAAGGGGGCCGTGCCAGCGTCCTCACCGAGGCGCAGAGCAGCCCGCTCCTCGACAGCATCGGTGGGCAGGCCCTGTGGACGACCCCGTGGATCTGGATCCCGGTGCTCGGGGCGCTCTGGGGGGCGGTACGGCGCGCCGGCAGAGACGACCGGCGGCTTCTTCTCGTCTGTCTCGGGTTCCCGCCCATCCTGTTCTTCACGGGCTTGAGCGCCTTCGGGGTGCGTGGCCTCGCCCACTGGCCGATGCCCGGCTACCTCTTCCTCCTACCCCTGCTGGCGTCTTCGCTCAACGAGCGTCTGAAGGAAGGCGAGCCATGGGCCAGACGCTGGCTGGTCGGTTCGGCGATCGCCAGCCTCTTGCTAGTGGTCGGCCTGGCGATCCACGCGCGAAACGGCTGGATCTCCGATCTCGCACCGCGGCTGCTCTCCAGGGGCGATCCCACGCACGACCTGATTCCGTGGGAGGCCCTGCGGGAGCCCCTCGCGCGCTGGGGCCAGCCGGCCCCCGGCCTTCTGGTCGCCGGCAGCCGTTGGAGCGAAGCCGCCAGGCTCGCCCACTTGCTCGGAGCCGGAGTGCCGGTGACGAGCCTGGCGGAGGACCCGCGCGGCTTCCGCTTCCTCACGCCCGAATCGGAGCAGTTCGGCCGTGACCTGCTGCTGATCACCAGCCGGCGCGACCGCGTCCACGAGCCGATGGTGGCCTACGCGCCTTACTTCGAGCGCATCCGTGCGCTGGGGATCGTGCCCATCCGCCGCGGCCAGCGCGTCGAGTTCCTCCTGAGCGTCTACATCGCCGAACGGTTGCGGGTCCCGATCCCCGAGAACCGCCGCCGCTGATCTCAGGGCGCTTCGGGCCTACGCCCGTGTTCCTCCGCCGAGGGCCGTGCGTGCGCGCGCTCCCTTGCGCGGCCGAAAGCCGTAGCGAAAGCGCAGCAGGGCGAAATTCACCAGGGCCGTCGCGATCTCCTTCAAGGTGAGCTTGCTGGCATCCCGGGCGCGGTTCTTGAAATGAATCGGCACCTCCCCCAGGCGAAAGCCGTTGATCCAGGCCTGGTAGGCCATCTCACCGTGCACGACGTACCCCTTGATCCGGATCCGGTCGAAGTCGGTGCTCTCCAGGACCTCTCTCCGGTAGGCGCGATAGCCGGAAGTGGTATCCATGATCGGGACCCCGGCCACCAGAGCGATGTACTTGTTGGCGGCCCACGACAGCACCAGCCGGGTCAGTCCCCACTCCGAGGTGCCTCCTCCTTGCACGTAGCGGGAGCCGATCACCATGTCGCACGATTCGAGCTTCTCCAGGAACTTCGGGACCTCGCGAGGGTGGTGGGAGAAGTCCGCGTCCATCTCGAACAAAATGCCATAACCCCGGGGATCGGCCAGGCCCTTCTTGAAGGCGGCGATCACTGCTGCCCCGCGACCGTCTTTTTGCCCGCGGTCCAGAAGTTGGACGCGCTCCCCGCGTTCCCACATCACCACCCGCACGGCCTCGCCCGTGCCATCTGGGCTGCCATCGTCTACAACGAGGATGTCGAGGCGGGGATCTTGAGTCAGAAGCTCGTGGATCAGTGGCGCGATGCTCTCGCGTTCGTTGTAGGTGGGCACGACGACGAGGATGCGGTCTCCTATGCTGCACCTCCGGGCGCGGCCGAAGCGCGCAGCTTAACACGCGGGCCCGACCCGGCCCGGCAGCCAGCACGTCAGCGCCGCGATCCGAGCATCACGACCGCGGAGTACGCGAAGCGAATGCCCGACAGAACTCAGACCGGGCAAAAAAGAAACGGGGGCGCGCTAGCGCCCCCAGTGCGACCGAACGGCCAGTGGAATCCTAGTTCAAGGCCGGGCAGGTCGCCGTGGCCAAGGCCGCGGTGCTGCAGCAGGCCAGAGCGCCCTGGGACCCGCCCAGCACGCCCGCCGAATCGCCGCCGAAGCTTCGCGTGCCGGTCCGGTTCAAGGTCACTGGCGAAGCCCCGTAGCAGTACTGGGCGGCTCCGTTGCCGATCGTCCCGGAGGTCTGATACTCACGCGTGTATCCGGACTTGGCGAGGGCCGTGGTCGCGAGGTTGCTGTCGAGGAAGGTCGGCGCCGTGTTCGAGTAGCCCGGGATGCAGCCTGACGGCGTGGTCAGACAGGTCGCCGACGGGGCGTAGCCGTTGCCGCCCGACGCGCCCTCATAAGCCGCCTCGGCGGAGATCCAGGTGCGGATGTCCCCCTGGGTGGCCGATTCGTTCGCCGACACGCGTGCCCGGAGCAAACTCGGAATCGCGATCGCCGCGATGATACCGATGATGGCCACCACGATCAGTAACTCGATCAGGGTGAAACCCTTCTGCTTCTTCATCTGTTCTCCTTTCGCCATTCTCATTGGCTTTTCACCGATTGTGCAAAAACGATGCCCTGTCGGTCCCTTCTCTTAAATCACTGATTCTATAGCTAATTTTCCATTAGCCGAGCTGACAATGTCTGCCGAAGTGACATTTATTGTCGCCCGCATCATTGTTTGGCCGGGCAGACGGCCGTATTGAGGATCATGTCGACGCCCGATGCGGTGCAGCAGTCGAATTGGCCCTGGGAGCCTCCGATCACGCCGCTTGCATCCCCCCCGAAGCTGCGCGTGCCCGTCTGGTTGAGCGTGAGCGGCGAGGCCTGGTAGCAGTAGCCGGCGGCCCCGTTTCCCACGTTGAGGACGGAAATCAGGTAGGCACGGCTGTAACCCGACTTGCCGAGCGAAGACGTCGCAAGGTTGCTGTCGAGGAACGTGGGCGCGGTCGCGGAGTAACCCGGGATGCAGGCTGACGGACGCGTGAGGCAACTCGCTGAAGGAGCGTACCCGTTTCCACCCGACGCTCCCTCGTAAGCCGCCTCGGCCGAGATCCAGGTCCGGATGTCGCCCGTGGTCGCGGACTCGTTCGCGGACACCCTGGCCCGCAGCAAACTGGGGATCGCGATGGCGGCGATGATGCCGATGATCGCGACGACGATCAACAACTCGATGAGGGTGAACCCCCCCTGCCTCCTCATCCGGCCTCCTTTCCATCTATCTAACGACTCCGAAGGGACAGGCTGTCCGGCAGCAAAAAGGGTGCCCCCGCTGAGTCCAGTCTAAGTAATTGATTGGACTGAACTTGACTCCCACTAAGAGCGGGACACATTTTGTCCCTCGGCCAATCCTTGTCACAGGTCGGCTTCGACTCCCCCGGCGCGGTGTTTGGTCATGAGGTACCGCAGGGAACGGGGTGAAATGCCCAGCAGGCGCGCGGCCTGGCCGCGGTCACCCTTGGATTGGTTGAGCGCCCGCAGCAACAGCTGCCGCTCGAGATCGCGCAGATACTCGTCGAGGTCGAACCCGACCTGGATTTCGGGGAGGCCACTCGTGGACGCCAGGGGGGTCTGCAACGTCTCCGGCAGGCGCTCGACCAGGATCGCGGGCGTGGTTTCGAGGGCGACCGCCCGCTCGATCACGTTCTCCAGCTCGCGCACGTTCCCCGGCCAGGCGTATTGGCACAGCCGGTCCATGGCTTCCTGCGAAACCTTCGCCACCGTCTTTCCCATCTCCCGGCTGAATCGCTCGAGGAAATGCGCCGCCAGCAGCGGAATGTCCTCGCGGCGCTCCCGCAGCGGCGGGATGTGGATAGGGATGACGTTGAGCCGGTAGAAGAGGTCCTCGCGGAAGCGTTTCTCACGGACCATGGCCGACAACGAGCGGTTGGTGGCGGCCACGATGCGAACGTCCACCTCGATCTCCTCGGTGCCGCCGACGCGCCGGATGCGCTTGTCCTGGATGGCGCGCAGCAGCTTCACCTGCATGGCCGGAGGCGTGTCCCCCACTTCGTCCAGGAACAGGCTGCCGCGGTGCGCGGCCTCGAAAAGCCCCTTCTTGTTCTGGTGGGCGTCCGTGAAGGCTCCTTTCATGTGGCCGAACAACTCGCTCTCCAGCAGGGTCTCGGTGAGGGCGCCGCAGTTGATGGAGACGAAGGGCGCGTCCTTGCGTGGTGAGTGGGAGTGGATCGCCTTGGCCACCAGCTCCTTGCCGGTCCCGCTCTCGCCGCTGATCAGGACGGTGGAGCCGGTGCCGGACACCGAACGCACCATCCTGAAGACGCCGTCCATTGCCTTCGAAACGCCGAGGATCCGGTCGAGGCCGTGGCGCGAGCGGAACTCGGCCTTGAGCAGCCGGTTCTCCTGCTCCAGCTTCTGCTTTTCGACGGCGCCGCGAACGACGAGCTTGAGCTCCTCGACGTCGAAGGGCTTGGTCAAATACGCGTCGGCCCCGAGCCGGATCGCGGCCACGTTCATCTCGTGGGAGCCGAAGGCCGTCATCACGATCGCCACGCCCTCCGGCGACGCCACCTTTGCCTGGCGCAGGACCTCGAGGCCGTCGCCGTCGGGCAGGCGGAGGTCGGTGATGACGATGTCGAACACCTCTCCCTGGAGCGCCTCGCTGGCGCGCGCGCGGGTTTCGGCCGTGACGACTTCGAAGCCCTCCCGGCGCATCATGATGCCCAGCATCTCGCGGATCGAGGGCTCGTCGTCGACGACAAGGATGCTCTTCACTGCTTTTCCGCTCTCCGAAGGCGGCGCCGGGATGATATCGCGCCCGCGGCCAGCGCGGCGCCGCCCAGGACGGACAGCGCGAGGCCCAGCCGCAGCGCCGCCGGCCGGTACTCCAGGGTGACACGGTGGCGTCCGGGCGTCAGCGTCACCGCGCGGAACAGCGCGTTGGCGCGGCGCACCGGAGACTCCACACCGTCGATGTCCGCCCGCCAGCCCGAATGATACGCGTCCAGGACGACGAGGGCCGCCTCCGACCGCGATTCCGTCTCGAAGACCAGCCGGTCAGGCTTGAGCAGGAGCGAGCGCAGCTGGCCGGAGAAGCCCGGGCCGGGTGCGTCGAAGGGATCTCCCGAGCCGAGCAGCACTTCGCGCGCCGGATCGAAGCCGGCGGAGCCCAGGGCCCTGACCGCGTCGGCATCGTGCAGCACGCGCGCCGCTCCCACTAGGTAGGCCC
>Ga0187893_10013403_pt1 | contig 11418 bp, 8 predicted proteins | sample MA1701074metaG_FD_139574 | JGI IMG/M metagenome (GOLD analysis project Ga0187893, IMG submission 139574) | White microbial mat communities from a basaltic lava cave in the Kipuka Kanohina Cave System on the Island of Hawaii, USA - MA170107-4 metaG ...
AATCATGTTTATTTCGGAAGAGAAAAAGATGGCGTATTAGAAAGTCCTTTCAGCGGTAATCTTGCGGAAGTTTGTCCTACAGGCGTTTTTACTGATAAAACATTGAAAGAACATTATACCCGTAAATGGGATCTTACTTCGGCTCCTTCTGTTTGTCATCATTGCAGTGTTGGTTGTAATATTATTGCAAGTGAACGGTATGGACAATTGCGTTGCATTACGAATAAATACAATTATGAAGTAAACGGATATTTCCTTTGCGACCGGGGAAGATATGGCTATGAGTTTGTGAACAGTGAAAATAGAATTACCCAGCCGCTTATTCGCAATCGCACTGTTGAAGCCGTAGATGAAATGGTATTGAGTGAACATTTAAAAGCCATCCTAACCAATCACACTATTATTGGCATTGGCTCGCCAAGAGCTTCTGTTGAAACCAATTTTGCATTGATGCAATTAACCGGCAAAGAAAATTTTTACCAGGGTATAGATGGCGATGAAGCTTTCCTCGAAAGAATGATTGCAGATATTTTCAACAATGGAAATGTACACAGCGCTTCGCTTAAAGACATAGAGCAAGCCGATGCTGTATTGATATTAGGAGAAGATATTTGGAATACAGCACCGGTGATGGCATTGGCAGTTCGTCAGTCAGTAATGAAAACTGCTGCGGTTAATGCTGAACAACAAACGCAAATACCAGTATGGAATGATGCAGCCATTAAAGAATATGTGCAGGAAGAAAAAGGTTTTCTTGCAAATTGTACAGTTGTTTCTTCATCAATTGATGAAATAGCAACGATCACTCATCGTTCTGCACCGGATGATATTGCACGTCTCGGATTTATGATTGCTGCTTCTCTCAATCCTTCTTTGCCTGCAATTGATAATGCGGATGAAGCAATGCAATCAACAGCAAAAACTATTGCAGATGCTTTACAAATAGCAAAACATCCGGTAATAATAAGCGGCGTTTCCTGCTATAATGATGCGCTGATTCGTGCAGGATTTAATATTGCTGCCTCCCTAACCAACGCTGATAGAAAAGCAGGGCTTGCTTACGCTTTGCCGGAGTGTAACAGTATGGGATTAGCCATGCTGCATGCTTCTTCAATTGACGAAGCAATTGCAAGAGTGCAAAGAGAAGATAATGTTACAGCCATCATTGCTGAAAATGATCTTTATCGTCATGTTACAGCAGATAAAATCAATACATTCTTTAGTCGTTGTAAAAATATTGTGGTGCTCGATTCATTACATAACAGAACCACAGAGAAAGCTCATGTACTGATCCCTGCATCAACATTTGCTGAAGGCGATGGTACTTTAGTCAACAATGAACGCCGGGCACAGCGTTTTTACCAGGTATTCGTTCCTTCACATAAAAAGGTAAAGGAAAGCTGGAAATGGCTTTTGCAAATGAAATCATTGCTTGCTCAATCTGCAAACGGCCAGGAGTATCGTCCCGATGAGTTATTAAAGAAACTTGAAAAAGAATTACCGCATTATGAAGGAATAAGTAACTCAAGCCTGCCACATGATTTCAGGATAAATGGTGAACCTATTCCGAGAGAACCGCATCGCTATAGCGGCCGCACTGCTATGCTTGCTAATGTGAATGTAAGTGAACCAAAACCATTGCAGGATGATGATTCGCCATTAACATTTACCATGGAAGGTTATAAAGGCATTCCGCCTGCATCTGTTATTCCTTTCTTCTGGTCGCCGGGATGGAACTCTGTGCAATCGGTAAATAAATACCAGGAAGAGATCGGTGGATTGTTGCACAATGGAAATCCGGGAATAAAATTATGCAAAGAAAAAGCCGGATCAGTTCCTGCATTTTTTACAGGCAAACCGGAAGCATATAAACAAAGGACAAACAAATGGCTTATGCTGCCGCAACATCATGTGCTTGGTTCAGGTGAATTAAGTATTTATAGTAATGCATTAAAACAGCTTTCATCAGAACCTGTTGTTATGCTGTCTGAATATGATGTAAACCAGTTAGGAATTTCACAAGGTGATTCTGTTGAAATAGAAATGGATGATAGAAAATATGTATTGCCTGTTGCAGTGAAAAAAGAATTGACAAATGGAATCATTCTTGTATCAGCAGGATTGCAAGGTATGGATGCAATGAACTGGGGAAGTTGGGTGAGAATAGGGAAGGTAAGTGGGTAAAGGTGAGTGACAAGTGAGATTGAACAAGTTTTTAATTCAATAAAAATTATCAAATGAAAAATTGTTTGCCATCCACGATTCACGACTCACGATTCACGATTCGTCATTCACCATTCACCATTCACAATTCACTGCTATGACTGTAATGCAACATATATGGATTGTACTCGGCGTATTATTTGTGCTTTTAAATATCGCCGCCGGGCTTATCTGGGTGGAAAGAAGATTGCTTGCTTTGTGGCAGGATAGACTCGGACCTAACAGAGCAGGGCCATTGGGAATTTTCATTGTATTGGCTGATACACTAAAACTATTTTTTAAAGAAGACTGGATACCGCCTTTTGCCGATAAATGGGTTTTCATTACAGCACCGGCTATTGTTGTGGCAAGTGTATTATTAGGTTTTGCCATTATTCCTTTTGCTCCCGGTATTGTCGTAGCCGATCTGAATATTGGTTTGTTATTTTTTCTTGCTATGTCATCGCTGGGTGTATATAGCATTGTATTAGGCGGTTGGGCGTCAAATAATAAATATGCTTTGCTGGGAGCTTTAAGAGGCGCATCGCAAATGATCGCTTACGAAGTGTTTATGGGATTATCATTGATGGGAGTGGTGATGCTGACCGGTTCATTCAACTTAGGAGAAATAGTAGAAGCCCAAAGAGGGATGTGGTTTATTGTAACGCAGCCTTTGGGCTTTATCATATTTTTTATTGCAGGTATAGCAGAAACACACCGGTTGCCCTTTGATATTCCCGAAGCAGAAAGTGAATTGATTGCCGGTTATCATGCAGAATATTCGGGAATGAAATTCGGAATGTTTTTTATTGGAGAATATCTTGGCATTACATTGATATCTGCAATGACGGTAACAATGTTTTTTGGCGGATGGTTAGGGCCTTCATTTTTACCGCCGTGGGCATGGTTCTTTTTAAAGACGTTTGCATTCATTGGGCTGTTCATATTATTGAGAGCTTCGCTTCCGCGACCACGTTATGATCAATTGATGGAATATGGTTGGAAATGGTTATTGCCGTTAGTGCTGTTGAATTTATTGGTAACAGGGGCGATTGCATTGTGGTTGAAAGGTTAATTGAAAATGTGCTGATGTGAAAATATGCAAATGTGCAAATTGCTGAAGTGTTCAATGTGATGAATGTAACTATGGATTTGTAATTTATCGGTTGCTGTTATTCACTATTCACCATTGACGATTCACAAAGATTAAAAAGTAACAAAACTCCTTTTTATGCTTAGTCATTTTCGAACAATGTGGTTGGTTTTTTTACATCTGTTTCGTAAAAAAGTAACCATTGAATATCCTGAAGAAAAAATAAAACTGCATCCACGCTGGCGGGGACGTATTGTGCTGACCAAGGATCCCGACGGTGGTGAACGCTGCGTGGGATGTTATTTATGTGCTGTGGCCTGTCCGGTTGATTGCATTGCATTGCAGGCGACGGAAGACGAAAATGGCCGCCGCTATCCTGAAACATTCCGTATCAATTTTTCCCGATGCATTTTCTGTGGTTATTGTGAAGAAGCTTGTCCAACTTATGCTATTCAACTGATTCCTGATTTTGAAATGGCAGAATACAACCGGCAAAACCTGGTGTTTGAAAAAGAAGATCTCTTAATTGACAGCCAGGGAAAATATCCGGGATATAATTTTTACAAAGTAGCAGGAATGAATGCAGGTGTGAAAGATACAGGAAAAGGAGAGAATGAAGAAGAGCCGGTGGATATAAAGAGTTTATTGCCGTAACAAGATTGGGATATTTAGATATTAGGATATTGGATATTAAATCAGGTTGATCGCTGGGAAACATTGATCACTGAACATTGAAAATTGATCATTGAGCATTTCGATAATTAATGACGACTCTTTTTTATATATCATCTGCTATTGCAATCATCGCCACTATCATGGTGATAACGAGGTTCACGCCTATTCATGCTTTGTTGTATCTCGTTGTTTCTTTTCTAGCGGTGGCCATGATCTTTTTGTCATTAGGTGCGCCATTTGTTTCGGTGCTCGAAGTGATTGTGTATGCAGGGGCAATTATCGTATTGTTCATTTTTGTGGTGATGATGCTCAACCTGGGAAAGGATACGGCAGACCAGGAAAAGCAATGGCTTCAGCCCAAAGTATGGGTAGGACCGTCCATTTTAGTTCTCATACTATTAGTTGAAATGATCGTTTTACTAACCAAAGGCAATGGTTCTTCGTTTGTAGTTTCGTCTGTTGACCCAAGGAAAGTTGCTCTTTCACTTTATCGTGAATACATCATTGCATTGGAACTGGCCGGCTTTCTGCTGATGGCCGGTATAGTAGGAGCGGCGCATATTGGTCAGCATAAGAAAAGAACATTGCATAGATTTTTGACAGAAGATGAAAACAAGGAAGAAGAACGGACAATCATTAATAAAGAGATTGAAATAAAAGAAAAGGAATTAGAAACGAAAGGATAAAATTTTAGATTTTGGATTTTTGAATTTGGATTTATTCCGGAAACAAAAAGTATTTATTAATAAAATAAATTTCATTTTCAGGTGAGCTTATGAATCCCTTTAATGCAGATATGGTATTGATAGTCGCCGCTATACTTTTTGTACTGGGACTTGTTGGTGCGCTGACAAGAAAGAATATCATTTTTATACTGATCTCTATTGAAGTGATGTTGAATGCAGCCGGGCTTGCATTTGTAGCAGCAGGAGCGAAGTGGCAGCAGCCAGATGGACAAGTAATGTTTTTATTCATACTGGCAATGGCTGCTGCAGAAGTTTCTGTTGGGTTGGCATTGGTGCTGCAGGCTTATCACCAGCACAAAACTTTGGATGTTGAAAAGCTGAAACAATTGAAAGATCAGGAATAAGAAAATGTGCAAACCTGTCTGCCGACAGGCAGGTGTGAAAATATGCAAATGTGCAAATGGCCTGCCTCGATTTTGTAACTCTTTAAATAATGAGTGAATCATTTTTTGTGAAGTTGAACATTGAACATTGAATATTGAGCATTGAACATTTACTTTAATATGAATAACCTGCTTGCTTTAATCCCCGCTTTACCACTTGCTGGTTTCATGTTACTGGCATTTTTTGGAAGACGAATGCCCAAAAATATCATTGCAGTGATAGGAGCCGGTTCTATCAGTGTTGCAGCTATTCTCGCAATAACGCTGGGCATTCAATTTTTACAAAGTCCACCAGCAGGTGAAGCTTACACACAAACTCTCTGGCAATGGATGAGCACTGAAAATTTATCCATTTCTATAAGTCTGCGGATTGATGCATTATCAATGGTATTTGTTTTTATCATCACATTTGTTGGCGCATTGATACATATTTACTCTACTGCTTTTATGCGGCACGACAGGGATTATGCCCGCTTCTTCGCCAGCATGAACCTGTTTGTTTGTTCAATGTTGTTGCTGGTGATGGCAGACAACCTGGTACTAATGTATCTTGGATGGGAAGGCGTGGGGCTTTGCAGTTATTTACTGATCGGCTTCTGGTATGAAACACCTGCTAATGTTCGTGCAGCCAATAAAGCATTTTATATTACCCGTATTGGTGATACAGCAATGGCCATCGGACTTTTTCTTTTGTTCAAAGAATTGGGCACACTGAACATTCCTGATATATTGAGTCAGTCACCGCAACATTTTGCAAGCAATTCATCTAACATTACACTTATTGCTTTATTGTTGCTTGCAGGCGGTATGGGTAAATCAGCACAAATGCCATTGCAAACCTGGTTACCGGATGCTATGGCCGGCCCTTCACCGGTGAGTGCATTGATACATGCAGCTACAATGGTGACTGCAGGCGTTTATCTCATTGCACGAATGCATACTGTATTTGAACTTTCTTCAATTGCGATGGATGCTACGGCTGTTGTTGGCGCCATTACATTATTGGTTGCCGGTTGCAGTGCAATGGTACAAACTGATATCAAACGAATACTTGCTTATTCTACCATCAGCCAGATAGGATATATGTTCCTTGCATTGGGGATAGGAGCATGGAGTGCTGCCATCTTTCATTTTTTTACCCATGCATTTTTTAAAGCGTTATTGTTTCTTGCAGCGGGAGCTATTATCGAATCGCTGCATCATGAACATGATATTTTTAAGATGGGTGGTCTTAAAAACAAATTGCCCGTTGTGTTCCGGTGTTTTTTGGCAGGTGCGGCAGCCTTAGCTGCTTTACCGTTGATTAGTGCAGGTTTTTTTAGCAAAGATCCCATTTTATGGTATTCATGGAGTGCAGCCAATGGAAATGCTATGCTTTGGATCATCGCTTTAGTAGGAGCTTTCATTACTGCGCTTTATACCACACGGCTGATAATTGTTGTTTTTTGGGGCGAACAGAAAACTCATGTTTCAGAATATCCCGGTAAGTTAATGACTATTCCATTGATCATTCTTGCTTTCTTATCTATTGCAGCTGGGTTTATTGAATGGCCGCATAATCTTATTCATTTGACAGCATTTTCTGATTTTGTTCAAAAGGTTTTGCCTGTAACAATATTAAAGGAAAATGTCCCATCAGAATTTATATTCCAGCTTGTTGCAGTCATTTTTACGCTTCTTGCTGTGTATTGCGGGTATCAATTGTATCACCGGAATAAATCAGTGATTGAGACATGGAAACAATCTTCTACCGTAATGGGTGTACGCAACTTTTTCTTTAAAGGCTGGGGATTTGATCAGTTGTATGACACTGTTTTTGTAAAACCGTTTTTATTTATCACCCGTATCAACAAAGCCGATGTATTTGATAAATTATATAATGGCATAGCAAAAGCAAACCAGGCATTGAATCGTTTTCTCTCTGTTTCCCAAAATGGCTCATTGCGCTGGTACGCAGTGGGGGCTTTGATAGGATTGTTGTTTATTCTGACGTTGCAGTTGTTATTGTGAAAGGTGAATGGTGAATGTTTTATATCTTTTTCGACTCTAAGGGACCTTCCCCTCCCCGGAGGGGCGAATTTAGTAAACCAAATACTGTAAGAAACTGGGGTGGGTTGCCGAATATAGAACCAAACCATAAAACTACTAACAAAAAAATTTTATGATACTCGCATGGATGATATGCATATTGCTGGTGGGCGGCTTGTTATCCTGGTTGGTTTCACGCAGCAACAACCAAATAGCAAAATGGATCGCTTTGCTGGTAATGATCATTGACTTTGCCATCGTTGTCAATCTATGGATAGAACAACAGGGATCGTTAGCTACAACCGGCGATTGGATCATTGATTACAAAATAAGCTGGATACCTTCTTTCGGTATCGGCTTTCATGTGGCAATGGATGGATTGAGCATGGTGATGTTGTTATTAACTTTTTTCCTTGGCATTTTATCCGTGCTTTGTTCATGGAATGAAATAAAAGAAAGGATTGGGTTTTATTATTTCAATTTGTTGTGGACACTGGCGGGTATTTGCGGTGTGTTTGTCGCCATGGATCTTTTCCTGTTTTATTTCTTTTGGGAAGTAATGCTGGTGCCGATGTATTTTTTGATCGCTATCTGGGGCGATACCAACCGGCGTTATGCATCATACAAATTTTTCATTTTTACACAAGCAGGTGGTTTATTGATGTTGTTGGCTATACTGTCCTTGTATATCATCCACGGACAACAAACAGGAAATTATTCTTATGATTATTTTGATCTGCTGAATACAACATTACAACCATCAACGGCCAAATGGATCATGATGGGATTTTTAATTGCTTTTGCGATAAAATTGCCCATAGTGCCATTTCATAATTGGTTGCCTGACGCACATAGCGAAGCGCCAACGGCAGGCAGTCTTATTTTAGCCGGTTTGCTGTTAAAGACCGGTGCCTATGGCATCATTCGTTTTGTACTGACTTTATTTCCGCAGGCAGCGAATGAAATTGCGTGGTGGGCCATGCTTATTGGTGTAATTGGAATTATATATGGCGCATTCCTGGCTTTTGCACAAACTGATCTGAAACGATTAATAGCTTATACTTCCGTTAGCCACATGGGCTTTGTGATCTTCGGCATTTTTGCTTTTCGTGAAATGGCTATGCAGGGTGTGGTGATGCAAATGCTGACACATGGCATCAGCACCGGTGCCTTGTTCGTGTTGGCTGGTATGCTGAAAGAAAGATTGCATACAAGGGATATGAATCAAATGGGAGGGCTGTGGACATCGATGAGTTCGATGGGAGGAATGGCAATGCTGTTTACAATGGCTTCATTGGGTTTACCCGTGTTGGGAAATTTTATTGCAGAGTTCTTAATCCTGCTGGGTTCATTTTCTGTAAACAGTACACTTACCATACTTGCTACTCTCGGCTTAGTGTTTTCGGCTTTGTATTCATTGCGAATGATGCAAAAAGTTTTTTTAGGAGAACCAGGTACAACTGAAAAATTGAAAGACCTGAATGTTAGAGAATGGATCGTAATGGCTTCGTTAACTATCGGCATCGTCGCACTGGGATTGTATCCGCAACCGGTAATGGACACTGTGAAAGGCGTTATTCAGCAATTAGTGACGAAATAAATGTGCTAATGTGAAAATATGCAAATGTGCAAAATGATCTGGAAATGATTTAATGACCTAATGACTTTATTGACCAAATGACTTTTATGATATTCACCATTCACTACTCACAATATGACTAACGATCAACTTTTGGCATTACTTCCTTTTATCCTGCTGGCAGGAGCTTCGATGATTGTGATACTGCTCATCGCATTTCGTTTAAGCCATACAGTGATACAGGTAGCAGGTTTTTTGATGCTGTGTACGGTGATCGGCGCTATGTGGTATGTGAGAGGTATTTTGCCGGAAGCCATTATGCCACTATTTGTAGTAGATGGATTTGGCGCTGTATTTACCGGGATGATTATTTTTTCAGTGCTAACGATAGGATTATTCTCGTTTATTTATTTTGAAGAAAAAGAAGAAAACCCAAAAGAATATTATATCCTTTTATTTCTTGGCACATTAGGTTCTGCATTGCTTACCATCAGTACACATTTTATCTCTTTCTTTATCGGGTTGGAGTTGCTAAGTATAAGTTTATATGCATTGATAGCATATTTGCGCAATCGTAACAATGCTGTGGAAGCAGGAGTGAAATATCTTGTATTGGCTGCTCTGACATCTGCATTTTTGTTATTTGGCATGGCACTGATCTATATGGAAGCAGGAAGCATGGAGTTTACCGCTATTGCTAAAAAAATAGAAACACTGACGTCTTCTGTTTTATTTATTATGGGTCTTGGTATCATGGTCGTAGCGGTAGGTTTCAAATTGGCTCTTGTACCTTTTCATCTTTGGGCTGCCGATGTATATCAAGGGGCGCCTGCACCTGTCACAACTTTTATCGCCACTGTATCTAAAATAGGAGTGTTTGCTGTGTTGCTTCGTTTTGCACAAACCATCGGCCTTCAACAATATCCAATTGCCATCACCATCTTTTCTGTATTGGCTGTTGTTTCAATGCTGGTAGGTAACTTGCTTGCCCTGCAACAAAAAAATATCAAACGACTGCTGGCTTATTCATCCATTGCGCATTTCGGTTATTTACTCGTTGCATTTTTACCGGGCGATAAAGCAGGAGTGGAAGCATCGGTATTTTATTTATTGGCGTATTCTATTACGCTATTGGCAGCTTTCGGTGTTGTTACGGTATTATCCACCCGGCAAAAAGATGCAGATGAGCTGCATACTTACCAGGGACTTTTTTGGAGAAACCCGGCTATCGCATTGGTATTAACAGTTGCATTTTTATCATTGGCCGGTATTCCCATTACAGCAGGCTTCATTGGAAAATTTTATATACTCACATCCGGTGTGCAACATGGTTTATGGCTTCCTGTCGTCATGCTGGTAGTCACCAGTGTGATCGGCTTGTATTATTATCTGCGTATCATAAGTACATTATTTGGCGCATCGCCGGATGAAATAGTGAAAGAAAAAACATTGCATCCTTTCTTTTACACCGCTATGTATTCCGCATTGATCGTTTTAGGTTTGCTCTTGCTTTGGCTGGGCATTTCTCCAACCATGGTAATTGATGGTATGAAAGAGTTTCTTGCAATAGATTAATAAAATAATGATGGCTTTTTATAATGGTTAGCCTGGGAAAAAAAATTCAATTGTTATTTCTAAAGGATTCTCTTCCTCATTTATAATTTTTATCCAATGCTGCCTTTCAGGAGGAATATCTTTTTCGTCAAAATAGACATTTGTATTAGGTGGGCATAAAATGCGAGGTTTATTATCGCTGTTTGGCAAAAATTCTACTAAATAATATTGATCTGCTTTATATATCCTTATAATATTTCCCCGTGGGACTGGTAACGTTTTGGGATAATCTTGTAACACCTTTAGTTTGCTTATTCCCATCATTTTGAAGTTAAGATTAAAAAGGCCTGGCTAATCCGCCAGCTTTTTTTTATAAACCCTCTTTTTTGGTGCTTCAATAGTGGCTAAATTAGCAATATCTTCCTACTCATAATCCTTTTAGTTAGTCAAATAGTAGCAGCCCTACAGCATGAATCAAAAAAAATTTCTTAGCGCCGAATGGCGAAAACTGATCATGGCGAATTACACCATTGATCCTGCTATACTCACTGAATATATACCTGCCAATACAGAACTGGATACCTGGAACAATAAATGTTATGTAAGTCTTGTCGGTTTTATGTTTCTCGACACAAGAGTATTGGGAGTTAAAGTACCGTTTCATGCCAATTTTCCTGAAGTGAATCTTAGGTTTTATGTTCGGTATAAAAGCAACAATGAATGGAAAAGAGGAGTGGTTTTTATTCGTGAGATCGTTCCTAAACCAGCTTTGACTTTTGTAGCCAACAAACTTTTTAAAGAACGGTATCTTACCATGCCAATGGAAAATCATTGGAATATTGATAAAAACGAAATGAATATTCGCTATGCATGGAGAGCCGGAAACTGGAACAGCCTTGAAGTAAAAACTGCTGCTTCGTCACAGGTGATACAAAAAGGAAGTGAAGAAGAATTTATTACAGAACATTATTGGGGATATACATCTGTTGCAAAAGATAAAACAGCAGAATACCGGGTAGATCATCCGCAATGGGAAATTTATCCTGTTAACAGCTATCAAATAGAATGTGATTTTCAAAAATTATATGGTAAAAGTTTTTCGCAACTGAAAGATCAAAAACCCGAATCGGTTTTTCTTGCAGAGGGCAGCCCCATCAG
>Ga0187893_10013404_pt1 | contig 11417 bp, 12 predicted proteins | sample MA1701074metaG_FD_139574 | JGI IMG/M metagenome (GOLD analysis project Ga0187893, IMG submission 139574) | White microbial mat communities from a basaltic lava cave in the Kipuka Kanohina Cave System on the Island of Hawaii, USA - MA170107-4 metaG ...
CGCCCGACGCCGGCCGCGCCGCCGCGCGCGGTATCGCCGCCGGCATCGATGCCGACAACGGCCGGCCCGCCCGCAGCGTCGGCGGCGCCGTCGGCGCCAGATCGTCCGCGTCCGCGCCCCGTCACGCCCGGAGCGCCGCGCCCGCGTCCGGTGGCGAGCAGCAGCGGCTTTGGGCCGCCGCGTCCGGTCGCGTCCGCGACGCCTGGCGGTGGCCCGGGCATGGGCGCGCGCCGTGACGACCGCAAGCCGGGCGCCGGCGGGGCGCCCGGCGCGCCGCCCATGGATCGCGGCCGTCGCCGCAAGGGCAAGCGCGGCGCCGTCGACCAGGAAGCCATCGACGCCAGCGTGAGCAGGACGCTCGCAGCGATGCGCGGCGGACCGCAGCGCCGCACGGCCAGCGACATGCGCGGCGAAGTGCGCGAGCAGCGCGCAGCCGGCCTCGCCGAGGCCGCCGAGCGCGAGAAGAAGACGATTCGCGTCAACGAGTTCATCACGGTGTCCGAGCTTGCGAATATCCTCAAGCTGCCCGCCACCGAGATCGTCGGCTTCGCGTTCAAGAACATGGGCCTGATGGTCACCATCAACCAGCGCCTCGACTTCGACCAGATCGAGTTGATCGCCGGCGAGTTCGATTTCCAGGCCGTCCGCGAGGACGAGTACCAGGCCGAGGACGCGCTCGTCGCCGTGGCCGACGCCCCGGAGCAGCTCGAGTCGCGGCCGCCCGTCGTGACCATCATGGGTCACGTCGACCACGGCAAGACGTCGCTGCTCGACCACATCCGCAAGGCGAACGTGGTCGCCGGTGAGGCCGGCGGCATCACGCAGCACATCGGCGCGTACCACGTCACGCTGCCGAAGAACAAGAGCATCACGTTCCTCGATACGCCGGGCCACGAGGCCTTCACGGCCATGCGCGCCCGCGGCGCGCAGGTGACCGACATCGTCGTCCTGGTCGTGGCCGCCGACGACTCGGTGATGCCGCAGACCATCGAGGCGATCTCGCACGCCAAGAACGCCGGCGTGCCGATCGTCGTCGCCATCAACAAGGTCGACCTGCCCCAGGCGAATCCCGGCAAGGTGAAACAGGAACTGCTCACGCACGGCATCGTGCTCGAGGAGTTCGGCGGCCAGGTGCTGTCCGCCGCGATCTCCGCCAAGAAGGGCACCAACATCGACGCGCTGCTCGAGGCCATCCTGCTCCAGGCGGAGATCCTCGACCGCAAGGCGAACCCGAACCGGCGCGCGACGGGTACCGTCATCGAGGCGCAGCTGGACCCGGGCAAGGGGCCGGTGGCGACCGTTCTCGTGCAAAGCGGCACGCTCAAGGTCGGCGACGACTTCATCACCGGCATGTTCGCCGGCCGCGTCCGCGCGCTCATGGACGAGCGCGGCAAGAACGTAAAGTCCGCCGGCCCGGCGATCCCGGTGCAGGTGCTCGGCGCCGAAGGCGTGCCGATGGCGGGCGATCAGCTCCTCGTCGTCGAGGAAGCGACGTCGTCGCGCGAGATCGCCCAGCGGCGCCAGCGCCTCGACCGCGAGGCCAAGAGCCGCCGCTCCGGCCGCGGCGTGTCGCTCGAGGACTTCATGGCGCAGACGTCGCCCGGCGAAAGCCGCACGCTCCAGATCATCATCAAGGCCGACCAAGGCGGCCCGGCCGAGGCGCTGGCGGACGCGCTGCAGCAGCTCTCGACGGCGGAAGTGAAGGTGGAGATCATCCACCGCGGCGTCGGCGCGATCAGCGAGAGCGACATCCTGCTCGCCAAGTCCGCCAAGAACGCCATCATCATCGGCTTCCACGTGCGGCCGGACAACAACGCGCGCGCGTCCGCCGAGCGCGAGGGCGTCGACATCAAACTCTACCGCATCATCTATGAAGCGGTCAACGACGTGCGCGCTGCGCTCGAAGGCATGCTGCGTCCGGAGCAGCGCGAAGTCGTGGTCGGCGAGGCGCAGGTGCGCGAGGTCTTCAAGATCTCGAAGGTCGGCACGATTGCCGGATGCATCGTCCGCAGCGGCGTGATGAACCGGCAGTCGAAGGTCCGCGTGGTCCGCGACGGCGTCGAGGTCTACACGGGCAGCATCGCGTCACTGCGCCGCTTCAAGGATGACGTGCGCGAGGTCAAGGAAGGCTTCGAGTGCGGCATCGGCGTCGAGAACTTCAACGACGTGAAGGTGGGCGACGTCATCGAGTGCTTCCGCACTGAGCAGGTCGCGCGTACTCTCGCCGCCGCGCCGGGCGCCTGACGCCGGGCGGCACTTGGCGCCGCCGACCGCAATGGGGGACCATCGTCGAGCCGACCGCGTCGCGGAAATCATTCGCGAGGAAGTCGCGCAGTTCCTGACGTCCGGCGTGAAGGACCCGCGCCTTGTCGCCCTCGTCACCGTCACTGCGGTCGACGTCACGCGCGACCTCAAGCACGCCCGCATTTTCGTCAGCTTGCTTGGCAGCGACGCCGACAAGGCATCCTCACTCGAGGCGCTGGCCTCGATGACGGGACACCTGCGCACTCGCGTCGCCAGGGTCATGCGGCTTCGCGTGGCGCCGCAGCTTGCCTTCAGGGCCGACGAGAGCGTCGAGCGCGCCGCGCGCATCGAGTCGCTGCTGGCGCAGGTGCGGGACAGGAAGAGCGATGACCGGGGCTCCGGGACCTGACGGCGTGCTGCTCATCGACAAGCCCGCGGGGCTCACGTCGCACGCGGTCGTGGACCGCGTGCGGCGTGCGACGCGCGTGAAGCGCATCGGCCACGGCGGCACGCTCGACCCGTTCGCCACCGGCCTGCTGACGCTCCTCCTCGGACGCGCCACGCGGCTCCTGCCGTTTCTCGTGTCAGATCCCAAGGTGTACCGCGCCACCGTCAGGTTCGGAACTGCGACCGACACGGACGACCTGACGGGCGACGTGATACGCGAGGCGCCGCTCCCGGAACCGGCGCGGGTGGACGACGCGATCCGCTCGCTCACCGGCCGCATCCGCCAGCGCCCGCCCGCCTTCTCGGCCAAGCTGAAGGACGGCGTGCGCGCCTACGCCGCCGCCCGTCGCGGCAAGCCCCTGAAGCTCGAGCCGGTGGAGGTGGTCGTCCACTCCTGGCGCGTCACCCGCGCGTCGGCCGCTGAACTGGAGGTCGACGTGACGTGCGGCGGCGGCACGTACGTCCGCGCGCTGGCGCGGGACCTGGGTGAGGCCGCGGGAAGCGCCGCCCACCTCACGGCGCTCCGGCGGCTGCGCGATGGCGCGTTCGACGTCGACGACGCCCAGCCGCTCGATGCCATCGAGCGCGACGGCGCCGCCATCCGGCCCGCCGTGCAGGCCGTGGCGCACCTCGCGCGACAGCCGCTCGAGGACGTCGATGCGGAGCTCGTCGTCCACGGCCGGGCCGTCGCGGCGCGCGTCGACGGCGATCACGCGGCGCTGACGCATGCGGGCGCCCTGCTCGCCGTGGCCGTGCGCGAGGGCGGCACCTGGCGACCCAAGGTGGTGATGCGCGATGCCTGACGTGCTGACCTCGCTTCCCGACGCCGTTCGCGGCGGCACCGTCGTCACGCTCGGCACCTTTGACGGCGTGCATCGCGGGCACATGCTGGTGCTCGAGCGCACGGCCGACGCGGCACGACGCGCGGAGCTCGCCAGCGTGGCACTCACCTTCGACCCGCACCCGCTGGACGTGGTGAATCCCTCGGCGGCGCCGCCGCTCCTGACCCTGCGTGACGAGAAGCTCGATCTGCTTTCGCAAACGAGCATCGACTACGTCATCGTCGTGCCGTTCACCCCCGAGCTGGCCCGCCTCTCGCCCGAGGAGTTCGTCGACCAGGTGCTGATCAGCCGCTTCCGCATGAAGGCGCTGCTCGTCGGCCACGACCACGGGTTCGGCCGCGGCCGCGCCGGCGACATCGAGTCGCTCCGCGTCATTGGCGGCAAGCGCGGGTTTCCCGTGGAGGCCGTCGACGCCGTGCTCGGGTCCGATGGGCTCCCGATCTCCTCGACCGCCATCCGGCGGGCCATTGCGCATGGCGACCTGGCGCGCGCGCAGGAGGGGCTCGGCCGGCCCTACGGGTTCGCGGGCGCCGTCGGGCACGGGGACGGGCGGGGAAAACAGCTCGGCTTTCCCACGGTCAACATCCAGCTCGAGTCGCGGCGCAAGCTCCTGCCGCCCGTCGGCGTCTACGCCGTCGCCATCGCCGGCCCGCGCGGGCAGTTCGGCGGCATGATGAACCTGGGGCCGCGTCCCACGTTCGGTGACGACGCCGTCTCGCTGGAAGTTCATGCCTTCGACGCCGACGGGGACTGGTATCGCGACCGGGTCAGGGTCGAGTTCGTGGCAAAGCTGCGCGACACCGTGCGATTCGATGGTCCCGAGGCGCTCGTCGCGCAGCTCAGGATCGATGCCGAGCAGGCCCGGTCGCTGCTGCGCCAATCACATCGAGTTCGTTGACCGGGCACATCGGCCCGGCTAACCTAAGAGCTTCCGGCACAACTACTTCCTTCCTGTGTAGCGCATGTCGAACCTGAAGTGGCGGCTGGTGACCATTGTGGTCGCCTTGCTCGCCTCCGTGGCGTTCCTGTTCCCGCGCGACGTGACCGTCAAGCGGCGCGGCGAGGACGGCCTGTTGCACGAACTCACCGAGCGGCGCGTCCCGTTGCGGCGCGGGCTCGACTTGCAGGGCGGCATGCACCTGGCGCTCGAGATCGACGATACCAAGCAGGTGGTCGCCAAGCCGGAAGAGGCGCTGGACCTCGCCCTCAAGGTCGTGCGGACCCGCATCGACGAGTTCGGCGTCTCGGAGCCTGTCGTGCAGCGGTCGGGCAGCAACCAGATCGTGGTGCTGCTCCCCGGCATGACCGACCAGTCGCGCGCCGAAGCCGTCGTGCGCGACCAGGCGTTCCTCGAGTTCCAGATCACCGACAAGACGCAGGCGCTCGAGCGCGTCCTCCCGCGGCTGGACGCGGTCGTTCGTGAGCGCCGGCTCGCGACGGCGTCCGGACGGGCGCCGGCCGTGACACCGGCCGCGCCGCGGGGCCTTCAGGATCTCCTCAAGACGGCGGATACCGGCAGGCAGGCGCGCGATACCGCGCGCGTCGACACGGCGGCCACCGCTGGCGGCGCGTTCTCGAACCTCATTCAGCAGGGCGGCATGCCCGGTGAGTACCTGGTCAAGAGCCAGGACGTCGCGACGCTGACGCGCTTCCTCGAGGACTCGGCGGTTCGCGCGGCGCTGCCGCCCGCCAAGGAAGTCCTCTGGGGCACCGACTCGTCGGTGGTCGGCAACCAGTGGTACAAGGCGATCTACTGCGTCGACACGCGCGCCATCATGACCGGCGCGAATCTCACCGACGCGCGGCCGAACACGTCGCCGCTCGAGGGCACGATCGTCCAGTTCAAGCTCGACAACGTCGGCGGGCGGCGCTTCCGCAGCGAGACCGGCAAGCACGTGGGTGATTACATGGCCATCGTGCTCGACGGTCGCGTCATGGGCCGCCCGCCAGTGATCCAGAGCGCCATCGGCACTGACGGGCAGATCACCATGGGCGGCAAGGATCTCGCGGCCGCGCAGGACCTGGCGCTCGTGCTCCGGGCCGGCTCGCTGCCCGTGCCGTTGCGCGTCGCGGAGATCCGCAGCATCGGCCCGAGCCTGGGGGAGGACTCCATTCAGAAGGGCATGCGCGCCGGCCTGCTCGGGATCGCGCTCGTTGTGGTCATCATGATCGGCTACTACCGCTTCTCCGGCGTGCTGTCGGTGCTCGGCCTGATCTTCTACGCCATCACGACGCTCGCGTTTCTGGCGGCCTTCGACGCCACGCTGACGCTGCCGGGCATAGCGGGGTTCATCCTGTCGATCGGCATGGCCGTGGACGCCAACTTCCTCCAGTTCGAGCGCATTCGTGAGGAGCTCGACCGCGGCAAGACTGTTCGGACCGCGGTGGAGGAAGGCTTCCGCAACTCGTGGGCCGCGATCATCGACACGCACGTCACGACGGCGCTCACCGGCGCGGTCCTGTACCAGTACGGCACCGGTCCGGTGCAGGGCTTTGCCGTCACGCTCGTCGCTGGCGTCGTTTCGTCCATCCTCAGTTCCGTCTTCGTCGTGCGCACGCTGTTCCTGCTGTGGCTGTCCCGGTCGCGCGGCAATCAACCGCTGAGCATCTGATGCTGCGCATCCTCCACAACACCAGGTTCGACTTCATTGCCCGCCAGCGCGTCATCGGCATCGGCATCGCGCTGTTTCTCCTGCCGGCGGTGATCTGGATCGGCATTTCCACCGTCAGCGGCGGCCTCGGGTCGGCGTTCAAGCTCGGCGTCGAGTTCACCGGCGGCACCGTCGTCGAGGTGAAGTTCAACGGGGACGCGGACATCGCCGACATTCGCCAGACGGTGACGGCGCTCTACGCGACAGCCGAGGTCCAGTACTTCGGCTCCCCGCGCGACATCGTCGTCCGCGCCCAGGGCCGCACGGCAGGCGAGATCGAGTCGGTCACGAGCGTCGCCACGGCCATTCGCGGTGTGCTCACCGACAAGTACACCGCGGCGGCGTTCACTGTCGGGCGCACCGAGGCCATCGGGCCGCGGGTCGGCGCCGAACTGCGTCGCAACGCGATCATCGCGATGCTCATTTCGTTCGCGGTGACGCTGTTGTACTTGGCGTGGCGTTTCGACGGACGCCTGGCCGTCGCGGCGGTGCTCGCCAACGTGCATGACATCATCGCGACCTTCGCGTTCATCAAGTACGTGCAGATCGAGATCACGCTCTTTGTCGTCGGCGGCATCCTCACGGTCATCGGCTACTCCCTGGCGGACAAGGTCGTCGTGTTCGACCGGGTGCGCGAAATCCTCCGCAAGGGAACGCGAACCGCGCTGACCAACACGCTCAACCTCGCGATCAACGAAACGCTGCCGCGCACGGTCATGACCGGTTCGACGGTCATTGCCTGCCTCATCGCGCTCATCGCCCTCGGCGGCGCCGTCCTGCGGCCGTTCGCCATGGTGCTGCTCTTCGGAATCGTGATCGGCACGTTCTCGTCGATCTACGTTGCGTCGCCGATCCTGCTGCTCATCGAGCGCCGCTGGCCGCGCCACGACGGCGAAACGAAGGGCATGTCGCGCGCGCTGGCCGAGGAGCGCAAGCGCGATCGCGGCGACAAGGTCGACATGGCGGCCCGGTAGAACGCAACGATGGCCACGTTCGTGGACAGTCATGTCCACCTCGCGGACGCGGCCTTCGATACCGATCGTGACGCAGTTATCGAGCGCGCGCGCCAGACTGGTGCGCGCGCTCTTGTGTGTATCGGTGAGTCGGTCGCCGCGGCCGAACGCGCTAGCGCAATTGCCGCGAATCATCCCGGCTTCGTGCATCACACGGTCGGCGTGCATCCGCACGACGCCCATGCGTTCGACGTGGCCCGCGACGGCGCGGCGATCCGGGCCGGCGTCGCCGCCGGCGCTGTCGCCATCGGCGAGTGCGGCCTCGACTACCACTACGACCATTCGCCGCGCGACCGCCAGCTGGCGGCGTTCGACGCGCAAGTCGACATCGCTGCGGAACGGGGCAAGCCGCTCGTCGTCCACACGCGCGAGGCCGTCGCCGACACGCGGGCCCGCGTGGCCGCGGCGGGGAAGCGCGGCGTCCGCGGCGTCCTGCACTGCTTCACGGGGCCGCGCGAGCTGGCCGTCACCGCGCTCGATGCCGGCTGGTTCCTGTCCTTCAGTGGCGTCATCACGTTCAAGAAGTGGGCCGACGACGCGCTGCTGCGGCTGCCCCCGGCCGACCGCGTGCTCCTCGAATCCGACGCGCCGTACCTGGCCCCCGTGCCCCACCGCGGCAAGCGCAACGAGCCGGCGTGGGTGAGCCTGTCGCTCGCCAGGCTCGCCGCGGCGCGTGGCGTTCCCGTGGAGGAACTCGGCCGGACGACAAGTGACAACGCGGCCGGCTTCTTCGGAATTGCACTTCATTAGATTCACTCGCCGCCAAATAGTCACGACGCACGAGGCAACGATGACCATGAAAACCATCAAAACCGACAAGGCGCCGACGGCCATCGGCCCCTACTCACAGGCAATCGTCGCCAACGGCTTCGTCTTCTGCGCGGGCCAGATCCCGATTGATCCCGCGACGGGCCAGTTGATCGACGGTGACGTACGGGCGCAGACGGAGCGGGTGCTCGCCAATCTCGCTGCCGTCCTGTCGGCGGCCGGCGCCGGCTGGAAGGACGTCGTGAAGACCACCGTCTTTCTCGCCGACCTTGGCCATTTCCCGGTCGTCAACGAGGTCTATGCCGCGGCGCTCGGCGACGCGCGGCCCGCGCGAGCCACGGTGCAGGTGGCAGCGCTGCCCCGCGGCGTGCTCGTCGAGATCGACGCGATTGCTGCGGTGTGAGGCCAAGGGCGCAATCCGCACCCTGTCCCCGCACCCTGAACCCCGAGGTGCCATGAGCACGAACGCCACGCGTCAGGAGCTGTTCAAGCTCACGTCGTTCGCGCGTTGCGCCGGTTGAGCCGCCAAGCTGGGTCCGGGTGACCTGTCGAAGGCGCTCGAAGGCTTGCCGCACCGTCACGATCCGCGCCTCCTCGTGGGGCATGAGACGCTCGATGATGCGGGGGTCTTCGTGCTGTCCGACGACATGGCGCTCGTGCAGACCGTGGACTTCTTCGCGCCGATCGTCGACGACCCGTTCCTCTTCGGGCAGGTCGCCGCGGCCAACGCGCTGTCCGACGTCTACGCCATGGGTGGTGAGCCGCTCACGGCGCTCAACATTGTCGGCTTCCCGTCCGGCAAGCTGCCGCTCGACGTGCTGCGCGAGATCCTCCGCGGCGGGCAGGAGAAAGTCCACGAAGCCGGCGCGCTCGTGGTCGGCGGCCACACCATCATCGACGAGGAGCTCAAGTACGGCCTTGCGGTGACAGGCAGGGCCAACCCAAAGCACCTGCTCACCAACGCGGGCGCCCGGCCCGGCGATGTCCTGCTGCTCACCAAGCCGATCGGCACCGCCCTGCTGGCCACGGTCGCCAAGAAGGGCGAGCTGCCGGACGCGGAACTGCGGGCCCTCGGCGAAAGCATGTGCGCCCTGAACAAGGCCGCCGCGCAAGCCGCGCTCGCCATCGGCGCGCGATGCGCCACGGACATCACCGGCTTCGGGCTCCTCGGCCATGCCTCGCACATCGCGCGGGCCAGCGACGTCACCGTTCGCATCGACGTGGCGCGCGTGCCGTTGCTGCCGGGCGCGCGAGCGGCAGCCGAGCGCGGCATTCGCACCGGCGGCGCCGACCGCAACCTCAAGTATCTCGAGCCGCTCGTGGACTGGGGCAAGGCCTCCGAGGTCGACCGCGTCCTGATGATCGATCCCCAGACATCCGGGGGCCTGTTCGTGGCCGCGTCGCGCGACAAGGTTGACCAGTATGTTTCGCGCGTGCCAGGGGCTGTGGTGGTCGGTGAAGTCCTGCCCCGCAGCGCGCGCGGCATCGTCCTGGCGTAGCGCGATACGGTCGAGGGAGTGGATGGAGCCTGGTGGCTTTCCTGGTCTTCAAAACCAGCGCGACCTGACGACGTCGGGTTGGGTGGGTTCGATTCCCATACACTCCCGCCACCACGCGGTGTACAACCGCGCATGAGACTCGGGCTCGCCGCGGTCGCGCTGGCAACCGCGTTCACTGCCGGCGTGGCGCACGCGCAGGACACGACGCGTGCGGGTGACACGGTCGCTGTGAGTCCCGTTCGCCGGCCGCCGCTCTCGCCGAAGCGCGCCTTCCTCAGCTCGCTCGTGTTGCCCGGCTACTCGCAGTCGGTGCTCGGCCGGCAGCGCTCCGGGGCCATGTTCATCGCGTTCGAGCTGGCGTCGATCGTCATGATTCGCGAGGCCACGCTCGGCATTCGCGAGGCGAAGCGCAACGCGCGCGACAGCGTCCTGGTCGCGTACGTGGACGGCGCCGGCGCGCCCGCCGTGCGCTACGAGCCGTCGCCGTTTCCGTCGACGCTCGGCCGCAGCAGGCGCGAGCAGCGCGAGGACTGGATCGCCGTCCTGCTGGCGACGCACCTGTTTTCCGGCCTCGACGCGCTCGTGGCCGCGAACCTGTGGGACCTGCCGGCTGAGGTCGCCGTGTCGGGCTCGCGCCGATCAGCGAACCTCGGACTGCGCGTCCGCTGGTAGCTGCGCGGGCCGGTCGATGCTGCTCACCACCAACGACGCGTCGGCGATCCAGCGACACAGTTCCACACGCTCGGGCGTCACGCGCAGAAACGTTGATCCCTCCATCCACGCGCCGGCATTGGCGAACACGCCCGTGCCGATGCGCTCCAGCGCGGCGACGTGCGAGTGGCCGTACACGAGCAGCTGCAGCGCCGGACGGGCCGCCAGCTCCCGCTCCGCAACGCGTCGCAACCCGGCGCCCCCGTCGCGGGCCTGGTACGTCCGGCTCGTGTGCGACGAACCGGACGCGAGCCAGGAGCCGAAGTCGGGGTGCAGCCAGCGGAAGAGCGCGACCGCCAGCGGATTCCTCAGCACCATGCGGAGCAGCCGGTAGCGCCGGTCCTCATCGGGACGCAGGCCGTCGCCGTGGTCGACGCGTGCGCGCCAGCCGGCCAGCTGGCCCTCGAAGGGCTCCAGCTGGTACGCGATGCCTACGTCATCACGCAGGATCTCGCCGCCCCAGCAATCGTGGTTGCCCGCGATCATCACGACGTTCACGCCGGCGTCGCGCAGGTCGGCCAGCGCCGCGAGCACGCGAAACGCGGCGCGCGGCATCACTCGGCGCCACTCGAACCAGAACTCGAACAGGTCCCCGTTGATCAGCACCGTGCCGGCGCGGCCGGTGAGGTGTCGCAGGAAACTGATCAGCGACCGTTCGGCATCGCGCGTGGCGAAGCCGAGGTGCGCGTCCGAGATGATGTACACCGGCGCCGGCAGCACGCGCACATTCTACGTCAGCCTGCGCAGAGAACAAAGCCCGAGTACGTTGTGCGCGTGAGCGCCAAACCACCCAGCCACGACATCGAGTTCCGCGTCCGCTACGCCGAGTCCGACCAGATGGGTGTCGTGTACCACGCGAACTACCTCGTCTGGTGCGAGATGGGCCGCACCGAGCTTATTCGCGCGGTCACCGGCCGCTCGTATGCCGATCTTGAGGGGCAGGGAATCGGGCTGGCGGTGTCGGAACTGACGATCCGGTATCACGGCGCCGCCCGCTACGACAACCTCGTCCGCGTCCGCACCACGATGACCGAAGTGCGCTCTCGTGGTGTCTCATTCGAGTATGAGATCTCGAATGCCGAGACTGGTGAACGCCTGGCCACCGCCAGAACCACGCTCGTCTCCCTCGACGAGGCCGGAAAGCTGGTCGTGATGCCGCCCGACGTTCGCCGCTTGTTGGGCGACGCCAGTCGATGAGCCGGCGCGCCTCGGCGCTCGCGCTGGTTGTCGTCGTTGCCGCCG
>Ga0187893_10013405_pt1 | contig 11417 bp, 13 predicted proteins | sample MA1701074metaG_FD_139574 | JGI IMG/M metagenome (GOLD analysis project Ga0187893, IMG submission 139574) | White microbial mat communities from a basaltic lava cave in the Kipuka Kanohina Cave System on the Island of Hawaii, USA - MA170107-4 metaG ...
CAGCGCGGAAACTTCCTATAAGGATCTGATTTTATTGTAGAAAATGATTTGGGCGATTGCCTAGTCTTTGAGCAAATGCGCAGCCGTCGTTTCGTTCGTGATCAGGCCATTGATGATCCGGCCCGCCAGAGCCCCGGCGAGCGCCTTCAGCTTGGCCGGCCCCATGGCGGCGCCGACGACCAGACGCTTCGCCGGCTGGTCGAGGGCAACGCTGGCGACGCGATCGTTGGTCATCCCGTCGATGAACCGGCCGCCCCGATCGAACGCCCACCCGACGACCTCGCCGACGGCGCCGGCCTTCGTCAGCGCCCGCATCTCATCGCGATTGACGAAGCCGTCCTGCAGCAGCGGCGCCCCGTCGCCGACCTGGCCGACGCCGACGAACGTCACGTCGGCACGGCGCGCCAGATCGATCACATGCTTCACCGGCTTCTGCGCCAGCAGCAGCTTCTTCTCGCTGACGCTGCTGGCGATCACCGGCACGGGCATCGGGAAGTGCGGCGCCCGCACGGCGTCGGCCACGCGCGTGAGCACGTCATAGAACGAGGCCGAGCCGTCCGGCGCGATATTGCCGACCAGCGAGACGATCTTGTGCTGGGGGCAAGCCATCGACGGCAGCTGTTCGGCCGCGGCCCGTAGCGTCCGTCCCGATCCCAGCGCGACGATGATGGGATCCGGCGATTCGAGCCGGCGCTCGAGCGCGACCGCAGTCGCTTCCGCCACGCCGACGGTCGTCGACTGCGACGCCGGATCGGCCGGAACGACGTCGCACAGCGTGAGCTCGTACTTGTCCTTGAGCCGGTGCGCGAGATCGAGGCAGTGAGCAATCGGGTGGTCGAGCCGGACCTTGATCAGCTTTCTGCTGACTGCCAGCGAAACCAGCCGTTGCGCGGTCTGGCGGGAGATGCCGAGCTTTTCGGCGATCTCGTCCTGAGTGTTCCCGGCGATGTAGTAGAGCCAGCCAGCCCGCGCCGCATCATCGAGCCTGCTTGGTTCCGAATCCGGATGTTTTGCCATCGCCTGCCTTCAGCCTCCATCGGCGCCGATACTATCAAGTCGGGCGCGTTGGGAAAGGACCAGGAGGCTCGGCCATTGTCCGGTTGCGGTGGTGGTGTGGACTTGATCCCTCTGGGTTGTCATCGCCGGGCTTGACCCGGCGATCCAGAGAAGCTGATGAATTCAGCGATATTCGCACGGCGGCTGGATTGCCGGGTCAAGCCCGGCAATGACATTAATGAGGAAAGGGAGATCTGGCGATGGCGCGCATGGCGTTTCTCGGCCTGGGCAACATGGGACAGGCGATGGCGGCGCGGCTGCTCGACGCCGGCCATGCGCTGACGGTCTACAACCGCACCCCCGCGAAGGCGGATGCGCTACGGCGGCGCGTCGCCGAGACGCCGCGGGCCGCCGCCGCCGGCGCCGAGGCCATCTTCGCCATGGTCGGCGACGACGAGGCATCGCGCCAGATCTGGCTCGGCGCCGACGGCGCGCTCGCCGGCGATATCCGGCCGGGCGCCTTTGCGATCGAATGCTCGACCCTGTCGCGCGACTGGGTGCTGGAGCTGGCGCAGGCCGCAACGCAGCGCGGGCTGCGCTATGTCGACTGCCCTGTGACCGGCCTCCCAGAGACCGCGGCGGCCGGCGGACTGACGCTGCTGGTCGGCGCGGCGATCAATGATCTCGCGGCAGCCGAACCGCACTTGCGGCCGCTGAGCCGGGAGATCATCCGGTTCGGCGAGGTCGGCGCCGGAACGACCTACAAGCTCATCGTCAATCTGATGGGCGCCGTGCAGATCGCCGCTACCGCCGAGGCCCTGCTGGTCGCCGAAAGCGCCGGGCTCGATCTCCACCAAGTCGTGGAGGCGCTCGCCAAGGGCCAGGCCGCCAGCCCGCAGGTCGTCCGCAACAGCGGGCGGATGCTGCGCGGCGACCACGACCGCGACATCGTCTTCGCCGGCCGGCTGCGATTGAAGGATGCGCGCTACGGCGTGCGGCTCGCGCAGGCCGTGGGCGTGGAGGCACGGCTCGGCCGCACCGCCGCCGATGCCTATCAGCGTCTGGTCGATCTTGGACTGGGCGAGTTGAACGAGAGCAAGATCATCGATGCCCTGCGCGGGTAAGCGATCGAGACCGCCGATCACGCAGAAGAGCGGCGCGGTCGACCTTCGTCGACGACGGGAAATTCATCCGCAGCCAGAAGGCAGTCGCGCAACGCAAAGATCTCCGGGCAGCCCGCGATGCCTGCGGGATAGATGAGATAGTCGACGGGCCCCACGCGGCGTTCGACGTTGAGCCGGCGAACGAGAGGCTCCCAGCAGTAACCGGGATGATGGCCGAGACTGCGATCGATCACGAGGTCGACCTTTCCCTCGACGAGCTCGTGGAAACCGGCCGGACGGCTGATGCGGACGTGGACATCCTTGCCCTGATCCGACCGAAAATGCTCCACGCGTCGCATCAGCGTCGACAGATCGTAACCACCGTGCACGCCCAGCTGAACGACGGCACGCGCGTGTTGCGGTCTCAACGCATCGGTGGCGGCGGAAATCCGTTCGAAGGCCTCGCGCAACGGCGGCAGGTAGGCCTGTCCGGCGGAGGTCAGCATGAGCTGGCGGTGGAGACGCTCGAACAAGACGACGCCGAGCTGAGCTTCGAGGCCCTTGACCTGCTGGGCGACGGCCCCGGGTGTGACATGGAGCTCATGGGCAGCAAGCTTGAAGTTCAAGTGACGCGCGGCTGCCTCGAAGGCGCGCAATGCATTCAGCGGCGGAAGCAGGTATGTCATCGCACAGGTGCGGCTGGTTGGGGGAAACCGAGCTTGCAGTAGATTTTCTGCGGCGACAAAGCAGAAAATCTGGTTTGTCGGCTGCGGCGACCCGTGGCCTATGAACGTCCTCAAACACGCAAGTGGGCGCAAACAATGGATTACCCTCAGAGGAGAGTCATTTTGGCGGGTGACGCAGGCCGTGAGCCGGCGCGCGATCCTCAGGATCTGGAGCGGCTGCTGGTTGCCCGACAGAGGGCGGGAGACGTCGACGGCATGATCGCGCTCTTCGAACCCGAAGCCGTCCTTGACTGCGGCGACGGGCGGCTGCTGCAAGGCAGGGAAGCCATGCGCAAATTCTATGCCGGACTGGTGGCAGCGGGGCGAAAATTCGAGCTCGGTGAGCAACGTCCGGCCATGATCAACGGCGACCTGGCCCTCACCTCGACGCGCCTTCCCGACGGCAGCGTGACCGCCGAGGTCGCCCGCCGACAGGGCGACGGGACATGGCTATGGGTCATCGATCAGTACGCCATTGCGTCGCCCGTCGACGCGGTAGTCTCTATCGATAACAAGCATCCAAGCTGAGGCACGACGAAAATCGTGAAGCACGCCGTCGACCATCTCGTTCTGTGCGTCAAGGACCTCGATCGCGCACGGGATCTCTATGCACGTTTGGGATTCACGCTCACCCCGCGCGCCCGGCACCCCTTCGGGACGGCCAATCATCTGGCGCAGCTGCACGGCAGCTTCATCGAGGTCCTCGGCGTCGCCGATCGAGCACAGATTCCACAGGCCGGACCCGGCGAGTTCAGCTTCGGCGCCTTCAACGCGGCATTCCTGGAGCGGCGCGATGGCTTCTCTATGCTGGTCTTCCAGACTGAGAACGCGCGACGGGATCAGCACGCCTTCGCCGCCCGCGGTCTCGACACCTATGCGCCCTTCGATTTCTCCCGCCGCGCCCTGCTGCCGGACGGCAGCGCGGTGACCGTCGCCTTCTCGCTCGCCTTCGTCACCCATGCGGCCATGCCGGATGTCGCCTTCTTCAGCTGCCAGCAGCACGCGCCGCAGTATTTCTGGAAGCCGGAGTACCAGCGCCACGCCAATGGTGCGCTGGCGATCGTCGAGGTCGTGATGGCAGCCGAAGACCCGGCGGGACTCGCAGATTTCTTCGGGCGCCTGGTCGATCCGAAGGCGGTGACGACAGAGGACAACTGTCTCCGCATCGCCCTATCCGGCGGCGCGATCGCGGTCCTCGATCGCGACCGGTTGCATGCGTGGTGTCCCGAGGCGGTGATGCGCCCGAGCCCGGCATTCGTCGGCTATGCCGTGACCGTCCGTGACCTGGATGGCGCGGAGGCGATGCTGCGGCAGGGCGAGGTGCCGTATCGCAAGCGCCACGACGGACTTCAGATCGTGCCCGGCGATGCCTTGGGGACCGTGATCGAATTTCGCGCCGCCCGGGAACACGACACCGCGCCGGTGCCAAAAGGAGGAACCTCAGAATGAAAAAGCAGTCGCTCAATGCTCCGGACGCGCCACAGCCCGTCGGCAGCTACGCGCAGGCGGTCGAGACCACCGGAGCCGACAGGACCCTCTACATCAGCGGTCAGATTCCCGTGACCGCCGATGGCAAGGTGCCGGAGGATTTCCAGTCCCAGTGCCGGCTCGCCTGGGCGAACGTCGAGGCACAGCTGCGCGCCGCCGGCATGACGCTCGACAATCTGGTGAAGGTCACGACGTTCCTCTCCGACCGGCGCTATGGATTGGAAAACCGAGCCGTGCGGCAGGCGGTGCTCGGCGACCGGCGGCCGGCATTGACGGTTGTGATCACCGGAATCTTCGACGAGGCGTGGCTGTTGGAAATCGAAGCGATAGCGGCAGCCTGAGGTCGATCCGCGCCCTACTTCGTCCCGAACAGCCGATCTCCCGCATCGCCGAGCCCCGGAACGATGTAGGCGTGATCGTTGAGGTGGTCGTCGAGGGCGGCGGCATAGACCGGGATGGTCGGATGCGCCTCGGTGAAGACGCGCATGCCTTCGGGGGCGGCGACCAACGCCATCAGACGGATGTTGGCGTCGCCGACGCCCCGGCGGTTGAGGATGTCGACGGCCGCGACCGCGGAATGGCCGGTCGCCAGCATGGGATCGCAGAGGATGAACAGGCGGCCCTCGGGCTCCGGCAGCTTGACGAAATATTCGACCGGCCGCTTGGTCTGCGGATCGCGGTACAGGCCGATATGGCCCATGCGCGCCGAAGGGATCAGGTCCTGGAGGCCGTCGGCCATGCCGAGGCCGGCGCGCAGGATCGAGATGATCGCGACCTTCTTGCCGGCGATCAGCGGCGCCTCCATCGCCGTCAGCGGGGTCTCGATGCGCTCGGTTGTCACCGGCAGGTCGCGGGTGATCTCGTAGCCCATCAGCAGGGCGATCTCGCGCAGCAGCTGACGGAACATGATCGTCGGCGTCCGCTTGTCGCGCATCAGCGTCAGCTTGTGGCGGATCAGCGGATGCTCGAGCACATGCAGCGAGGGGAACTTCGTGGGTGTGGTAGTCACTGTCTACCCCGGGTCAGGATGAGCGCGAAAATCGTCCCCGCCAGGCACATGCCGGCCATGACGAAGAAGGCGCCGCCGCCATAGGCGGCATAGAGAGCTCCCGCCGCCAGCATCGCCAGGCCGAAGGCGGCGCCCCAAGCCACTGCTCCATAGAGCCCCTGCGCCGTCGCCGCAAGCCCGGCCGGCACCTCGCGCATGAGATAGTACATCGCCGCCAGGTGCGTCGCCCCGAAGGTCATCCCGTGCAGCAGCTGAATCAGCCCGAGCACGAGAAGATCGGTCGACACGGCAGCGATCGACCAGCGGACGATGCCGGCGACTCCGGCGAGCACGAGCAGCCGGACCGGTCCGAGCCGGCCGACCACTCCGCCGGCGGCGGCGAACAGCACCACCTCGGCAACGACGCCGATGGCCCACAGGAGCCCGATCGTGTCCTTGCCGTGACCGGCGGCGAGCCAGTGCAGGGTGGCGAAGCCGTAGAGGACGGCATGGCTCGACTGGACCAGGCCGGACGCGAGAAGGAACACGACGAAGCGGCGGTCGGCGAGCAGGCTGAGCCAGCCGCTCCCCGGGCGCTGGCTCGGCGCGCCGCCGACATCGGGAAGCGCCATGCAGGTGACGAGGGTGACACCCACGGACGCGACGACGAGCAGGAGCACGAGATCGACGTCGCGGCCGGTGAGCAGCCAGCCGGCGCCCGTCCCGGCGGCGATGAAGGAAACCGATCCCCATAGGCGTATGCGGCCATAGTGAAGCCCGTATCGCGCCACCAGGCTCATCGCGAGTCCATCGCCAAGCGGAATGATCGAGGTGAGGCACAGCGCCGACAGCATGGTCACGATGAACAGCGGCCAGAAGCCCTCGGCGAACGCGAAGAGGATGTAGAACACGAGGGACGCAGCGGTGATCAGGATCAGCGGCAGCTTGCTGTCGCCGATGCGGTCGGCCACCCAGGTGAAGATCGGATTGCCGACCAGCTTGCCCCACGACCCCAGTGCGAGCAGCAGCCCGATCTGCTGCGCGGTGAGGCCGCGCGATTCCAACCAAGTCGGCCAGAACGGCAGGATGACGCCGATGACGACGAAATAGGCGCCGAAGAACAGCGCCAGCCGCAGCGCTGCCAGGCGCGGGCGTGGAGGAGCGTCCTGCGGCGCGTTCGGCTCAGTGCCCGGCAATGCGCCGACCTACCGCAGGTCCGGGCGCGACCGCGGCGTCGGCGATCACGACGGCGCCGGCGAGGGCCGCGGCCGCCCGTGCCGCTTCGCCGTCGCTCCGCGCATGGAGCACGGCCAGCGGCTCCGCCGCTTCGACCCGCTCGCCGATGCCGCGCATCTCCGTGAGGCCGACACTGTAGTCGATCCGGTCCTCGACGCGGCTGCGACCACCGCCGAGCGCCAGAACGGCGACGCCGACGGCGCGCACGTCGATGCCGGCGACGTATCCACCGCTCTTCGCCGGCACGGCCCGCTGGATCGCGGCGCGCGGCAAGTGCTTGTCCGGCTGTTCGACCAGGTCCGCGGGTCCGCCGAGCGCCACCACCATGCGCTGGAAGCGTTCCGCCGCTGCGCCGCTGTCGCGCGCCGCGATCAGGCGGCGGCGTGCGTCCGCGCCGTCCGTCGCCAGTCGGCCGAGCACGAGCATCTCGGCACCGAGCGCCAGCGTGACCTCGTCGAGCCGCGGGTCGCGCGAACGCCCGGTCAGCCAGTCGATGGCCTCGCGCACCTCGAGCGCATTGCCGGCGCTGCGACCGAGCACCTGGTTCATGTCGGTGAGCAGGGCCGTGGTCGGCAGGCCGCCCTTGGTGGCGACGGTGGCGATGCTTTGCGCCAGCTCGGACGCCTTGTCGACCTCGACCATGAAGGCGCCGCTGCCGAACTTCACGTCCATGACCAAGCCCTGCAGCCCGGCCGCCAGCTTCTTCGACAGGATCGAGGCGGTGATCAGCGGGATCGACTCGACAGTCGCGGTCACGTCGCGGATCGCATAGAGACGGCGATCGGCCGGCGCCAGATCGGCGGTCTGGCCGATGATGGCGCAACCGGCGTCGGCGACCACTTTGCGGAACAGCTCCAGGTCCGGCTCCGTGCGATAGCCGGGAATGCTGTCGAGCTTGTCGAGCGTGCCGCCGGTGTGGCCGAGGCCGCGGCCGGAGATCATCGGCACGCAACCGCCGCAGGCGGCGACCAGCGGCGCCAGCATCAGGCTGACCTTGTCGCCGACGCCGCCCGTGGAGTGCTTGTCGAGCACGGGACCGGCAAGGTTGGCCGCGGACCAATCGATGACCCGGCCCGACTGCGCCATCGATCGCGTCAGCACGACGCGCTCGTCCATGTTCATGCCGCGGAAGAACACGGCCATGGCGAAAGCCGCCACCTGCCCCTCCGATATGGAACCATCGGTCAGGCCGCGGACGAAAAAGCCGATCTCCGCCTCGCTCAGGGCGCCGCCGTCGCGCTTCTTGCGGATGATCTCCTGAGGAAGAAGTGCGGCAGACGCCATGAGCGCAATCCAAAGTCTAAAAGGTGTAGGGGCGCCCCCATGTGGGCGCCCGTGAAGCCTGCCGGCAGTTGAAGGCGAGAGACGGGCGGCCACATGGGGCGGCCCCTACACGCAAGGACGCGGGCGGATTCCACATCGGGAATCAATCCGCACCGAACACCCGCGCCAGGAAGCGGCCGAGGTCGTGGTTGGATCGGCGGCGTATCTCGTCGTCGCGGCCGATCGGATAGGGCCGGTCCTCGACGCAGAGGCCGAGCAGCAGCTTGCGCATCAGCGCGCCGGAGACGACGAAGCCGCTGTTGCGGTCCTTGACCGTGCCGTCGGTCTCGACCTCGAAATCGCAGCCGGCCAGGTTCCGCCCGATCAGGCGACGGCCGAACGCGCCGTCCCACTGGTGCACGGCGCCAGGATAGATGACGACCTCCACCTCGCTGCCGCCGGCGCGCATATCCGCCGCCGTTTCGTCGCAGCGCGCGCGATCGATGATCTGGTCGCGGTCGCCGTACAGCATCAGCAGCGGCGCGCCCGTGGTGCGGCGATCGTCGAACCGGGTGACGCACGGCCCATAGTAGGCCACATGGCCGGCGAAGCGACGGCCGCTCGGCCCCAGCTTCTCGGCGACCTGATCATTCAATGCGTACATCGTCGCCATGGCGCCGTAGGAAAAGCCGATCAGCACGGCACGGTCCGGATCGATCTCCGGCATCGTCGCCAGATAGTCCAGCCCCGCATAGGCATCGGCGATCAGCATCACCTCCGTGATGTTGAGCAAGCGTTCGGTGAAGCCGGTTCCGCGGTCGCGTCGCGCCCCGAACGCATCGATCACCAGCGCGGCGACGCCCATGGCCGCCAGCTGCTTGCCGTAGGTCAATTCTCGCGCGGCCAGTATACCGGCCGAGCCATGCAGCATGACGACGGCCGGGACCGAGCGCGGCGGACGCTGGCCGGGCGGCAGGAACAAGGTCCCGTAGGCCGTCGTCCGGTCGACGCCCTTGGCGCCGGCCTCGGTCAGCAGGAACGGGCTCGAGCTCGGAAAAGTGATCGCCTGCTGCGTCACCTGCGATATGGAGCCAGGCTCCGGCCATTCCCCCGTGAGGCCGGGATCGGCCAGCGCCTGAACGTCAGCCAGAGAGAGAATGATCGCAACGATCGCAGCCGACCATTCACGTCCCATTGGTCAGACCCGCGAAGAAGGTCGCCAGCAGGCGCTGCATGGCGCCGACGCACTGCTTGGCCACGACCAGAGTCTGCCCATGACTGAGCGGCGTGTCGTCGAGACCGACAGCGAGGTTGGTGATGGCAGAGACGGCGGCGACCCGCAAACCGCAATGGCGGGCGACGATCACTTCGGGCACGGTGGACATGCCGACGGCGTCGGCGCCGAGGCGCGCGAAAGCGCGGATCTCCGCAGGCGTCTCGAAGCTGGGCCCGAGGCCGGCGAGGTAGACGCCTTCATGCAACGTGATGGCGACCGATCCTGCCGCGGCGCGCAACCGCATCTGCAAATCGCGGTCATACGCGTCCTCGAGGGCGGGAAAGCGCGGGCCGAAGGCGTCGTCATTGGCCCCCTGGAGCGGGTTGAACGGCTGCAGATTGATGTGGTCCGTGAGCATCATCAGGCTGCCCGGGCCGACCTCGTGCCGCAGGCTGCCGGCGGCATTGGTCAGCACGATGATCTCGCAGCCGATCAGCTTCAACGTCCGAATGTAGTGCCGCACGTCGCGGCCGGACGCCCCCTCATAGAGGTGCACGCGACCCTGCAGGCAGGCTATCGAGACACCGCCAAAGGCGCCGAGTACCAGACGTGCGATATGGCCTTCGACGCTCGGCCGCGGAAAGCCGGGAATCGCGCCGTAGTCGATGACGACCGGGTCGGCGATACCCTCGGCGATATTGCTCAGACCGGAGCCCAACACCAGCGCCACCTTCGGTACCAGACCTCCGGCTCGCGCTCGGATCGCCGCGGCGGCGTCGTGCGGGGTCGGCGAACTCATTGCCGCCGTACGGTCGGCAAACTCGGCCGTGAGGCGGATGGACCTGCGGAATGCGGACGCATTGCAACCACCTAGTCGAAATGCTCTGGCCCGAAGGACAACGGCAACAACTCGCCCAGCGTGAGCGTGCGGCGCAGCCCATCGGGGCTACAGAGATACACCGGCGTGTCCGCTCCGGCAAATTCCCGCAGGCGTTGGCGGCAGCCGCCGCACGGGCTGATCAGCTCCGGCCCATCGGCGACCACCAGCACCGCCGCGATCGATTTCTCGCCAGCCGCGACCATGACCCCGATCGCCGTCTGCTCGGCGCACTGGCCCTGCGGATAGGCGGCGTTCTCGACATTGCAGCCGGCGTAGAGCCGCCCGCTCTTGCCGCGCAGACAGGCGCCGACGGCGAAGTTCGAGTAGGGCGCGTGCGCGTTGACCCGTGCCGCGTTGGCGACGACGAGCATGTCGGCGATGTCGCTCATCGATCCTTCACGAACGGAATGCCGCTGGCCTTCGGTGCGATGGCGCGGCCGACGAAGCCGGCCAGCAGCAGCACGGTCAAGATGTAGGGCAGCGCCTGGATGAACTGCACGGGGACCTGGCCCACGACCGGCAGCACGACTCCCTGCAGGCGAATCTGCAGCGCGTCGGCGAATGCGAAAAGCAGGCAGGCGAGCAGGGTCGGCAACGGCCGCCACTTGCCGAAGACCAGCGCGGCGAGCGCCAGATAGCCCTTGCCTGCCGTCATGTCGCGCACGAAGCCGGCATTGTGGGCGGTCGACAGATAGGCGCCGGCGATGCCGCACAACAGGCCGGTGATGATGAGGGCGCGGTAGCGTACCCAGGTGACGGAGACACCGGCCGTATCGAGCGCATGCGGGTTCTCGCCGGCGGCGCGCAGCCGCAGGCCGAAGCGCGTGCGATAGACCACCCACCAAACCAGCGGCACGGCGGCGGCCGCGACATAGACGAGGATGTTGTGGCCGCTGATCACGTACTGATAGATCGGCCCGATCACGGGGATCTGCCCGATCGTCTGCGCCCCCGGCAGGACGATGACGCCGAAGCGTGCCTCGCCCACCAGTTGCGGCGTCTGTCCACCCTGATGGAACCAGGCGTTGCCGAGCGTCGGCGCCAGCCCGGCCACCAGGATGTTGAGCGCCATGCCCGAGACCACCTGGTTGCCGTTGTAGGTGATGCTGGCGAGGCCGTGCACCATCGACAACAGGATCGACACGACCATGCCGGCGCCGAGGCCGAGCCAGGCGGAGCCGGTGACCGCCGCCGTTGCCGCCGCGGCGAAGGCGGCGCCGAGCATCTTGCCCTCGAGCCCGATGTCAACGATGCCCGAGCGCTCGGCGAAGAGGCCGGCAAGCGCCGCCAGGATCAGCGGCGCGACGACCCGGACAGTCGAGGCGGCGAGCGCCATCAGCGACAGCCAGTCGAACTCCATCACACCGCCTCCGCCACCTTGCGCCGGCGGAACATGGCGACGATCTGCGGCTTGAACATGTTCTCGAGCGCCCCGCAGAACAGGATCACCAGGCCCTGGATGACGATCACCATCTCGCGCGTGATCTCCGGGATGTCGAAGGCGATCTCGGAGCCGCCCTGG
>Ga0187893_10013407_pt1 | contig 11415 bp, 23 predicted proteins | sample MA1701074metaG_FD_139574 | JGI IMG/M metagenome (GOLD analysis project Ga0187893, IMG submission 139574) | White microbial mat communities from a basaltic lava cave in the Kipuka Kanohina Cave System on the Island of Hawaii, USA - MA170107-4 metaG ...
GATCGTGAGAGGGAAACGGCTCAAGGAGCACCCATGACCGCAATTGATGCCGCAATCATCTATCTGATATTCGGGTTTTCCTTCATGGTCACCAGCGTGGTTGTTATGTACCGTGACGGAGACTTCAAGCACGCGCCGATTTCAGCCTCTATCGTGGCGGCACTGGTCTTCGTGTTGATCTGGCCCACGGCCATCTACTTCAAGGTTCAGAGGTGGCTTGAGAAAAGAACTTGATTCAAACTCATGGACTGCCTTGGGGCTCATGTCGGGCGGTCAGCAGAAGGTGGAGAGTAGGATGGCAAAGAACGGATGGAGCAGCGTACTTGAGGCGGCTGCAAATGGGTGTGCAGGCGAGGAAAACGGCTGCTGTCAGGTCCGCGAGGAGGGCGAGCCTTGCTGCATGACTGATAACGCCCGCTTTGTTTTTCAAATGATCGAGGCTGCTGGCGGCCCAACACTCGCTCAATGCGAGGCTCTTGCACGCGGCGAATTGATTTTAGCAAGACCAATCTAAGGAGAGCTTCAAGTGTCGGATTGCCCGCTCGTTATGGTCACTTGGCTGGACAGCCGCCAGACGGACGGCGCGTGGCAGTGGATTTCTCAGTTTGAGAAGATGGTTCCGGTTGAGGTTGTAAGCGTCGGCTGGCTCATACAGGACGACGATCAGCTTAAGGTACTCGCCCAATCCATGGCGCCAGACGGCGACAACGTGCAGACCGCCGGCCGCAAGGCGATCCCCACGAACTGCGTCACGAAGATAGAAACGCTAATTGAAAAAGTAGTGCGAGCTAAGGACGAGAGTCGCGCAAAAGGTGGACATGCCCGCGCTGCCTCGCTTAGCCCAGAGCGGCGAAAAGACATAGCGCGCCAAGCTGCAAAGGCTCGTTGGGGCACCAGCAATTGAGGCGCACAACAAAGGACACCCCATGACCATCACCGACGACCTGGAAGCCTACCGCCGGCACGTATTCGGCGAAGCCGATCCCTTTGACCAGTTGGCCTCAAGCCTGATCCTTTCTGGAATACGCGCCAGAATGCTCAGGCACCTCATAGAGGCCAAAGAACATGAGGACGCTATTCTGGCCGAGGAAATCATCAAGCGCCTTCCTGCGCCAAATATGGGCCGGGAATTGCCATCCTACGATGACCCCTACGCCGATCTGACCAGCAACAACGACATTCCGCCCGTTGAACAACGAGGCCCGTGGAATAACCCGAACAACCCAAGGTTCATGCAGGGAATGAGGAGGACGGGGTGATGGGCGACTTGATCGACTTTCCGCCGCCACGCAAAGACGCGCCAGATGCTGTTGCGGAGTTAGAGGCAGCGCTGAGGGCCTTACTGGAAATCGCTGACGGCGGGACGCTCTGTGACGCTGACGCTAGCGGTCCTGATGAGGTGGGCGCCGTCCCGTATCAGTCGCAAGCACTCCAATCCGCAATCCAAAACGCGGAGAACCTAGTCAAGTGAGAACCCTCAACGCTTCAGAGGCCGCTATCAAGCTTCACTCCATGAGAATGGCTGACTTAGCGCGCAAGATCGCCCAGGAAGCGGCCGAGAGAAAACGCGAGGACGTCCGGAGGGAGAGAGAGAGGCGCCTGCGTGAGCGCCAGGATGCCAGACCTACCCCGGAACGCCTAGCCAAGGGCGACCTCACCAACAAAACAGACCGCATCATCGATCCCAACTCTCCAGTACGAGACATCCAGTACCAGCAGAAAGACCATCTCGAAAGTGTCAGGAAGTATCTCACCCCTGAAGGCGTTGCAGCTATCGCCCGCTTTGTCGTCAATGCCGAATATGCTCACCGGACTCGAGCCATCACGGCCAACTATGAGGGCATGTCAGGGGGTGGGTATGGTCCTCGACATGGCGGCGTTCCGGATTCATTTCGCAAGGGAAAGTCCGTCTACGACTGGATGATCAACAACATGCCGGTGGAATTTGCCGCCTTTGCCAATACCTGTGTGGTCTCGTTTGCTCCGGTGCTCAATGGAAGGCCGCTCTCTCCCAGGGAAATTGTTGGGATTTTCTTTTCCGAAATCGGCGCCAAAGACTATCGAAACGGGAGCTGGATTACCCTCTGGGGGACATTCTCCTGGACCATCATGCATCTCGAGAAAGAGCTGGAAGCGTCCTTGAAAGGGGAAAGATACAAAAGCGCCCCGATCGAGAGGATGATTGCAATGGAACGCGACTATGCACGCTGAAATCGCCCGTATTATATCGGACATGACGGGAACGCCGCTGGAGATGTGCGAGGCGGTGGCGAAAGCCGTGTTGAAAACACTTGACAAAAGCAAAACCTGTGAATATACGTTGAATTCAATACGGTAGAATTCCGCCCGCGCCCCAGAAAGGCAGCGGGTTTCGTGTTTCAGGCGGGGCGTTATACGTAGAGCCTAACCTTGGCGGCGATCCGGTGGGTCGGGGAGTTTCGACCAAGGTCCTCCCCATACGACAAGCGACCGGCCCGCCTGAAACCAGTTTCCATTTCGGCCGTCCCTCACCCACACCGCCTCATCACCGCGATTACAACGCAAATCGAGCGGATTAAAGGGCAGGCTCCGGCCGGAAGTCTTTCTCTCATGTGTACGCCGTGAACACAGGCACGCGAAAGCGTTCACGAAATCGGAAATTGTGAACATGAGGCCCCCCGATCTCACCCTTCTCCAATGGGGTTATCGGCTGGAAGTTTTCTGACAAAAGAGGTTGAATGTCATTTCCGGATTGGACGCGCATTGATCTCAACGTTGGAGATACGGTTGTCCGTATAGGCAGCGACGGAAAGCAAGAAAGAATGAAGGTAGTCGAATCATTCGGTGACTCGGATAAGTCCGTGCGCTTGCACAATGGTGGTCTGTACCGGGAAGATGCCACCATTATCGCGGTTAATGTGAGCTGCGGACGTAACAGTATCGGGCTTCTCGTTCAAGACGCAAAGGGGTTTTCAGTCGTCCATTTGGATGCCGGCGAGGCGGCTCATATTGCTAAGTTGCTGGCAGACGCCGCAGCCAAACTTTCGGAAACTCACTAAGAGCTCCATGACCCTCACCTTCCTGCAATGGCTGTGGGTGATTGGCGGGGCTGTCGGGATCAGCGTGATTTGGGCTTTTGCCTTCTGGGTTCTGTCATCTCGCGGGTCCAACGTCACCATCATCACCAAGGACTAGCTTTCGCTTGACCTAGGCGACCTTGGTCCAAGCGAAACGAGGGGAGTGCCTGACATGGGGATTTCCCGGGGTGCTCCCCTCACCAATCAAGGACTGACGTATGAACATGGATACCGTCAAGGAAGCGGCAGCGCTTGCGAAGAAGCTGGAATGGGCGCGCGGCGCTCTCCAGCGCGTGGATGGCGCTGCGGTTCGGGACGATATCCCGTACTGGGCTGATGATGGCGCAGCGGCCGATGCGATCTTCCCCGTCGTAAAAGATGCCCTCGCTTCGTATTACGGGAACCTTTGTCGCAACCTGGAGGCGTCTCTTCAGGACATGGGCGTCGAGGCCGCGTGATCACAGCCCTCATCATGAGCGTGATCCTCTACCTCGCCATCACGGCCCTGCGCTTTGCCCTCACCTTCAGCGCCCTCGATCACGCCCTCACCTTCAATCACGACATTCAACCGGAAGGCTCAGACCATGCAGACTGACAGCCTGACCGTGTGGGATTTCCTCATTGCCCTCTCTGGGCTCACTGATGACGACTATATCGGCCGCTTCAATCCCGACACCAAAGACCTGGACGTAAAGCCTCTCTCCGAAATCCAACCCCACGAGAAGGTCATCGACCTTGCCGAACGCCGAAACAGCTGGGTTCGAAGCGGAGATTTGTCCCCTCCGTTCGCGGCCTTGCAGTAGAGACGGCCCGCTTCTCGTTGATAAGTTCCGAGAGTGCGACGCGGCTCACTCCGAGATGCGCGGCGAGTTCGGTAACCTGCATCTTGAGTTCCGGCAGAATGTCCTCACGGATGTACTCCCCGGGGTGCGGGGGTTCGAGTTTCATCTCTTCCGCGTCATTTGCCATGGTAGTCCTCCAGGTTGACGTCGAAAGGACCGTCGTCGTCCCACTTGTACGTCACGCGCCAGTTGGCGGTTACCGAGACGGCGTACGTACCCTTTCGACCGGCCATGTGGTGGAAGGCGGGGCGGGGCTTCTCCCGCACGGAAGGTCTCGCCCCGCCTGTTCCACGTGAAACTACAACTCGAACGGGGAGACCAAATGACCAACCTCTATCTCCTCCCCGGCGTCATCTACCCCGACAAACCCATATCCGAGCAGCCCGACGGCGACGTCATCATCCAGCTTGAGCAGGCCCTCCAGTGGGCCAAGGAAGGCAAGATACAGGCGGCGGCCCTCGCCATAGTCACTCACGACGACAAGCTTTATACGAGCTTCGAGGGCTCGAAATTGAAGCTTCTGATTTCGGCCGTCCGCATCCTCGATCATAGGCTCGTTTCCGACCGAGCAGAGCCGCTCGACGTCGAAGACACCGAGCCGGCGGCGTAGATAGACGCCAATGGCGATCGTCGTCACAGGCCGGATCAATTCCTACCACGCCGATATCGACACCTTCTCGATCACGACGGCCTCGTTCACGCCGTCAGCCAATTCGCTGCTCGTCGTCGCCTTTCATTGCACCATCGATGGGTCGACGACGGCAGCGGTCCGCGACGGCATCACGGTCACCGACAGCTCCGGCCTCACCTGGACGCAGCGGCTTTTAGTTGATGCCTACGGGACCGCGATCGAGACGGTCAACGTTCAGGTGTGGACCGCCCCCGTCGGCGCCTCGCCGTCCTCCATGACGGTGACCATCGCCAATACCGGCTCGATCAACTCCAACACGCAGACCGGGATCCAGATCGTCGACATCACGGGTTACAACGTTGCCGATCCGGTCGGCGCCAGCGCCACCAACACCAATTTCTACGGCACGGGCGCGACGTCGCTCACGCTGTCAGGCACCCCTGCTGCGGGGAGCGTCACGCTCGCGGGCCGTTCCATGACCATGAACGGCCCGACGGATAACACGGCGGTTCCTGGCTCCGGTTGGACCGAGGTTCATGACGCGGCGGTCACCGGCGGCTGGGCTCCGATGCAGATGCAGTATCTCGTCGGGCTCGGCTCTACGACGGTGCCGTGGGCCGATCACGATGAATTGGATACGGGTGCCGGTGGCGTCTACCGCGGCTACGGCTGGGCGCTCGAGATCAAGGAGGCCGCAGCCGCGGCTTCCACAATGATCGGCACAGGCCTAACAGAGAGCCGTCACTTGAAGCGCCGTCAACTGGTGCGCGCCTCAAGCCGCCATGCTCCCTCAATGGTTGGCTGGAGGTCGGTCCGTGCGGAGCGCGGCTTCACCATGACCGCCAACGGTCTCCTTGTTCCTGAAGAGAGGAAACTGCTTCGTGCCGCTTGACCGTCAAAAGGGCGAAGAACTCGACGGATTGGATGGCGAGCATATCGTCATCGACTATCGCCATCTCGCTTCGCTCTCCAATGTCGTGACCGAGTATCAAGTCCCCCATCCATTCAAACGCATCGTTCGTAAGCGCCCAATTTTCGACGACGCCCTCGCGGTCGCAGGCGAATGCTTCGCGGAAGCTGGCGCGCTCATTCCCGTCGTCATGGACGAGAGCCAAATCCTTGCTCAGCTTTATCCCGAGGAAATGAAGGTGGCCATCATTGTGGGCCGCACCATTGCGGGAGAAGAGCGCTATGTCGTGCGCTGCTATGATGTCCCGTCATCCGTGATGGACACTCTTCTGCAAACCGCGCGCAAGGCCTATCGCGCCCACTGAGAAAGCGGAACTCTAAAATGATCGAACGCCAGATATTCCAGGTCTCGACCGACACCGGAACCTGGGGAGACACCGGTCCGCACTTTTTTGGCGAGATCGCTCAGGTTCGCTGGAACCCGACCACCGTCGACACGGGTGCCGATCTCAGGCTCGATCTGCTTCCGAAGGATGGCGACACCGGCGACGGCTGGACCGTCTACAACGACAACGATTGTCTGGGGGCAAACTTTACAAAGGTCCCGACACAGCCCCAAGCTCATAGTGATGGAGCCGATACGGGAGCGTCGCTCGACGTACCCGTGGTCGCTGCGGGCGACCGGTTACGGGTCAAGGTCACGCCAGGCGGTGCGGAGGTAGCTGGCCGCCTCTACGTTTACACGCGCAAATAGCGGCGCTTCGGTAGATGACCGCGCCCTATTATGGCGTCCGCAATCCTGGCGCTCTCACCGCAGCGAGCCCCGGCGACACGCTTTATTTTTTCTACGGCACCTATAACGATTCCGGCAATAGCGAAGCCGACACGGGTTTTGCGGCTTCCGACATCGAGGTCTACAAGGACAACGGCACGACGCCGCGGCTTACCGATTCCGGCTACACCGTCATAAACGACACCGGCACGCCGGGTCTGCGCCGCTTCAGAATCCAGCTTTTCAACACCGCCGACGACGCGTCGTTCTATGCCTCCGGGTCGTGGTATCAGGTTGCCGTCGATTCTGTCCTGATCGACGGCAAGAGGGTGCGCTTCTGGGCCGGCTCGTTCGAGATCGGCACCCCGCGCGCCAACGTGGTCCAGATCGGGGCCGACACCGGCGCCGCCAACCAGCTCCGGGCGGCCTTCGCCAACGGCTTCAACGATACCGGCATAACCAACCGCTTCGACCGCGTTCAGGCCGAGGTCGATACCGGCTTGCGTGTCCATATCGATGATTCGGATACCGGGCTCAAGGACGTGATCGCAGACCTCGACACCGGGCTCCGCGATTTTATCACGGACGCCAAGAACGAACTTGATACCGGTGGCGTCAACGTGACGGCGACCGTGGATACCGGTGTCGTCAATCAAGCGGTGTGGCAGGCTAACGCCGTGCGCGGCATCACCGCCATCACGGATACTGGTCTTTACGATACGCTTTCGGACTACGACACCGGCACCAAGCAGAGGCTTGGTCAGATCCAGTCGGATGTGGACACAGGGTTGCGAGTCCATATCGACGATCTCGATACGGGCCTGCATGCCCACATCTCCGACGTCGATACGGGCTTGCACGCCGTCCTGGCCTTGCAGGACACCGGCGCCGTCGCCACCGCCGTGTGGGCGGGCGATACGGGCCTCAGGGATCACATTACCAACGTCGACACCGGTCTTACCAATCGGCTCGGCATCATCGGCTTCGACGTCGACACCGGTCTCAGAGCGCACATCTCTGACCTGGATACGGGTCTGCACGATACGTTAGCGGATTACGACACGGGTGTTCGCGCGCTGATTGCGGCGGGCGTCACCGTGACAGGCTTCTCGGATACAGGGGTGAACAGCCGTCTCACGGCCATCCAGAACAAGACCGGTAGCCTGACCTTCACCGTGGCCGGCCAAGTTGACGCGAACATTCAGAGCGTCAACGACGTCACGGTCACCGGTTCCGGCACCAGCGGCGATCCGTGGGGGCCGTAGCCGGTGACGACCACGATCACCTCGCGCGTCGGCAGCGAACCGGTCAGTTCACCATCCAAGCGCGTAGCCTACAATGGCATTGTAGCTGGGGCGAGCGTTGATGCATGGGGTGGAGCGTGGGGGGGCGCCTGGGGCTCGTCGTGGAGCTCAACGACGGTCGCGACGGCGGCCTCCCCCGCGATCGACGTCACATCGCGGATTGGTTCAGCGCCGGCGTCCAGTATAACCAGTAGCGGGTGAGCCTCTGACCGGCGCCGAGATGCTCTCGAGCCTAGCGCAGGAGCCCTACGAGCACCGCGGAATTCCTCATTCCGAGATGGCGCTGGTTCTGCACACGATTAAACGGCTCGGCATTGAGGTCGTGATCGAATCTGGGCGGGCACGAGCTCAGTCTACCTACATGCTCGCCAAGTATTTGCCGGACGTGACCATCCATTCGGTCGAGATGCGGGGCGGAGAAGACCAGGACTTCGGCGTCGAGCGGGTCAAGAACTTCCCCAACGTGATCCTGCACTGGGGCAACGGCACGTTCGTCGTTCCGAATCTCGCCGCTGAGATGGCACCGAAGCGCACGGCCATTCTCTGCGATGGCCCCAAGGGTGCTGGGGCTGTGCGCGTCATAGGGCATTGCTTCGAAGAGTACCCCCACGTTGTCGCGGGCTTCGTCCACGACATGCGCAAGCTTGATCATGGGGGACCTTCACCGCATCGGGCTGCGGCACTCGAGCGCTTTCCCGCGGCGAAGTTCTCCGACGATCCCGCTCTCGAAGGGTGTCGCTGGCTCGATGCCAAGGTGGTCGAAGCGGGAGGCCCTGTCGGGCCCGCGCACGAAGCGGAATTCGGCTCCTATGGGCCGACGGTAGGCGTGTTCCTGAATAATCTCCCTCACCAAGCAACAGCACAAAGCAAGAGGATCTAAAGCAATGGGTATCTTCAGCAAGCAGAAGAGTCTGTGGGGCCTCAAGTCCTACATCTCTCCAGACGACCTTCTCGTTTCCAGAGGCGCCGTCGGCACCGGCGGCGAAGGCAGGCCCCGCGTGGTGATGCCGGGATCGCATGACACGGTTGCCGTTTTCGAGGACTTCCTCGGCGACCTTGTGCCTGACGAGTGGATCGCTGGCTCGTCCGATACGGGCCAAACCGCGACCGGCGTGCTCGCGACGTCCGCCGTCTCGGCCACCAACGGCATTTACCGCATGACGTCCTCGGCGACCTCGACCCAGACGCCGGCCGGCGGCGCCCAGTCGATCAACACGCCACCCAACTGGAAGGCCAACCAGGGCCGGTTGCGCATGAGCGCGAGGGTGAAGACTGCCGTGCTTGCCGGCAATTCGGTGTTTGTCGGCTTCACCGACACGGGCGGCACGGAAATCGCGGCCTACGATACCGGTGGCGGCATCCAGACCCCAGCCGGCGATTACGCTGGCTTTATCTGGTCCGGCGAAGCCGGCGCGACCGAGCAGGCCTATCGCGCCGTCGCTGGCAAGGCTGGAACCGATCAGTCCGCAACCACTGGCGTGACGCCAGTGGCCAACGTCTACGACGTGCTGGAGGTCGAATTGCCCGGCACCGACGGCGGCGTGGCCAACTTCTACATCAACGGTAAGCCGGTGGCGCGATTCTCCAGCGCAGCCGTGACGCCGACAGTTGCGCTCGCGGCTGGCGTGTGGCGAGCCAACACGGAAGGCGCGGCGGATGCGGTTGATGTCGATTACATCAATATCTCCGCCGCGCGCGACACGGGGCTCTAAGCGATGCTCGATAGCCTCGAGATAACCGACAACGACAATGCGGCCGAGGCGAGAAACCCCTCGGCCGCAAAAACAACCGGCGTCGCCATTCTGGGGTCACACCCATCGACGGTTCTCAACGCTCCGTTCGATGATCAGTCGTGGCGCATTTACGCCTGCTCGCCGCACAACGTGGAGCACAGAACACTCCCACGTGTCGATCAATGGTTTGAGTGTCACGATCCCATCGAAGACCCTACGCGCGCCTTTGGCTATTTGAAGGCCGTGTCCGAAATGCCGTTCGTCTGGATGCGCGACAAGCGCGCCCTCGCATCAGGGCATTTCAAGGGTGCCCGCGAATATCCGGAAGCAAAACTTAAAGGCACGTCGCGTTTCGAGAAAGTCAAGCTCGACGACGGCAAGGGCAACGTCGAGGTCCGCAAGGTCGAGGTGCCGAACAGCGACGGGCGTTTCTCTCCGTTTATGTTTACAAGTTCGATCGCTTACATGTTGGCCAAGGCTATCGTCGATTGCGAGGCCGAAGGGATCAAGCAGATCGGCATCTGGGGCGTGATGCAAGCGTCCGAAACCGAATACAGCTATCAGAGACCAGGAATTCAATACTTCATCTGGGAAGCCGCCAAGCGCGGCATCAAGGTTATCGCCAATCGTGAGAGTTGCCTGTTCGACATGCCGACCTGGAAGTGGTGAGCCGCTTGAAGGTCGCCGTCATTGGCGGTGGATTGTTCGGATGTACGGCTGCGGTCCACGCGGCGCGCCACGGGCATGACGTCCATCTCTTTGACGTGAAGCCAGAAATCATGTGCGGGGCCACGGCCGGAACTTACGCTAGACTTCATAGAGGATATCACTACCCCCGCTCGCCCGAGACTGGCCGCGAAAGCCGAAGGGCTGAGAAGTCCTTCCGGTCTGAATACGGTGGATGTGTCATCGACGGTGGACGGCAGTTCTATATTGTGCCCGAGCACGGCAGCAAAGTTTCGGTCAATGAGTTTCGCGACGTCCTCGACAACGAGAGCCTTGCCTTTGCCGAAGAAGACGGCGTGTTCGAGGTGGTGGAGCCGCGCGTGTCGCTCGCGGGTCTGGCAGCCCTCGTGCGTCAGAGGGTGAAAGACGCCGGCATCGTGCTCCATCTCGGCGACGGGACACATCCGGGCACGCTCAGAAGCACATTTGACAAGATTATTGTCGCCACGTATGCGGGTCTCAATTCGGTCCTCGATGAACTCGGCTGCACGCCATCACCCTATAAGTATCAGGTGGTCGAACGGCCGGTGGTGTTGCTCCCCGAAAGCTTCACGGATACGTCCGTCGTGGTGATCGATGGGCCTTTCGGCTGTCTCGATCCGATGGATGAAAGCCCGCTGCATGTGCTGGGCCATGTCACGGAAACGGTTCATGCCGAGACGACGGGGTATCAGCCGTATGTCCCGGACGCGTTCACGCCCCTGATCAATGCAGGGCTCATCAGAAATCCACTGGTCAGCAACGTGTCACGTGTGATCGAGGAATTGGCCAGGTACATTCCGGGCGTCGAGCAGGCGGTTTACATCGGTTCGAGCTTTACCGTCAGGGCACATTTGGCGCATCAGGAAGCGACGGACGCGAGACCGACCTTAGTCCAGGCACGCGACGAGCAAGTGATGACAATCTTTAGCGGAAAGCTCGGAACCGCCGTTCGTGCAGCTCGAGAAGCAGTTGACCTTCTCGCCCAAGAAAAGGTACTTGCGGCCTGAATGCTGGCTGTCACTGGATTAGGATCGCGCATTGTCGAGGAATTGAAACCGCTCCTTCCAGAAGGCGAGGAGGTGGTGCGGATTGCGGACGATGGTCCGGCTCCAATCTGCGAGCGGTATTTTCTCTGCGCCGGCGTACTGAGACCGAAGAAACTCAAGGATCAGACCTCGAAAGAGATCGGCGAAAGCCTGCATGTCAATCTCTTTCGGCCCATAGAACTCTGCGAGCAGATCCTGGAGACCAACGATCAGGCGAGAATTTGCGTCATGGGCTCGGAGTCGGGTTTTGCGTGGTCCTTCGATGGAACCTATGCGGCGGCAAAGGCGGCCCTTCACAGATACATCGAGACTAGGAAATTAGGCCCGTATCAGCAACTCGTCGGCATTGCGCCGTCGATCATCGAAGACACGAGAATGACGGAAGCGCGGACCGATTTGGAAAACCTGGAGCGC
>Ga0187893_10013408_pt1 | contig 11414 bp, 11 predicted proteins | sample MA1701074metaG_FD_139574 | JGI IMG/M metagenome (GOLD analysis project Ga0187893, IMG submission 139574) | White microbial mat communities from a basaltic lava cave in the Kipuka Kanohina Cave System on the Island of Hawaii, USA - MA170107-4 metaG ...
CAGCCGTCGGCGGGAGGCCGCGCCAGCCCGGCCGGCTACGCAAGCGTGCTGCAGAAGATCGTCGCCGGCACGTTGCGCATGCACGACCTGCTCGGTGCGAGCGCCGGCGAGACGCACCCGGGCCTCTACCCCGAGCAGGCGATCTTCACGCCGACCCCGCTCAACGAAAGCTGGCGCTACTCGATCGGACACTGGGTCGAAGCCGACCCGGTGGTCGGCGACGGCGCGTTCAGCAGCGCCGGTGCGCTCGGCTTCTACCCGTGGATCGACGCGGGCAAGACGAGCTACGGGCTCGTCGCGCGCGCCGTGCTCGGCGGCGCCGGCTCGATGCATCCGGCGCGCCAGCCGGCGATGCAGTCGGCCGTGTGCGGCTGGCTGATCCGCAAGGCGTGGTTCGCGGGGCGGCGCCCGGCGTGAGGCCCGGCTTTGCGAGAATGCGCCGATGAACGCGCCCGATGTCGCGCTCGCCGGCGCCTCCGACGTCGTCGCCTCGATCGAGGCGATGGGCGCTGCGGCGCGCGCCGCGTCGTCCTTGCTCGCCAGGGCGTCGAGCGCGGCCAAGAACGACGCACTCGTGCGGCTCGCCGCGCTGCTCGAGGGCGAGCGCGACGCGCTCGCCGCGGCGAACGCGCGCGACCTCGAAGCCGCCGACGGACTCGCCGCGCCGCTCGTCGATCGGCTGCGCCTCACCGCGCCGATCGTCGAGCAGCTCGCCGAAGGCGCGCGCCAGGTCGCCGCGATGGCCGACCCGATCGGCGAGATCGTCGAGCTGCGGCAGCGCCCGAGCGGCATCAAGGTCGGCCGCATGCGGGTGCCGCTCGGTGTGTTCGCGATGATCTACGAGAGCCGCCCGAACGTGACGATCGAGGCCGCGACCCTGGCGATCAAGAGCGGCAACGCGTGCATCCTGCGCGGCGGCTCGGAGGCGATCCACACCAACCTGGCGCTGGCGCGGCTCGTGCAGCAGGCGCTCGTCGCCGCCGGCCTGCCGCGCGACGCGGTGCAGGCGGTCGAGACGACCGACCGCGCCGCGGTCGGCGCGCTGATCGCGATGCCGCGCTGCGTCGACGTGATCATCCCGCGCGGCGGCAAAGGGCTGATCGAGCGCATCAGCCGCGAGGCGAAGGTGCCGGTGATCAAGCACCTCGACGGCAACTGCCACGTCTACGTCGACGCCAGCGCCGGCCTCGAGATGGCGCTCGCGGTCGTCGACAACGCGAAGACGCAGAAGGTGAGCCCGTGCAACGCGGCCGAGTCGCTGCTCGTGCACCGCGCGATCGCGCGCGACTTCCTGCCGCGCATCGGCCGCGTGTTCGCGCACAAGCGCGTCGAGATGCGCTGCGACGCCGAGTCGAAGGCGCTGCTCGCCGCGGTGCCCGGCGCGACCTTGGTCGACGCGAGCGAGGACGACTGGTCAACCGAGTACCTGGCGCCGATCATCAGCGTGAAGGTCGTCGCGTCGCTCGACGACGCGATCGCGCACGTCGAGCGCTACGGCTCGCACCACACCGACGCGATCGTGACCGCCGACCACGCGAGCGCGATGCGCTTCCTGCGCGAGGTCGATTCGGCGAGCGTGATGGTTAACGCGAGCACGCGCTTCTCGGACGGCTTCGAGTACGGCCTCGGCGCCGAGATCGGCATCAGCACCGACAAGCTGCACGCGCGCGGCCCGGTCGGGCTCGAAGGGCTCACGTCGCTGAAGTGGATCGTGCTCGGGAACGGGGAACTGCGCGCCTGACGGCGTGCGCGATGGTGCGTGCGGGAGGCGCGCGCCCGATCGCGGTAGCGATCCGAAACGCCGCACGCCGAGCGTTGCAGTAGAGTCGCGGCGAGCGATGGACACGCCGCACCTGATCAGCCTCGTCGTGCTCGCCGTCTTGACGTTCTGGACAGTCGGTGCCTACAACCGGCTGGTCGCGATGCGCAACGCGATCGGCAGCGCATGGGCGCAGATCGAAGTGCAGGCGCGGCGCCGCGAGGACCTGCTGCCCGCGATCGTCGCGTCGCTGCGCGCGCCCTTCCCCGCCGACTCGCACGTCCTCGACGCGGTGCTCGCGGCGAGCGACCAGGTCAGCGCGGCGAGCGCCGCGGTGCGCCCGCGCCCGTTCGAGACGCACGCGGTGGCGAGCCTCGCGCTCGCCGAGCAGGTGCTCGCCGCGGCGCTGGCGCGCATGCACACGCTGCTCGACCGCTACCCGGCGCAGGCGGGCGACGCGCAGCTCGCCGCCGCGCTGCACGAGCTGCAGGCGATCGAGCAGAAGCTCGACTTCGCGCGCCAGCTGTTCGATGCCGCCGCGCTCGGCTACAACCAGGCGGTGCGCCAGTTCCCGACGCGGCTGCTCGCTCCGCTGTTCCGCTTCGGCCCCGCGGGCGTGCTGATGACATGAACGCCTCCGGCTCCGGCCGAGCGCGGCCCGCCCCCCGCGGGGGTTCAGGCAACGTGTCAGACCCACATCTGTCGCAGACCGAGGAGGCGCTGCAGCGCGAGATCGCGCAGCGCCTGACACGGCTGAACGGCCCGGGCGAACTGCGCGCCGCGCTGCTCGCGATGGTGCGCACGCGCGGCAGCGCGCGTGAGCTGCAGGCGTGGCGCGAGCACACGCAAGGCCTCGCCAACGCGGAGGCGGTGCGCGCCGACATCGGCGCGCTCGCGCCCGACGCGCGGCTGCCGTGGTTCGAGGTGCTGGTCGATCGCTTGAAGGACCATCCCGCCGGCGACCGGCGCGGGCTGGTCGAAGCGGCGCGCAACGTGATGGCCGCCGACGGCAAGGTGCGGCCGCGAGACCGCCTGCTGTGGCTCGCGCTGCGCCACCGGCTCGGTGAAGCACCCGCCGACCCGTTGTCGGGCAGCAGCGGCAACGACTTCTCGAACCTCGACGACGCGACGACGCTAGCGATCGCGACGTTCACCGCGTTCCTTGCGCGGCTCGTTCCCGAAGCGAGCGACGAGGTCGCGATCGGCGTCGCCGGCCAGCAGTGGTACGCGGCGGCACTCGTTGCCTGCCTGCCCGAGGAGCGCCGCCCGGCGCTCGCTCCGCCCGACGGGGACGCGATGCTGCGCGCGTTACGTCTCGTCCAGGGGCTGTCGTGGATGCTGCGCCCGGTGCTCGTGCGCGCCTGGGTCGATGCCGCGTTCGCGCGCAGTACGCCGCCCGCGCGCGACGCCAGCGACGCGCTGCGGCTCGCCTGCCGACTGCTGGAATCCCCCATGCCTCCGGCGCTGGTCGGCCAGTACATTGAGCCCGCGATCCACGGTTGAGGGACGACTCCGATGAAGACCCGCTCGCTTGCCTGCGGCACCGCGCTCGTGCTCGCCGCTCTCCTGCCGGCGCGCGCTCAGGACGCGCAGGCGTTGCAGACGCGCAGCCTGGCCGCGACCTGCGGCGCCTGCCACGGCACCGCCGGCAAGGCGATCGACGGCAGCACCGTGCCGGGCCTGGCCGGCATGCCGACATCGCATTTCATCGAGCAGATGAAGGCGTTCAAGAGCGGCGCGCGGCCCGCGACGATCATGCACCAGCTCGCCAAGGGCTACAGCGACGCGCAGATCGAAGCGATGGCCGCGTACTTCGCGGCGCAATCGAAATAGCGAGGCGACGATGCAACGACGTTCATTCCTCCACGGCGCCTCGGCGCTCGGACTGCTCGGTCTCGCTGCGTGCGCGTCGGCGCCGAGCGCACCCTCGAAGGCGCGCGTGCTCGTCGTCGGCGGCGGCTACGGCGGCGCGACCGCGGCCAAGTACGTCCGGCTGCTCTCCGACCACGCGATCGACGTCGTGCTGGTCGAGCCGCTCGATGCCTTCGTGTCGTGCCCGGTCTCCAACCTCGTGCTCGGCGGCAGCCGGTCGCTCGCCGAGCTCACGACGCCGTATTCGGCGCTCCCCGCGAAGCACGGCGTGCGCATCGTCAAGGACCGGGTCGCGAGGGTCGATCCAGCCAAGAAGGTCGCGCTGCTCGCGTCGGGCCCGACCATCGCGTACGACAAGCTCGTGCTGTCGCCGGGTGTCGAGCTGATGTGGGACGGCGTCGCCGGGCTCAAGGCGGCGAGCGACGAGGGCCGCATCCTCCAAGCCTGGAAGGCGGGCCCCGAGACGGTGGCGCTGCGCAAGCAGCTCGAGGCGATGCAGGACGGCGGGGTGTACGCGATCGCGGTTCCCGAGCAGCCGTACCGCTGCCCGCCCGGGCCGTACGAGCGCGCGTGCCAGGTCGCGAGCTACTTCAAGGCCGCAAAGCCCAGGTCGAAGGTGCTGATCCTCGACGCGAACCCCGACGTCACGTCGAAGGGGGCGCTCTTCAAGAAGGCGTGGGCCGACCTGTACCCGGGGATGGTCGAGTTCCGCGGGCAGCACAAGGCGACCGCGGTCGACGCGAAGACCAACACGGTCAAGTTCGAGGTGCAGAGCGACGTCAAGGCCGACGTGCTGAACGTCCTGCCGCCAATGCGCGCCGGCGCAGTCGCCGTCGAGGCCGGTCTTGCCAACGCGAACGCGCGCTGGTGCCACGTCAACTGGCTCAACTTCGAATCGACCGCGGCGAAGGACGTGCACGTGCTGGGCGATTCGATCCAGATCGCCGCCGGCATGCCGAAGAGCGGCCACATGGCGAACAGTCACGCGAAGGTCGCGGCGGCGGCGATCGTCGCCGAGCTGTCGGGCATCGCGCCGAACGCGCAGCCGATGCTGAACAACACCTGCTACAGCTTCGTCGACGGCAAGCGCGTGATCCACGTCGCGAGCGTGCACGAGTACGTGCCGGCCGAGAAGACGTTCAAGACCGTCGCCGGGTCGGGCGGGCTCTCGCCGGCACCGACCGAGCTGGAAGGCAGCTACGCGTGGAACTGGGCGCGCACGATCTGGGCCGATACCTTGGGCTGACGCAGGGCTGACGGAAACCGTCGCGCCGTTTCAGCCCTGCCCCACCACCGAGGCTGTCGCCACCAGCTCCTCGAACAGCGCCATCGAGACCGCGCCCGGCACCGCGTACGGATCGAGCGTCGCCGTCTCGGAGTACTTGAGCAGGAGCGCCGCATTGAGGCGCGCCATGTTGACGAGGCCCATCGCCCAGCCGGCGAAGTGGCGCTCGGCGATCTCCCGATACGCGAGCAGCACCAGGTCGCGGTGGCGCGGGTCGGCGGCGATGCGGTTGTAGAGCGCGCTCACCGGCTCGCGGCCGCCTTCGAGCACCTGCATGAACACGCCCGACGCCTGGCACCAGCACAGCACACCGGTCACGCCGCTCTTCGCGTTGCGCGCCTTGGCGGCCTTCAGGATCTCGGCCACCTCCTCGGCGTCGACCGATTCGGCGACGCGGCTTGCGTAGAGCAGGCGCACGAGCATCGTCGCGCCTTCAAGCCTTCCTGCCGAGCAGCGCGAGGAACTCGCGGCGCAGGTTCGCGTCCTTGAGAAACGCGCCGCGCATCACGCTGTTGGTCATCATCGACTCGTCGTCCTTGACGCCGCGCCACTGCATGCAGAAGTGGTCGGCCTCCATCACGATCGCGAGGCCGTCGGGCTTGACGCGCTCCTGCAGCTCGTCGGCGAGCAGCTTGACCGCCTCCTCCTGGATCTGCGGGCGGCTCATGATCCAGTTGCAGATGCGCGCGTACTTGGACAGGCCGATCAGGTTCGAGTGCTCGTTGGGCAGCACGCCGATCCACACCTTGCCGATGATCGGGCACAGATGGTGCGAGCACGCGCTGCGCACCGCGACCGGGCCGACGATCATCAGTTCGTTCAGCCGCTCGACGTTCGGAAACTCGGTGAGCGAGGGCATCGGCACGTAGCGCCCGCGAAACACCTCGTCGACGTACATGCGGGCGATGCGCGCTGCGGTGCCCTGCGTGTTGTGGTCACCGTCGGTATCGATCACGAGCGCGCGCAGCACGTCCTGCACCTTGGCCTGCACCTCGGCCTTCAGCTCGTCGAGCTCGCCGTCGCGCACGAATTCCGAGATGTTGTCGTTGGCGTGCCAGCGCGTCCCCGAACCGACGAGACGCCAGCGGATGCGCTCGGAGGCGGGCAGCTTGGCCAGCTCGTCCTCGCTGCGCAGAAGCTTGGGGGCGGACATGCGTCGCATTGTCGGCGATCCGAGCGCGCTGGTCGCATCACTAGACTCCCCTTGGTGCAACAGGCGCTTCCGCTCTCGGTCCTGCTCGGCCACGCCGCCGACGCGGTGCAGGCGGTGCGCGGCGGGCGCTCGCTCGGCGACGTCCTCTCCGGCGTGCCGGCCGACGCGAGGCCCGGCACGCAGGCGCTCGCGTTCCACGCGCTGCGCTGGCTCGGCGGAGCCCAGGTCGTGCGCGGGCTGCTCGCGCCGCGCACGCCGCCGCCCGCGATCGACGCGCTGCTCCTGACCGCGCTGGCGCTGTTGTGGCCGACCGGCGAAGCGCCGCCCTATCCCGCCTTCACCCTCGTCGATCAGGCAGTCACGTCGGCGCGCCGTCGCGTGCCTGCGCACGCGCGATTCGTCAACGCCGTGCTGCGCAGGTTCGTGCGCGAGCACGACGCGCTGGTCGGCGCAGCCAGGGAGGACCCGCTCGCGGCGTGGCAGCACCCGCCGTGGTGGAGCCGCCGCGTGCGCGACGACTGGCCGGCGTGCTGGGAGGAGCTGCTCGCCGCCGACAACGCGCATCCGCCGCTCACGTTGCGCGTCAACGCGCGGCGCACGAGCACCGCAGCGTACGTCGAACGTCTCGCCGCGGCGGGCATCGGCGCGCAGGTCGTCGGGCCGCGCGCGGTAACCGTGGACGAGCCGCTGCCGGTGGCGCGGCTGCCCGGCTTCCTGGACGGCGACGTCTCGGTGCAGGACCTGGCCGCGCAGCTCGCGGCGCCGCTCTTGCTCGCGGGCGAGCCGAAGCGCGTGCTCGACGCATGCGCCGCGCCGGGCGGCAAGACCGCGCATCTGCTCGAATCGGCCGACGTCGACCTGCTCGCGCTCGACAGCGACCGGCTGCGCCTCGCGCGTGTCGGCGAGAACCTGGCGCGGCTCGGGCTCTCGGCGACCTTGCGGGCCGCAGACGCGCGCGACCTTGCCGCGTGGTGGGACGGCCGGCCGTTCGACCGCATCCTGCTCGACGCGCCGTGCAGCGCGTCGGGAATCGTGCGCCGCCACCCCGACGTGCGCTGGTTGCGCCGCCCGGGCGACATCGACGCGCTCGCGCGGCTGCAAGCCCGGCTGCTCGACGCGCTGTGGCCGCTCGTCGCGCGCGGCGGCCGCCTGCTCTACGCGACCTGTTCGGTCTTCAAGGCCGAGGGCGAGCAGCAGATCGACGCTTTTTTGCAACGCAGCCCCGACGCGCGGGTTGCTGCCGAACCGGTCGCGCCCGGCCACCTGCTGCCGCTCGCTGACAATCGGTCACAGGGCGGAATGGCCGCGGCAACGGCCGCATCGATGGATGGATTCTTCTACGCCCTGCTCGAAAAGCGCTGATTCCCCGTGCCTCGCCTCGATACGGTCTGCAGTGTCCGGCCCCGTACGGGGCCGGCGACGCCCCTGCTCGGCGCGCTCGTGCGCCGGCTGCGGGACATCGTCTCGGCCGCGTTCCTGCTCACCGCGGGGCTGGTGCATGCCGACAACGGCATCGAGATGGCGAGCTTCGACGTCGCGCGCGACCACACCGGCGTCTACCTCAGCTTCGCGACCCGGTTCGAGTTGCCGCGCGGCGTCGAGGAGGCGCTGCTGAAGGGCGTGCCGCTCCATTTCGTCGCCGACGTCGAGATCTACCGCAGCCGCTGGTGGTGGTTCAACCCGCGCGTGGCCGAAGCGATGCGCACGTGGCGCCTCGCCTGGCAGCCGCTGACGCGCAGCTGGCGCGTCAGCTTCGGCGGCCTGAACCAGAACTACGAAACCCTGGAGGGCGCGCTCGGCGCGCTGCGCGGCGTCTGGCGCTGGAAGATCGCAGAGCCGGGGCAGATCGACGAGGGCGCGCAGCATACGATCGAATTCAGGTACCGGCTCGACACCGCGCAACTGCCGCGCCCGCTGCAGATCGGAGTGGCGGGGCAGTCGGACTGGTCGCTCGCGATCGAGCGCAGCGCTGCGCTGCGGTAGAACCCATCCGCGGATAGATTAGCTTCCTATTTCAACCGCATGAAGAAGTCCGCCCGCTGGGCCTGGATCATCTCGCTCGTCGCCGCCACCGGCGCCGGCCTGGTGCTCGCGTTCCTGCTCGCGATCACCTCGAACGACCGGCGGCTGTTCGAGCAGCACTACGTATGGCTGTTCTGGCTCAACGTCACGGTCGCCGCGCTGCTCGTGCTGGTGATCGGGTTCGCCGCGCTCCGCCTCGTGATGCGCACGAAGAAGGGCAAGTTCGGCAGCAAGCTGCTGTTCAAGCTGGCCGGCATCTTCGCGCTGGTCGGCGTCGTGCCCGGCGTGCTGATCTACACCGTGTCGTACCAGTTCGTCTCGCGCTCGATCGAGAGCTGGTTCGACGTGCGCGTCGAGGGCGCCCTCGACGCCGGCCTGAACCTCGGGCGCGGCACCTTGGATTCGCTGGTCAGCGACCTGGCGGGCAAGACGCGGCTCGCCGCCGAGCGCATCGGCGAAGCGCGCGGCGCGCAGCAGGCGCTGCTGCTGGAACGCCTGCGCGAGCAGCTCGGCGCGCTCGAAGTCTCGGTGCTGAACCAGAGCGGCCAGCCGATCCTGGTGGCGGGCGGGAGCGGCATCGCACCCGAGCGGCCGAGCCCGGCGCTGCTGCGCCAGGCGCGCACCAGCCGCGTCGCGAGCCAGCTCGACGGGCTCGACGACGAGGCCTCGCCCGGCGCGATCCCGAACGCGCGCGTGCGCGCGATCGCGCAGCTGCCGTCGAGCGACATCGCGCTCGGAAGCGGCGACCGCTACCTGATGGTGACGCAGGCGCTGCCGACGACCCTGACCGCCAACGCGCTCGCGGTGCAGAGTGCGTACCGCGAGTATCAGCAACGCTCGCTCGCGCGCGACGGGCTGCGCAGGATGTACATCGGGACCTTGACGTTGTCGCTGATCCTCGCGGTATTCGGTGCGGTGCTGCTCGCGATCGCGCTCGGCAACCAGCTTGCCCGACCGCTGCTGCTCCTCGCCGACGGCGTGCGCGAGGTCGCCGGCGGCAACCTGCTTCCCAAGCCGGTGTTCGCGTCGCGCGACGAACTGGGCGGCCTGACCCGATCGTTCGCCGAAATGACGGGTCAGCTCTCGGAGGCGCGCGCGCTCGCCGAGAAGAGCCTGGCGCAGCTCGAGCGCGAGCGCACGCGGTTGCAGACGATCCTCGACAACCTGTCGGCGGGGGTGATCGTGTTCGCGCGCGACGGCGCGATCGAAATGGTGAACCCGGGCGCGGTGCGCATCCTGAAGCTGCCGCTCGCCGGCTACGTCGGGCGCCGGCTCGGCGAAGTGGCCGGGCTGCAAGCGTTCGCGCACGATATCGAACAGCGTTTCGACCTGCACCGCGAGAGCGCCGAGGCGGGCGAGCGTGACCAGTGGCAGGACTCGTTCGATCTGCAGATTGCGCCCGAGCGCGGGCCGCTCACGCTCTATGTGCGCGGCGCGGCGCTGCCGCAGCGCGCGCGCCTCCTCGTCTTCGACGACATCACCGAGGTCGTCTCGGCGCAGCGCTCGCAGGCATGGAGCGAGGTGGCGCGCAGGCTCGCGCACGAGATCAAGAACCCGCTCACGCCGATCCAGCTCTCGGCCGAGCGGCTGCAGCACCGGCTCGAGCACCGCTTGACGGGCGACGAGCAGGCGGTGCTGGTGCGCTCGGTGGCGACGATCGTGAGCCAGGTGCAATCGATGAAGCAGCTCGTCAACGAGTTCCGCGACTACGCGCGGCTGCCCGCGGCCACGCTGACCGCGCTCGACCTCAACGCGCTGGTCGGCGAAGTGCTCGCGCTGTACGCCAACGCGCAGGAATCCGGGCGCCTCGCGGCGCACACCACGCAAGGCCTGCCGCTGATCGAAGGCGACGCGACGCAGCTCAGACAGGTGATCCACAACCTGGTGCAAAACGCGCTCGACGCGGTGGCCGAGCGCGCCGACGGCAAGGTGCGCGTCGATACCGACATGGCACGCGACGACCTCGGCGCGGTGCGCATCGTGCGCCTCACGGTCACCGACAACGGACCCGGGTTCGCCGAGAAGGTGCTGAAGCGCGCGTTCGAGCCGTACGTGACGACCAAGACCAAGGGCACCGGGCTCGGCCTCGCGGTGGTGAAGAAGATCGCCGACGAGCACGGCGCGCGCGTGCGCCTCGTCAATCTGCGCGAACCGTCGGAGAGCGGCGGCCCCGAGAAAGAAGGGGCGCGAGTTTCGCTATCATTTTCCAGGCTGGCTCCGGCAGAGAGCCACACCACCGCGCCGGGGCTGGCCGACGCCCGGGCGCATTGAGAACCTTCGAGGACGATGGCGACCATTCTTGTAGTCGACGACGAGTTGGGCATCAGGGCCTTGCTATCGGAGATCCTCACCGACGAAGGTCACACCGTCGAACTGGCGGAGAACGCCGCGCAGGCGCGCGCATCGCGCGAGCGCGTGCGACCCGACCTGGTGCTGCTCGACATCTGGATGCCCGACGTGGACGGCATCAGCCTGCTCAAGGAATGGGGCGCGAGTTCGACCTTGACGATGCCGGTGATCATGATGTCGGGCCACGGCACGATCGACACCGCGGTGGAGGCGACCAAGTTCGGCGCGATGGCGTTCCTCGAAAAGCCGATCACCTTGCAGAAGCTGCTGCGCGCGGTCGAGCAAGGGCTCGCCAAGCCGGCGCCGCGGCCCGCCGCGCCGACGCTCGCCAACGCGCCGGCGCGGCTCGACGGCTCGGTGAGCCATGCGGCGATGGAGACCGCCTTCGCCGCCGCGCTCGCGCCCCCCGCCGCGCCGCTGATGCTCGGCCCGCAGTCGGAGCAGAGCTTCGAGCTGGACCGCCCGCTGCGCGAGGCGCGCGACGCGTTCGAGAAGAGCTACTTCGAGTTCCACCTCGCCAGGGAGAACGGCAGCATGACGCGCGTGGCCGAGAAGACCGGCCTCGAACGCACGCACCTCTACCGCAAGCTGAAGCAGCTGGGCGTCGACCTGAGCCGCGGCAAGCGGCAGAACCTCGGCTAGAATCCGCGCCCTTCGGCCTGGTAGCTCAGTTGGTAGAGCAGCGGACTGAAAATCCGCGTGTCGGTGGTTCGATTCCGCCCCAGGCCACCAGAAAACTCAAACAAATCAACTGTTTAGACCGAAGTTCCGTTGATCGCCGAACGAGTTTTGCCTTGCGCTACAGGCACTTGGCGTGAGATCGGGGTTCCGGCTTCTGTCTACGGACGGACCTGCTTGATCAGGTCGAGCGCGTGGCGTTGTGTCGCGTTGGGCGTGGTGACGATGTCGAAGGTCGGCGCATCGGGCCCAGTGCCGGGAGTGCGGCAAGTGCTGCGCACGATGGTGGCGAGCTC
>Ga0187893_10013409_pt1 | contig 11414 bp, 10 predicted proteins | sample MA1701074metaG_FD_139574 | JGI IMG/M metagenome (GOLD analysis project Ga0187893, IMG submission 139574) | White microbial mat communities from a basaltic lava cave in the Kipuka Kanohina Cave System on the Island of Hawaii, USA - MA170107-4 metaG ...
CCGCCGACCCAGTCCCAGAACCCGAACATGTTCGCCGGGTCGATGCCGAACTTCGCGACCTCGGCGGCGTTGGTCGAGACGGCGACGAAGTGCTTCGCGACCGAGGCCGCGTCGTCGCCGAGTCCCGCCAGCGACCAGGCGCGCGCGGTGTGCGCGTTCTGCATGGTCTCCTGGGTGGTGAAGGTCTTGGACGCGACGATGAACAGCGTCTCGGCGGGGTCGAGGCCGCGCACCGCTTCCGCGAAGTCGGTCGCGTCGACGTTCGACACGAAGCGCACGTCGAGCTCGCGCAGCGCGAAGGGGCGCAGCGCCTCGCACGCCATCGCGGGTCCGAGGTCTGAGCCGCCGATGCCGATGTTGATCACGTTGCGGATGCGCCGGCCGGTGTGGCCGAGCCAGGCGCCGTCGCGCACGCGCTCGGCGAAGGCGGCCATGCGCTCGAGCACGGCGTGCACGTCCGGCACCACGTCGTGGCCGGCGACGCGGATCACCGCCGTGCGCGGCGCGCGCAGGGCGGTGTGCAGGGCGGCGCGCTTCTCGGTGGTGTTGATCTTGTCGCCGCGGAACATCGCGTCGATCTTGCCGTGCAGGCCGGACTCCTCGGCGAGCCGCACGAGCAGCCCGAGCGCGGCGTCGTCGATCCGGTTCTTCGCGTAGTCGAGCCGCCAGCCCGCGGCCTCGGCGACCATGCGCTCGCCGCGCGCGGGGTCCTCGCGGAACCAGTCGCGCAGGTGCTTGTCCCGGATCCGGCCGTGGTGCGCGTCGAGCGCCTGCCAGGCGGGCAGGAGCTTGGGGCTGGTGGAGCGCGGGGTCACTGCTGCGCCCCCTGCCCGGCGCGCTCCGCCTCTTCCGGCGTCTTCGCGTCGAGCTCGAGCGCGTGGATGTCGGAACGCATGGCCTCGCCGAGCGCGTCGTACACCAGCCGGTGGCGCCCGATGCGCGCCACGCCGCGAAAGCGCTCGGACACGAGCCGCACGCGGAAGTGGCCGCCGCCGGAGGCGGCGCCGGCGTGGCCGCGGTGGCGGTGGCTGTCGTCCACCACTTCGAGCGCGAGCGGCGCGAATGCCTCCCGCAGCCGCGCCTCGATGCGCTCCCGCCGGTCCACGGGGAGATTATCGCCCAACTGACTTCGCTCGGCTCCGCCTCGCTGCGCGCGCCTTCGGCGCTTGCCGGTGCCGCCGCGGGCGGCCGCGGACGGCACCGCTAACGGCGGCGAGAGTTCGAGAGCAGCGCGCGGATGCGCTCGGACTCGGCGGCGATCTGCTTCACGGCCTCGACCGCGTCCACGCCGAGCTCGCGCGTCTTCTGCGCGGTCGAGCGCACCGACTCGACCTTGCGCCGAAGCGCCCCGGCGCCGCTCGAGGCGTTGGCGGCGTTCATGGCAATCTCGTTCGTGCCCGCGGACAGCTCGTCCGTGGTGCGCGCGACGTTCTGGGTGGTGGAGGCCGCCCGCTGCACCGAGCTCGAGATCTCGTCCGCGCGGCCCGCGGCGGTGTTCACGGACGACGAGATCTCGGAGCTGGTCGCAGTCTGCTCCTCGACCGCGGTCGCGATCGTCTGCGTGGCCTCGCGCATCACCTGGATGATCCCGCCGATCTTCTCGATCGACGCGACCGCGCCCTCGGTCGTGCGGCGGATGCCGTCGACCTTGCTCGCGATCTCCTCGGTGGCGGCGCCGGTCTGGCGCGCCAGCTCCTTCACCTCGTTCGCGACCACGGCGAAGCCGCGGCCCGCGTCGCCCGCGCTCGCGGCCTCGATCGTCGCGTTCAGCGCCAAAAGGTTCGTCTGGTCCGCGATGTCGTTGATCACGTCGACCACGCGGCCGATCTCGCGCGCGGCGGTGCCGAGCACGGCCACGGTCTGGTTCGTCTCCTCGGCGAGCCGCGCGGCCTGCACCGCGACCTCGGCCGAGTGCTGGCAGCTCGACGACACGTCGCGCAGGCTCGCGCTCATCTCCTCGACCGCGGTGTTCACCGAGCGGATCGAGTCGTTGAACACCTCGCTCGCCGACACCGCCGAGCCCATGTGCTGCGAGACGGAACCGGCGCCCTTGGCGACGTCGCTCACGTTGACGCTCGACTCTTCGACCGCGGCGGCGACCGCCTCGATCGCGGAGATCGTGGTCTCGCTGGCCTCGCTCATCTCGTCGGTGTCGCGCAGCAGCGCGCGGGTCGCGTTGTCGAGCGTCTCGGTCGCGGGCGCGAGCGAGCTCGCCAGCCGCACCAGTGCGTCGGCGGCGCCGCGCACCTCGGCGGCCTCGGTCTCGAGCTCGGCGATGCGCGCGTCGCGCGCGCTCGCCGCGCGCTCGAGCGGCGGCACGAGCTGCGTGGTCGCGAACCACCACAGCCCGCCGAGCGCGGCGCACGCGACGCCGAGCGCGGGCGTGGTGTGGCCGAGCCAAGCGAGCCCGAGCACGGCGCCGACCGCCGCGAGCGTGCCCGCCATGAACGTGGTCTGGGTCGCGTTCGCCTCGGCGTTCATGCGCCACCTCCGAAGCACTGCAGGATCTTGGTCGCGAGCGTCTCGGGCTGGAAAGGCTTGGTCAGGTAGTGCTTGGCGCCGGCCTCGATCGCCTCGATCATCTTGCGGCGCTCCGACTCGGTCGTGAGCATGATGACGGGGATCTCAGACAGCACCGGCCGCACCTTGATCTCGCGCAGGAACTCGATCCCGTTCATCTCGGGCATGTTCCAGTCGAGCAGGATCAGCCGCACGTCCTCGTGCTGCTTCAGCTGTTCGAACGCGTCCACCCCGTTCGAGGCGGGCACGGACTCGTGACCCAGCATCTCCAGGATCTGCGTGATCACCTTGCGCATGATCGCGGAGTCGTCGACGACCAGGACCTTCATCTCACACTTCCTTCACGCGGTAGAACGTCGACCGGCCGTGCCGGACGACGTCGAAATCCTCGGAGTACAGCTCGGGCGTCTCGGTCGAGCCCACCACCAACGCTCCCTCGGGGCGCAGCACGTGCTTGGTCTTGGCCAGGATCGTGTGCTTGCAGGCGCCCGAGAAGTAGATCAGCACGTTGCGCACGAACACCACGTCGAACGCGCCCAGCGGTCCGAACGGGTCGAGCAGGTTCATGCGCTTGAAGCGCACCAGCTTCTTCACGTCCTCGCGCAGGCACGAGACGCGGCCGCTCTTCTCGAACCAGCGCTCGCGGTACATCGGCTCGAGGCCGCGCGCCATCGAGATCGGGTCGTAGCGGCCGGCCTCGGCGATCGAGAGCGCGGCGCGGCTGATGTCGGTGGCGAGGATGTCGAAGCTCTCCGCGCGGTAGCCGTGCAGCTCCTTCGCCGCCTCCATCTCGCGCAAGAGGATCCCGATCGTGTACGGCTCCTGGCCGGTCGAGCACGCCGCGGACCAGATCGCGACGCGCGGCCGGCCCTCGCTGCGCGCGGCCTCGATCGCCTCGGGGATGATCACCTGGCGCACCGTGCCCCAGAACGGGCCGTCGCGGAACCACGAAGTCTCGTTCGTGGTCATGTCGTCGATGATCCGGTCGCGCAGGCTCGTGCCGCCGTACTTCGCCATCTGGTAGAAGTCGCCGTAGCTCGCGCAGCCGCTCTCGAGCACGACGTCGCGCAGGCGCGACTCCACCAGGTAGAGCTTGGTGTCCTCGAGCGAGATCCCGCACCAGCTCTGGATGAGCTGGCGCAGCTGCTCGAACTCGTGCTTCTCGAGGGTGGGGACTTTCATCGCGGCTTCGCGATCTCCACGAGGCGCGCGGCCAGCGCGTCGAGCGCGACGATCTCGTCGGCCTGGCCGGCTTCGATCACCGAGCGCGGCATGCCGTACACCGCGCAGCTCGCCTGGTCCTGGGCGATGCACCAGCCGCCGCGCGCACGCACCTTCTTCACGCCTTCCAGGCCGTCGGCGCCCATGCCGGTCATGACCAGGCACAGCGCGCGGCCGGGCATGGCGTCGGCGAGCGACGAGAACAGCACGTCGACCGACGGGCGGAACGAGTTCACGGGCTCGCTCGTGGTGAGCCGCACGCACGGCTCGGCCGCGTTCGCCTCCACGATCATGTGCTTCCCGCCCGGCGCGATCAGGATCTCGCCGCCGCGCAGCGGGCGGCATTCCTCGGCCTCGTACACGCGCAGCTTCGCGCGCTTGTCGAGCGACTCGGCGAGCGAGCCGGTGAAGCGCGCGGGCATGTGCTGCACGATCAGGATCGGCACGCGCAGGTCCTTGGGGAGCTTGGGCATCAGCTCCGCGAGCGCGCTCGGTCCGCCGGTCGAGACGCCGATCGCGATCGCGTCGATCGGCGGAAGCTTGCCGCGCTCGCGCGGGCGCTGAGGGACCTTGGCCGGGCGCGCGCGCTGCAGCTTGCCCTCGCGGTACGCCTCGATCGCCGCGCCGAGCGGCCCGCGCAGCGCGGCGAACCCGTCCTCGCCCGCCTTCACCTGCGGCTTGGTCACGAAGTCGAACGCGCCGGCCTGCAGCGCCTCGACGGTGACGTTCGCGCCCTCCGTCGTCAGGCTCGAGATCATGATGATGCCGGCCTCGGGCACGAGCTTGCGCAGGCGGGGGATCGCGGCCAGGCCGCCCATCACCGGCATCTCCACGTCGAGCAGGATCAGGTCGGGCGCAAGCTCCGCCGCCTTCGCGATCGCCTCGCTGCCGTCGTGCGCGGTGCCCACGCAGCGCAGGTCCGGCAGATCGCGCAGGCAGCCCTGCACCAGGCTGCGGTAGATCGCGCTGTCGTCGACGACCAGGACTTTCAGTTCGCTCGGCATTCCCCAGTTCCTATCCCGCGGCGCCATGCCGCAGCAGCGCGTTCGGCTCGACCAGGCGGATCACCTGCTCGTTGCGTTGCACGATCGCGCTGATCAAGTGGTCGTTCACGCCGGACTGATCGGGCGGCGCCGGCGTGATCTGATCCGGTGCGACGCTGATCACGTCGGAGATGCGGTCGATCCAGAGGCCCGCGAGCTCGTCGGCGGTGGTGAGCTCGGAGAGGCCGAGCCGCGCGAGATCTCCGTTCGTCTTCAGGATCACGAGCCGGCTCGTGGGCAGGACCTCGCGCTTGCGGTAGCCGAGCTGGATCGCGGGATCGATCACGGTCACGATCTGGCCACGCAGGTTCAGGAAGCCGCGCACCGCGGCCGGCGCGCCGCGCGCGGGCGTGAGCTGCACGTGGCGGTTGATCTCGCGCACGGTGAGGATGTCGATGCCGTAGCACTCCTCGCCCAGGAAGAAGGTGCAGAAGCGCTTCTCGGTGGCGGCGGTCTGCGCGGCGCTCATGCCGTGGCCCTCTCGATGCCCGCCGCGTCGAGCAGCGCGCCCGTGTCGAGGAACAGCGTCAACCGGTCCTCGACGATCGCCGAGCCGATCAGGCCCGGCGCGTGCAGCTGGCTCGAGTCGGGCTGCGCGTCGCTCTCCAGCGTGTCGACGATGCGCGCCGCGACGATGCCGGCCTCGACGCCCTCGAGCCGCGGGATCAGCACGAAGAACTCGTCGCTCTCGCCCGAGTCGCCGCCCACTGGCAGCAGGTCCTCGAGGTGCACGAGCGGGATCGCGCGCCCGCGGTGCTTCAGGAACGGCTTCTCGCCCACCCACTCGAGCTGCGCCTTGTCGACGCGCTCGAGCCGCAGGAGATCCGCGAGCGGCACGGCGAAGCGCTCGTCGGCGTTGTTCGCGAAGACGACGAGCGAGCGGCGCCGGCCGGCGCGCAGCTCCGCGAGCGGCTCGGCGCTCGAGCGCCGCGCGATCTCGTCCGCGACCTGGTCGAAGCGCACGTGCGCGCGCCTGGCGATGCCGATCGTGTCGAGGATCATGGCGACGCGCCCGTCGCCCAGGATCGTCGCGCCCGCGTACCAGCCGCAGTCAGCCAGGTGCGAGGAGACGGGCTTCACCACGATCTCCTCGTTGTCGTGCAGCTCGTCGACCACCAGCCCGAACGAGTGCGGCCCGCTGCGCAGCACGACCACCGCCGAGCGCGAGCGCTTGGCCCGCTCGGCCGGGGCGGGGATGTCGAGGCACTCGGCGAGCCTCACCAGCGGCAGCAGCGTTCCGCGCAGGCGCAGCACTTCGCTCGTGCGGATGCGCTCGATCTGCTGCGCCTCGGACTTGAGCCGCACGACCTCGACCACGTTCACCTGCGGCACCGCGAAGCGCTCGTTCGCGACCGACACGATCAGGGACGGGATGATCGCCAGCGTGAGCGGCAGGTGGATGCGCAGCGTGGTGCCCTCGCCGATCGCGGTCACCACGTCGACCTGGCCGCCCAGGTTCTGGATGTTCGTGCGCACCACGTCCATGCCCACGCCGCGGCCGGAGACGTCGGAGATCTCGCTCGCGGTGGAGAGCCCGGGCTCGAAGATCAGGTTGATCGCGTCCTTCTCGGAGAGCAGCGCCGCCTGCTCGCGGCTGATCGCGCCGCGCGCGATCGCCGACTCCTTCACCTTCTCGGGGTCGATGCCGCGGCCGTCGTCGCGCACCTCCATGACCACGCGCCCGCACTCGTGGTACGCGCTCACCCACACGCGGCCGACCTCGGACTTGCCGAGCACCGCGCGGCCCTGCGGATCCTCGAGCCCGTGGTCGAGCGCGTTGCGCAGCATGTGGGTCATCGGGTCGGCGATCGCCTCGATGATCGATCGGTCGAGCTCGACGTCGCCGCCGCTGGTCTCGAGCTCGACGCGCTTGCCGAGTCTCTGCGCGATGTCGCGCGCCAGCCGCGGCATGCGGTCGAACAGCACGCGCGTCGGCTGCATGCGCGTGTTCATGATGTTCTCTTGCAGCTCGGTGGTGACGAGATCCAGGCTCTGCAGGGCGGCCTTCACTCCGGGCTGCTTCGAGCCCTCGAGCAGCTGGCGCATCTGGTTGCGGCCGAGCACGAGCTCGCCGGCCAGGTTCATCAGCTTGTCGAGCAAGGCGAGCGAGACGCGGATCGTGTCCGCCTTGCGGTCGCCGGTCGCGGCGTGCTCCTGCTCGGGCAGGAGCTCGGGCGTCTTCTCGGCCGGCGTGTGGCCCGAATCCGCCTGGCGCTGCTCCTGGAGCGCGAGCACGCGATCCGCGTCCGCGGGCGAGAGCAGGCGCAGCGCGATCGCCGTCTCGCGGAAGGTGCGGCGCAGGAGCGAGCTGCGCTGGGTCTGCAGGATCTGGCGGCGCGCCTCGTCGCTGATCAGTCCGAGCTCGACCGCGATCTGCCCGAAGTAGAGCGAGAGCGGGCGCGTGGGATCGGGCAGGGGGAACTCGTCGATCGCGCCGGCGACGGGCGCGACGATCAGCTCGATCTTGCTCGCGTCGATCTCGAGCGCCTCCGCCAGCAGGTCCGGCTCGAGCGGCGAGCCGAGCACGGCGCTCGTCTTGCCCGCGCCCGGCTCGGCGACGAGCTCGCCGAACAGCGCGAGCCGGCTCTCGACCTTCTCGCGCTCGCGCTTGCGCGCCGGAAGCTGCACGCGCACCAGGTTGTGGCCCTTGCGGCGCTGCGCCTCGCACGCGCTCTCGAACGGATCGGCGGCGGCGGCGGCGCCGCCCTCGACCAGCAGGCTCTCGATGCGCGCGACGAGCGCCGTGGGCGGCTCGCCCTGCGAATCCGGCAGGCCGCGCAGGAGCGTGCGCAGCCCGTCGACCGCGCGCAGCATCGGATCCGCCATCTCGGCGCGGAAGACCGACGCGCCGTCGCGCAGGCGCATCAGCAGGCTCTCCATCGCGTGCGAGAGCGCGGAAACGTTCTCGAGCCCGAGGAACCCGGCCGCGCCCTTGATGCTGTGCACCGCGCGGAAGATCTCGTTCAGCGCGTCCGCGTCCGCCGCGCCGCGCTTCTCGCACTCGAGCAGGAGCGGCTCGACCGCCTCGAGATGCTCGAGGGACTCGACCACGAACTCGGCGATCAGATTCGGATCCGAGAGCACAACCACCCCTGCCACGCGCTGCCCGCAACCGCGCGCGCACGAGCGCGCAGATGCATCTCTCGAATCGGCTACAGCGCGAGCGAACTCGAACGTTCGCGTATGCGCCGCCAGCGTCAGGGCGAGTCAGGAGCGACAGGAGGGGAGTTTCTTACGCTCCTTATCCCACTCTTACCTGTCGCTGACCGGGGGTTCGATTCGCTCCGCGTGTGCGTAGGACCGCGCGCATGACGAACCCGACGCTCTCCTTCGCACTGGTCCTGGTGGTGGCTGCGCTCCTGAACCCTTTGAACGCGCGCGACGCGTCGGCGCAGGCCGATCCGATCGCGATCGTCGTGAACCGAGACTCGGACGGCCTCGACGTGATCGACGTGAACGCGGGCACGAAGTTCGCCCCGTTCATGAGCGGCGGACTGGGCAGCCGGCCGACCGACATCGTGTACGACGCGACGTCCGGACGGATCTTCGTGCCGCAGCGCGGCTCCGTCGGAAGCTTCAACGCGCTGCTGCCCGACGGACGCGGCGCCGCCCCGATCGCGATCTCGGGCGAGGGCTCCGGCATCGCGCTCGATCCCGTCGGCCGCCGTGTCTTCGTGTCGTATCGCGCGAGCTCGGACGCGCAGACCAACGGCATCGTCGCCGAGATCTCGATCGCCAACCCCGCGTCGCCGGTGGTCACGGAGCGCCTCGTGCCGGGCGTGCCCGACCTGCAGTTCGTGGCCTGGGACGCGCGCAACCAGCGCGTGTACGTGGTCGAGGACGACGGGCGCGTCGCGCGCACCGACAACGGCGGCTGGAACTGGACGCTGGTCGGCGGCGCCGGAGCCCCGAACCCCGGCGGCATCCTCGCGGACCCCAACGGCGGCGTCTGGATCACCGGCCGCGCGCCCGGGCGGCTGATGCGCTTCAACACCGCCGACGCGGTCTCGACCTTCACGATGACCGCGGCCACGCAGCCGCGCGGCCTGAGCTTCGACCCGAGCAACTCCGGCGTGATCTTCATCGCGGTCGACGACATCAACCGCATCCGCCAGTACACGATCGCGACCAACACCTTCGCGAACTCGATGACCACCGACAGCCGGCCGCAGGACGTCGTGAAGACGAGCAACGGCTGGCTGCTGAGCGCGAACCGGCTGGCGGGCAACGGCACGCCCGGCAACGTCTCGATCAACGTGCCCGGCAACCTGGCGCAGAACACCAACCGCATCGTAGCGGTGAACGTGGTTCCGGTCGCGCTCACGGCCGTGGACGTGCCGCGGATCTCGGCCCAGCCGGCGAACGGCGCCTACCAGTACTGCCGCACCGGCAATTCTTCGACGCTGACCTTCACTTTGCAGAACACGCGCGTGTCGCGCGCGCGCATGGATCTGGGCGCGGTCACCGTCGGCGGGCTGAATCCGGCGAACTACGTGCTCACGGGCGCGAACACGTGCAACGCCGCGCGGCTCAACTGGGGCGACGCGTGCACGTTCAGCCTGCGCTTCACGGCCACCCTGCCGAGCAACCAGCCGCCGCCGCTCTTCAACACCGTGCCGATCGCCTACTGGCCCGCGCAGGTCAGCATCTCGAGCACCGACAGCACGGCCGCCGCGACTATTCCGCTGCGCGCGAACCTGAACCTGAACTCCTGCTTCCGCGTCCTGTTCTGATCCGGAGGCGCGCTCACTCGGGACGCGGCCCGAGCCCGAGCGCCGCGCGCACGCGCGGAGCGTGGCGCGCGAGCGTCAGATCCTCGACGTCGTTGCGGTCGTGGTAGCGGAAGCGGTGCGCATCGACGACGTTTGGCACCGGGGCGAGGCCGGCGACCGGCGGCTCGTAGCGCGCGTGCTTGGCCGCGAACTCGCCGCGTGAACGCGTCGCGTAGTGGTGGATCGCGAGCAGCCCGGTGTGGACGCCGCGCGGCTCGATCTCGCAGACCGCGAACGGGTCGAACGGTCCGCGCGGGAACCACTCGGAGAGCCGGCGTCGCCAGCGCCGGCGCCGCGCACGCGCGCGCGTCGGCCGCACCGGCTCGCCCCTCCCGTTCACCGCCAGCGCGCCGCCCTCGTACGCACACATGTGTGGAGTCTCCACGCGCAGCGTGCGAGCCGGGTCGACGATGGACTTCGTACGCCGGTTGCGGATCCAGTGCGTCGGCGCGCGCCGCGTGAAGGCCTCGATCACGAGCAATCCCTCGCGCTCCTCGCGCCCGCTCGAACCGAAGCACAGCCAGTTCACCGCCACGCCCGGGTGCGCGGCGAAGTGCTCGAGCGCCTTCGGGAGCGGCTCGTCCGTCGGGCTGAACAGGAACTCGTCCACGTCGATGAACGCGAGCCGGCGCGCCTGCGCGCGCCGAGCGTCGAGACAGTGCTGGTAGGCGCGCAGCTGGCCGCGCTCCTGGAACGGCACCCGCCACGGCTCGATCTCGACCACGCCCTCGGCGATCTCCGCCGCCAGCACGCGCTCGGGCGCGTCCGCCGAGAAGTTGTCGTAGAGCCAGAAGTGCTCGACGCCCATCAGCCGGTGGAACGCGACCCACTCGCGCAGGTCGCGCCCCTCGTCCCGGATCGTCGCGCAGATCGCGAGCTCGTACACGCGTGTGCAGGATACCGGCGGCCAGATCCGGGCGCAGTCGGGCGCTCGCGCCGCGGCTCCCGAATGGGCGAGAATGGCGCGTGGGCCACGGAGTTCGAGTCGCACTGGACGAGGGCGTCGCGCACGTCGCGATCGAAGACGGCAAGGTGAACGCGCTGTCGGCCGCGCTGCTCGGCGAGATCGCGGAGGCGTTCGCGGCGGCCGAGGCCGCCGGAGCGCTGGTCGTGCTGCGCGGGCGCGAGGGCATGTTCTCGGCCGGCTTCGACCTGGGCACGTTCAAGCGCGGCGCGGAGGCGACGCTCGACATGCTGCGCGCGGGCGCGCGGCTGATCCTGCGCCTGCTGGCCTTCCCGCGGCCCGTGCTCGCCGTGTGCACGGGGCACGCCTACCCGATGGGCGCGTTCCTGCTGCTCGCGTCCGACGTGCGCTTCGCGCTCGCGGGCGACTTCCGGATCGGCATGAACGAGACCGCGATCGGGCTGACCGTGCCGAAGTTCGCGCTCGAGATCGCGCGCCACCGCCTCTCCCCCGCGGGCTTCGCGCGCATCACCAGCGCGCCGATGTTCGCGCCGGACGAGGCCCTGCGCCTGGGCTACGTCGACCGCGTGCTCGGCCCGGAGCTGCTCGAGATCGCGATCGCCGAAGAGGTCGCGCGCCTGCGCACCCTGAACATGGACGCCTTCGTCGCCACCAAGGCGCGCGTCAACGAACGCGCGATCGCCGCGATCGACGCCGCGATCGAGTCCGAGCTCTCGCCCGACGCTGCGCGATGATCCGCGTGGGCCGCACGCTGCTCGCCGCGTCGGCCCTGGCGGCCGCGATGCTGGCGTGCGCGCCGGCGCTCGCCGTGCAGCTCGACGTGTTCGGCCGCCGCGAGCTGGCGATCGACCCAAACCTCGACTCGATCTCCGCGCGCGCCGCGCCGGGCGAGGGCGAGAGCCAGCTCGCGCTCGCCGGCCTGACCACGCTGGC
>Ga0187893_10013410_pt1 | contig 11412 bp, 7 predicted proteins | sample MA1701074metaG_FD_139574 | JGI IMG/M metagenome (GOLD analysis project Ga0187893, IMG submission 139574) | White microbial mat communities from a basaltic lava cave in the Kipuka Kanohina Cave System on the Island of Hawaii, USA - MA170107-4 metaG ...
CCCTTCTGATCAGGACTCCCGAGGCGGAGAGGATCGGGTGCGCCTCGGCCAGGCCCCGGGTGTTCCGGAGTCCCTGCTGACGCTTGCCAGGTAGGCCATACCGAGATTGACGCGACCCGCGAGGCGGGCCGTCCTCGAGGTCATTGGACACGTGAGACGGTGCCGGGGTAGCTCTACCGGGCTCCCGTCTCCAGCAGCCTGCGCCCCCTGGCGAGAAACGCCTCGTCCACGGGAATCGACCGCTCCACGCCGGGCCGTACGAAGAAGAAGACGACCTGCCGGACGGGCAGGCGCGCGATCTGGGAGAGGCTCCGCGCGTAGATCATCGCCTGCGGTTCGTAGGCTGACATGCGGGCGTCGATCTCGCCGGGTGAGGTCACGTGGTCGGTCTTGAAGTCGACAATCGTGAGCCCGCCGCCCGCTTCGAACACCAGGTCGAGACGCCCCTCGGTGAGATAGGCGTCCCCCGCCGCGGCAAACGGAAGCTCTCGGAAGCAGCGGGGAGAAGCGAGCGCTTCCTTCACGACTCGGCTGCGCAGCGCGTTGCCCGCCAGCGCCCGGATCTCCTCGGCCAGGTCGGGGTGGCCTACCCGGGTGGCCTCCTCCTCGGACAGCAACCCGATGTCCCGGCCCGTTGCCAGGTCGATCCGCTCCAGGACCGAGTGGACGGCGTCCCCGACCGCGCGCGCGCGGCGCCGCGCGGCATCGCGCCGGGCGACGACGATGGGCCGGGCTGGCTCGGCCGGCTCCGCTTCCATCCCGGAGGCCGTGCGAAACTCGCGACCCATCGCCGGCGCGGCGAGCGCCAGATCGAGCGCCTTGCGCCACCCCGCCTTCTCCACGATCAGCGAAGGGTCGGGGGCCGCGGCAGCGCCCAGGGGGATCCTGAACGGCTCCGCCGCCTTGGAGGGGATCTCGAGGGAGGAGCCATCGATCACCTCCGCCCCGCGATGCTGACTGGAAGAATGCGCCGGGAGAAACCCTGCCTCCTGAAGGACCGCGTGGATCCCCTTGGGCCTTTTCCCCCCGAAGGCCGGGATCACCAGGTAGTCGCGAGCCCTTGTCGCGGCGACGTAGAAGAGCCGCAGGCTCTCCTCCTTCAAGCGATCCTTTTCCTCTTCCCAGGCCTCCGCGTATCCTGCCGAGGCCAGCTGGTTCCTCACCGTCCCACAGCAGACCTCCATGCGCGCCTCCCTTTCCTCGGTCTTGATCAGACAGCGCGGCGATCGCTCCTGCGGCCCGCCCGCCGGGTCGCACAGCACCACCATCGGGAACTCCAGTCCTTTGGCCTTGTGGACCGTCAGGACCTTGACCGCGTCGGCGCGCGGCTCGGGCCCCTCCTGAGCGCCAACCGCCTCCAGCTCCTCCGAGAGGGGCGCCTCCGCCTCCTCGCGCTCCTCCTCGGACATCCTCTCGAGCCACCTCACGAACGAGCCGAACCCGATCCCTCCGGCTGTTTCGTGCGCGCGGGCCAGGTCGATCGCCTTGAGGAGGTTCGCCGCGCGCTGGTCGCCGTCCGGCTTGAGGTAAAACAGCGCGAGCGCCCCTGTCGCCTCGAAGATCTCCTCCAGGGTGGAAGCGATGCTGCGCGCGCCCCTGCCGGCGTGGAGGCGCGCCAGCAGGTCGAAGGCTCTCTCGAAGGGAGTCCCGCGTCCCGCGCCTGTCCTGGCGTAGACCCAATCTCCTCCGGCGGCGGCGTAGCTCAGCAGCTCCTGGTCCGAATAGCCGAAGAAAGGAGAGCGAAGCGCGGAGACGACGGCCAGCGGGTCGTGAGGGCTCTGCACCGCGCGCAGCACCGCGCGAAGCGCCTGGATCTCCGCGCGCATGTAGTAGCGCTTCCCTCCCGCGATCCGGTAAGGGACCTGGTTGGCGCGGAGGATCTCCTCGTACGTCTCCATCGCCGTGCTGGCTCGAAACAGCAGCGCGATGTCCCCATAGGTGAGAGACCTGGGGTCGGCGCCGTCGCGCCCCACCACCGGCCATTCCTCCCTCACCCCTTTCTTGATGAGCGCCACGACATGCCGCGCCTCCGTGAGCCTCACCTGCGCCACGTCCGCGGCGCTCAGGCCAGCCGGGCCGGCGGGCGTCAGCAGAGTCACTCCGATCGGCCCAGGAGCTCCCCGCGACCGGCCGGCTTCCGGCTCCGGCCTGTAGGCGGCGATCGAGGAGTACCGCTGTCTCATCAATCCCGAGAACAAGTCGTTGACCCAGGAGACGATGGAGGGTGCGGCCCTGAAGCTCTGCGTCAAGACACGGTCGGTCACTCCGCCGGATGCCCCGATCAACCGCTTGGCCTCCTGGTACATCCCGATGTCGGCGCGCCGGAACCGGTAGATCGATTGTTTTGGGTCCCCCACCACGAACAGCTTCCCTTTCCTGGGAAGTGACAGCCGCCAATCCGTCGCCTCCGGATCCTGTGCGGCCAGAAGGAAGATGATCTCGGCCTGGATCGGATCGGTGTCCTGGAACTCATCCACCAGCAGGCAGTCGAACCTCCCCTGCAGGTCCTCGCGCGCCGCGCGGCTGTCGCGCAGCATCCTGCGGCAGAGGATGAGCAGATCGGCGAAGTCCAGCAGGCGCCGCGACTCTTTGGCCGTTCGGTACTCGTGCAGGAACCCATGGCGCACCCACAGCGCCAGATCCTGCGCCAGCTCCGCCCGTGTCTCGAGCGACGCCTCCCGCCGGGCCGCGTCGAGCCGGGCCATGAGCGTCTTGACGCGATCGAGCACGGAAGAGGGGAACCAGTTCCCCTTCGCGCCGGCGTTGGACGCAAGCGGCAGCGCCTCGAGCGCCGCCAGGAGCCGGTCCCCCTCGGCTGCCCGCAGTCCGGGGAGGCGCTCCTGGAGCTTGCGGATCTGCTTCAGCCCCCGATCGGTCTCCACCCCGCACGAGCTCGCGAGAGACGAGAGCTGCAACGCGCCGTCCAGGATCTTCTCGCGCGCCTGCCGGAGCCTCTCCAGAGAGGATCCCCCGGTGGAGGGCCAGGGGCCTGGGAGCACGTCGCGCTTTTCCACCATCTCGAAGGCCAAAGCGCGGATCTGCTCCAGCGTGACTCCCAGCCGCAGGGCGCGCGCGAGGGGGGTCGGTTCGGGCGAGTCGACCGATGTCTCCCGCTCGATCCAGCGCTGCCAGGTCTGGGCCATCAGCATCGAGGCGGCGAGCGGGTCGGCCACGGTGAAGCGAGGGTCAACGGCCGCTTCCACCGGACGCTCGCGCAGCAGCGAGGCCGCGAACGAGTGGATGGTCCCCACGCTGGCGCGGTCGAGCGACTCGAGCGAGCGTCTCAGGTGAGCCGTCCATCCTGTCCCATGCTCGAACTCCTGCAGCATCGCCTCTATCCGGCGGCGCAGCTTGAGCTTCAGCTCCCCGGCGGCCTTCTCGGTGAAGGTGATCACCGCGATTCTCTCCAACGGGACGTTGGTGGTGAGGATCCTCTCGACACGATCCAGAAGGACGGTGGTCTTCCCGGTGCCGGCTCCCGCCTCCAGCAGGTAAGAGTCGGACAGCCCCTGGGCGGATTCCTCACGGACCCTCAGGTCCTCGGGGGGGCGCTTGACCGGCTTCATTGGATCCCTTCTCTCATCCGCAGGTAGTCGGCCGAGGTGTCATCGATCCGCTTTCTGGCGAAGCGGGCCTCCCGCCCTTCTCCGCAGGCGAGCCGGTAGTCGCAGTTCCGGCAAGTGTTGGGTTCCGGATAGGCGAAGAAGACTCCGCGCGCCACGCCGTTGGAAAAAGTGGTCAGGATCCTGGCGAGATCCTCCCGTCTGGCCTCGAGCGCTTCCTGGGTGAAGACGACCTGGCCGAACTCCCCCCTGCGGCTCACCGACAGGTATCGCGCCACCGCCGTCTGGACTCCGGGGTGCGCCGCCGCCAGCAGGGCCTCCGCGGCGCGCATGTAGAGCGGGAGCTGCACGGTGGTTCCGCCGGCCAGGGCGTCGTTGGCGTATCTCTCCAGCCTTCCGGTCTTGTAGTCGGTCACTCTCGCGGAGGAGCCGTCACGCGACAGATCGACCCTGTCGATCCTCCCTTCCACCGGAACGGTCCGGCCCGATCCGACATCCAGGATCACCGGCTTGTCATCGGAGGTGGGGTCCTCCTGCCGGCCCTCCCCTCGACGCGGTCTGCCGAATCGGATCTCGAAGTGCGCCGGCTCCCAGACCTGGGTGTCCTTCTCGGAGTCGGACCCTGCGGCCTCACGGCGGATTACCTCCGCCAGGTCCTCGCTGATGAGCACCTTGTCGATCTCCCAGAGAAGCGGGTATCCCACCAGACCCGAGGCTTCCTCTTCCCGGAACCGCTCGGCCGCAAGCTCATCCAGCAGCTCGAGCGCCGCGGCCTCGCGCCCGCTGTGGAGCGGCAGCAGCCCCCGGTCTCGCAGCGACGCGAACAGATCGAACAGGATCCTGTGCATGAGACCGCCTCGCGCCATCGGGTCGATCCGATTCTGATCCTCAGGGTCGCACAGCGGCCGGAGGCGCAGCACTTCCTTGAAGAAGTAGCTCAGCGGGCACGAGGCGTACTGCTCGATCCTGCTGGCGGACACCGGCGCCTCGGCCGAAAGCTGGGCCGCGCGCAGCGCGTCCAGCACGCTCGGGCGCAGGATCACCCCATCGTGTGCCGTGAAGCGGGATTCCCCCCAGCGAGCCTGCTCGGCCTTCAGCGCGCGCTCCAGGATCGGGTTCGAGCTGAGAAACGTGCTCAGACGGCGACGGGTGGCGGCGTCGGCCGCCTCCGACGACGCCGAGCGCAGCGCCTGAAGATCGAACTCCCGGGAAAAGATGGCGCTGGCCATCTCCTCCGGCGCAAGCGCGGACAGACTGACGCGCCGCGTGCGGTCCAGCTTCTCGAGCGATTCGTAGTCGATCGGCTTGCCCTCACGCTCGGAGGCGGCGCGCAGCAGAAACGGTGACGGGAGCCGGACCCTCGTCGTTGCGGGGTCCACCCTCGGGTAGGAAAGAAGCAGGCTCTCCACCGCCGTGCGGCACGCCAGCTCGAACAGCAGGCGATCCTCGTCCTGGCGGCGGGCCTTGAGGGAGAGCCTCGCGGCGCCCAGGATCCGGTTGATCTCCTCACGCTCTTCATCCAGGAGGATCGGATCCTGCCGCGCCGCGGCCGGGAACGACTTCTCCACCAGCCCCACCACGGCTACCGCGTGAAACGACAGCAGGCGCGCATCCATGACGCTCCCGACGAAGATCCCGGACCGCTGGAACTGGCCATCCTCGGGCCTCCGGACCGCGCCGCGCTCCAGTGCCCGCTGGAGCGTGGAGACGAACAGATCCAGCCGCACCGGCGAGGCGACGATGTCGAGTCCTCCCAGCGAGGTGACACAGGCGAGGATCTGGTCGGACAGACCCTCCGGGGGGATGAAGCGTCCGGCGAGGTCGAGGATGGCGTCGGTTAGACCGCGCCATGTCCCCTCGCTCGGCAGCGTCTCGAGGGCGGCGTGGAGCTCCTCCACCCGCGCCAGCAGCTCTAACCGCTGTCCGCCCGGCGGGATCGGCCCGGCCGGGGCCCCGAGACGCCGGCGCCAGCTCTCGATGCCGCGCGTCACTCCGGCCTCCGCAGACAGACGGTCCCAGAGCGCGATCGGCTCGCCGGGGCAGGTCTGTGCGAGAAACTCGATGACGCTGCGGCGGGAGAGCTGCTCGGAGCGGGCGCTCAGCAACAGGAGCAGCCCCTTGGCCGTAGGGGCCGAGGAGGGGGAGCTCCCCGCCGCCGAGAAGTGGGGAACGCCCCCCACCTGCGCCATCACCTCGGGAAGCAGCCGCCGGTACGGGTCGCCGCCTCGAAACAGGAGCCCCAGCTCGCCAAACGGGAGGCTCCGGCCCCTCGCCTGGCCGAGCAGCCAGCGTGTGGCCTCCACCGCCTCGCGGCTCTCGCCCGGCGCGGAGAGAAACACCGTGTCCGGCCCGCCACCATCGCCCGGCGGCAGGTCAACCCGCTGGGTGATCCACCCGGCCAGCCAGTCCAGCAGCGGCCCGGCGTACCGGTAGGCGCCCTCAGCCTCAGGCGACTCGAACGGGAAGAAGATGGCCCCGCTCCGGAACGCCAGATGCTCCTGGATCAGGAGCCGCTGGGTCCATGTCAGGTCATAGAACCCATAGACGAGCGCGACTTCGGCGGCCGGCCCGGCATGTCCCGGCCGCGATGCCGCTCGCGCCGCGGCGCCGGCCGCAGCGGTACGCATCAGGTCCTCTTCATCGTACAGCTGCCTGTCACGCAGCAGATCGTCGTATACCTCGAACAGGTCGGCGAGGTCCGCCAGCTTGCCTTTCGATCGACCGGAGGTCTCAGCGGCGCGCAACGCGGACGGGTCGATCGCCGCCTCCTTGAGATCCCTCAGCGTGGCACCGAGCGCCTCGAGGAAACCCTCCGCCCCCGAGATGCTGTCGAAATAGCTGCCGTGGGATCGCGCCGACACGGCCTCTCTCAGGAGAAGCTCGCGCCCGATCTCCGGCAGGCGCCTGCGCCCTTTGTCCACCAGCGAAGGAGCGCCCAGCGCCGACGCCAGATCCTTCAGGAGGTGAAAGGAGATGTTGGCGTGCCCGCCGAGCCTGATGGCCAGAAGCCGCGAGAGGTGCATCTTGAGGAAGTTGCTCCCCACCAGGACAGAGATGGGAAGCATGGGGTCGGCCGCCTTGAGATGGCTCACCTCCCGGACAAACGCTTCCTGGATCCCGGTAGGCCCGGAGCCAGGAGAACCCACCACCAGCTTGATCTGCCGGTAACGCCCTTTCGTGGCGTCGGGCCGAGACGGCATCCTCAGCTCAGAGGAAAGAGACGGTATTGGAGAGAACCCGGCTCCAGCTCCGGCAGGGGCCGGGCTGTCTTGGGTCTGAATTCGGGGCAGACCCCGTTGTACTCGCACCACGAGCAGAGTGGGCCTGGACGCGGGGGGAAGACGACGGTCGCCTCGATGTCCTGGATCGCCCGGATGGTGGCCAGCTTAGTTCTGATGAGATCCTCCGGGGCGCGGCGCTGGACGAACTTCCTCGCGTGGGCCAGGTAATGCCAGACATGCCGCACCTCCTTGACCCCCGCCCACCGATCCCGCACGGCGATCTCGTACAGGGTGAGCTGGCGGTCGAACCTCAGGGAGCGCTCGCGGGGGAGCGACCCTGTCTTGTAGTCGTGGATCTCGATGACGCCGGGAGCCACCCTATCGATCCGATCGATGTACCCCTGCATCCGGTAGCGCCCCTCCGGGTCCAGGTTGAACTCCACCTGTGTCTCGCATCCCAGCACTTCGGCTCCCTCGAACGGGTGGTTCTGCCGGAAGAAGTTCTCGATGCATCTCACGCCCAGATCGCGGTACGCCTCCGGCGTCATGTTCTCCCTCACGATCCGCAGCGAGGAAGTCGCGCGCTGTCTCCACAGGTTCCTGAAGAGGGCCGTGTAGTCCTCGGCGCTGGAGGCGCGGGCCCGGCCCAGGTCGGCGTAGAGCGCCTCGAGCACCTCGTGGACGATCTTCCCCACGAACGCCTCGACCCCTTCCACCGGGCTCTTGAGCTTGTCGATGTAGCGATAGCGGTACTGGAGCGGGCAGTTCGCGAATGAGCTGATGCGCGAGTGGGAATAGACGGGCGTGGGAGCCTCCGCGTGTACGTCGCGGGCAGTATAACACCGGGGGAAGGAGAGCCCGTCTGGCATAATGATCTGTCGATGACTCCCGCTTCCGGCGCGCCGTTCTCGTTCGGTGACCTGGTGGTGCACGTGCCGCAAGGAGGATCCGACGCCAGGCGCGGTGTGGGAATCATCGCCGAGCTGCGCCGGAGCGACTGCCGGGTTCTGTATCCGCGCACGGGCACGAGTCTTTGGTCCGCGCTGAAGGACCTGCGACCGGCGCGTCCGGGCGAGACCGAAGGGTCGCTCGAGGGACTCATCTTCGATCTGGTCGAGCTGCTCGGGGCCAAAGAGCTGGAGGCGACGCCGCTGCCCGGAGGAAGGTGCCGTCTGCTGCTCTCGCACGGGCCGCTCCCGCCGGCGAGCGTGGACCGTGTGCGTGACATGCTCGGTGAGAGGCTGTCGAGCTATCTCATCAGACCCCAGGGGATGCGCCGGATACAGACTTTTCTCGAGCTCGTGGAGTAGGATCGACATCGTGAGCAAGAAGGAAAAAAGAGAGGAGCGGCTGATCCGGGGCGACGAGCTGCTGGAGCAGAAGGGGGTCGATCTGGATGCGCCGGACACCGAGCTTCTCGAGGCGCTGGTGCCGGCGATCGGGGCCCACCCGGACTCGGACCTCTCCATTGCCGACCTGCTGGGCAGCATTGCGACGCAGGAGGCGGTCGCCAGGCTGCACGCCTGGGAGGCGACCGCGCCAGCCGACAAGGATCTGCTGCGCGTGATCCGCCGCTCGCTGTTCAGGCTCCAGCAGCGTGGTCTGATAGTGCCGGAGCGCGAGAAACCCCGGACACCGCCCGCGCGTCTCGCCGACCCGGTGGTCCCGACCGGCTACCTGTCACCCCTGGACGGGGCGGGCAACCGGTTCGCGTGGCTTGTTCAGCCGCGGCCCGAAGGAGGGGTCATCATGCTGACGAGCCTGATCAACGACAGAGCCGGCATGCGCCATATCGCCTCGCGGCTGGGCAACAAGACCCAGTTCAAGGAGGCCCTTGCGGACGTATCGCGCGACCTGGCGCCTCTGGCGGCGGCGCCGCATCTCTATGTGGACTGGCTCATGTCCGAGGCGTACCAGCGCGGCGTGCCCCGCGGCGATCGGGAGGGAGGGTATCCCTTGCTGCGCTCCGAGTTTTATGCGGCGCCCGCGACGGTGGTTCCATCGCCCGTGCAAGAGATGATGCGCGGCGCGGGGGACCTGACCGGGCTCCTGAAAGACTCGGCGAAGCTGTTCGAAGATAACCTGTTCGACGGGTGGGCTCTGCCCGACGATCTGGTCAAGGTCCACCAGGCGCGGTTCCGCGACGCGCAGGACTCCACCATCGTGGTGAGCAGCCAGGCGATGGGAGAGAGGTTGAGCTCCATCATGGATCAGGCGTTCGAGGAGGTGTTCGAGACATCCGGGTCGTGGGCGCGCGAGGTGTATGGCGCACGGATGCAGGAGATGGCGCTCTGGTATCTGCTGGCCTCACCGGGCGAACCGCACGCGTCCAGGGCCAGAATCTGCTACGCGGTACACCAGGCGCTCGCCGATCCGTCGGCCAGCCTCGAGGAGATCTCCTTCCTGCGCATTCTGGTGCTCAGGTCGTTTGCCCACCTGCTGCCCGAAAGCGAACGCGAGCAGCCCGAGGAGAAGCCGGCCCCCTCATCGCTGATCGTCCCGCCCTGACCGGATTCCGGCGAGGATCTCCTTGAGCCGTTCGAGGTGGCTCTCGATGCGGGCGTCGATCTTCTGCTTGTCCTCTCCCGATCGCTCGGTCACCACGCGCTCCAGCGGGATCATGATATCGAGCCAGTCCCTCTCCGGAGGCTGCTCGGAGGGTTCCAGCGACTGGTACATCGATTGAAGATCCTCCAGCAGCCGCGGCAGCTTCATCCTTCCTGCCTCGTGCTGGCCGATCGCCTCGATCATCCTGGAGAGGATGACTCGCCCGTGCTTTGTACGGGTCACCATGTTGTCGCTCCTCCTTCGATGTTGATCGCCTGTCCCGTCATGCCCGCGGCCGCCTCCGAGGCCAGATACAGCGCCAGCGGCGCGACCTCCGCAGGCTCGAGGAACCGGCCCAGCGGGACTCGCTCCATCGCCTGCTGTTGGAACTGGGACGGCGTGATCCCCAGGGCCGCGGCGGTTTCCCGCACCCCTCTCTCCGCCATGGCGGTATCCACCCACCCGGGACAGATCGCGTTGACCGTGATCCGGCGCGGCGCCAGCTCGGCGGCGAGCGCCCGTGTGAATCCGATGGCTCCGTGCTTGGAGGCGCAGTAGGCGCTGTAGCCGGCCACGCCGAATTTCCCCAGAACCGAGGAGATGTTGATGACGCGCCCTCCTTCGGGCATCAGAGGCAGCGCGGCGCGCGTCATGTGGTAAAGGCCCATCAGATTCGTGCCGATCACATCCTCCCAGAACGCGGCCCCCTTCTCGCCGTCGTCCAGGATCGGGCTGCGCCCGGAGACCCCCGCGTTGTTGATCAGGACATCGATCCGGGCCCAGGATGACGCCACGGTCCGCGCCGCGGTCTGGGCCGATTGGCTGAGTCTGACATCGAGCGGCACCGACATCAGTCGGTCGCTTCCCGCCGCGGCGCCGCCCCCGGTGCCCTCGCGCTGGATCGCGGCGGCAGCCTCCGCCAGGTGGCGCGGGTCGCGTGAGGCGATCGCGACGTTGGCTCCCTCCTGATGGAAAGCCGCGGCCAGGGCCCGGCCGATTCCCGTGCCTCCACCTGTGACCAGCACGACTCGGCCGGAGAACCCCCTCATTCGGCTTTCTCCCTTTCCCCTTTCGGACGGAGGATTGACCCCCAGCTCGCGCTCAGCACCCAGATCCGGCCGGAGAGCGTCCGGCCAGCCTGGGGAGCTGATACGACCAGCTCCAGGCTCCCGTCCCCGTTCCAATCCAGTGTCGTGGCTGCTGCGCCGACATGAGAGCCGCCTGTGGGTCCAAAGACAGCCGGGGATGTCTGATCTCCCAGCAGGATCTCGGAGGGGAGATTGCGGGCGCCGCGGATCAGACGGATCTCGCCTCCGCCCGCGCGCGAGTTGCGTTTGCTGGAGGAATCCTGAGCGCCCGCGATGATCTCCATGATTCCGTCGGCATCCAGGTCGGCCATTGCCCGCACGTTGGTGTGATCTCCAGGATCGGCGCCATGAAGCGTCAGAACTCCCGGCGCGGCGGCTGCCAGGTCGAGCATCGCAGGCCGTTGGGTTCCCGCAGCAGCGGCCGGCCTGGCAAGCTTTGACTGGATTCGGCTCGGGCGAGTCTCCGGCTCCTGAGGCAGCAGCGCCCGTATCGAGTCGCCGCTTCGCCCGAGCACGACATAGAGGTCTCCCGCATCGAGCCTCGACTCTCGCAACCCGTCGGCCATCTCGGCGCCCACCACCAGGTCCGCGCGGCCATCGCCGTTGACATCTCCCAGCGCCAGGCTGCTTCCCCCCAGGTCCCCGATCCCTGGCGCGATGACCAGCAGATCGGTCAAGGAGGCCAGCGGCTGCGCTTCCCGTCCCCGGACCGGTCCGAGGAGGATCGAGACCTCGCCGGCGTCGGGTCTCGCCTCGCCCGGGCCGTCCGCCCCGCGGGCTCCCACGGCCAGATCCAGGACGGCGTCGCCGTCCAGATCGCCCAGCGCCAGAGCGCTTCCCACCTGATCCCCCGGGTGCGCTCCGCGAAGCACGAGGGCCCGACCCGGTGCGGAGGCATCCGAGAGGTCGAGGACTTCCGGCAGGGCTGCCCCGGCCCGGTCACCCTCGATGAGGGCCACCTCCCCTGCCTGGAGCGCCGCCCGCGCTTCCGCC
>Ga0187893_10013411_pt1 | contig 11412 bp, 10 predicted proteins | sample MA1701074metaG_FD_139574 | JGI IMG/M metagenome (GOLD analysis project Ga0187893, IMG submission 139574) | White microbial mat communities from a basaltic lava cave in the Kipuka Kanohina Cave System on the Island of Hawaii, USA - MA170107-4 metaG ...
CCAAGGAAAATCCTCATCCTGAGGAGGCCGCGCAGCGGCCGTCTCGAAGGACGCACGTCGCTGATCCCAGGCTCTTCCCAGGAGCGTGCATGGTCGCCTATCAGTTGACGCCCACCGTTGAAAGGTTGCCCTCGACCGTGCCGTTCGTCGGCCCGGAAGCGCAGGAGCGCACGCGCGGCCGGCCGTTCCGCGCCCGCATCGGCGCCAACGAGAGCGTCTTCGGGCCCTCGCCGCGCGCCGTGCAGGCGATGCGGGACGCCGCCGTCGAAGCCTGGAAGTATTGCGATCCGGAGAACCATGACCTCAAGCAGGCCCTGGCCCGGCATCACGGCGTTGCCGCGGACAATGTCGTCGTCGGCGAAGGCATCGACGGGCTGTTCGGCTATGCCGTGCGCCTGTTCGTCGAATCCGGCGTGACCGTGGCGACCTCGCTGGGCGCCTATCCGACGTTCAATTTCCACGTCGCGGGATACGGTGGCCGTCTCGTCACCGTTCCCTACCGCGACGACCGGGAAGACCCGGAAGCCCTCCTCGATCTCGCGCGGCGCGAGCATGCGCGGATGATCTTCCTCGCCAATCCCGACAATCCCATGGGCCCCTGGTGGGGTGCCGGGACCGTGACGGACTTCATCCGCCGCCTGCCGGACGACGCCGTGCTCTGCCTCGACGAGGCCTATTGCGAGTTCGCGCCGCCGGGAACCGTGCCGCCGCTCGACGTCGGCGATCCCCGCGTGCTGCGCTTCCGCACCTTCTCCAAGGCCTACGGGCTGGCCGGGGCGCGCATCGGCTACGCGATCGGGGAGGCCGGCCTGATCAAGTGCTTCGACAGGATCCGCAATCATTTCGGCGTCAACCGGATGGCCCAGGCCGGCGCGCTGGCCGCCCTCGCCGATCAGGCGCACATGGCCGACGTCGTGCACCGGGTCGCGGCGGCGCGCGACCGCATTGCCGCGATCGCCCGCGCCAACGGGCTGACGCCGCTCCCCTCCGCGGCCAACTTCGTCACCATCGATTGCGGCCGGGACGGAGCCTTCGCGCGCCGCGTCCTCACCGAGCTCATCGCCCGCGACGTCTTCATCCGGATGCCCGGCGTGGCGCCGCTCGACCGCTGCATCCGCGTCAGCGCCGGAACCGATTCCGATCTCGCGGTCCTCGCCGAGGCGCTGCCGGCGGCCTTGCGCGCGGCCGGCAGTTGACGGCCACGATGCCGCATTGACAGCGGCGCTCCGCACCCCCAGCCTCGCGGACAGGGATCATCGAGCCATGGCCGAGACCGGATCGCTCACGCCGCTGGCGCGCACCGCCTACCGCCTGTCGCAGAACCTGCGGCTCGGCTGGTTCAGCGCGCAATATGCGCTCACCCGCCGCTTCGCCGAGAAGATTCCGTTGCCGGACCATCTGAAGGCGGCGATGCCGGCGACCCGGCAGCTGACCGCCGACCGCCAGCAGCTCATCGAGCGCGATCTGCGGAACATCGACGCGGGATATTACCGCCTGCCGCACAACCTCATCGAGAACCCGGCGGAAGCGCTGCGCCAGAGCCTCGCCTATTTCGCCGATCTGCCGAACGTGAATCGGCGCCGGCGCGGCGAGGAGGAAACCGTCCTGTCCACCGACGAAGCCGAGCGCTTCCCGGACTACTACCGGCGCGCCTTCCATCATCAGAGCGACGGCTATCTCAGCGAGCGGTCGGCGCGGCTCTACGACTATCAGGTCGAGGTGCTGTTCGGCGGCGCGGCCGATGCCATGCGCCGCCAGGCGCTCGTCCCCATCCATCACTTCCTGCGCGAGCGCCGCATCGCCGATTGCCGCCTCATCGACATCGCCTGCGGCACCGGCCGGTTCCTCACCTTCGTCAAGGACAACTATCCGCGCCTCGCCGTCACCGCCCTCGACGTCAGCCCCTACTATCTCGACGAGGCCCGCCGCAACCTGAAGCCCTGGTCGCGGGTCGAATTTATGGCCGCAGCCATCGAGACTGCGCCGCTGCCGGCGGCGAGCTACGATATCGCGACGTGCATCTACCTCTTCCACGAACTGCCGGGGGCCGTGCACGAAGACGCCGCCCACGCGATCGCCCGCATCCTGAAGCCGGGTGGTATGTTGGTCGTTCTCGATTCACTGCAGCTCGGCGACCGGCCTGAGTACGACGCGCTGCTGGAATCCTTCCCGCTGGCGTTCTACGAGCCCTACTACGCCGACTATCTGCGGCAGGACCTCCCCGCCCTCTTCGGCCGCGCCGGGCTGACGGTCGAGCAGGTCGACCTAGCCTACCTGTCGCGCGTCATGGTGCTGCGCAAGCCGGCTTGAGCGTCGGCTCAGCCGTTGTCCGATGGCAACCGGCCCGTCAGCAGCAGGATCGAGAAGACGATGCCGCCGACGGCGAGAAAGCCTCCCGCGATGGCGCCGAGAATGCCGGAGACAAGCATCAGTTTCGCCATCGGGCGCGCGATCAGAAGAAAGCTGTCGGCATCGGCAAAGTCCGGCGCGAGCCCGGCGACCCGCAATCGATAGCGCCCGGGCTTGATCGATTGCAGGCTGGCGAGCTCGTAGCGTATGCGGGAGATGCCTTCGACGGTGAAGGGCATGAGCACGGAGCTCGCGGTCTCGACCTGCCCGGTCGCCGCATTCTCGAGGCTGACGGACATTGCAAAGGGCTTGAACAAGCTGGCCTGGACACGCCGGAACCTGGGCTTGTCGACGACGAAGACCAGCGGACCTGGATCGGTGAGGTCGACATCCTGTTCGGCGACCAGCGATACGCGAAGCAGCTCGCGCACGCGAATCGCTCCGACGATGCGCCGGACGCTCATGATGATGAGCGCGATCCCGACGACGCAGGCCGGCACGGTCAGCAGCAACCACATGCGGTTCCCGGCCAGAATGTCCTGCATCGCCTTCACGCTGTGACGACGGGTCGAGAGTAGCCCGATTTGGCCGGCTGTCGTCTAACTCGATTCTACGGCAGAATGGTCTTCCGAATCCGGATAGCGATGGAACCGATGGATCCCGCTTCAAGGCACGAGCCGCTTCGTCCTGTTTGGGCGGAGATCGATCTGGCGGCACTGGCACACAACCTCGACGTGGTTCGGTGGCTCGCGGGTGGACGACGGCTGATTGCCTCGGTGAAGGCCAACGCCTATGGCCACGGTGCCGTGCCGATGGCGCGCGAACTCGCACGGCTCGGCGTCGGCATGCTTTGGACCGGCAGCATCGAGGAGGCTCTGGCCATCCGGGCTGCGGGCATCGATGCGCGCATCCTGCTGTTCGGCGGCTATCTACCCGGCGACATTCCGGCATTGCTGCAGCATGGTCTGACGCCGACGATCTATGACCGCGCCGGCGCCAACGCCGTCAGCGCCGCGGCCTCCAGGCCGACGCCGATCTACGTCAAGGTCGACGCCGGGCTCGGGCGCCTGGGCGTGCCGATCGCCGATGCCGACGCACTGATCGGCGAAATCGCCGCACTGCCGCGGGTGGTCATCGAGGGCATCTACTCGCATCTCCCATTCGCCGATGCCGCCGGCCGCGACCGGTCGTTGACGCAAGCCGACGCGTTTGCGGCGCTGCTGCAGGGTCTGGCCGCCAAAGGGATCAAGCCGCAAGTCACGCAGGTCTGGGCCAGTTCCGGGTTGCTCGCGGAACTGCCGGACGCCTCCAACGCCGTCTGCATCGGCCATCTGCTCTACGGCCTGTCGCCCCTTCCCGCCGACCTTGCGTCGGCGAGCGAGCTGCGGCCGGTGATGACCGCCATCAGGGCCCGGCTGATTCACGTCGCCCACCGGGGCGCAGGTGGGGCCGGCGGCGGCTATGGGATGCGGAACGCGCGGGTCACCGGCGTCGTGCCGCTGGGACTCGGCGACGGCATGCGCAATCCCGCCCGCGGCCAGGCGATGTCGCTGCTCGTCCGCGGCCGGCGCGCCCCGGTGATCGGCGTCTCGCTGGAGCATACGACCCTCGACCTCACGGGCATCGATTCGGCGCAGGTCGGCGACGAAGCCATTCTCGTCGGCTGCAGCGACGGCCTCTCGAACAGCTTCAACGATCTCGCGCGCTGGTTCGGCTGCGGCGAACTGGAAGCGGTGATGTCCTTCTCCGGACAGATACAGACGCGCGCGACCTAACGGATCATGTAGACCTTGCGCACGGTCTCGTGGACGCGGCAGGTGCCCTTCCAGTCCTGCGGGAAGAAGGCGACCGTGTCCGGCCGGATCTCGATCACGTCGCCGGATTCGTGCACATAGGTCGAGCGGCCCGACAGGAAGTGGCAGTATTCGTCGCGGATGACGTGGCAATTCCAGTAGCCGGGCGTGCACACCCAGATGCCGGTTTCGCTCCGGCCGCCCGGTCCCTTGTGCAGCAGGCGGCCGGAGGTTATCGACCGGCCCTCGATCATCGTCGGCACCGGGCCCCAGTCGGCCGGGGTCGGGCAGCTCTCGGGCTGGCGCAGCACCGGCGAGGCGCCGCGATCGATGGTCGCCGGCGTCACGCTCAGGATGTAGGTGTTGCGCATGGTCTCGTGCACGTCGCAGCGGCCCGTCCAGCCCGAGGGGAAATGCACGACCGTGCCCGGAGTCACGTCGATGGTCTCGCCGTTGTGCTCGGTGTAGGTGGCGCGGCCCGCCAGGAAGTAGCAAAGCTCGTCGCCGGGAATGCTCAGCCGCCAGGAGCCGGGCGTGCAGACCCAGAGGCCGCACTCGGCCTGGCCGTCGGCCGCCTTGTGCAACACCACGCCGCTCGAGCGCGACTGCCCCTCGATGGCGTCCGGCTGCACGCCCCAATCCTTGAGATCGGCGACGATCCTGGCGTCGTGGATGTGCGGCGCCGAGCTCTGCGCGACGGGGAAACTCATGCGCGCATCGCGATCTCCGCGATGATGCGGGCCGCCTTCTCGGCGCCGCGGGCCGCCTGCATGCTGCGGCTCACCTCGGTCAGGCGTGCCTTCATCGCTTCGTCGCTGATGAGTCGTTCGATGGTCGACCACAGCTGGTCGTCGGTCCAGGTGTAGCGCGGCAGCTTGGCGCCGTAGCCGGTGTCGTCGATCCGCGTGGCATTGTCGAGGCCGTCCCAGCAATAGGGCATGATGATCGCTGGCTTGCCGAAATAGAGCGCCTCGTTGAAGCTGTTGTTGCCGCCGTGGTGGATGAACAGGTCGACCTGCGGGATCACCGCCGGCTGCGGATACCACTTGTCCAGATGCACGTTTCCGGGCACGTCGGTGTAGCTGTCGATGTAGTCGCCGACATTCATCAGGAAGCGATAGGGCAGCGTGCCGAACAGCGCGATCATGCGCTTGTAGAGGTCGACGTCGGCGGCACCCAGGCTGCCGAAGCTGACATAGACGAGCGGCTTGTCCTTCTTCTCGGTGAAAGCCGGTACGGTGTAGCTACCCTCGTTGCGGACGCACCCCTCGAGATACTGGAAGCGCGCCGGGTCGAGCGGACGCGCCCGCTTGAACTGCAGCTGACGCGGATAGAGCAGCAGGTTCATGACGGGCGACGTCTCGAAGAACTCGCCGAGCGGATAGGGCTTGTGCCCGACCTCGGCGAGGAACTTGTTGAAGCGGTCGTGGGTCGGCCGCACCAGATCGAGGAACCGCATCTCGAAGGCTTCGTAGCCGGCGTAATCGCCGGCGCTGCAGCCGGAGAGATGCGGCGGCACCTCCGGATCGGGGATCTCGTTCTCCGAGCAGGAGATGATGCGGATCCAGGGCTTGCCGTATTTCTTGATGGCCGGGAACAGGATGACGTTGTCGACGCAGACGACGTCGGGCTTGATCCGGTTCAGGTGCTGGGTCAGCCCCTCATGGGAGATGATGGCGCTGTCGACGATCGCCTCCCACACCGGGATGACATAGGTCGGCAGCTGCTCGATCGGCGACAACCGGAAGTGCGGCAGGTGGCCGGCGATGAAGGTGCCCCAGAAGTCCGCGATTTCCTGGTCGGACATGCCGCCGGACATGTCCACCAGGTTCTCCGCGAAGCCGTATTTCTCGAACTGACCCTTGAAGCTGCGGTCGCAGACGAAGACCGGATTGTGCCCCATCGCCTTCAGCTGCTGGGCGATGCCGACGCAGTTGAGAGCCGGTCCGAATGCCGCCTCGGGATAGAGCACGATGGTCTTGGCCGCCGATTTGGCGGGCGAGGGCCGGGCCGCTTTCCCGGCCGCCTTCGCCTTTGTCGGCGCAATTGCGGTCTTGGGCTTTGGCGTCGGCGTTCTTGCTTTCGCGACCTTCTTGGGTGCCGCCTTCTTCGCGATCGGCTTCTTCGGCGCGATCTTCTTCTTTGCAGCGGCCGTTTTCTTCGCAGCGACCGGTTTCTTCGTTGCGGGCTTGCTGCGGGACCGCGGCTTCGCCGTGGCCTTCGATTTCGCCTTCCGACTTGCCGGCCGTTTCGCCGCCGCCATCACCGATCCCCCTCCTGCCATGTCCGCTTCCGCCCGAAGAATAGATCGCAGTTTCGCGGACCCTTCGTCAACTGAGCCGCTCAGTCGCCGAGGATGCCCGCATCCGGCTCCGACCAGTGAGACCAGACCTGAATGCCGGGCTGCACCTGCGCCGCGATGGCATCGGCCGATCCCAGCCGCACGATCAGCGGCTGCGGCCGGTCGGCGAGGCCGACCTGGAGCAGCAGGTCCTGGCCCAGATACGCCACGCCGGCAACCTTGCCCGGGAGTGCACCGGGCAACGGCGACAGCGAGAGGCGCACGCGTTCGGGGCGCACGGCCAGCACGGCGGCCTGACCCATTGCGAGCGCGGACGCCGACGTCCCCGACAGCGGCCCGCAACCCGGCACCTCGATGGCCGCTGTCCCATTGCCGATCCTGCTCACCCGGCCGTCGAGGAAGTTCATCATGCCGATGAACCCGGCGACGAAGCGCGTCGCCGGCCGCTCGTAGAGGCCGCGCGGCGTGTCCAGCTGCGCGATGCGGCCGCGGTCCAAGAGGGCGATACGGTCGGCCATCGCCATCGCCTCCTCCTGGTCGTGGGTCACGACCAGGAACGTGATGCCGATCTCGTGCTGCAGGCGCTTCAGCTCGAACTGCATCTGCTCGCGAAGCTTGCGGTCGAGCGCGGCGAGCGGCTCGTCGAGCAGCAGCACGCGCGGGCGCTTGACGAGGGCGCGGGCGAGCGCCACGCGCTGGCGCTGGCCCCCGGAAAGCTGATGCGGCCGCCGCTCGGCCAGGTCAGCGAGCTGTACGAGATCGAGGGTCTCATTGACGCGTCGGCTCAGCTCGGGCTCGCGCACGGCCTCCATCTCCAGGCCGTAGGCCACGTTCCGCCGCACCGTGAGGTGTGGAAACAGCGCATAGGACTGGAACATCATGTTGACCGGGCGCCGGTTGGGCCGGACCCGCGTGATGTCCCGGCCGTCCAGCAGGATGCTGCCGGCATCGGGCTGCTCGAAGCCGGCGATGAGGCGCAGCAGCGTGGTCTTGCCGCAGCCGGACGGGCCGAGGAGCGCGAAGAACTCGCCCTCGCGGATGGCGGCCGAGACGTCGTCGACCGCGGTGACCGGGCCGAACCGCTTCGCCACGCTCGCCACCTCGATGACGGCCGCGGGCCGATTCATGCCGCCTCCCGGTTGAGCCGCTGCGACAGGAGCACGAGAAAGAAGCTGACCCCGAGGACGATGGTGGCGACGGCATTGATCTCCGGCGTCACGCCGAAGCGGATCATCGAGTAGATCTGCATCGGAAAGGTGGTCGAGGCGGGGCCGGCGCCGGCGGTGAAGTAGGCGATGATGAACTCGTCGACCGAGAGGGTGAAGGCGAGGAGTGCACCGGACAGCACGCCCGGGAAGATCACGGGCAAGGTGATGCGGAAGAACGTGCGTATCTCGTTGGCGCCCAGATCGATCGAGGCCTCAATGATCGACGTGTCGAAGTGCTTGAGCCGGGTGCGCACGACGACGCACACGAAGGCGATGTTGAAGACGGCGTGCGACACGATGATCGAATGCAGGCCGAGCGTGAGCTTGAGGGCGGTGAAGAACGACAGCAGCGCGATCGCCAGGACGATGTCCGGGATGATCATCGGCACGTACACCAGGGCGTCCAGCAAAGCACTCGACCGCAGCCGCTCGAGGCCGAGCGCGAGAAGGGTGCCGATCGCCGTCGAGATCAGGGTCGAGGCGACCGCGACGATGAGGGTGTTGGCGACGGCGGCGTGGATCGCCTCGTTGCCCAGCAGCTTTCCATACCATTCGACCGAGAATCCGGTCCAAGCGGTCGGCAGGCCGCTCTTGTTGAACGACAGGGCGACCAGTACGGCAATGGGGCCATAGAGAAACAGATAGACCAATCCGAGATGCGCGGCCAGCAGTCGCCGCTCGCCCGTTATCCTACGCATGAATGCCGGCGCCCTGCGCCCGCTTGACCGCCCAGGCCTGCGCGACCAACAGCAGCAGCATGACGGCGATCAGGATGAAGGCGAGGCTGGAGCCGAACGGCCAGTCGCGCGCCGACAGGAACTGGTCGAAGATCAGGTTGCCGACCATCAGCGATCGGCCGCCGCCGAGCAGGTCGGGGGTGATGAAGTTGCCGATGCTGAGCACGAAGACGAAGACCGAGCCGGCGCCGATGCCGGGCAAGGTCAAAGGCAGAGTGATGCGCAGGAAGGTGCGCAGCGACGACGCCCCGAGGTCGGCCGAGGCCTCGGCGATCTCCGGATTGAGCCGCGAGATCGAGCTGTAGAGCGCAAGCACCATGAAGGGCAGGTAGCCGTAGAGCAGCCCGACGACGATGGCGAACTGGTTGTAGAGGAGCGGCAGCGGCTCGTCGATCAGGCCGAGCGCCTGCAGCCCATGGTTCACCAGTCCTTCGCGATTGAGCACGACGATCCAGGCATAGGACCGGATGAGGTAGTTGCTCCAGAACGGCAGCATGACCAGGATGAGCAGCGGCATCTGCCACCGCTTCGGCGCGGTCGCGATCAGATAGGCCGCCGGGTAGCCGATCAGCAGCGCCGCCAGCGTCGTGATCGCCGCGAGCTTGGCCGAGGTCAGGAAGATCGCAAGGTAGAGAGGATCCGCGGCGCGCGCGTAATTCTCGACGGTGAAGATGTAGTCGATCCCACCATAGGTGCCGCGCTCGAAAAAGCTGTAGACGAAGACGATGCCGCAGGGGATGACGAGGAAGAGGGCGAACCAGCCCAGCCCCGGCCCGAGCAACACGACGCGGCGCAAGACCTCGGCGCTCATTGTCCGGTCCAGCGGATGCCTCGAGGGGCGGATCCCGGACCCGCCCCCAAAAGGCACCGGCTACTGGGCCGCCAGGATCTCCGTCACGACGCGGGTGAACTCCTTCTGCCGGTCGCCGAGATCGCGCAACTGCTCCTGCTGGAACAAGACGTCCGACGTGATCGCCAGATTCGGATAGGTCGTCAGCAGGCTCTTGTCCAACACCTCCATCGCCTTCTCGTTGGGCACCTTGTAGAGCGTGAACGCCATGATCGAAGCGTGCACGTCGGGCCTGAGCACGTAGTTGATGAAGGCGTGGGCGGCGTCCTTGTGCTCGGAGGCCGCGGTGACCACCATCGTGTCGACGAACAGGTCGCTGCCTTCCTTCGGGATGATGAATTTGATGGCCGCGTTTTCGGTGATGCCGAAGTTGCACCACCCGTCCCAGGCGTGCACGAGGACGGCCTCGGCCGACACCAGCTTCGAATAGAACGTCGTGTCGTCGTAGGCGAGCAGGTTCTTCTTCGCGGCGATCAGCAGATCCTTGGCCGCCGCCAGCTCCGCCGGATCGGTGCTGTTGACCGAATAGCCCAGTGCCTTTAGGCCGGCAGCCATCAGCCACCGGTGAGTCGACAACATCGTGATCTTGCCCTTGAGGTCGTCGGCAGGCTTCAGCAGGTCGTCCCAGCTCGTCGGCTCCTGTTTCACCAGGTCGCTGCGATAGCACAGGCCCGTCGTGCCCCAGGTATAGGGCACGGAATGCTTGTTGCCGGGGTCGTAGGGGAGGTCCTGCGCCTCCTTGTAAAGGTTGGCGAGGTTCGGGAGCTTGCCGTGGTCGAGTTCGGCAATCAGGCCGAGCTTGGCGAGCGCTTCGACGAATGGGCTGGAGGCGAAGACGACATCGTAACCCTTGCCGCCGCTGGTGGTGACCTTGCCCATCATGTCTTCATTGTCGATCTGCACCGCCCATTCGGCCTCGATGCCGGTCTCCTTCGTGAAGTTCGCTAACAGCTCCGGCGGCCAATAGGCATCCCATTGGGAAATGACGATTTTCTCGGCGGCCAGCGCCGATGCCGCCGACAACGCCACCCCTGCCACGGCCGCTGCGACCATGGCGGTCAGCGTCCGAATTGTCCTGAACATGCCCGTCTCCCTGTCCTTGTTGGGCCGTTTGCTGGCCCTTGTACCCTGGCCCTCGTAGCCTGGCCGGTCGCCCAATGAAATGCCTGTCCCCCGCACGCGGTCAACCCGATTCGGCGATGGCGCCGGCCCACGGCGACGCGATCTCGCCCATACCGTGATTGAGCCCGGTCGCGGCATCGCGCAGGACGCCGCTGGGGCAGGCATAGTGGACCGGATGGACCGACAGCGGCTCGCGGACGACCGGCATCAGTTCGGCAACCGCCCGCTCCACCTCGTCCGGCAGCCGGCTGTCGAGGACGGCGCGGCCCTCGCCGCTGACGTCGAGGCGGGGCTGGTGGAAGGCCTCCTCGAGCGTCATGCCGTAGTCGACCAGGAACGACAGCAGCTGCGCCACCGCGGGCATGATGCGGCGGCCGCCGGAGGCGCCGAGCGCGATCCAGGGGCGGCCATCGCGGCGGACGACGACCGGGCACATGTTGGCGAGCGGCCGCTTGCCCGGCCCGATCGCGTTGGCCCGGCCCGGCCGCGGGTCGAACCACAGGATGCCGTTGTTCATGAGGATGCCGGTCTCCGGCAGCACCAGCTTGGAGCCGAACCGGGATAGCAGGGTCTGCGTCAGCGCCACCATGTTGCCGCGGCGATCGACGACGCTGAGATGGGTCGTGCAGGACTGTCCGGGTCCGCTGTCGCCCAGGGTCTCCAGACGGTGCGCATAGGCGGCGGCGAACGCATGGGCATAGGCGGCGTAGGTCTGCGGCCCGGGGCCGTGGGCGAGGCCGCCCTCCACCTTCAGCGACGCCGTCCATCGGGCGAGAACGTCCGCAAGTGTGGGACCGGCGCTGAGCCCGGGAACCGCAGCAACATCGAAGCCACGATAAGGGAGCGCCAGTGCCGGCTTGGCGACGGCGCGATAGCTGGCCAGGTCGGCCGCTGAGAGCCGGCTGCCGCCGGTCTGCAGGTCGCGGACGAGCGACCCGGCGATCTCGCCCTCGTAGAAATCGCGCGGTCCGGCCATCGCCAGCCGCCGCAGCGTATTCGGCAGGTGGCCGAGGGACAGATATCCGGGGCATTCGATCGGCGGCACCGGCGG
>Ga0187893_10013414_pt1 | contig 11409 bp, 14 predicted proteins | sample MA1701074metaG_FD_139574 | JGI IMG/M metagenome (GOLD analysis project Ga0187893, IMG submission 139574) | White microbial mat communities from a basaltic lava cave in the Kipuka Kanohina Cave System on the Island of Hawaii, USA - MA170107-4 metaG ...
CAGACGCGGTAAATCCACGTCGAAAACGTGGCGTCCTCCCGAAAATTCTCGAGGCCGCGATAGGCGCGCACAAAAGTATCCTGTGCGGCTTCTTCGGCGTCTTCGCGATTGCCGAGAATCCGCCGGGTGGTGTGATAGATGCGCGCTTTGTAGCGGTCGATCAGCTCCACGAACGCGCGTTGATCGCCCGCCCGTATTTTCGCAACCAGCTCATGATCGGTTTTCATACCGCGGCCTGCAATTCTATCCTTTTATGTTCATTGATTGGGACAGGCTGACAGGAAGTTTTGTTTCACCTTTGAAGCTAAAATTTTTTTTGGATTTTTGAAACATTTGCTTTGTATGAGCGGTCAGAATTTGGTGAAAACAACGAAACCAATGAATTTAAAAAGGAGTGCTTAAAATGCGTGGCGAAGATCTTATTCCATTAGTGGCGATGCCCGCCATGTTTATCACGATCGCCTTTATCGTTTATCAAACTTTACAGCATCGGCTGCGAATGAAAATGATCGAAAAGGGCGTCACGAATTTAGACCTCAGCAAAATGAAGCCGCTCACAGACAATTCTCTGAAGTACGGAATGGTTTGCATTGCGCTCGGCTTCGCCCTTTTTATGGGGCTGATGTTTGAAAAATTTGTGCACGACCTTGGCGGCGAGATTACTGTGGCTTTAGTGCCGATTTTTATTGGCGTGGCCTTGATTGCTTCTGCAGTAATCGACCGCAATCGGGCGAAAAAAGACGCTTAAGAAGCCAACGAACACAAAAGGGCTGGGAGAAAATATCAGCCCTTTTTCAATCTTTCAGCGTGCCCATCGCTTCATCGACGTTGCCGGCGCGAATGGCGGTTTCGGTTTTTTGGAGATATTCGCTCTCTTCCATGTGTTTTTTAAAGTCTTTACGGGTTTGATGGCTGTAAAATAAAAGCGATCATTTCTTCAATTTTCTTTCTGACCGCATCGAAATCTTCGCGCGAGGGCGCCGGCGAGGGGATAAACGGATATCTTTGTTCGGTATAAAATTCCTCAATAAAATTGCACGCAACACGAAACTCATCAAATCGCGCATCAAATGACGAAGCAAAATTCAGCAGTTTATCCAAATCATGGGTGCGTTCCAATTCCCATTCTTTGCTCAAAAGATATCCCTTCAAATATTTTTCAGCAGCTTGCTGTAAATGGAAACCCGCACCTCCAAGATCGCCACCAGCCAACAAAACGTCGAGACGCCACAAATCTTTTACAGCTTTGTCAAACCAATCCTTCGGGATTAAAGATTCTTCGCGCTTCATACAGAACCCTTCCTTTTCTCTCTACTGCCAAGAAAAATGGATCACCCATCGCAATACGTTGACGCCATTCTTCCGGCGTGGCTACCAAAGGTTGAAAAGCCGTGCGACGCTGCCGATCATTACATATACGCCGCACCTCTACACGGCGATAAAATGGGGTCGAAGAAGTTTCTTTAATGATGAACAAATCCAAGTCGCTATCGCGTGTTGGATTGCCATACGCATAGGAGCCGAATAAGATCACCTTCTCCGGTTGATAGCCGGAAATGAGCTTCTGGAGTAAACGCTCTAAATCGATTTGAGCTTGTTTTTTGAAATCGTAGTTCATAATCTTCAAAAAACAGACGAGTCCGTCTGTGCGACGTTACCGATTCCGCACGATCATCGTATAAACTTTCTTCATCTCTTCCCGCCGGAAATGCGGGGCTAAAGCCCGCATCACCTCGCCTTTGTTGTCGTGAATGGATTGGCCGAGCTTGTCATATTCCGCCAGCACGCGCTCTTTAAAGACAAATTCATAGTTCACCTGCTTGATGCAGTTGTCGATATGCGGGCGAAACATTTCGATCTCGCGCAATTGATACTCTTCGAGCAGCAACGGCAGGAGCGTGTCGTAATTCAACTCGTCGCTGGTTTCGAGCAGATTCCAGCACGTGGCCATCACGCCTTTTTTGTTGATGCCGGCAGCCCAGTGAATTTCTTCGACGGATTCGGGCTTGCACTTCCACATGGTGACGCGGCCGTCCGGCGCTTCAACATACCAGACCGTGCCCTCGATGCCGATCAATTTCTCGTCTTCCGTGTGCCGGTTGCGCTTTTCCATCTCGGCGCGAATCTCGGCATATTTGGCAACAGGATCTTCGCCCGCGATCAGCTCGCCGGCCAGCGGTGTGCCCGGAACGCCGAGTAGATTGAGCTTGAACAGCGGCACGATGCTCGCATCGCGGCGTACGCCGAATAACGTTGCAACCGCGAGATCGGTTTCATACACGATCAAATGCGTGTTGCGGCCGCCGTACATTTCGAAGCTGATGTGGCAATCGTTTATTTCGACGAGTTGCGGAATGGTGGGATGCCGGCGCAAAAGTTCCCGCCACATATCGAGAAACGGACCCCACTTGCTGTTGCGCAGCGCCGGCGCGAGTCGTAGCTTGTAAGTCAAATGCCATTGCCCCTCCCCGTCACGATAGCGATAGGCAAGGACATTCGTCCCATCCAGCTTTTCATAGAGAGAAATTTTTTTGATGGGCGGGAAATGAAACGCGCCGTCTTTGCCGAACGGATAGTGCAGTTTCGGCGTGGCAAGGATGAGTTGCGGCGCTTCGGCGTCGCCGACGTGCGTCAGCGCCAGCGCGCCGTAGCGATGATCCGGCTTTTGGCACAGAAAGCCGCGCAAGCGCAGATTGTCGTTGAACGGATCTTCGACGTCAAAAGCATGCAGCCACTTCGCGTCAAGGCCGATCATCTGCGTGGCGACGGCCAGAGATTTTTCGTCGGTGCCTGTGCTCATGAGTGAATTCATTTTTATTTTCTGAGACAGGCGAGGCCGCCTGTCCTACTCTTCTTTGAACGCGCGATATTCTTCCGGCGTGTAGGCGATCAAGCTCAACACGCGGCGCTGCTCGGTCTGGCTGAGTTTGGATTCCAGCAAATCCCAAACGTGATCCTGCCGGTCGGCGTCATCCATGCCCGAAAAACTTTCCGCGATGATCAGGCCCTTCACGCGCTCGCCATCCGGCGCCGGCTCGACGATGATTTCCTGCGCGGTGGAAAATTCGGCCTGCAGGATGCCTTTGAGCTTCGTGCTGAACTCATTTAGCATCGGCGCAAAATCTTCATTGCGCTCCACGCGCGAATTCGCCTCATTCCTTTGCGCGATGTGCAGCTCGGCGAGAATATCGCCCCACGAGCTGTCGTCGGCCAGTTTCGAGATAATCTTTAAAGCTTTTTGTTTGGTGGTTTCCACTTTCACCTCCTAAAAATGACTATATTGGTTTTCATTTTTTTCGCGTTACATTTTAAGCTTTATACAACTGCGCCACATAAGTTTCATACCCGTTGTACTGTAATACGCCATTGCCGCTTCGTCGGTTAACGGGCGATCCAGCACGAATTTCTCGTTGCGCTTCGCCGGATAAATGCTTTTGGCATTATCGCGCCGCGCTGCCATCGCGCGATCCCAGCCGGACAACGTCATCGCGGCGCCGATTCCTCCCCAACCGAGTTTTTTGATAAATTGGCGACGGCTTAAATAAAACGCTTCCGGCGTCGCCTTGCGCTCCGGGATTTCCCAACCACGCAGAGTTTTGATCAGCATGACGGCTCCTGTGGGGTAATAGTCAATTTAATTTCTTCACGGAGAAAAGCAAGTGGAAAGATGGATTTTTTAGGTTTTTCTTCATGTCAATGCGGCCACGGCAAATTCAGAAATTTTTTCTTGCATATCAAAAAAGCCTTTTTCATATTGGTCATATTCCATCGTTATTTATTACTGGAGTACAAAAATTTATTCCTTATTTATTCCGGCAGCCAACATATTACGGAGAAATAATAATGACCGATTACCTTTTGGCCACCGCAGCCATTTGGATCGCCGTTTCGCTCATCGCCAGCGTGGGCCACATCGCGGTTTTAGGAAAGACATATAGAAATATGACAGGACTGCTTGATGAACAAACCGGCAAACGCCGCCTGCCATTATACTATATCGGTGGCCTGGCGTTCACGTTGGTTTTTGCTTATTTGCTGCGAATGGCGTGGCCCGCCGATGTTCCCGTTGCCAATGGCGCGCTTTTCGGTTTAATGACGGGACTGGTGATTTACCTGCCGCAGATGCTCAATCAATTCGCGACTTTTCCTTATCCGGCAGCGATGGTGATCGGCGGCGCGATCATCGGCATTTTGCAAACAACGGTTGCAGGTTTGATCGGCGGGTTGATTTTATGATTCTCACACCGAATTGCGCCGAATTTCTAAATTGACTTTTCGGCGACACTCGGTGATTTCGGCGGCCTTCGGAGGAAAAAACATGTCTGCATCAAACGATTTGACATTGCCGGATTATCTCCGCCCCGGCCTCAAGCTCGTTTTCATCGGCCTGAATCCCGGGCTTTATTCGGCGCGGGTGGAAAAATATTTTGCTCGCAAAACCAATCGCTTCTGGTCCGCACTTTCGGCGGCAAATTTCTTTGGCCGCGAAGTGAAAGCCGGCGACGAAAAACTTTTGTTTCAACAGGACGTCGGTTTTACGGATGTTGTCAAACGGGCTACAGCCCAGATCGACGAATTGACCGAAAAGGAAATCGTTGCCGGCGCCAAAATGCTTCGTGGCAAAATCGAAAAATTTTCTCCCGTCGCGGTTTGTTTTCTGGGAATAACCGGCTTCCGATGGTTTTTTAATTTACCCGCTAAAATTAAAATAACCCCGGGGCCGCAAAGCGAAAAAATCGGTTCTTCCTCGATATACATCCTGCCGTCGCCGAGCGCGGCCAATGCACATTATTCTCTCCAATCAATCGTAGAAGAGTGCCGGCGCTTGAAAATCTGGCTCGAAGAAATCGGCGTAAAATTTTAGCGCCTAAAAATAAAAACCGGCGTCCAACTGAAAATTAATGGGACACCGGTTCTATGAATCAAGCGCGACATTTTCTCAAAACAATTTCATGCGGTTTTGAGAGCCGCTCCGATAAGCGAGACCGAAGGCCTTAGCTCATTTTGATCGCGATCTCTTTGCTCTGCGATTCTTTGGTCTTCGGCAGGCTGATTGTGAGCACGCCGTCTTTGTAATCCGCCACGATGTTGCTGCGGTCGATGTTGTCGGTCAGGCGGAAACTGCGCTCGAACTTGCCGTAGCGCGTTTCACGCAGATGAAAATTATCTTCATCGCGTTTTTCGTCGAAGCGTTTCTCGCCGCTCAACGTCAGCACGCTGTTTTCCAGCGTCAGCTTCACATCGTCTTTCTTCATGCCCGGCAGCTCGGCGCGCACGGTGAAATTTTCTTTGTTCTCCACCACGTCAACGCGCGGCGCGTAGGTGGTTACTTGGGTATCGCCTTCAAACAAATCGCGGAACAACGGGCGCTCGAACACCGAGAAAAACGAAGGAACCGGAGCAAGATTGAATTTGGTCAACATGGTAACAGCTCCTTTGATAAAATTTATGGGTTCAGTTTTTGTTTACCACTTCTGACTGCACCCTTTTCTTTTGCAACCATTGTGCCATTCGTTTTTACGTCATTGTGTCGTAAATTATTTTGTGTTATTGTCATTTCAACTTATGAGTCTGCCGCGCTTTGACAGGTTGGCGGAAGACTTTGCAAAAGTTGCAGAATCGAACGTCGGTTTGACAGAGGCTTTTACGGCCTCAAGTAAAGGGTGGTAACGCAAGCATTCTGCTTGCAGTCAGGATGACCGCGCCACGATTTTCTCTTCTGCGTTAGGCATTACAGGTGAGCGAATATTTCGCTTGACAACTATGCGAATTTTGATTAGAATAAGATTGTCGTTCAAGCTTAAACAAACTGAAGGAAGCTTATATCAAAGTAACGGGGTAGTTTGTGCCGCTTGTCCTTTACTCGACGAATGCTTATATCGCGTACATGATCAATGAGCGATATTACAAAGGCCTCCATTACGTGTGGTGCAGCGAGGTGTTTGATGCGAGGGCGCAATACGCTTACGGCCCGCATGCGAGTATTCCGCCGTCTTCGAGTCCGGGGGAAATTTATAAAGCAATGCGGGAAGATGCCAGAAGAGGAGATTTGCACAGTGCGAATGTGGAACGGCTGCGGAAAAATATTCTTGACGGCGCTTTCGAGAAACTGAAAGCGAGAAAAATCTCAAAAATTCAGCACAAGGAAATTGAAAAGATTTTTGAAAATGCTTTGCTTGCGGATTTTCGCCCCTTGCTTTATATTATACCATATCACGGCGTTGCGAAGCTTGTTGAAGAAGTGCCGATTGAAGAACGTGCGCATCCTTTGTCATTAGAGTTGAGAATTCCCGCCCTCTCACGCAAACTTTTCGATGTTATCGAGGTGAATTATGAATGAAATTCAGGATTTGATTATGAGCCTGCCTCTTGAGGTTGCCGGTTATTTGATCTTTGACCTCGGCAAGGCCATGAAAGAAAACAAACGGCTGGATGTATGGAACCCCATCCCTCAGTCATCGCCTTATCTATTGGACGAAGAGCATAAAGAAATTTTCGAGAAAGCGCGCCGTTTGATCGAAGAAAAATGGCATACCAAGCTCAATGAGGTAGACGACGATCTTGAGCTCGAAATTTATTCCGAACTGCGAAAGATATATTCGGAAAAAATTAGAGCCGAAGAAGGCTACGATGCGGCAGAAGCAAAAGCGCTCTTAAATGAGCTCCGTAAAATTTCACCTTATCGACCGACGCCGCCGGAGTTGCGCGCCGTTCCCGTCGCTTCTTAATTGCCTCGGCTTCCGATTATCGAAAATTGCTTGCGTCATTAATACTTCTGTTTCATGCTCGTAAACTTTTGTCGCCCCTTACCATGCCATGAACAAAGATTTGAAGATCGGATTTTTTATTATCTTAATGCTGGTAAGCGGAATATTTTCAGTGTGCCATGCGCAAGATGAGCAAACCGCTACCATTTCAATTGATGCGATCGGTCATTTTCAATTTGGAGGCAATATAATTGCACTAGATGATTTAAACGCAGAACTAAGAAACGCTGAGTATCCAAAATTCTCAGATGGTTTTATAGCATTGGGTGCCGGCAGTTACCTGGTCATAAACAAATTAGTCATAGGTATCGAAGGGAATTCTCTCACGGGTGAGAATACGAATATCAAAAACTTTAAAACTTCTATTTCGGGAAATTATCGAGTATTGGATTTAGGTTATGCTCTTTATGTGACCAGAGTTTTACGAGTTTATCCGTTTTTCAGCTTTGGAAAGGAAAAAATAACTTTGTCCATTACGGACACTAAAACGCCATCTTCTTTTAACGCCGTCTTGGATACCTTGGGCAATCGTGCCATACTTTCTTCCAGCGGTTTCATCTTCGGTTTCTCTTTAGGAACGGATTACTCACTAAAAATCGGCAGTAGTGAAGAGGCAAAAGGTAATTTAGTTATCGGGCTTCGGTTTGGGTATACACTCGCGCAACGAAATAATAATTGGGATATAAACGGCGTCGGCATTATCCTGGGCGGTCCTCGTGTTGGGATTGTCGGCCCCTATGTGCGTTTATTATTGGGCCTGGGTATTGGTGGTCGTGTTAGCATTTAAAAAGCGCTTTGAAAATCACTTATTCCGTCACCTTTCCATTCTATGCACGCGCCATCTCCTCGTTCCTGGCTCCATGAAGTTACCGTTCATTTTTTACCGTCTTTTCTTTTTCTAATTGCGATCTTATCTTCCGCGCTTCATACTCAAAAAAAAACCGCTGTGCGCACCGGCCTCGACATCGTCGTTGCCGGCGGCTTCAGCGAGTTCAAAGGCAAACGCGTCGGCATCATCACGAACCACACCGGCATCGATCGCGAAGGGCGGCACATTGCCGATTTATTCAAACAGGCCGCAGGCGTCGAATTGGTCGCGCTCTTCGGGCCGGAGCATGGCATTCGCGGCGATGTTGAAGCCGGCGGCAAAGTCGCCACGCGCATCGATGCGAAAACCGGTGTGACCGTTTACAGTTTGTACGGCGACACGCGCAAGCCGTCGCCGGAGATGCTCAATAATGTCGAGGTGTTGATTTTCGACGTGCAGGACGTCGGCGCACGATTTTATACTTATATCAGCACCATGTCGCTCGCCATGGAAGCCGCGGCGGAATTACAAATTCCGTTTTACGTTTTAGACCGTCCCAACCCCATCGGTGATATCGTCGAAGGCCCGGTGCTGGATCCGGCGCATCGCTCATTTGTCGGTATCCATCCCATTGCCTTGCGACACGGCATGACGGTTGGCGAACTGGCGCAGATGTTCAATGAAGAAGGCTGGCTGCAAACCGGCCCGAAAGAATCGCCGCAAACGATTCGAGTCGATTTGCGTGTGACAAAAATGGAAGGCTGGCGCCGCGACCTGCTGTTCGACGAAACCGGCCTGCCGTGGGTCTCGCCCTCGCCGAATATGACGTCACTCGCCACCGCGCTGGTTTATCCCGGCACGTGTTTGCTCGAAGCCACGAATTTTTCCGAAGGCCGCGGCACGAATCGGCCGTTTGAAAAAATCGGCGCGCCGTGGCTGGATTCAAATCAGTTGATTCAAAAATTGCGCGGCCGGGTTGCCGGCATCGATTTGCGCCCGATCGATTTCATTCCCCTCGATATTCCCGGCAAGGCGCGCAATCCCAAATTCAAAGGCACGGGCTGCCGCGGCGTGCAGCTCGAAGTGACGCAGCCGGCCGCGTTTCAAGCCGTGGCGTTCGGCATTCATCTCCTCTGCGCGCTGCAAGAGTTGCATCCGAAACAATTTGTCATCAAAGAAAATTCCATGTCGCGGCTGAGCGGGCAAAGCTGGGTGGCGAAAATGATTGCCGCCGGGAAAAAACCGGAGGCGATTTTGGAACGTATTGAAAAAGGGACGGAGGATTTTCGCGAGCTGCGGCAAAAGTATTTGTTGTATGAATGAGAAAATTTCTCATTCCTTAAAACCGGAGAGAGGAAATCATGTTTTACATTTGGGTTGTTGTCGGTTATCTATTGTTGCTCTTTGCCGTCGGCATCTCCAAGATGCGCAACGTCAAAACGCAGGATGATTTCATGGTTGCCGGACGCAAAACGCCGACGCTCTTGCTGGTCGGAACGTTGATTTGCACGTGGATCGGCTCCGGCAGTCTTTTCGGCGGCGCGGGGCTGGCTTTTCGCATGGGATTTTCCGAGCTCTGGATGAGCGCCGGCGCGTGGATTGGAATCGCCATCGTTTATTTTTTGGCGCATCGCGTGCGACGAATTGCCGAATATACCGTCTCGGATATTCTCGAGAAACGCTACAACCACTGGGCGCGCATTTTGGGCACCAGCGCCATCATTATTGCCTATCTCACCATTGCCGGCTATCAATTTCGCGGCGGCGGCCGGCTCATCAATATTCTCACCGGCATTGATCCGGCCATCGGCGGCGCAATAACCTGCGGCGTCACCATTCTGTTCACGGTGCTCGCCGGCATGGTTTCGATCATCGCCGTCGATCTCTTCAACGGCATCGTGATGACGCTCGGCGTTATCATCGGTGTGCCGCTTCTACTGGCGGCAGTCGGCGGCTGGCAACAGGTGCAAACATTGCCCGTCGATCATTTTGCCGTCTTCGGCAAGAGTGGCTGGGTGTGGGCCGCCGGCGTTTTTTTTCCGACGTTTTTCCTCTTGCTCGGCGAGAGCAGCATGTATCAAAAATTTTTCGCGGCCAAAGATGAGCGCGCCGCGCGCCGCGCCGTGATCGGCATGATTATCGGCGTGGTGTTTATCGAGAGCATGCTCTGTGCGCTTGCGGTTATTGGCAGCACAAAATATTTTACGCAAGCGCCTTTTGCCGGCGCGGATGGCATGCTGAACAAAGCCGAAACCGAGACCATCATTTTGCAAATCGCGCGTTACGATTTGCCGATGTTCGCGGGTGGATTGCTGATGGCAGCCGCCGTGGCAATCATTCTTTCGACCGCCAACACTTTTTTGATGATTCCGTCAACGAATATTACCCGTGACATTTATCAGCGTTTTATTAATCCCGGCGCTGCGCAGGAAAAAATTGTGGCGCTGCAGCGTGTCTTAATCATCGTTCTCGGAATAGTGGCTTATGTTGTCGCGACGTTTTTCAAAAGTATTCTGGACATGGCTTTCACAGCCTATACAATGGTCGGCGCGGGCATCACTCCGGCGTTGCTTGCGGCATTTTTATGGAAAAGGGCGACCGTTGCCGGCGGCGTGGCCTCGATTGCCTCCGGTATGTTCGTCACCATTATCATCACGGCGATAAATTTCATTTTGCCTGAGCCGTTGCTGGAAACAGACTACATCATCATTCCGGCAGCGGGCGCTTCCATTTTCGCATTGATCGCGGTAAGCCTGTTGACGCCGCCACCACCGGTAGAAAAATGGAAGCCATTCTGGGCCGAGGCGAAATAACAAAAACGCGGGCAACAAATGCCCTGCGGAGCAAAAACTCACGCGAGTAATTCCGACAGCGTTTTTGATCGAGGTGATTTTTTTTTGCACCGCTTCACTCTTCAAGCCAAGCCATTAACTCGTAATGGGCCAGTTATCGGTGGACTACTATCCGTGCCATGCTCGGAAGACCTTTTTTGGTGCAAGCACAGTGCTGGATTGAAAAAGGATTCCTGCTCAATGACATTTGCTCCACCCTAAGTGAAGCATTGCATTAACTTTGCATTGCATTAACTTCAAACTTGGGCTTGACATTTATCGTTCTTTGCTTTATCTTTAATCCGGTACGTCTGTGAAGGACGAACGGCAAACAAAATCGGCGCCCCGGCGCATAAATCTTTTCAGCAGCTCTTGCACGATGCGCGTATATTTGAGACGTTTGCAGCCCTGCTAATTTTAAGGAACCAACAGTAAGAACAGCAACAATGGCTTTTCACCCTTTTGAGATTCAATTGACGCTCGTTCCGCAGGAGCGTTTTGAGGTCATGAATGTCGCAGCGACAATTCGAGAGCAATTTGGCGATTTAATTTCACGGTATCGCAAAACGCTGTATTGCTCGTTGCACACCACGGCGGGTTATCTTGACCAGACCATTTGCTCCAGGCTGCGGAACAGCCGAACGCATCTCGAGCCGTTTTTTCGCGCTTTCCAAAAACTGTTTCCGCCCGATGCCGGATATTATCACGACCAGATGCAGCTCCGCACGGAGCTGAGCGAAACACAGCGCCGGAGTGAGCCGCAAAACGCCGACTCGCATTTGACATTCATCGGCGCCGGTTTGAAAAACTGCGTGACCTACACCAATCGTCCCGGCATGCCGGTTTATTTCATCGATCTGGACGGCAAATATCAGGAGGTGCGGCGCCAACGCCAGACGACGATTCTGGCCTATAACGACGAGACCGTGGTGCATACCGATCGTCTCGCCATCCCGGTGTCGCATCATTCCATCGACTCGATCAATCTCAAAGACCCGCGCTA
>Ga0187893_10013415_pt1 | contig 11408 bp, 6 predicted proteins | sample MA1701074metaG_FD_139574 | JGI IMG/M metagenome (GOLD analysis project Ga0187893, IMG submission 139574) | White microbial mat communities from a basaltic lava cave in the Kipuka Kanohina Cave System on the Island of Hawaii, USA - MA170107-4 metaG ...
GTTAGCGCGGACGAGCACCGGTGCCGTCGAAGCCGCAACAAAAACCACGCCATTCGGAAGCTGGCTGATAATCTGCTCACTGCCCAGAAATTGCCCGACCGCGCCCGGCGGCAAAATGAGGGCTTGTTTTGTGATCGCGTCGTCGATATCGAGGCGAAAAACTGTAAACTCCGTGTCGAATTTTTTGTTGTTGTAACGAAGGCTGAAATCGAGGTTGTGACTGAACTCCGAAGCCTGTTTCGCCACGGGCAAGCCGGTCGAAACTGCGTCGGCCCCAGCGGTTGTGCCGATGGTACCGCCCAAACTTGTCGAAGCCAAATAGTCGACCTCGAATCCGTCGCCGGTCAGCCCGAGTGTTCCGAGATCTGTCATGCTCGGGTAACGAAACCCGCGGCTGTAATTGAAGGCTACCCGGAAATTATCGATCAGCCGCGCGACCGCGCCGATGCGTCCCGAAAACGCTCCGGTGCGTAACGAATCGTCGTTCCACAAACGGCGGCCGTTAACGACCGGCGAGTCTTCATCTCGCACCTTGTATAAAACTGCGCCGTACCGGAGCGCGCCCGTTATACGCAAACGGTCGCGAACCGCCTGCCACGCATCCTGAACGAAAAGGCCGGCAGATAAAAATCGGGCTTCGTCCGGCACGCGCGGACGCGACAAGGTAACGGCGTTCGTCACGGGATTATTAATGTAGGCAGGCGAGTTTATCTTTTCAATGTAAATATCGCCTCCGACAAGAAACGTGTTGTTCGCGGGAAGCTGCTTATCGAGAAAAAAGCTGAAGCCGAAAACGTTGGTGCGTTCGTATTGGTGCGTGATGTCGCCGAACGGATTTCCCTGACCGCCCTGATTGACCCGTTCCTCGCGCTGGCTGTTAAATGAACCGGTGAACGACGCGCTGTCGAAGCCGAGAAAATCCTGCTTCACGTAACGCAGGTAGCTGAAATCGAGCATCAGGTTTCTGAGGTCGGCTATCAGGTTGCCATCGCCGCCGACAAGCTGATCGAAACGCTTGCCGCCGTCCTGCTGGCTGCGCTGATAATAATAAACGATCTGTTGGTCACCGCGCGGCGAGTAATTTACGCGAAAAGCGCCGCCGTATTGCGTGAACGCCGTGTCAGGGTTGCGGTCGTAAAGAACGGATGACGGAAGACCAAGAAAGCGCGTGATCGCGGAGTGCGAATCGCGTCCGTCCGCCGTGCGCAAAGTGTTGATCCGGCGGCCAGCCAGATTAATATATCCGCCCAGTTTCTGCGTGCCGTAGCTTAAAAATGCAGAGCTTCCAAAACCGGCGTCGGCTGTGCTGAAGCTCGGAATAATTTCTCCGTGAAATTCCGGCGTGTCGGTTCCGTAAACCGGCGAACGCGTCAGTAGATTGACGGTTCCGCCGAGCGAATCGGAGCCGTATTGGGCACTGTTCGGGCCGCGGAGCACCTCAACGGTCTGCAGATTCGACGGCTCGTTTAGATTGAAAAAAGTGTTGATGCCGCCGCGCTGTGCTCCGCTTGTAAAGCGTACGCCGTCCACGTAATTGACGACATTTTTTCCGGTTAGCCCGCGAACGACTACGGCGCCAATGGTCGGGCTGGTTTTCTGCACGTTAAGCCCGACTTCTTCCTCGCCGACCTGAGCCAGAACGGAAGTGACGCGCTCTAGAATCTTTGCGGAACCGATCAGGTTTACGGCTTGCGGAATGTTTACCACTTCTTCAATTTGCCCGGTTTCGGCCGTAACGGTCACTTTTGCCTCACCGACTGCGAGAGTAAATCTTAGGTCACTCTTTCCTGTTTCAACGACGGTTATCGTTTGGGCCTGCGGCTCGAATCCGGTTGCGGAAATTCTTATCTCATATTCGCCCGACAATAGTTTTTCAAATCGGAATGTTCCGTCAAAAGCGGTTGTGGTCTCCGTCTCAGCCTGCGTTTGTTTACTGGTCGCCGAAACGCGTGCGCCCGCCACGACGGCGCCGTTTTGATCGGTGACCGTACCCGAAAGCGAAGCCGAAGCTTGAGCAAAAACGGAAATTGCCGTGTAAAAAATAAGTAAAAGAAGTGCCGTTGTTTTCATATAGTGTTTTACTCCACCTGATACGTGGCTACACTCGTCGGCGTTTCAAAACAGCGAACTTTGTAAACCCTTACGCGTTCGTCTCCGATGCGCGTGTTCAGATATTCGAGAAAATAGCGTGCGAGGTTTTCGGCGGACGGGTTTAGTTCTTCATCGAATGGCGGCAGATCATTGAGATTGCGGTGATCGAGATATTTTACAATCTCGTCCGCCGCTTTTTTCAGATCAACGAAATCGATGAGCAGGCCGATGTTGTTTAGCTCAAGCCCACGTGCGTAAATTTCAACTTTGTAGTTATGCCCGTGCAGATTTTCACACTTGCCCTTATACCCGCGCAGCTGGTGCGCGGACGAAAAATCGCGTTCGATCATTACTTCGAAAAATGCGGGCATATCAAAACTCAAATTATAGCGTATGCTCGTCCGATCGTGATAAATGACTACTGCATTTCTTATCTATTATCTGCGGTCATACAAATCGGTTATTGACAGTAAAGCTGTCGGCAGCAAACTACGACTATTAGTTAACTGTTTTAGCGCTTTTTGAGTGTTTGCACGTGCTATGTTTTCACATGTTGCCTTCAGGTTTATCTGCCTCGCGGTTTTTGCCTTGATGCTGATAGGATTGTGGTTATTTCCTGGTGCGCTGACGGCGAATATGCCGTGGTAAGCCAAATCTCCGATTTTCGAACATTGAGCCCGACGGCGGCAAAAGTCTCGGTATCAGGCCGTGTCGCAAACGCGGGCCGACGAGCGGTCCGAAACGCTATCTTCATGCTGACTGCACCGACCGGAGATATATTTTCCACCCGCTCGAGCTCGTTCGGGTATTCCGGCGGGAATCACATACACCCTGGAAGCCAAGCCGAAGGGTCTTACGTTCCCGGCCAGGGTCATCTCGGTCGAGGATAACCTTGAGGGACTTGAGTTTATCGCGGAACCAAACAGCGCCCGATGGAAGTGACATTAACGGATGAGAATGAAAGCGTTTTCCAATACTCGCGACTTCTTCTGGTCACTCGCTCCCATGAGGTTTCAGATACAGTTCGCCATCGTAGTCGTTTATACCGACAATCATTCGGTCGAGCCAACCGAACCGGCCAAGGACATTGCGACCGATGCTGTCGTCCGCCGCAAAGCAGATCAAGGAATCGAATTCAAATCCCATTGAAATCAGCGTCACCTACCGTTAAAGATATGCCCGGCTGACCTCGGTCGTAAGCGACCTGGCGATCAAAAGAAAGGAGAAAGGCCATAGGTTACCAACCGGCGTAGAAAGCCTCTTCCCCCTCGGCAAGAATGTAGTGCAGTAAAGGTCTGTCAACGCCTTTGGCTTTGGCCGTCTGATCGGTCTCTTTAATCGTGCGAGCGTAAGCGATCAATTTACCATCTTGGAGTGCGACGTAGTTGCCCGCATATTTATGTTTGTTCTCTTTGATCCAGGTAATGTTGGGATCGACGTGCCTTTTCTTGCCGTTCGCTTTTATGGCGAGGCTTTCGGCATTTTTTTGCGGCGATTCATTCAACCGCCGAAGCAGCTCGTCACGGTCGGCTTTCGGAAGTTGGTTAATTTTTGTGACGAACTCGTCGATTGTTGTGGTCGCCATAGTCTGACCTCGTAACAGTTATTTTGTCACGAATCCTGCACGGTGGGTTCGAGGATCTTTTGTGTGTCTTCGAGGTCGGACGTGATCCGCATTCTTGGCAGACTTTGTAGAAAGTTGCGGCCGTAGGGTTTCGTGCGTAATCGTGGATCGAGGATGGCGATGACGCCGCGGTCGGTGCGGCTGCGGATGAGGCGGCCGATGCCCTGCTTGAGCGTGATGACGGCTTGCGGGACGCTGTAATCGGTGAACGAACGGCCGCCGTTTTCTTCGATAAAACGCGAGCGTGCGGCGACGATCGGGTCGGTCGGGACAGCGAAGGGCAGCTTGTCGATGATCACGCACGAAAGCTGCTCGCCCTGCACATCGACGCCCTGCCAGAAACTTGCGGTGGCGAAGAGAACGGCGTTCGGCGTTGAGCGAAATTTATCGAGTAACGCGGCCTTCGCCATCGAGCCCTGAACGAAACAGGGAAAATTTACACGCGCGGAAACGAGCTCGTAAAGAGCCGACATGGATTGGTTACTCGTGCAGAGGACGAACGCGTGACCGTTCGTTACCTGAACGATGCGCACTATCTCGCTCGCGGCGAGATGCGTAAATTCGGGAGCGCGCGGGTCGGGCATCGCCTTTGGTAAATATAAGATCGCCTGTTCTTCGAAATCGAATGACGATTCGGCTGTGAAGCCGGAAGTTTTCTTCGTGTCCAAACCGAGACGCTCGCGGACGAAATTGAACGAGCCGCTGCTGGAAAGCGTAGCAGACGTGAGAATGCACGATTCGACTTTGTCGAAAAGTTTTTCGCGAAGCAGCTCGGACACATCAACCGGCGATGCCCGCAGGAAAATTCCCTTTCCGCGCCGTTCGAGCCAATAGACGTAATTTCGCTCGGCCTGCGTAACGACGAAATCCAGATCGAACCTTGTCTGCCGCGTGCGGCGAAGCATGCTTTCGGCCTCGGGCATTTCGGCGGCAAATTTCGAGATCTTCGTTTCGAGACCGGCGAGCGCGTTGTCGAGCGCGAAATAAGCGTCGCCGAGCGGCGTCGGTTTGTTCTCACCCTTTGTCGTGCGGTGCGAAAACGTGTCAGGCAAAAGCGGAAATCTACCTTCGGTTTTTGCTGCGCGAAACCGATGCCAGAATTGCTCGGCGAGCCCCGCGATCTTTGCGGCAAGCTTCATCAATTCCATATTCACGACCGCATCCTTAATCGGCAAATTGTCGGTGTCGCGGACGAGCTCGTCGATCTGAAAGTTCGATACCTGAAATCCGAAATAATCTGCGGCGATGTCTTCTATCAGATGAGCTTCGTCGAAGATCACCGCGCCGTAATCCGGAATGACTTTGCCGAACTGATTTCCCCGCACGTTCAGATCGGCGAAGAAGAGATGATGGTTCACGACTATGATGTCGGCGTTGTCAGCTCGCGTCCGCATCTGAGTGATAAAGCACGGCTCGAAATCGGGGCACTTCTGACCGATGCAAATGTCCGAACGCGCGTTGATGCGGTTCCAAAGCGGAAGATTTTCGGGCAGATCGGTCAGCTCGCGGCGGTCGCCGGTTTTTGTTTCGTTTACCCAATGGCCGATCTCTCGAAAATGGTCGAGCTCGTTCAGCCCTTCGAGTATCGGTTGGTGCTCGGCCTTTTTTACGCGGTAAAGGCACGCATAATTAGAGCGGCCCTTCATGTATTCGGCGGTGAATTTTCGCGGCAGAATCTTTTGCAGAAACGGAATGTCTTTTTCCATTAACTGCTCCTGCAGATTTTTCGTGCCCGTGGAAATGACGACGCGTTTCTTTTGCGCCAGCGACGCGGCGATCGCCGGGACGAGATAGGCAAGCGTCTTGCCCGTGCCGGTTCCCGCCTCGACGATCAAATGCCGCTTTTCGGCGAAGGCCTTTTCGATCTCGCCTGCCATTTTGATCTGTCCCTCGCGGTACTCGTAATTCTCGTGAAAACGCGCGACAAGGCCGCCTTCGCCGAAGACCTTCTGGATCAAACTCTCGCCCGGTTTCGCTTCCATTTTATTGACTTTTTCGGCTCTTGCTGCTATCGTTTGCAATTCGCCCTTCGCATGTTAATTGAACCGGAGCGGCCCCGCACCCTTTGGTCATTTCTTAATTGTAGTTCAAAATCAACAGGTGTCGAAAAGCGGATTTTTCTTAAATATCGGGTTTAATCTGCGTTTTGTACCTTAATATCTCTCGATCTTTCGGAGGAAGTTTTTTAATGAGTTCGTCGCACGTTTCCAACCGAGGTATCTATATTACCTTGTCACTGATCGCGTTCGTTATCGCCGCGATCGTTTTTGTTCCTGCGTATTTCCCGACCTCGGCGACACGCAACACGAACGTCACGGACGCGAAGGTGGAACGGTTAGCGAATTACGACATTCGAACGGACAAGAATGCCTTTCAAAAGCTGACTGAGTTTCGGCAGGCCGCGTCAAAAAATGCCGTCGAGGTCGCAGACCTGCGTGACGATTTTGTTCGCGGCGAGAAAGCACTGCGACAGCGCGTGCCGGCGCTGAAGGTCGAGTATAACGACGACATCAAAATTCCCGAAATCATCGGATCTGACGTAATGCAGGGCAAGGCATTTCTAACCGAAAGGTCCTCAGTAAAACGCAGCGACATTCTGATCGATTTTTTGCAGGACATCACGGAGCTTACCGGCGTAAGCACCGAGCAGGTGTCGCAGTTGAAGGTTGTTGCGGATTACAAAAATCCCGAGGGCGAATTGGCGTTCGTCGAACTTAATCAGGAGATCAACGGCGTTCCCGTATTCCGTGGCGAAGTGAAGGCCGGTTTTACAAAAAATAACGAGATTATCCGCGTCATCAACAATCTGGCTCCCGGTCTGGAATACGCAAGTCTTTCGAAGGATTTCGGCGATCCGCAAAATGCGGTGATCGCAGCTGCTGTTTCGATAGATTACGAAATAGACGCTCAGGAAACCGCCCTCAATAAGCGCGAATCAACAGAGATCAAAGCCGTCTTCGGCACGGGCGATTGGACCACGACGGCCGAGAAAATGTATTTCCCCATCGAGCCGGGCGTTGCGGTTCCGGCGTGGCGCGTTCTGATCTGGGAAAGCGTCGGCGCGTATTACGTTATCGTCGATGCCAGAACCGGCACGATGCTTTGGCGGAAAAATCTTACTGAAGACCAGACACAGAGCGCAACCTACAATGTCTATGCAAACGCCGGCTCGATGTTAAACGTCGCCGACAGCCCGTTTCCGATGACGCCGGGCCCGCCGACGCCGAACGGCGAACAGGCGACCGGCATCGCGCGAACGCTTTTGACGCTGATCGGAAACGAAGCTCCGTACACGTTTAACAACAACGGCTGGATCACCGACGGCAACAACACGACCGACGGCAACAACGTGCAGGCCGGGCTCGACCGCGAGCTTCCCAATTCGGGAAGCCCCGCGAATCCGGGCGATATCGACCCGAACGGAATGGCTGTCGGCAGCCCGAACCGCACCTTCGATTTTCCTTTTAACCCTGGAATTCCGACAAACCCGGCGCTTAACACCGGCGACGCGCCGCTTCCCGCAGCACAAACCACTTCGTGCCAGGCGCAAGGAACCGCGACCGCGCCAAGCGATTATCAAAAGGCCGTCGTTACGCAGCTTTTCTACATAACAAACCGCTACCATGACGAAATGTACCGGCTCGGCTTCACCGAGCAGGCGAGAAACTTTCAGAACGATAACTTCGGACGCGGCGGCAACGCCGGCGACCGCGTTTCGGCACAGGCGCAGGATTGCTCGGGAACGAATAACGCCAATTTCACGACACCATCGGACGGCACGCGCGGAACGATGCAGATGTACCTGTTCACCGCCCCGACGCCTGATTATGACGGCTCGCTGGATGCCGATATTGTCATTCACGAGCTTACGCACGGGCTTTCAAACCGTCTGCACGGAAACGGAGGCGGTCTGTCGCTAAATCTTTCGCGAGGAATGGGCGAAGGCTGGTCAGACTTTTACGCGCACGCGATGCTGAGCGAGCCGACGGACCCGATCAACGGAATTTACGTCACCGGCGGCTACGCGACATACCGTCTTCGCGGTGCCCCGAACACTTTCAATAATTATTATTACGGCATTCGGCGATTTCCGAAGGCCGTAAAGGCGTTCACCGGACCAAACGGACTGCCGCATAACCCGATGACTTTCAAGGACATCGACAGCACGCAGGCAAATGTCACAGATGGAGCTTTTCCGGCGGCGTTTTCCGCAACGGCTGATCAGGTCCACGCGGCCGGCGAAGTTTGGAGCACTGCGCTTTGGGAAGTTCGGGCCCGGTATATTCAAAATCAGGGCGCCGGTGTGGACGGCAACCGAAAAGTACTCCAACTCGTCACTGACGGGATGAAGCTTTCACCGCTCGGGCCGACATTTCTGACGGCACGCGATGCGATTCTCGCGGCGGCTCTCGCCGGCGGATCGTCACAGGATGTAGCTGACGTGTGGGCGGGATTCGCTTCGCGCGGCATGGGATTTAGCGCGAGCATACAGACGCCCGGCAGCGGCGGCGGCACGGCACGAGTCACTGAAGCTTTCGACCTGCCGAATTTGCAGCAGGCTCCGACATTCAGCGTTTCAGACTCGGCCGGTGACAACGACGGTTTCTTCGAGCCCGGCGAGCCGTTGAACCTCACCGTGCCGCTGACCAACACCACCGGCTCGACCGCCACCGGCGTCACGCTCCAGCTTATAGGCGGCACGTCGGCTAACTACGGCACGATCAATCACAACACAACGGCGGCCCAAGTGATCCAGTACGTCGTTCCGGCGAACGCGCCGTGCGGCTCGACGCTGACGTTAACCTTCAATGTAAACAGCAATATTGGCCCGACATCCTTTCAGCGAAGCCTTCAGATCGGCCAGTTCTTTACGACGGCCGCAGAAAATTTCGACGGCATAACCGCACCGGCGTTTCCAGCAGGTTGGACGGCGGTCGCGGTGCAGAACGGCATAAATTTCGTCACGACTACGAACAATGCTGACAGCGCGCCGAACGCGGCGTTTGCGGCCGACCCGACTACTGTCGGCGGCGGCACCGACCTTACGATGGCCGCCGTTGCCGTGACCGCGCCTGCGGCGGTTCTGAGTTTCCGCAACCGTTACGACACCGAACCCGGGTGGGACGGCGGTGTTGTCGAGATCAGCATTAACGGCGGCACTTTCCAGGACATCATTACTGCGGGCGGCTCGTTCATCGAAAACGGCTACAACGGAGCGCTTGGTGCGGGAGCCAATAATCCGCTCGCCAATCGAGCCGCGTGGAACGGCAATTCCAACGGTTACGTCACCACGAGACTCAGGCTGCCGGCATCGGCGGCGGGCCAGAACGTTCAGTTCAGATTCCGTTTCGGAGCCGACGACAACACTACAGGCACCGGACCGAATCCGGGCTGGTATATCGACAATATACAGTTCTCAGGCCAGGCCTCATGCTCTTTCACCACGTCGCAGACTGCCAGGGCAGATTTTGACGGTGACGGCAAGACCGACCTTTCGATCTATCGGCCCGCGGACAACGGCTGGTACGTAAATAGATCGAACGGCGGCATAGACGTCATTCAATGGGGACTGGCGGGTGACCGCGTCGTTCCCGGCCGTTACGACAACGATAACAAGACGGATTTTGCCGTTTTCCGTCCGTCGGAAAATCGCTGGTACGTCCTCGGCTCCAACGGCTATACGGTTTCGATTTATCAATGGGGATTGGCGGGCGACCTGCCGGTTCCGGGCGACTACGACAACGACGGCATGAACGACCCAGCCATCTTCCGCCCGTCGGAAAATAGATGGTATGTCCAAAACAGCAATGGCGGCATACAGGTTTTGGAATGGGGTATTATCGGCGACGTTCCGGTGCCCGGCGATTATAACGGCGACGGAGCGACCGATTTTGCCGTGTACCGCAACGGCCAATGGCTGATCGCGTTTGTCGGCGGCGGCATCGCGGTATCAGATTGGGGACTGGCGGGCGACAAGCCGGTACCGGCAGATTACGACGGCGATAACAAGGACGATCTGGCTATTTTCCGTCCGTCAAATAACACCTGGCACATTCAGCGAAGCTCGAACGGCGCGATCGACGTTTACGGCTGGGGCATTGCAGGCGACGTGCCGTCACCCGGCGATTACGACGGCGACGGGCGCGACGAGCCGGCAGTGTTCCGCAACGGAACCTGGTACCTGTTTCGCTCTACGGCGGGCATATTGGTCGTCGATTGGGGATTATCAGGTGATAAACCGATACCTTCAGCTTACGTTCCTGAATAGGGATAAACGCGGATGTCCGCGGCGGCTAGAGAGAATGTCTAAAAGTCTCATTCTGCCGTGAAGCGGCCAGAAGACATTGGAATTTGCGGGTGAAGAGCAGGCTTTAGCCAAATTTAAGAAGAGATTTTTTCCGAATGGCTTTAGCCCAATGTTTACAAGCAGATGAGGCTAAAGCCATAAGGAATTTATTACTTGAGTTCTTTGAAAAACCTCGATATATTTTACTAAGGAAAATAGTAAAATGGGGAGCATGGAAAGCAAACAGTTAAGTTTAATGGATGCGGTTTTGAGTATGAGTCGTCGGAAGAAAACGAGCAAGGCGGTAGGGACGCTTGCGGCGATAGCTGGGATGGTGGACTGGGACGCATTGGTGAAGATAGTGAGCGTGCTGGACAAGACGCGAGAGGGGCGAGGCGGGCGGCCGCCGATTAGTTTTGAGATCAAGTTAAAGATGCTATTTTTGCAGTACACGTTCAATTTGAGCGACGAAGAGTTAGAGGATCAGTTGATTGACCGGATGAGTTTTCAGCAGTTTGTGGGGCTTGGGTATGACGAGGAGATACCTGATTTTACAACGATCTGGCATTTCAAAGAAGGATTGATAAAGGCCGGGCTGATGGATGAGATATTCTCGCGGATCATCGGGCAGATCGAAGAAAAGGGTTTGATATTGAGAAAAGGAACGATCGCCCGCGCAACGATAATCGAGAGTTCGACACGGCCATTGAGCAGAAGGAAGCGGGAAGAGATGGCAGAAACTCCGAGCCGGCAGATCGATACCGAGGCCCAAAGCACGGCTCGACTCGGCAAAAAGTATTTCGGCTACAAAGGACATATCGGCGTTGATGCCGAGAGCAAGATCATCCGAAAGCGGAGTTTCACGCCGGCCAACGTGCATGACAGCCGCGAGTTAGAAAACGTCATTAGCGGCGATGAGAAAAGCATCTGGGCGGACAAGGCGTATCCGAAACAGGAAGATAAACGGGCGGCGAGAAGATCAGGTATCTATTACGGAATACTGGACAAAGCAACGCGTGGCAAAAAGCTGTCAAACAAACAGCACAAGAGAAACCGTCAAAAATCGCGGGTGAGAGCCGCCGTCGAACACCCCTTCGCCTTTTTCAGGAAAAAGCTAAAAGTGACGTTTGCCGCCGCCAAAACCAAATCACGCAACGCTCTGCGGTTCGATATGTGGTGCATAATCTACAACGTCAGCCGTGCGTCGTTTTTGTTGAAACTAAAGAAAATAGAGCCGAAGTTCGTCTAAAAAAACTGAATTGAGGTGAACCAAAGGTTGAAAATAAAACTTCAACCAAAAAAAATAACAAAACCAACAAAAAATGCCACTATTCCACAATACTGAATCTCAAACCCCCACAAATATTCAGCCCAAGAAAGCAAAAGTTGGTTTTTCAAAGGACTCTA
>Ga0187893_10013416_pt1 | contig 11407 bp, 7 predicted proteins | sample MA1701074metaG_FD_139574 | JGI IMG/M metagenome (GOLD analysis project Ga0187893, IMG submission 139574) | White microbial mat communities from a basaltic lava cave in the Kipuka Kanohina Cave System on the Island of Hawaii, USA - MA170107-4 metaG ...
AGACCGGTTACACTCTGTCGTCATAAAGGCTGCCTCCTTGCGTGACACAAAACCCTTGTCGCAAAGTGTTTTATGCCACAGGATGCGGCCTTTATCTATCCCCATGGTGAGAAATCCGGGTTAGCCGTCAGGCGCGAAAGCGGTTTGACGATGAGTCCGGATACGAGGACGATGCAAGTTACAATCATGGCCAGAGTCACAGCCAACGCGGCTGCGGCGGCGATGAACCGAAGCCGGACCCCCTCCAAGGCAATCCGCTCCGGCGTGAACGCAATAAACGTCCAGTCGGTGGAAGCGATCGGAGAGTAGAAAAGCCATTGTCGTTCGGGATGGTCCCAGCCCGGAACCACCGCGACGCCTGCCTTTCCGGCGAGCACCAAAGGAAGAATTCGCTCCAGCTCGCGGTTGCCGGATTCGCGGGCGACATCCTTAAGGGTCTTTCGTAGGATTCTCTCGGGCCGGCGGTCATATACGAACGCCCCGTCTTTCGCCAAAATCACAAAATCCGCGCCTTCGGTTATCCCCGTTCCAATGCTCTCCCTCAGACCCGTGAGGTCGATATCCACCGTTGCGACGCCCGCGATGGATCCATCAACAAAGAAGGGCGCGGAATACGTGGTCATAAGAACATTTCCCGCGCCCTCGTCAAAATAGGGCGCCGACCAAACAGGCCGGCCAAGGGACTTCGGCTCGCGGTACCAAGTCCATCGCGGATCGCCGTACCAGTCATAGACTCCGCGGGAGATGTTCATTTCCGCGATTGCCGCCCCTGACCGATGCACATAAGGGGCGAACAACTCGCTGGTCGGTCGAACCGTGCCGGGCTCGAACGCGGCGCATGCACCGTAGATGAAAGGCCGCTTCTCCACGTTGGCGCGAAGCTGACTGTAGAAACCCACCTCCGGGCCGTGCAGGTTCGCGGCGAAGGCCGTCGCCGAGGTATCGGCGACCGCGGCGGCTTCTCGTAGGTAGCCGTCGAAGCGGCCGGCGAAATTGGACGCCAGCCGCGTCATCGTCGTCTCCAGCTCCGAGAAGGAACGGGCTCGAAGAAACGAAAGCGTCCAACCGAGGATAGCCACGTAAACAATCAGCGTCGGCGCCGCAATGAACAAGATGAGCTTGGTGCGGATGGATTTCATCACTCGGCCAGCACGGTCACGTCATCAACCCCAATTGATGCCCAAGGCGGCGACTATTTCGCCGACCCAGTAATCCTCAGGGTAATCCAGCCTACGTCAATTCGCAGGATCAAGCCCGCCGCGGGAGTCGTTGGCGATGGTCAAAACCGCCGCGGGTTCGGTCGATGGTTCCTTGCAGGCGAAAAACAGGTATGATCTTTTCCATCGGAAACATGAACCCCAACTGGAGGACGCACGCATCATGCCTCAGGTAGCAAAACACGACGAATTCCACGCGGTATCGGCGATCAATACTCAGTGCGGTGACGTAAAAATCCACAGGTTGAGCGCACTCGCCGCCGCCGGTTTCGCCCATGTCGATCGACTTCCGTTCAGCATCAAGGTCCTTCTGGAAAGCGCCCTTCGAAACGTCGACGGATTCACCGTTACCACCGAGGACGTGAGAACCATCGCCTCCTGGGAACCGGAAGAATCGCCGCCTCGCGAAATTCCATTCATCCCCGCCCGTGTTCTCCTTCAGGATTTCACCGGCGTCCCTTGCGTCGTGGATCTCGCCGCCATGCGCGACGCCATGCAAAAATTCGGCGGCGATCCTGGAAAGATCAACCCATTGATTCCCGTGGACCTCGTCATAGATCACTCCGTTCAGGTCGACGCCTACGGTTCCGCCGACGCCCTGGGCATCAACGCCGACCGCGAATTCTACCGTAACCTGGAGCGATACCAGTTTCTGCGCTGGGGTCAGAATGCGTTCCGCGGTTTCCGCGTTGTGCCTCCCGCGACCGGAATCGTGCATCAGGTGAATCTCGAATACCTCGCCTCTGTGGTCACGATTCGTGATGTGGATGGCAAGCCCACCGCGATTCCCGACAGTCTCGTTGGCACCGACAGTCACACGACGATGATCAACGGATTGGGCGTCGTGGGATGGGGCGTGGGCGGTATCGAGGCCGAGGCCGTCATGCTCGGACAACCCTATTTCATGCTCCTTCCCGAAGTTGTCGGTTTCCGGTTGAAAGGCCGCCTCCGCGAGGGCGCTACCGCCACCGACCTCGTCCTTACAGTTACGGAAATGCTCAGGAACAAAGGCGTGGTCAACAAATTCGTCGAATTCTTCGGCGATGGTGTCGGGGCCATGAGCCTCGCGGACCGGGCTACCGTCGCCAACATGGCCCCGGAATACGGCGCGACGATGGGCTTTTTTCCCGTGGACGACGAGACGCTGCGTTATCTTCGCCAGACGGGTCGGGACGAAAACAGCATCGATCTTGTCGAGCGTTACGCCAAGGAACAGGGATTATTCCGCCGCGACGACTTGCCCGAGCCGGTCTTCAGCGATGTTCTCGAACTCGACCTCGGTTCCGTCGAGCCCAGTCTCGCCGGTCCCAAGCGCCCGCAGGACCGCGTTCGCCTCGGCGACGTCAAGCGTTCGTTCCGAGCCGCGCTTTCCGCCCCGGTCAAGGAGCGAGGCTTTGCCCTCGATGAATCGGCGATTCGAAAAACAGCTCTCGTCAAGAACAACGGCGACTCCGCGACCATCACGCACGGCGCCGTCGTCATCGCCGCGATCACGAGCTGCACCAACACGTCCAACCCTTCCGTGATGGTCGCCGCGGGACTCGTCGCCAAAAAGGCGGTTCAAAAAGGGTTGAAAGTCAGGACATACGTCAAGACGAGTCTCGCCCCGGGATCGCGCGTTGTGACCGAATACCTCCGCGACGCCGGCCTCACCGACTACCTCGACCAACTCGGATTCCAAACCGTCGGGTACGGCTGCACGACCTGCATCGGAAACAGCGGTCCCCTGCCCGAGCCTGTCGCCGAGGCGGTGACAGGCAGTGACATCATCGCAGCCTCGGTGCTGAGCGGCAACCGGAATTTCGAGGGCCGAGTCCATCCCCAGGTCAAAGCCAACTACCTCGCCTCTCCGCCGCTCGTCGTCGCCTACGCCCTCGCAGGCACGACCGACATCGACCTGACCACCGAGCCGCTCGGCGTCGGAAAAGACGACAAGCCTGTCTTTCTGCGCGACATTTGGCCCAAACAGTCCGAGGTCGACGACGCCGTCCGCCGCTCCGTCACCGCCGCGAAATTCCACGAGCAATACGCCCACGTTTTCGACGGCAATGAACGCTGGAACAAGATCACCGGCGTATCCGGCCAAACCTATCCGTGGGACGACAAGAGCACCTACATCCAGAATCCCCCGTATTTTGAAGGGTTTTCGCCGACGCCTGCCCCCATCGCTCCGATTCGTGGCGCGCGCGTTCTTGTCATGGTCGGCGACTCGGTCACCACGGACCACATTTCCCCGGCCGGTTCAATCAAGTCCGACTCCCCCGCGGGCAGGTTTCTTCAGGACCACGGCGTCAAACCCGTCGACTTCAACAGCTACGGCTCGCGTCGCGGTAACGACCGCGTTATGACCCGCGGCACCTTCGCCAATATCCGTTTGCGGAATCTACTCGCCGCGGGAACGGAAGGCGGCGTAACGATCCACCTTCCCTCCGGCGAAAAAATGCCGATTTTCGATGCGGCCGAGCGGTACAAAAGTGAAGGCGTTCCGCTGGTGGCGATCGCGGGGAAGGAATACGGCACCGGGTCTTCACGCGACTGGGCCGCCAAGGGAACGCTTCTTCTGGGCGTTCGTGCGGTCATCGCCGAAAGCTACGAGCGCATCCACCGCGGCAACCTCGTCGGCATGGGCGTCTGGCCCCACGAGTTCCGACCCGGTGAATCCCGCGAGTCCCTGGGCATCACTGGCCGGGAAGTCTTTGATTTTCCGGATTTCTCCGCCGTCCTTCGCCCCATGCAGGAAGTGCAAATCCGCCTCACCGACCCCGACGGGAAATCCACCCGCACCATCACCGTGGTGTCACGCATCGACACCGCCGTCGAGGTCGAATACTACCGCCACGGCGGAATCCTTCCCTTCGTCCTCCGCAAACTCGCGACGGCATAGCTTGCCAGGCAGCCAACGACGCTATGGGGATGAAAGGCCCGGGCCGGTTGTCGTATTCAGTGACACTTTGAGACGGGTTTGTCTGTATCGGTTTTGTCACGTCACGTCCTATTTTCTTCGTGAACCCTTGATTCCAGCGTCTCAGAGCGGTTTTCGTGTTCAGTGACACTTTCAGACGGGTTCGTTTGGTATATTTTTTTTGCATTTCACGCCTACTTTCCTCCGCTAAGGGCGAACCGGACGCCCTTCGTTAGGTATACGTTAGCGTATACGGGGAGTCAAGTCAAGAGGAACGGCGAGCGACGAATAGACTAGGCGACGGAGCGACGGAGCGACGGAGCGACAAAAGGGATTGCCGATTGTCGATTGTCGATTGGTAAGGAATATCAAACGGTGATTTGGAACGAATAGCTAGTTGGAAACTGGCAACTGGCAAAAGGCAACGAGGCAAGAAGGCAAGAATGGAAGAGGCAAAGAAAGGCAAGAAGGGAGCAGGCGAGGAGGCGGTTTTTCATGCGGGAGAATGGTGCATCGAGATGCACCCTACGCGGCTACCGCCTCGGCGGGATCTTGCCCTATGTCCTCCGTAGATTGACGGCAGGTTAGTTCGTATGAAGTGATTGTGAGCGTTTCTCGGCTCCTCTTGGTACAATGGATCGGTGATTATGGGGTCGATCATATCTTGAGCAAGAACTCGCGACCCGACATTCCTCCTCCGACGAAGCTGGTCGTAAGACAGGAATGTGGGTTCGGTTGCGTTTTTTGCAACGAGGCGCTCTACCATTACGATCATATCACTCCCTATGAGTAGGTCCGGCAGCACACAATCAGCAACATAGCACTTCTTTGCGGGACACACCATGATAAAAAGTCTCGTGGACAGATTTCGGAGGACCATGTCCGAAGGGCGCGGGCAAGTCCGTACCGGGTCGACCACCCTTGGCCAACGAGCGATTACTCTACTGGCTCGGGACATCTGGAAGTAGTTGTCGGCAGCTTTCGCTTTCTCAATCCTCGAACGGTGCTGAGAATCCTCGGGAAGGACTTGCTCGCCATCCATTCACCGGAATCGCCGGGCGCCCCGGTGCGAGTCACTGCGGAGTTTTACGATTTCCACGGGAATCCTACGTTGATACTGGATGAGAATGAATACAAACTTAATCCAGAGTCCTGGGACATCAAGACTAAGGGAACCTGCATCACCTTTCGAATTGCGCCGCGTCGAATCGCCTTGCGTATTCGATTGCAACCCGATGCCATTTTCGTTGAGCACCTCTCGATGCGTTACCGCGGTGTCGAATTCAAAGCAGATAGTAGGCAAGTTTGTGTTGGCTCATCTCGTAAAGAAATCAAATTCTCTGGAAGCATTGATGCACCAGATGTAGGGATTCAGATAAACGCCTGTTCGGGCTCGAGTTCCCTATCCGTACGCGAGAAGAAAAAGCGTGTAATATCGCTTCATGGGAAAGGCGGTGATTACAAGATAATGGGGAAAGGTCCACTGGATACGGATATTTTTTTTCAGGGGCCGGCGCGCAAATTGACGGTTGACGCGGACGCCCAAATCACTGTCGGCCCACCGCCAACCGAGTCAAACTACGGACTCCAAACCTCTGACCCGCATGCAGCACGGGTTTTAGTCGGTGACCTGGACGTCTTGGTTGGAGTTGGAGCAAGACGCAATGACTTGATAGGGTTCAAGTGAAGCCGCTCGGCCTCAGTCGTCGCTTGACTAGCGCAGGATTCGATTTCGTGTAGCAAGGCCCCCCCCTCCTTGGTGAGGGGGGAGGCTGCGGATCGAGCGCAACATGGAGGCTGTCTGTCAATCAACCGCCACACGGAATCGGGAAACGCTCTCAATGGACCAATTCCTTTCGCCGGGCGTCGAGCTGTTCCTTAAGCCGCTTGAGGATGGAAGAGTGCATTTGGGATACGCGGCTTTCGGAGAGATCGAGCGTCACGCCGATTTCCTTCATGGTCATTTCTTCATAGTAGTAGAGAATGAGAATTAACCGCTCGGCACGGGTCAAACCACGAGTGACGAGTTCCTTGAGGTCCTTCTTGTGAATGTCGGAGATGGGGTCGCGGCCTCTCTTGTCGACGATCACGTCGATTTCGCAGACGTCCTTTCCGGAATCCTGCTGGTTGTATTTCCTGGAGAGGGATACCTGCATGACGGCTGTCGCATCCCGTACCAGCTTTTCAAATTCGCCGCGGGGTAGATTCATGTGGCGGGCGATTTCCGGCTCGGAGGGCATGCGACCGAGGGTCGATTCGAGCTCGCGGGATATCCGTTCGAGCTTGGTCGCCCGGCTACGGACCAAACGGGGCACCCAGTCCATGTTGCGAAGTTCATCGAGAATCGCCCCGCGAATCCGCGGCGCGCAGTAGGTCTCGAATTTGACTCCGCGGCCCAGATCGAAGGCGTCGATGGCATCCATTAGGCCGAAGATGCCGGCTGAAACAAGGTCGTCGCTTTCGATTTCGTCGGGGAGCTTGGCGCTGATCCGCTCCGCGTTGTATTTGACGATAGGGAGAAACGCCTCCATCAGTTTGTTTCGAAGTCCCAGCTCCTTCGATTTCTTGTACTTTTTCCACACGGCGGTCAGATCCGTCTTTACCTTGGTGGTCTTCACATTTCCTCCTTCGGGCATCCTTGCCCAATTCCCTCGTCGACAACGACACGTGGACCTCCCGACCCGCTCCCCGCCGCCCGTAACGGTCAGCGAATGCGGCTGGCGCCCCTAGGTCGTCGGCGGCGTTTGCACTCGGTCCGGCGCCTTGGCTTCCGATTCGGCCATAGAATCCGAAGGTGAAGCCCGGCCCAAACGGATTTGCACGTTTTCCCTAAACTCCCGGCCCTTCTCCGAAATTACGCGGTCGGCAATCGCCCCAAGTGCGAGTCCGATAAAGAAGAACGCCGCCAGGGCGATGATGCTCCGCGTCACGGTTACGTTGAATGGGTTTTGAATGATGATTCCGGCGGAAATGGCCACAGCGAAGGCGAAAAGTCCGAGACAGGCACCCGCCGTGCGAGCTAACATATTGTCAACATCCTTGTCGCCGTCTTCCCGTCCTTGGGCGATCCGCAGACACAATCGGTGCATCACGTGAAAAAAGTGACGCGACCGAACGCCCGCGAGGGATAGGACGAAGTGGTCATCCTGACCGAAAACTCGCCTACCACTCATAGATCGTAATGGAGTTTGCGCTAGACGAACAGCCCGGCCAGTCGACGAAGAAGCCCACCGCTCCGCGCCGCGTTCGTAAAAGAACGCCCGATGTCGTTGGCCAAGGCGGCGACACAGACCCCGGCGTTGGAACCCGGATCCCGAAGGACGAAGGGGCAACGGGTCTGAACCGCCAACTCCACGGCTCTATCATGGAGCATGTAGCCATCGTCCGCAACTGGAAAGTCCAAAAATTTTTTGGCGACGGCGGCGATTCGGGTGTAGGCGGCTTTGGCCTCATGCCGGCTGTCGGCCATATTGACGAAAACACCGACGCGGCCAAGGTATCGCTCGCCTCGGAGACACTTGATCGCGGCATAGGCATCCGCCCGGGCGGTGGGTTCTGTGGTTGTCACTACTGTTACGCGGTCAGATGCGGCGGCGAAAGTGAGGACGTTTTGGGAAATCCCGGCACCGCAGTCGAAAACGGCGATATCAGTACTGCCGCGAAGTTTCCGCAATTGCAGGAGCAGATTCTGCCGCTCGAACTCGGAGAGGTTGGCCAGGGATTTTGTTCCGGATGCGCCTCCAATGAACATCAATCCGCCCGGACCGGGAACGACCAGATCCTCCACCTCCTTGGCGCCGGAGAGCAAGTGGGAAAGATTGAATCGGGGCCTGACGCCCAGAAGAACGTCCGCGTTGGCAAGTCCCATGTCGAGATCGATTAGGGCGACGCGGAGTCCTCGACAGGCCAAAAGTACGGATAAGTTCACCGCGATGTTCGATTTTCCAACTCCGCCCTTTCCACTCAGTATGGCAAGGGTGAGCATGGCGGAGGGGGGGTGAGTGGCGTTTTGGGCAAGATCGCGCAGCCCGGCGGCCTGATCCACCGAGTCAGAGATTTCATTTCGGCGGAACATGTGTGTAATCGCCATCCGCTCCCAAGTAAACCCGGAACCAAGCCCTTCAGTCGGCGGCTACCGGCTCGGCCGACTGCCGTGCCGTATTGAGAATTAACGCGGCCAGCGATTCGCTTTTGCCCAAAAGAATATCTCTTGGCACATCCTGACCCGTCGTGACGTAAGAAAGCCGAGCCTCGACTTTTCTCAGACAGCTCAGGATGACGCCGAACCCGATCGCCTCATCGAGCTTGGTAAACAGTATGCGATTGAAACCTACGGGGCGGAATTTTTCGATGGTTTGCAGCAACACGCGCTCACCGGCGGCGCCAGACAGGGCGAGGTGGACTTCGTCTGGACGACACGCATCAAAATAAGCTTTTAGTTCCGAAAGTTTGCCTTTGTCGCGCTGGCTGCGCCCCGCCGTGTCGATCAAGACAACGTCATGGCAGGAGGCGGCCTGCACGGCTTCTCGGAACTCGGCCGGCGAACCCGCAACGGTCAACTGAATGCCCATGATTTGGGCGTACGTGCGCAATTGGTCCACCGCGGCGATGCGGTAAGTGTCAATGGTGATCAAGGCAACGGATTTTTTCCGCCGCAGTGAGAACTCAGCCGCGAGTTTTGCAATGGTCGTCGTCTTACCGACACCGGTGGGGCCGATCAGGGCGATGACCGCGGGTCGGGACCGTTCGTCGAGGGCGATATCGCCCGCCACCGGTATCATGGCGGAAAGGCTTTCCAGGAGTTTTGCGCGAACCGCCCGAGAATCCGTCCACTCGCTTGCGGATAGAGAGTTTACTACCCCCTCCACCAACTGACGGGCGAGGTCCTCAGCCACGGCGTTCTTGACGAGCTCGACATAAGGCCCGCGCAGGGCGGGCGGCACGTCATGCGCGTCCGTCCGGCGCGAACGATCCACCAGTTCGCCGACCAGGTCTCGCAGGGCGTTGACTTCAGAGAGTATGACCCCGGCGGAATCCACCACGCCGGCAGTCGATGGGACAGCAGGGTTGGTTGTCAGTTTCGTTGCGAGAATACGATCGTCGCGGCCCCGGGTGATCTCCAATCCGCAACTGCGAAGAGGTTCCGGCAAGTCCGCGAAGGCTCGAGCCGCGGTGATTTCCACATTGGGCCTGTGCCTGCCGGACAGGACCCCACGACGCTCGATAGATCTCGTGTTCAGAATGACGGCATCGCCTCCGAAGTGTTTTTTCACCATATCGAGGGCGTCGGCCATCGTCCGACCTTGAAACGTTCTAACCTTCATCGGTCATCACCACCATTCCATGGGACTCGACTTCGAAACCGCGGACGATTTCGTTGTAGGAGAGCACGGCGACCGTGGGCATGACCGCTTCGACCAATCTCCGGACCCACAATCGAATCTGGGGAGGCGTTAGGAGCACGGGCATACGGCCCTTCAAGGCGGTCGCGGCTTTCTCCACCTGCGAACGAATGGCTCCGACAATTCGAGTCTGGACAGCCGGCGGCAGCGTCAGGGTTCCCCCTTGGTCCGTCCTTTCGATGCCCTTGGCCATGAGTTGCTCGAGCGCCGGATCCAACGTGATGCAGTGCAGCCGTCCGTCGTCGGATTTGTTCTGGTGACAGAGCGTCCGCGCCAAGGCGTTGCGGGCATATTCCGTGAGGATTTCCGGATCCTTGGTCCGCCCAGCCACATCGCCCACGGCTTCCAGGATGGTTTCGAGGTCCCGAATCGGAACGCGCTCGCGGAGCAGTCCCTGCAGCACTCGCTGAAGCTCCGCCGGTTTGATCACGCTGGGGATCAGCTCTTCGACCAGTTTGGCCGCTCGCCCTTTCAGATGGTCGAGCAATCGATTGACCTCCTGGCGCGTCAGCAGTTCGTCGGCGTGCCGGCGAATGGTTTCCATCAGGAACGTGCTGATGACGTTGGACGGCTCGACGACGGTGTAGTTCCGATGTTCGGCGTCCTGGCGCTGCCCTTCCATGATCCAGAAGGCGGGCAGGCCGAACGACGGCTCCTTGGCCTCGATACCCGGGATACGTTCCGTGGCCGCGCCGGTGTTGATGGCAAACAAGTGCCCCGGAAACACTTCGCCCATTCCAATGGGCATGCCCTTCAATTTCACTTCGAACTGATTGGTCTGCAATCGGATATCGTCGCGTATGCATATCTGGGGAACAATGATTCCCAGTTCCTGAGCCATTTGCCGACGAAGATTGGTAATGCGGTCCAACAGATCGCCGCCCTGTTTTCGATCGACCAGTCTGACAAGACCATAACCGACATTGAGCTCCATCGGGTCAGGCACCAGATGTCGTTCGACTTTTTCCGGTGCCGCGGTTCGAGCTGACGCCGCCACCGCGTGCGCGAGGACCGCTCGGGACTGCTGGCGAAGAATCACGGAAAGTGCAATCGTTGATGCAGCGAGCAGCAGCAATGGCGGTTTGGGAAGGGGGGTCAGTCCGAGCACGAGAAGAAAGCAGGCAGTCAGGGCCAATGCGACTGGACGACTGGTCAGTTGACCCAGGAGTTCATCACCCAAATCCTTCCGCGACGCGGAACGAGTGACGATCATCGCCGCCGCGACCGACACAATGAACGCGGGGATTTGCGACACCAATCCGTCACCGATGGTCAAGATTGTAAAACGGCGAAAGGTTTCCGCGATGGGCAGATTTAGTTCCACCATGCCGACGTAGATGCCGCCAAGGATGTTGATAAGTGTAATTATAATTCCGGCGATTGCGTCGCCGCGTACGAATTTGCTGGCGCCGTCCATTGCTCCGTAAAAGTCCGCCTCGCGTGTGATCTCGGCGCGTCGCCGCTTGGCTTCCTCATCGGTAATGCTTCCGGCGTTCAGGTCGGCGTCAACGGCCATTTGCTTACCGGGCATGCCGTCCAGCGTGAACCGGGCAGCGACCTCGGCAATTCGCGTCGCGCCCTTGGTAATGACCACGAATTGAATGACCACAATAATCGCAAAAATGATGGCGGCGACCATCAGCGACCCGCGAGCAACGAATCCGCCGAACGTGGCGACCACGGCGCCCGCGTCGCCATTGGTGAGAATGAGCCGCGTCGTCGCGGTGTTCAACACGAGCCGCAGCAGCGTCAGCGAAAGCAGCAGCGAGGGAAACGTGGAGAACTCCAGCGGTCCGTTCATATACATGACGGTCAGCAGCACCACGGCGCTGAGCGTGATGTTGGCGACCAGCAGAATGTCCAGCGCCGGCGTGGGTAGCGGGATG
>Ga0187893_10013418_pt1 | contig 11407 bp, 10 predicted proteins | sample MA1701074metaG_FD_139574 | JGI IMG/M metagenome (GOLD analysis project Ga0187893, IMG submission 139574) | White microbial mat communities from a basaltic lava cave in the Kipuka Kanohina Cave System on the Island of Hawaii, USA - MA170107-4 metaG ...
GTGGCTGTGTCTGCCGCCCGCATGGGGGCATCGGTGACCGCCGTGGACGTCTGCCGTCGGGCCGTGGTCTCGACATGGTGCAACAGCCGCGTGCGTCGCCTACCCGTGCGAGTTCGTCTGGGTGACCTGTTCCAGCCGGTGGGCGACGAACGCTTCGACCTGATCGTCGCCAACCCGCCCTACGTTCCGGCCGTGGACGACGCGCTACCCACCGACGGCGCCGCCCGCTGCTGGGACGCCGGAACCGACGGTCGGGCGGTGCTGGACCGGATTTGCGCCGATGCATCCGCTCACCTGACTCCGGGCGGGGTGCTGCTCCTGGTGTTCTCGGCGTTATGCGGTGTGGAGGAGATCCTGGGCCGGATGGGCGCCGCCGGCCTCGATGCTCAGGTCGTGAACCGCACCGTCCAGGCGTTCGGCCCCGTGCTCGAGGCGCGGGCCGACCTGCTGGAAAGCCGAGGCCTCATCGAGCCCGGTCAGCGGTTCGAGGAGCTGGTGGTGGTCCGTGGCCGATCGGCCGACTGACCCGACGCGGGTGACAGTGTTGGCCGGTGGCCCGATCCTGGTCGAGGGACCGATCGAGGTGGAGCTGCCCGACGGCCGTGTCATGCGATCCGACCGCCCCGTCACCGCCCTGTGCGCCTGCCGCCGCAGCGCCCACTACCCCTTCTGCGACACCAGCCACCGTAAGGGCTCTGTTTCGAGATAATAGCCCTCGGATTTCGAGGGCAATTACCTCGAAAGCGCAGGTGCGTGGGCCGGGCGGAGGGATGAGCGGCCGGCCGTCCAGGCGCTGAGCAGGTGGTCGGCGAGGCGGGCTTCGAGGACGTCGGCGGCCTGGATGCCGAGGACGACATCGGCCGCCAGGTGGGGTTCGTCGGCCAGCAGGCCGGCGACGACGCCCCGGCGCACGACCTGCTCGTGCACCGCATCGGCTTCGACGTGCTCGGCGTAAAACGCCGTACCGGCGCCCGCGTTGAGGCGCTGGACGGCCCTCGCCAGGCGGGCCGAGCCGGGCGAGGAAGTGATCTCCACGTTGGCGAACTGGCCGATCAGCGCTCCCCGAAGCGCCCGGTGCAGGCCGAACATGGACATGGCGTTGACGGTGGCCAGCGTGGCGGCGGGCGCGGCGTCGAGGTAGGCACCATAGGTCGGGTCGAGGTCGAGGTCGACCATCATCTCGGCGAAGAGGTGGGCGTGCATGCGCTCGGCCCGCCCGCCGCCGTACTCGTCGAACTCCACGGCGACCAGGGAGGCCTTGGCCTGGCCGGCGAGGCGGGGGATGGCCCAGGCTTGTGGGTCGGCCTCCTTCAGGTGGTAGAGGGAGCGGTGGGCGACGTACTCCTGCAGCTGCCAGCGCTCACCTCGCTCACCGAGCAGGTGGTGGGACGGACCCGTGGGGTCGGGTGCCTCGACAAGGAGCGCGCCCAACATGCCGTTGACGTCGTCTCCGCCGGTCACCGCCGTGCGCAGGGCCGTGAGAAACGCTCGCTCCAGGCCGGCCCGGAAGGCCAGGAGGTCGTGGTTCCATTCCAGGTCGTCGTCCACGCCGGCGAAGGACTGATAGTGGAGCTCATACAGGACATACAGCCCGAGCTGCACGTCGTCGCCGAAAGGGTCGGCGTCATCAGGCGACACCGAACCAAGCGCGCCGACCGCCACGCGGCCACTGAGGACGTCGAGAAGCCCAGTCGACAGGGGGCCGCGGGCTTCGGGAAGAGGCGGTGACACCGCCCAAGAATGCCCGATGACGACGCCTTCCAACCGGCCTATCCTCGCCGGCATGCCGGAGTCGACGATGAAACCCCGCAGCCATGACGTCACCGACGGGTTCGCCCGGGCCCCGGCGCGGGCGATGCTGCGGGCCGTCGGGATGACCGACGCCGACTGGGGCAAGTCGCAGGTGGCGGTGGCCTCGTCGTGGAACGAGGTCACGCCCTGCAACATGGGCCTGGCCGACCTGGCCCGGCGGGCCAAGATCGGCGTGCGGGCGGCGGGCGGGTACCCGATCGAGTTCTGCACCATCGCCGTGAGCGACGGCATCTCCATGGGACATGAGGGCATGCGGGCATCGCTGGTGAGCCGCGAGGTCATCGCCGATTCGGTGGAGACGATGATGCACGCCGAGCGCTTCGACGCCCTGGTGAGCCTGGCCGGGTGCGACAAGTCGTTGCCCGGCATGTTGATGGCGTCGGCGCGGGTGAACCTGCCGTCGGTCTTCCTCTACGGCGGCAGCATCCTGCCGGGCCGGGTCCCGGGCGACCCGGCCGAGCGCAACCTGGACATCGTCAGTGTGTTCGAGGCCGTCGGCGGTCGGGCCGCCGGTACCCTCACCGACGAGGAGCTGGCGCTGATCGAACGTCACGCCTGTCCGACTGTCGGCAGCTGCGCCGGCATGTTCACGGCCAACACCATGGCGTCGGTGGCCGAGGCCATCGGCATGTCGCTGCCCGGCACGGCCTCGCCGGCCGCCGTCGACCCCCGTCGGGCCGACCTGGCCGAGCAGTCTGGTGAGGCCGTGATGCGCTTGTTGGAGCTGGGCATCCGCCCCCGCCAGATCCTCACCAAGGCAGCCCTCGAGAACGGCATCGCGGTGGCCATGGCCCTCGGGGGGTCCACCAATCTCGTGCTGCACCTGCTGGCCATCGCCAACGAGGCCCGCGTGGAGCTCACCATGGCCGACTTCGACCGCGTCGGGCGCAAGGTGCCGCACATCGCCGACACCCGCCCGCACGGGCGCTACCACATGACCGACATCGACCGGGTCGGGGGCGTGGCCGTCGTCATGCGCCAGTTGTTGGAGGCCGGCCTGCTCGACGGCAACTGCCTCACCGTGACAGGCCGGACGATCGCCGAGAACCTGGCGGTTCTGGACCCGCCGCCACCCGACGGCGAGGTGCTCCACCCCCTGTCGGCTCCCATTCACGCAGGCGGCGGCATCGCCATCCTCAGCGGCTCCCTGGCCCCCGAGGGCGCCGTGGTGAAGGTGGCCGGCCTCGACTTCGACCACTTCGAGGGACCGGCTCGGGTCTTCGACGGCGAGGACGTTGCGCTGGAAGCGATTCTGGCCGGTGCAATCGACCCGGGCGAGGTGCTCGTGATCCGCTACGAGGGTCCCAAGGGTGGGCCGGGCATGCGGGAGATGCTGGCGGTCACCGGGGCCATGAAGGGCGCCGGCCGGGGCGGCGACTGCGCGCTCATCACCGACGGACGGTTCTCTGGCGGCACGCACGGGTTCTGTGTCGGCCACGTGGCCCCCGAGGCCGTCGACGGCGGTCCCATCGCCCTGGTGGCCACGGGCGACACCATCCGCATCGACGTGGCCAGCCGCGCCATCGACCTGCTGGTCGACGAGGCGACGCTGGCCCGCCGCCGAATCGACTGGAAGCTGCCCGCACCCCGCTACACCACCGGCGTGCTGGCCAAGTACGCCCGCCTGGTCACCGGCGCCGAGCGTGGTGCCATCACCGAGCCGTAGGGCCATGCCCGTTGCCACGACCACCGTTGGCGTGGCACACTGACCACGTCATGTCGGTCGCCCGCATCCTTGTAGTAGTCACCTAGCGCACGCCGTCTCCCACCGCGTGCGCCCACGACCTCCCAGCCGGGAGGTCGTTTTCGTTCCCGACCCTCGTTTCCCCGATACCAGTGCAGGAGCAACTGAGATGAAACTGACCGGAGCCCAGGCCCTCATCAAGAGCCTCGAGATGGAGAGTGTGGAGGTCATGTTCGGCCTGCCCGGCGGCGCCATCCTGCCGGTGTACGACCCGATCATCGACTCCACCATTCGCCACATCCTCGTACGCCACGAGCAGGGAGCCGGCCACATGGCTGAGGGCTACGCCCAGGCCATCGGACGCCCCGGGGTGGCTATGGTCACCAGCGGCCCGGCGGCCACGAACATCGTCACGCCCCTGTGCGACGCCTATATGGACTCGGTTCCCATCGTCGTCATTACGGGCCAGGTGGGGACCAATTCGCTTGGTACGGACGCCTTTCAGGAATGCGACACCACTGGCATCACGATGTCGGTCACCAAGCACAATTGGATGGTCACCGACGCCCAGGACATCCCGATGGTGGTGCGCGAGGCGTTCCACGTGGCGACCACGGGTCGCCCCGGCCCGGTGCTGATCGACTTCCCCAAGGACGTGGCCATGGCGTCGATGGACTGGTACTGGCCCGAGGCGGTGGCCATGCCCGGCTACAAGCCGACGGTCAAGCCGCTGCCGGGACTGGTCGCCGCAGCCGCGGAACTGATCGCCCAGAGCGTGCGCCCGGTCATCTACGCGGGCGGCGGGATCATGAAGGCGGGTGCCAGCGCCGCGCTGTTGGAGCTGGCCGAGCTGACGGGCATTCCCGTGGTCACCACGCTGATGGCTCGCGGTGCGTTCCCCGACCGCCACGAGCTGGCGCTCGGCATGCCCGGCATGCACGGCAACTACACCGCCGTCACGTCCATGCAGCGGGCCGACCTGCTCATCACCCTGGGGGCCCGCTTCGATGATCGTGTCACCGGCAGCGTCCCCCACTTCGCCCCGCACGCCAAGATCATCCACGCCGACATCGACCCGGCCGAGCTGGGCAAGGTGCGCCGGCCCGACGTGCCCATCGTGGGCGACTGCCGGCTTGTCATCGAGCAACTGGTCGCCGTCATAAGGGCCGCCGGAGGCCGCGACACCCAGCCCGATCGCCGCGACTGGATCACCACGGTGAAAGGTTGGCAGCGGGACTTCCCGCTTCACTACGAACAGTCCTTCGAGACGGGCTGCACTCTCAAGCCCCAGTACGTCATCGAGCAGTTGCGGGACGCGACGCCGGACGACACCATCGTCGTGTCAGGCGTGGGCCAGCACCAGATGTGGGCCAGCCAGCACTGGAAGTTCGACCACCCCAACACCTGGATCAACTCCGGCGGCCTGGGCACCATGGGCTACGCCGTGCCCGCGGCCATCGGCGCCAAGGTGGGCCGGCCCGACCGCATGGTGTGGGCCATCGACGGCGACGGCTGCTTCCAAATGACGGCCCAGGAGTTGGTGACGGCGTCGGCCGAGCGCATCCCCGTCAAGGTGGCCATCCTCAACAACGCCTACCTGGGCATGGTCCGCCAGTGGCAGGAGCTGTTCTACGGGGAGCGCTACTCCGAGGTGTACCTGTCGCCCGACCTGCCCGACTACGCCAAGTGGGCCGAGGCCATGGGCTGTGTCGGCCTGCGGGTCGAGAGCCCCGAGGAGGTGCAGCCGGCCATCGACAAGGCCAACGAGATCGACGACCGGCCGGTGGTCATCGACTTCCGCACCGACAGCGCCGAGAAGGTGTACCCGATGGTGCCGGTCGGCAAGTCGAACGACGACATCATCCTGGATCCCTCGATGGGCCAGGGTGGTCGCTGACATGGCCGCCCACCACACACTGTCGGTTCTCGTCGAGAACCGGGCCGGCGTTCTCACTCGCGTCGCCGGGCTGTTCGCCCGGCGGGGCTTCAACATCTTCTCGCTGGCCGTGGCCCCCACCGACGACGAGCGCCTCTCCCGCATCACCATCGTCGTGGACGTGGAGTCCAAGCCGCTGGAGCAGATCACCAAGCAGCTCTTCAAGCTCATCAACGTGGTCGAGATCAGCGAACTGGCGCCCGAGGACTCGGTCGAGCGGGAACTGGTGATGGTGACTGTCTCGGCCACCGGGGGTGACCGGGGCCAGGTCATCGAGCTGGTGCAGGTCTTCGAGGGCCGGATCATCGACGTGGGCCACGACGGGCTGACCGTCATGCTGGCCGGCCCGCCGTCGAAGATCGACGACTTCGAGGATCTGATGCGCCCCTATGGCATCGTCGAACTGCAGCGCACCGGCCGGGTGGCGCTGCCCAAGCTGGAGCGTCAGGCACCGCGCCTGCGCAGCGTGAGCGGAAAGGTCGGTTAGCTGATGGTTGCGGCAATCTCCTACGAGAAGGACGCGGATGCAGGGCTGGTGGGCGGTCGAAAGGTGGCCGTCATCGGGTACGGCTCGCAGGGCCACGCCCACGCGTTGAACCTGAAGGAGTCGGGCATCGACGTGCGGGTCGGCCTGCGGGCCGGTTCGGCATCGGTGGCCAAGGCCGAGGCGGCGGGACTCACGGTGCGCACAGTGGCCGAGGCGTCGGCCGAGGCCGACCTCGTCATGATCCTGCTGCCGGACACCGAGCAGCAGGCGGTGTACGAGGAGTCCATCGCCCCCCATCTGTCGGAGGGCGACGCCATCTTCTTCGCCCACGGCTTCAACATCCGCTTCGGGCTCATCGCCCCACCGCCGGGTGTCGACGTGGCCATGGTCGCCCCCAAGGGGCCGGGCCATTTGGTGCGGCGCACCTACACCGAGGGCGGCGGCGTGCCCGCGCTCATCGCCGTGGCCCAGGACGCCTCGGGCAAGTCCCGGGACCTGGCCCTGTCCTACGCCCATGCCATCGGGGCCACTCGGGCCGGCGTGCTGGAGACCACCTTCGACGAGGAGACCGAGACCGACCTGTTCGGTGAGCAGGTCGTGCTGTGCGGCGGGGTGACGGCGTTGGTGCAGGCCGGTTTCGAGACGCTGGTCGAGGCCGGTTACCAGCCCGAGTCGGCCTACTTCGAGTGCCTGCACGAGCTGAAGCTGATCGTCGACCTCATGTACGAGCACGGCATCGCCGGGATGCGTTTCTCCATCTCCGACACCGCCGAGTACGGCGACCTCACCCGGGGTCCACGCATCATCAACGATGCCGTGAAGGCCGAGATGGGCAAGATCCTGGCCGAGATCCGCTCGGGCGAGTTCGCCCAGGAGTGGATCGCCGAGAACCGGGCCGGCCGGGAGCGCTTCAACGCATTGCGAGAGGCGGGCGCCGTCCACCCCATCGAGTCCGTCGGCGCCCAACTGAGGGCCATGATGCCCTTCATCGCCGCCGGCCAGGCCCGCCCCCAGGACGTCTCCGGCGGCTAGGTTCACCCACTCGCGCTTTCGAGGTAATAGCGGGGAGAATCGGCCCGCTATTACCTCGGGACAGCGCCTGCGTACGGCCCTCGCGCCCTCCAGGAGCGAGTCATGGTCGATGTTGTCATGTCCGAACTGGCGAAGCGCCAGTACGGCCTGTTCTCTCGTTCGCAGGTTCTCGCTGCCAAAGGCAGCGACGACGTCATCAAGCAACGGATGCGCGCCAAGCGCTGGATGGCCGTCGCCGAGGGCGTCTACTCCTTCCCCGGTGCGCCGGACTCGTGGCGGCGGTCGCTGATGGCGGCTTGCCTGGAGGCGGGACCGGACGCCGTCGTCTCCCACGAGGCGGCGGCCGCCCTCCACCAGATGGCCACCTTCACCCAGGGCCCGGTCATTGCCATGGTGGCGCACGGGGACCATCAGCGACTGCAGCTGGGCCGCCTGCGCCAGTCCACCGATTTGCGTGCGCATCACCGAACGGTGGTGGACGGCATCGCCGTCACTACGCCGGCCCGCACCATCGTCGATTTGGCCGCCGTGATCCGGCCCCGGGAAAGGTTGGCCAGGGTGGTGGACGACGCCCACGCCTCGGGGCTGTGCCGGGTCAGCGAGGTTGCCGTCTGCTGGGAGGAGCTGCGACGGCCGGGCAAGCGAGGGTTGCGGATGCTCGGGACGATCTTGGCGTCCCGAGGCCCGGGCTATGTGCCCACCGCCTCGGTTCTCGAACGCCGGCTCTTGCGAATCCTCCGTACCGGCGGCCTGCCCGACCCCAGCAAGCAGTTCCCCCTGCCGTGGCGGGCCGACGCCGAGGGCCGGGTGGACTTCGCCTATCCCACGCACAAGGTGCTGATCGAGGCGGACGGCCGCCGGTGGCACGTCCGTCAGGACCAGATGGAAAACGACCGGCGCCGGGACCGCGAGGCGCTCAACCACGGCTGGCGCCCGTACCGCTTCATGTGGGACGAGGTCACCACCCGCCCCGAGTCCGTCTGCGCCACCGTCCGTGACGCCCTGGCCTTTGTCCCGAGGTAATAGCGGGCCGTTTCGGCCCGCTATTACCTCGAAAGCGCGCCCACGACGTGGTCGACGCAGTGGGTGAGGGCGGCGACATCGGCGGGATCGACGGTGGGGAACATGGCGATGCGGAGCTGGTTGCGGCCCAGCTTGCGGTAGGGCTCGGTGTCGACGATGCCGTTGGCCCGCAGCACGGCGCACACCGTCGGGGCGTCGATGGAGGCGTTCAGGTCGATGGTGCCGACCACGGGGCTGCGCTCAGCCGGCTTGGCCACAAACGGCGTGGCGTAGGACGACGAGTTCGCCCAGCCGTAGAGCGTCTCGGCCGAGGCCTCGCTGCGCGATGCCGCCCAGTCCAGGCCGCCGTTGGTCAGCATCCACTCCACCTGGTCGACAACCATGAACAGCGTGGCCAGCGCCGGGGTATTGACCGTCTCGTTCTTGCGGGAGCTGGCCAGCGCCGTAGCCAGGTCGAGCGATGTGGGCACCCAGCGCCCGGCGGAGGCGCACAGACGCTCGGCCCGCTCGACGGCGGCGGGCGACAGCAGGGCGATCCACAACCCGCCATCTGAGCCCAGGCACTTCTGAGGAGCGAAGTAGTAAGCGTCGACGGCGCCCGGGTCGAAGCGGATGCCGGCGGCCGCCGAGGTGGCATCCACTGCCACCAACGAACCCGGGTCGGCCCCCTCCGGCCGGGCGATGGGCATGGCCACCCCCGTCGACGTCTCGTTGTGGGTCAGCGCGTAGAGATCGACGCCGGCGCGGGCCTCGGCCGCACCATGGGTGCCGGCGGGCGACTCGATGACGTCGGCCGTCTCGAGATGCGGCGCCGCCGAGACGGCGGCGGCGAACTTGGACGAGAACTCGCCGAACACCACGTGCTGGCTGTGGCGGTCGACCAACGACACTGCCGCCATGTCCCAGAAGAGGCTGGCCCCCCCGTTGCCGAGCGCCACCTCGTAGCCGTCGGGCAGTGAGAAGAGTGACGACAGCCCGTCCCGCAGGCGTCCCACCATGGACTTGACCGGGGCCTGGCGGTGGCTGGTGCCCAGGTACGAGGCCCCGGCGTGGGCAAGAGCGGCGACGGCCGACGGGCGCACCTTGGACGGTCCGCATCCGAAGCGTCCGTCGGCGGGCAGCAGCGATGCGGGCAGACGAATGTCGGGGGTAGGGGCGGCAGGCACTGTGACAGCATGGCAGCCATGGGACGCATCTCCACTCGGATTGCCGCCGTGGCCGAGTCGGCCACCCTGGCCATCGACGCCAAGGCCAAGGCCATGAAGGCGGCCGGCGAGGACGTCATCGGTTTCGGCGCCGGCGAGCCCGACTTCTCGACGCCGGCCTACATCATCGAGGCGGCCGTCGCCGCTTGCCGGGACCCCAAGAACCATCGGTACGGGCCGGTTGCCGGCCTCCCCGAACTGCGGGAGGCCGTTGCCGCCAAGACGGCCCGGGACTCCGGCTACGCCGTCATCGCCGGCCAGGTGCTCATCACCAACGGCGGTAAGCACGCCATCTACAACGCCTTCGCCGCCCTGCTCGACCCGGGCGACGAGGTCCTCGTCCCTGCGCCCTATTGGACGACCTACCCCGAGGCCATCGCTTTGGCTGGCGGCGTGCCGGTCGTCATCGACACCGACGAGACGACGGGCTTCCGGTCCACCGTTGACCAGCTGGAGGCGGCCCGCACGTCGCGCACCAAGGTGCTGTTGTTCGTATCGCCGTCCAACCCCACCGGCGCGGTCTATTCCCGGGACGAGATCGAGGCCATCGGACGCTGGGCCGTCGAGCACGGCCTTTGGGTCCTCACCGACGAGATCTACGAGCACCTCGTCTACGGCGGTGCCGTGAACTACTCGATGCCAGTCGTCGTGCCCGAACTGGCCGACCGGTGCGTGATCGTCAACGGTGTCGCCAAGACCTACGCCATGACGGGCTGGCGGGTGGGGTGGCTCGTCGGCCCGACCGACGTCGTGACCGCCGCCGCCAACCACCAGTCGCACGCCACCTCGAACGTCGCCGCAGTGTGCCAGCGGGCGGCGCTGGCCGCCGTCTCCGGCCCGCTCGACGATGTGGCCGCGATGCGGGAGGTCTACGACCGCCGGCGCCAGCGCATCGTCGGGCTCCTGCGGGACATCCCCGGCGTCGAGTGTCCCGAGCCCCAGGGAGCGTTCTACGCCTTCGCATCCCTGAAGGGCCTTCTCGGCCGGGAGATCGGCGGCGTCACGCCCGTCACCACGCTGGAGTTGGCTGCGGTCATCCTGGACCAGGCGAAGGTGGCCATCGTGCCCGGCGAGGCCTTCGGCGCCCCCGGCTACGCCCGCTTCTCCTACGCCCTGGGCGACGACGACCTGGTCGAGGGCGTCACCCGCGTGGCCAAGCTCATCGCCGGCTGAACGGCCCCGGGGGCCGACGCCGCGGCACTGAGGACCACCACTCCGCGACGAGCCATGACCTCCGCCCGGCCGAACCGTGCCGGTAGTGTCGGCCCCCGCATGGCGCCTCCGAAGAAGAAGCCCAACCGGCGACCGCCCCAGAAGCGGCCACCGGCGGGCGGCAGGAAGGCCGCTCCCAAGGCGGCCCCGATGCCGCCCGGACCGGTGCCGAGCGGGCCGGCGAAGATGACCCAGGCCCAGCGGCTCGACGCGGCCCGCCGGGCCCGGGTCCAGAAGTCCCGCAACACCCGCTTCGCCATCGTCGGCGGGGTGGTCGTCCTCGTCGGTCTCATCATCTTTAACACCCTCAGCAACCGGGCCGACACCAACGCCCTCCGGGCTCGTCTCACCGCCGGCGGTTGCGAGTTCGACACCAGGAGCGACGACATCGACCCGCCGCCGAACAACCACGTGGCCCCGGCCGGTTACGACGTCGACCCACCTGCCGGCGGCAACCACGCCCCCGGTGCCAGCCCGGCCGGGACCTTTACCGATGCCAACAAGCCGGCCGACGCCGGCATCGTCCACTCCCTGGAACACGGCTACATCGCCATCTGGCATCGCCCCGATCTGCCCGAGGCCGACATGACGGCTATCACCGACGCCATCAAAGGCTCCGAGCGCGATGTGCTGATCGTCCCGCGGGCGTCGATCACCGGAAAGGTCGCGGCGACCGCTTGGGGCGAGCGCCTACTGTGTGGCGAGGTGGAAACCGCTCCTCTCAAGGAATTCGTCGAGACCTACGCCAACAAGGGTCCCGAGCGCATCGAACACCCGGCCCTGTAGATGGCCCGGGTCCTCGTAACTGAAGAGCTGGCCGAACTCGGTCTGAGCGCCCTGCGCAACGCCGGCCACGACGTCGATGTGCAGTTCGGCCTCACCCCGGCGAAGCTGGTCGAAGTGCTTCCGGGCGCGGCGGCGATCATCGTGCGCTCTTCCACCAAGCTCACGGCCGAGGCGCTGGCCGCCGGGACCGATCTGGTCGTCGTCGGGCGGGCGGGGATCGGCATCGACAA
>Ga0187893_10013419_pt1 | contig 11406 bp, 8 predicted proteins | sample MA1701074metaG_FD_139574 | JGI IMG/M metagenome (GOLD analysis project Ga0187893, IMG submission 139574) | White microbial mat communities from a basaltic lava cave in the Kipuka Kanohina Cave System on the Island of Hawaii, USA - MA170107-4 metaG ...
CACGGCGACGCAGTTACAGTTGGTTACAGGCCGGAGAGCGTATACCTGAAGAGGACTCTCACCTCTCCGATCAAACACGCTTTCAGGCGCACGTAGGGACGCGGTGCTCCGCGTCCGTGTTGGATTTACCGTCGCTGACGCGCAGCAGCGCGTCCCTACCACTGACCTCTTTCGCACCTTCATGAGAATTGCTTTGCGCCCGCTAGCCCTTGTCACTTGTTCACAGCGCGAGCTCGATCGACGGTCGCAGAATCGGTCTCAACCTTCTGCGCCAAAACCAGAGCAACGCTCAAGAGCTGGCAAAACATCAGCGCATTGGCCGGGATGTGCATGTTGAAATCGACCAAGCTGTGGAGCAAAAACGCCACAATGCCGGCTGTCAGGCTGCTCCCGATAGCGGCAGCCTCCCAATCGGCGTGGTTCGCAAACTTGGAAAACAGGTGCCGCAGGGTTGCCACCAGCGCCCAGGCCATCAAACCAAAACCCACAAAGCCGCATTCGGTCAGCAACTGCAAGTAGTCGTTGTGGGCATAGTTGATGGCCGCAGGTTGAGGAATGCCTGCTACGAAGAAGAAGTCCTTTTGTGGTCGATACCTCGGGAGTATGTCGCGATAGGTTCCAAGACCCGTGCCCAACAGAGGATAGTCCCGGACGATTCTGGCGCTGTCTTGCCACAGCTCGAACCGTTCAGGCGCATCGCGTGGCGCATAGGAGAACCGCGTGAGAATACGAGGAGCCAAAGCGACACTCACGATTGCCGCCAGCAAAGCCAGCGCGCCCAGCGCCTGCAGACTCTCGGTTGACCGGCTTCGTAGCTTCCAGAGCAGGACCACCTGAAGACATAGTGCGATCGCACACGAAATCAACCCGCCTCGAGACTGTGAAAGGATCAGTGCAACAGCCATCAACCCGATCGCGCTCAAGAGAAGGGCCAAGCTCGCGGGAAGATGTCGAATCAGCTGAGCAATCGCTGTGAATTTCTTCCAGGCAGATCGCCTGTCCTCTGCAAAGGTATAGGATCGGCCTGCGATGAATCGCGCAAATCTGACAACGAAGGCGCCAATGCCTAACAGAAGAAGCGGCCCGAGCAATCCGGCAAAGTGATTGTGATTGATATAAGTGCCCGTGACTTCCTCAAGATAGTAGATCTTCTGATACCAAAAAATATGCTGGCGTCCGGTCCAGTATTCCAGCAACCCATAAAAAGCCTCGAAACCACCCAGAGTCAGCAAAACAGTCAACGTGAGCTTGACCCATCTCCGGTGCCGAAAGGCATTGAGCAACACGAAGCAAAAAGCGAGACAGGCTGCAAAGAACATCGCTCCAACTGCGGTCTTGCCGGGGTTCGCTGTCAATCTCCCCCAGTCAGCCGATCCCGTCGACGCTGTGACGAGAGGTAGCCGGGCTGGAGCCAGGAAATCCTTCAGCGCACCTGGCAGCGGAACGAGTTGCAGGGCAATGAGAACCAGAAAAAGAATCGCTGCAGGGAAAAAAGGCGGGAATAAAAGTTTAGGTCTACCGAGAGAAACAAATCTCCACAGCCAAACACATGCCATCGACACGATGCAGAGCAGGACGACATTCCGCGCCCAGGCTTCCACGGCTCCATAAGCGACGGGTGCGAAGATGATCAGAAAAAGAGCAATCGAGAGGATCACCCGTTCGCATCGTTCGGAATGCAATGAAGAGACTCCTGACGCTTCAGGACTCAGGCTCTGGCATGGTGACCTTGCGATGCCGTCACGACGAATAATCCCCTCCTGGCAGGGGGTGGTGCGTTAGCGCCGGGGTGGGTTCGTTTTCATCATCCACAACCCACCCCGGGGCCTGGCGGCCCTTACCCCTCCCGAGAGAGGAATCGTGCAACTTCGACCGTCGTGGTCACACTCCGACATGAGAGGTGCTCTATCAAATCATCTGTCTGCCCAACGACTCGTCCTGGTAGAGATCGATGCCCTTTACCTTCAGAAGCAGGAACAGACCCACCGGGATGAGAGCCAAGCCTACGAACAGGAAATCGTTTCTCGCGTCAGACCCGCTCGGCAACACTTGAGAAATCACGGTTCCCGCGAGCGCTCCGATGCCAATCTGAAAACTTGGATCACCGGTTCCATTCTCGATCTTGCTGGCCCAGGCATGGATCGGCTGATTGGAGGTAATGGTCAAATAGCCATTTCCACCGGTTAAGGCACCGATCGAATCCCGCACTCGGAACTGGGTCAACCCATTTCCAGGAACCACAACGTTGGCGTTGCCAAGCTGCTGTCCAGTGGCACCGCGCAACGTAACCGTGACATTTGCAGGTGTCCCAGTCACGGTGTTCAGGCCGAGATTAGTGCGGAAAGTTCCTGCGCTTCCGGCTTCACCCGTGTCAATCACCTCGGCTATGTAGCCCTGCACCCAGGCGCTCGAAACGTTTACGCCAGGGAAGAATCCGCCTGGACCCTGGACGCTCGAGACTTCAGACACAGCACTCAGAATCCGGCCATTGGTTGATTCCACCGTTATGGGTCCAAACTCGCCCAACGCTCCCCCCATTTCGCCTAGGATGTCAGTGCTCCGAAAACGCCCGTTGGGCGAAAGAACAATCGATCGCGGAGTCCCAATAACACTTCCATCTGCCCGCCGTGCGGTAATCGTTATGGCGTTGTCCTGGGAGTCAAGGTTAATGACGGCCAGGAATGAATTGAATGAGGCTGTGCGCGCTGAAGAAGGAATCAGGATTTTTGTCGCCGCATCAAGCCTCTGCTGCTGGGCGAACCCTTCGGACGCGCTGAAAACCAAGAAAAAGACGATGACCCCAAAACCAGCGTTTCGTTTCATAAAATTTTTCCTTTCATTTAGCCCGCCTCAGGTGAAGCAGGAACCCTTGCAATGCCTTCCTGAGCCAGGCAACTCTTGAGGGTGGATTGAATTGCTTCGGCAAACTTCTCACGCGAATTGTGACGTGAGATTCTCTCCTGTGCAGTGCATGCCAGGGATTTTCGGATGTCTGGGTCGTGAATCAGTTTCAGAATCGTAGCAGCAAGTTTGTTCGGTTCGTTCACTTCTGCAAACAGCCCTGTCTTTCCATCTTCAAGAATCTCAACAATGCCGCCGGACGCTGGAGCAATGACAGCCTTCCCCAGTGACATGGCCTCGATGATTGTTTGGGGCAACGCTTCAGGACCTTGTGAAGCGACAACCACAACGTCCATCATTGCGAGAAAACTCTCAACCTCTCTCTGATGCTCGACGAAGAAGACCGAATTGTTCATTCCCGTTTGTTCCACGATGAGGCGCAGCTGGCTGTAGTAGTCCTGGTCTGTCTTGTCCGCCGCAGGACTTCCAATCACGAAAAACCGGGCCTCCTGCGCCTGCTGAAGAACCAGCCGAGCGGCTTGCAGGAAGTGCCACTGGCCTTTGAATTGCGTGACACGTCCGAGAATTCCTATGCAAACCTGCTCCGGCTGCACGCCAAAGGTTTCTCGCAGCCTGTCCAGGTCGCCGGGAGCGGGCTGCTTCAAGCGTGGGACAGGGTTATAAATGAGCCTGATCTTTGACCGAAGGCCGGGCCTTCTTTCCAGCAGAGGCTGTGCGGCCGCCTGCGAACACACGACGATGGTATGCACCCAGCGGGAGAACATCGACAGCAGACAGAGCTCGACACCTTGGCGCAGCACATTGTGCAGATGCCAGATCACTGGGCGATGGGTGACGCAACCGGCGAGGGTTACAAAGATAAACGTCCGGGGACTATTGGCAAACAACAGATCAGGGCGATGCCGAAACACCCAGCCGGTTAACACAACTGCGCAATACAGTGAGCGGAAGAAGAAACGAACCATGTCCAGAAGCGTCTTTTTCCCAGAGTGATAGCTGCCCAGCGGCAAATCCATCACGGGGATACCCTCTTCCAGCAACCTTTCTCTGAAATCTCCGCGCGTGCCGAGCGCCACCATGGTTTCGTATTGTCCGCGGTCCAGCGAGTTCAATGTCTCCAGCAGCACGCGCTGTCCCCCGCCCAGGGTTCCGAATTGATCAAGAAACAGAAGCTTATAGCACATCGCGATTCGAGGAACTCAGCCTTCGTTAGTGGACCCTTCGGGAACTGTTTGCACAAGTGCCAGCGCTGCAAAGAACACTACCATGTTCCGCCAATAGGTGAACAGGTCACCGGTGACCATCTGAACCATTTCTCCGCACCAGAATGCGAACATGAACGCCGCGCCAGTGGCGCGTACCGAATTACGCTGTTGGCTGGCTCTCAGGGTGGTACTGAACACTGCGCGATTCAACCAAAGAAATGCCGCCAGTCCGATTATGCCAGCTTCGAATGTCAAACTCAGGAAACCGTTGTCAGCAATGAGAGGCCTGCCGAAGAGATGGGTATGTGGAAGCGTTTTATAGCCGATACCGAAGATCAAATACCACGGATGATCAGCGAAGAAAGAGACCAAATGCCACCAGTTCTCCCATCGACCGCTGGTCGCCAGATTAGGATCGCTCCAGAATTCTAAAAGAGTTCCCATTCTCCAATTGAAGAAATTGAGTACGACAAGGGGCGAAATCTGATAGACCAGAAGCACGAACCCTGCCACGACAAAGACAGAGGCTGCCGCGATCTGTAGCCGCAGTTTTCGCTGCAATAGCAGAAAGGCCGTTACCGTGACAAGCACATTTGCCCAACTGCCGCGTGAGTATGACAAAAAAAGCGCGGTCGTAAAGATGCCAATCATGAGATACAGCGTGATCTTCCAACCCAGCGACAGCTTTTTCCACCATGACAACAGAATTGCCAGCGTCAGACCAAGAAAAAAAGCAGACAAGTTACCAAAGCTGCTGGCTTCGTAGAGCATCCCTTGGGCGCGCCGAATCATCCTGCCATCCAGATAGATGTACTGATCGGCGAACGGGTGAGGGATTGGAATGGGGATGTAAAAATCAACAATTCCGTAGAGGGCGGCCATTACTCCCAAGCCGAGCAGAAATTTTCCCGCCAGCATCAGGGATTCCTCTCGTTGACTTGTCTGATAGCTACGGAGCCAGTAGTAAATCAAGAAGGGATGCAGGAGGAGAAAGAAGCGAAGACAACTGCCAACGCCTTCTGAAGTTCCTGAAAACCAGAAGCCGAATGGTATTGAAAGAGCAACTGCAAACAGGAAACCCGCCGCGGCTTTCCCAATGAAGTCCGCTCCAATTTGAAAGTCTGTGCCCCGCGCCAGAACCACAAAACACCCTGCCACGAACAGAAGGTTTGCGACATAGACAGGTGTCTCCCCACCGAGGAATGAAGGATACAAAGGGGGAACAACCAATGCGGACGCCACGAAAAGGTAGGGCCAAGTTCGCAAGCAGGCAGCGGAGAGCGTGTAAACGGCGAGTGGTACTCCTCCAGCCAGCAGCAGCAAAAGAAGGGACGATTCCAGCCGCACGGTCAATAAGCTTGTCACGAGGGCCGCGAGGAGAAACAGGACATACTCATAGCGCCGCGGCGAGACGCCCTCAGTTCGGATGCTGTGCGTTTGAGCGATCATGAGTAGTCCATCCGGTTGCAGCGAGTTCCGGGTCAAAGTCCCCCTTTGCAAAGCGGGCTGCAATTTCACAGGAACCGCGCGGGAGTTGCCGTGCGTCCAGCCTAGCAATCTGCCGCGACAACCCCAAGCCTGCGGCTTTCCCCCATGAAGCTGTGAAAACATTTCATGGTAGGGACGTGCTGCTGCGCGTCCGCGACGGTAAACCCAACACGGACGCGGAGCACCGCGTCCCTACTAAATCAGGTTTAGACGCGCAGCCGAATTTTTTCACAGCCCCCTTTGTTGAGGGGGACTTAAACACCCTTGCCCTGACGTCGAACCTCGACGATCTTTTCCTCGACAGGGAATTCAACTTCTCTCACAACCCTGGGGGTTTCGAGGTTGTGCAACAGAAACGACAAGCCAATGGAGAGCAGCAACCCAAAGCCGGCTGCCAGAATGATGTTGAGCACGATGCGTGGCTTGAAGGGCCGTTCGGGCACAACTGCTGGAGTAATCATCTTGAGGTCTGTGGAACGGGCTCCTACATTGATGGAAGCGTCCTGATACTTCTTGCTCAGGGTGGCGTAACTTTCACGCGCGAGATCGTATTCATCAAGAAGTTGTGCGAGCTTACTCTCTTTGAGGGCTTTCTCTTTTTCCAGCCGGGCCAACGTCTGTTTCTTGGTCTCCAGCGCCTTGCGCAGGGTCTCCATCGTTGCCTTGATGCCCGCCGTTTCAGACTGCATTTCCACAATTCGAAACTGAACGGCAGACTCAGGATCATCGGTAGATCCCGAGCTGGACGCAAGGCTGTCTCTCTTCGCCGAATTCCGCGTCAGCTCGAGGTTAAGAGCTCCCAGTTCGGACTCGTTCTCGGACTTCTCGGCCAACAGGTTTCGCACGGATTCTCGCAACCCCTCGATGGTTGAACTCTGGTTGAACTCCAGCAGACTGTTCCGGGCAACGTCCATGCTCTGGCCGGCATGGTCCAGCCGTTCCTTCAAAAACAGACGCGCCTTTTCGGCGTCTCGAGAATTGAGCTCTTCGTTGAAATCCACGGCTTGATTGACGAAGTAATTGCAGATCTCTGCGGCCAGTTGTGCATTCGGAAACTCCACAGTGACTTCGAGGAGCCGCGTATTCTTGGAGAGTTCTACCTGCAGAATTCCGCGTCTTCTGAAGCTATCCACACTCAGCTTATGAGGACTTTTTTGAAGGTCAAACTTCTGGATCGTTTTCGAAACGAGGTAGTCGTTATTGATCAGCGTCTCGTAGGAACGAAGAAGTTCATAGTAGACAAAGTTGGTCGTTTTCGAATCGACATCGGCGAGCTTGGATTCGGCAAGAAGCAGGTACGTCGTTGCTCGATAAATTTTGGGTTGCCAAAAACTCAAGATACCAGCGCCCAGAGCCGCCGTGAGCGTGCACAGAACGATCAAGCGGAAACGCTTCCGCAGCGGCGACCATCTCTTCCCCGAGAAAAGTTTCTGGTCCTCTGGTTCCATGGATGGCTACCTGCTATTTGACGCGCTCTTGACCTGGTTCGGTGAGGGACTATCAACCCGTGTCCCAGCGGGTTTTCCAACGATGGTGAGGCACAGAATCTTCAGATCGAACCAAAACGTCCAATGCCGCAAGTAGTAAAGGTCGTGTTCAACCCGCTTGCGAATCGAAGTATCACCCCTCCAGCCGCAGACCTGAGCCCAGCCAGTGATGCCCGGTTTCAAGGCGTGCCGCTTCATGTAGCTGGGAACATCTCGTCGAAAAATCTCGACGAAGTGAGGCCGCTCGGGTCGAGGTCCGACCAGGCTCATGTCGCCACGCAGCACATTGATGAGCTGAGGGAGTTCGTCCAGACCCGTCGACCGAAGGATTCGGCCCAGACGGGTTACCCGCTCGTCTTGAGAGATTGTCCACCGAGTATCACTCGCCTCCACACTGGAAGCTGTCATGGTCGTGAACTTATAGATCCAGAACTCTCTGCCGTATTGTCCCACACGTCGCTGCTTAAACAAAACGGGGGCAGAGGAACTCAACTTGAGGGCGAGTGCAATCAGTGCAAGCAGAGGTGCCAGCAGAATAAGCCCGAGCAGGGAGCCCCCGAGATCCAAGAGGCGCTTCCAAAAGCGATAAGTGAATCGTTCAGTCAGGCAGGTTCGATGGTTGATCACCAGGATATTCGCACCCGTGTCGCAAGAGCATTCAACTTTCGCAAGCCCAAAATCAATGAAGCGGGCAAGTCGCTGGGACATTGGATTCCTGTGTCCGCGACAATTGACTTCTCAACCGAAAGAAAAAATAAAACGCGAACGAAGCCGCAATGCCCAGCAGTGCAATAGTGAACAGCAAAGATGGGTATCCGAAATGAGCAATCGCAAACCCGGAAACCAGCACGGCCAGGGCTTGGATAGAGAACAGTGTCATGTAGCGAAGGGAAGCAACCGCGTTTCGTTCCTCCGGAAGAACGGAGTCCATAATGAAACTTTCCAGTGCAGGCTCCGCCATCACCTGAAGGCTCAGATACGTGAGATAGATCATTCCCGCGGTCTGGACATTGGTGATGACGATCAAGACTGGAAGTATGAGCGCAGAGGCAAACTGCACTGAGGCAATAGCCCGGACACGCCCCAGCCTCAGGACCAGCCACGGCATGCACAGAACGGCTGAGACCTGGCAGAGCTGGGAAACTGAAAAGATGAGCCCGATGCCATCGAGTGACTGATTGAATTGCTTATGAAAATAGACATTGAAAAAAGGAGGAAAGCTTCCAACAAAGAAACTCCAGAGAACGAGCACCGTCAGCAATTGAAGAACGAAGCGACGACTTTTGATCCCTGCGACCGTGCTGTTCGCGAATGGAATGGCCGTTTGAGCAGCATTTGCCGAAAGAGTCCTGCGCTCTCTTAAAAGGAGCAAGCCGAAAAACCCGAGCAGAACTGAAGCAGAGCTCACCAGCAACACACATTGCTTGGGTGAAAAGCCCGTGGACTTCTGAATTCCAGCCCAAATTGATGCATCCTGAGAAATGAGACCAACGAGCAATCCGGCCAAGGCGCCCGTCCCGATTGATAGACCATAGCTGAGGCTGAACGCCCAAGTTCGCCTTTCGGGATCGGTATTTCGCGTTAAGAAGGGAGGAGCTGAGACCATCCATCCTCCGATGGAAGCGCCGTTCAGAAACGCAGCCACAATCAACCACCACACCACATGTGTCAACGATCTCAGCGGCAGAAGAATCACAGTCGCCAACACACAAGACTGAATGACACGGTTCTCTCCGTAGCGATCGAGCAACCGCCCCGTCAGCAGTGTTACAGCCAAGCTCCCCAGTGTAAAAGCCGAGGCAATTTTTCCAATGATCGCTTCATTGAAACCAAACTCCAACAGGTGAAGGTTGTAGACCAGAAAAAAGGTCATCAAGCCCAGCGACCAAAAAAACCCTGAAAGCAGATACACCCAGAAGTTTCTAGAAAACTGGCGCATGCGGTTCCTAGATTAGAGCCCACAGAGTAGTCAGTGTTTGGGAAACGACTGGTAAGGTCAAGGCGCCGAAGCCTCTCTCGTCACCAGCAACTCTTGAGTCGTCGAATTCCAGAATCGAACTGGCCAACAACAGAATGGAGTGGTGTGTACCCTTTGTCTATTCCAATCTTGACGGGCCGTCGCTCCAAGCCCGGACTCCGAACGGCTAGTTCCAGTTTGGAGTGAAGCCTATCCCGCAAAGGGTCTTTCTGTCTTTGCTCTGTAAACCAAACAGCTCTAGATACACCTCTTCTTGTTGCTCAGGTCCGGTGAACGACATCTTTATGTTGACAAGCATGTAGAACGACCGGCGCATGATCCTGGCAGAAGATCATCTCTTTTCATCTCACCACATGGCCAGTGCCTTGACTCTCTTTCATGAAGTCTCAATTGAGAGTCGGCTATCTACAGTTGACCGTTGTTTCCCTGCGTTTCAAGTGCCTTCGCTACCGAAGCCAAGAAATCTCTGCTACTTTTCAGAGAGTCAAGACGAGGTGAAGAATGCATCTCGAGTTGACTTTTGTCGATCGCACTCCGTCTCGAGCCTGTGCTGCCGTCACACTAGGCGTATGGGCTGCGTCTACTCTTGTTTCTATCGCGGTATCGCAAATCTTCCTGCTCGTTTCGGGGACCTTCTTCGTCTACGGATGGTTGAGAAAACTCCATCCCATTCGGCTCCCACCCATTCTCCTTCCTGTCTCAGCGTTTGTGATTACAACGTTTGTGTCTCTGGTGCTTTCACCTGATCCTGCTCAGGGCGCCCCTTCCATACGCAAGCTCGTGCTGTTCCTGTCGATTCTCCTAGTAGCCAGTGTCTTCCGCAATTCCGCGGAAATAGCGCACGTCCTGACAGGGATCGTGACCATCAGTGCTATGGCAGCCGTACTCAGTTTTTGGCAACTCGCGGAGAATCTCCGAACAGTGAGCGCGATGGAGAGAACGCATGGGCTGAATGCTTCTGAAGCATACTCTTATTTCATTTACGGAAAGCGGATGACAGGCTTCATGTCCCACTGGATGACCTTCGGTGGGGAGCAGATGATGGTGTTTTCAATGATGACAAGCCTGCTGCTGTTCTCGCGTTATGGCCGAAAGAAGTGGTGGTGGGTCAGTTATGTTTTGATTGGATTGTCGCTCATCCTTAGCTGTGTGCGCAGTGCCTGGGTGGGAGGGGTGGTGGCGCTTGGTTTTCTGCTCTATCTCAGAGCGAAGAAGTGGTTGATCTGCCTTCCTTTGCTCATTTTGGTCTTGGGCTTCGTGTTGCCCTGGGAGATCGCCTATCGCGGCCGGACGGTTTTGGACTTGACTGGAGAGAGTCGGCTTTTCCAATGGAGAACCGGCTGGAAGATGATCAAAACCCATCCCTGGCAGGGCGTCGGGCCAAATCGAATTTCGACCACATTCGACCAGTACAAGCCTCAAGGCGAGCCTACGCCGCCGGGTTGGCATGGACATCTGCACAATAACTTCATTCAATTTGCTGCTGAACGGGGAATCCCGTGCATGATTGCATTTTCCTGGTTGATGGGGACGTGGGGATACCGGCTGCTCAGTTTGGGAAGGATTCGCACTGACAGCTTTGAACAAGCTCTGTGCTGGGGAGGATGCGCCTGTGTGCTGGCCCTGGTAGCTGCCGGCCTATTCGAATTCAACTTCGGAGATTCTGAAGTCCTGATGCTGTTTTTGTTCCTGGGAACCGCTCCTTTTGTGCTGACGAAAACCTGGCAACACGGGCAGTAACTCGTCTCTGATAGGCTTTGGCGCTGCTCCGAATGCTTTCCGTTCGTCAGGCATTAACCTCAAGCCGCTTGCCTGTCGCTTCCACGCAAAAAAACTGCGTAATGAGTCGCTAGTCAAGTTTCCACTCCTGCCTGATCAAATAGGCCTTGTCTGCCTATTTTGTAGCGGACGTTTTGCCGACTGCGATTCCTCTGCCGTTGCGGGCGGCCTGGCATAGTTTTCCTTCCTCCAGACTAAGGGCCCCCACTTAAAGGAAATTCTCCTAAAGTCCTCAAGGGTTCTGCCGAAATACAAAGATAGAAAAATTCTTTAGTAACTAAAGATTTTTGTTGACAAGTAGAAATAGCTGGCTTATAAGTACAAATGTATTTTGATTCTAACCTATTTATAAATGTTGTTATAAAGCTGTACCACCGATCTTCTAATGGCGAAAATCAATGTTGAGATTGACGATGAAGATCACATCGAACTCAAACTGAGTTCGACTCGTCACCGCACCTCTATTAAGAAGATCGTCAACCGCTTGATCAAAAGCTATCTGAAGGAAGAACGACTGATTCGCGAGGCAAAGGAAAGTTCAAAGGAAGCCAAGCCAATCGCTGAGGGGAAAGCGAGTACGCCTGACAAAGTTGAGTTGGAAGAGGCC
>Ga0187893_10013420_pt1 | contig 11405 bp, 4 predicted proteins | sample MA1701074metaG_FD_139574 | JGI IMG/M metagenome (GOLD analysis project Ga0187893, IMG submission 139574) | White microbial mat communities from a basaltic lava cave in the Kipuka Kanohina Cave System on the Island of Hawaii, USA - MA170107-4 metaG ...
CCCGCACCGTCGGGATTGTCCGCTACCAGAACGACCGCCGAGCGCCCGAGGCCGGCTTCTCCCGTCTCGTAGGCCACGATCTTCTCGGCCATCACCCGCGCCTCCTCGGCGGTTGCCGCCGGCAAGCGTCCGATCGCAAGGTCCGGAAGCAGGTCGTCGCCGTTCACCGCGGCATAGCTCGGGTCCGACGCCGTCCAGAGAAAGGACGTCTTCAGCATGCGAGGCGGCACCTGGTTCGAAGCTCCCGTCCGCAGGTAGTCCTTGAAGTCGTAGGTCCCATCGCCCAGGAGCACCACGTAGCGGGGCGAGGGCTGCCTCCAGTGGTGATAGGCGTAGCTCAGAAAGTCCTTCACCGCCCCGGGCGTCTTCTCGCCGAAGCCGAACTCGGAGTACACGTCCTCGATAGGAACCGCCTGAGCCACGAGCCCCTGCCTTCGTCTCAGCTCGACCAAGGGCATCGCCGCTCGAAGGAATGGCTCGGGACCGACGAGGAGGTAGTCGGCGCGATGGCGCTCGCTCTTCAGGCGAGTCGGCCGGGGCTTCGTCACCACCGGGTGATGGACCTCTCCGGGGCTCACCGCGAGATACTTCCTTCCGGCCTCGGCTCGAAAACGAAGGAGTCCGTCGGCTCCCAGCTCCGCGTTCCGAAGCCACGCCGGCGCCGCTCCGCTGACGTCGAGCACGTGCGCTCCCGGCTGGAGCCCGGAAACCTCGGCGGTTCCCGGAGCACTCCACCATCCTTCGAGACGGCCGTCCACCCCATGGGCAGCCCGCCCGTATTCCACGGCGAAGCGATCGAGCATCACCATGGAGTAGGCGGCTTCCGTATCGCCCGCGTTCTCGAGCTCAAGGGCGTTTTCTCCCTCGCGCAGGAGACCCGGGGCGAGCTCGACCTCGAAGGATCTGGCCTCTTTGCCGTCCCAGCTCAGCTCGTACACCGCGCTCTCGTTCACGTACACCCGCACGTGGTGGTCGGGGCTCGCGGGGAAATCGCTCGCGCCCTGAAGCCAGAGGCTCAGCTTCGAGGCCCCGCCCTCGCCGCCCGGTTCTAGGTTGTCCACGTCGAAAGAGTAGCTCTTGCTCTGGGGAGCAAGGATCAAATCCCACAGCCACACGTCCGGCGCGTCGATGAGGCCCGCCTGGTAGTAGCGATTCTCCTCCCGCTCGGTCCGGTGCGTATAGACGGGTCGGGATGTTCCCGAAGGCGCCCGGTCGAGCTCCGCCATCCGTTGTCCGGACCGGCCCACCTCGAGCTCGTACACCGCTTCGCTCCCATAGGGATTCGCCCCGGCGCCATCGCTCACGAAATACAGCACCGAGCCCGGCTCGAAACGACTCCCGTTCGGGTGCAGGTGGTACGCCACCGTTTCCCCCTGCCGGCTGAGCCGAAGCGAAGAGGTGGGCACACCCCGGCGAGTCGGCATGACCTCTTCGTAACGAACCCCGTACAAGCCGTTCTCCGTGGTCCCGAGCCGCGCCACGACGGGGTTTCTGACGTGGCTTCGCGGTCCCGGGTCGCGACGCCCTCGCCCGTTCGAAGTCGCCCGCTCGGCCGGCTCGCGCTCGCGAAGAGACAAACGCACGACGAGGCGCCGCGCGAGAACGAGCTCGCCCCTCGCTCCGTCCCAGCGCAAAGGCGCGAGTTCCAGGAGAGCCTTCTTCTCCTCGCTTTGGAATCCCACGCTCACGATGCGCGCCGCGCTCGACGGGATCAGGCCCTCGCCGCGAAACGCCCCCCCCGGCCGCCGCCCCCCCGCACGCACCGTGCCCTCTGGCGTGGCCACCATCTCGGAGATCTCCGCACGCGACGGGCGGAGGCTCGAGAACGCCTCGACGTCATGGGCCTCGACCGAGAGGAGGGTCACCTTTCTCCCGGCAAGGGCGTCCACCCAGGTCCGTTTCACCGGAATCGAGGGCGAGCCCGCCCCGTCGAGCGCGGTGAAGTCCGGAATCGCAATCGAAACCGAGCCGTCTTCCTGGGGCTCCGCGTAGAAACCCCCCGTTCGCAGCTCGAGTACCAGCTCCTCCCGCCCGCGCTCCACTCCCAGGGCGATCGAGGTGGGATCTCCATACCGGATCCGGGTCGAGGCCGCCTGGGCCCCAGTGCCCGGCGACAGGCCCGCCATGGGGGTCGCCGACACCGGGCCGTGCAGCTCGGTCGCTCCCGTCGTCTCTACGTCCTCGATCTCGTAGAAGTACGTCGTCCCGTTCACGAGCTCCGTGTCCCGGTAGGTGTATCGCGCACCCGCGGGAGACGAGCCGAGCCCGGGGATGAGCGTCGAGGTGATGCGGGCGTAGGGCCCCGCCGCTGCGGTCGAGCGATAGAGGTGAAAGCCGAGGTTGTCGAGCTCCGAGCCGGTCTCCCAGAAGAGCGAAACCGCCTTATCCAAGCTCTGGGCCTGAAAGGCAACCAGCTCCACGGCGGTCGTAATCTCCCTCTCGTCCGCTCCCCGGTCCCAGTTGGCGACGAGCGCCCGGGAGCCGCCGTCGATATCGAGGAAGCTCGGGGAGAGAGTGAGGCCGGTGTCCACCGCGACGTTGGCGCCGCTCTTGAGGTGAAGGTCGGCGTTGGGTATGACGAAGACGGAGGCGGCGGTGACTCCGGTCTGGGGGTTCGCGCCAGGGGCGGTGCCGTCTCGGGACGTGTTGTTGGTGCCGGCGAGGCTCCCGCCCGATGCCGTGAAGTTGGTCCCGCTCGTCGTAGCAATGGTGTTCCGGATCGTGAGCGCGCTCGCCTGGGCGTTTACCCCGGTGCCTGGCCCGTCTACCGACGAGTTCTCGATGATCAGTGTGTCGGTGGCCTCGTCGCCATCGATGCCGCTAGTCCCTCCGCCCCAGACCATCGAGTTGCGAACGGTGAGGTTCTTGTTGCCGCCGCCCCTTAGTCGGATTCCCACCGAGTCGAAATCGTGGACGAGCATGTGCTGGACGACCACGCCCGTCGTTCCACCCGCCGAGGCGCCGGCCTGAATGGACCCGCTCGCGGTGCGGCAGCGCACGTGCTCCAACCACTCCACGGTCACGTAGCTGTCTTCGATCCAGATCGAGAAGCCCCCGAGCTGCGCGTCTAGGACAACCCCGGCGCCGGGAATTCCGTGGTGCCGGTTCACTCCATCGGCGGTGAGCCTGATGGTGTGCTGCGCGTCCGTTGTCGAGCCAATGACCTGAAAGTCGGCCGTCAGGTCGAACTCGCTGTCCTTGTAGGCAATGCCCACCTCGTTCCGGTTGTCGGCGACCAGGCTGGGGTTCGTCACCGGGAAATAGGCGCAGGGTCCGCCGTCGACGCAGTTCTCCCAGGCGGCGAGGGTGGTGAACTGACGGGCGATGGTGTAGGTCCCTCCGGTGTAGCTCTGAACCGCGGGCGAAGCCAGGGTGAGCCGGTCGTCGGAATCGACGGAAAGGATCTGGTAGTGGTTGGCCCCGATGGTGAGCCGGTCGCCCCGACCGCGGTTCGATGCGAGGAAGCCCGCGCCCCCGGTCTTGGTCACCGTGGTGGAGCCGGCCGTCAACGTGATCGTGCCCTGGTTCACGAAATCGGCCGCAGTCCCGATCGAACGATAGTACGTCGGCGCCGCGAGAGCCGAACCCGGACCGAAGGCGATGTAGTAGTTCGGGCTCCCGGGATTGTTGACGTTTCCGCCCTGGCCGACCTGGAACCCGTCCGCCTCGAGGGCCTGGATAGCGTCCGGGCCCTGGTAGGCGTTCGTGTACGCGACGTAGACGAGAGAGTAGTCGACGTTCGAGCCGGTCGACGCCGTCTTGTACGCGCTGCCGCCGGTCGGCACGGGCGTCTGGCCGTTCATCACGTGGACCACCTCCGGGCGGAATCCCACGCCGGAGAACGAACGGTCGTCGTTCCCGTCGCCGGTGTACGTGCCGACCTTGATCCGGCCCGCGTTCTCTTTCCAGGCGACGTAGTGGTAGACGACGGCGTTGTTGTTCACGTACTCGCCGACCCGGAAGCCGTTCGCGAGCTCGGTTCGAATGCCGGACTCGGGCGAGCGCGAGCACCCGGCGGGACACTGCGAGCCGCCGTCGAAATCGAAGCTGTAGTCGGCGGGCATCAGACGGAAGCGCTGGATGGGATCCTCTGCGTCGTCCGACAACACCAGCGTGTAGTCCGGCTGGAAGCCCACGGTGGTGACGTCCTGGGTGGCGGCGCCATTTCCGGTATACGTCCCCACCGCCATCTCTCCCGGGGCGGCCTGGAAGGCGACCCAGTAGTAGCGCACGCCGGAGTGGTTCACGCAGCGATAGGGGTCGCCGGGATTGTCGTTCGTGGCGAGGTGGTTCGGCGGGTGGCCGACGCTGAAGCCGTCGACGTCCAATGACGTGATCCGGTCGACGAGAGGATGGTAGGCGTAGACGTAGGCCGCCTTCGAGACGTTGCCGGCCATCGTCGACGTCCGCATCACGTCGGTGTGGCCGCTCGAACCGTTGACGCCGGCGTTCGTGCTGTCGGCGCTCACGAGGACGAAGTCGGGGCGGAAGCCCACCCCGACAATCGACTGGCTCGTCCCGTTGCCCACGTACGTCCCCGACTTGACGCGCGTCTGCCCGCCCGCCTCGTCGGCGCCGATATCGGGCTGCACCCGCGCCGCTCCGTCGACGTCATTGGTGACGGGCAGGAACGCGTGGGCGGAGAGGTCGGTGCCGTTGGCACCCCAGAGGATCAGGGAAGTCGCCCGCAGGTGGAGGTCCTCCGACCCGGGGATGGTGCTCGTGAAGTAGGCCGCATAGGCGGTCTTGCCGGTCTGGCTCCCCGGGCCGGGAGCGGTGGCGTCGGAGGAGACGTTGGTGCTCCCCACGAGGTCAGTGATGCCCTGGAAGTCGACGTTGTTGACGTTGAGCGCGTCATTGATCGAGACGTTGTTCCGCAGCTCGCCCGCCGCGACCCCCGAGCCCTCCAGGATGCCTATCTTGCAGTTGAAAACCGTGTTGTTGAACGCGTAGACGGTTCCCGAGACCAAAGCGATGCCGAAGGATTGCTGCGCGGCGTTGTTCGTGAAGCCGTAGACCACGTTGTTCCACAGGCGATGGTCGGCGGCTCCGACGTTTCCCGCGCCGATGCCGACCGGGCCACCGGTGACGCCCGCGGTGATGACGCCTCGAACGATGCTGTGCGAAATGCGGATGTCGCCCGCCACGAGCGGCTGGGATTTGATCCCGCCCGAGGAGTTGTTGTTGTTGACGGTGACTTCAATCGTCAGCCCTTCGATGCGGACGTAGGGCTGGTCGTTGTGGATGGTTGTCCCGTTCGTCGTGCGGATCTGGAATCCCGATCCGAAGAACCCGCGGTGGCGCTGAGAGACGCCGACCTCGGTGGTGGCGGCGGGTGTGTAGATCCGGATGTAGTGCGAGGGGCCGGTCGTGTAGTCGCCGGCACCGATGACGAACGAGTCGGTGAGGATGCCGTCGTTGTAGCAGGGCCAGTTGAGCTGAATGTCGGCGCCGACCAGGTTTCCCGTGCCCAGGTGGCTTGCGTCAATGGAGTTGGCTTCGGCGATGTTGAGGCTCGCGAACGCCCGGTAGATCCGGTTGACGGTCGCGCCGGTGACGTTGGCCGCGGGCGCTCCGAGTCGGTCCGTCACCGTGTATTGGGTCGCGCTGGAGCGACCGGATATGTAAACGAGCGTCGGACCCGCGCCGTAGCTGATCTCGTCGCCCACCCCGACGTTCGTCGCCTGGGCGATGCTGAACGTGGCCACTCCGGCTGCGATGGTGACGGTCGGTGAGCCAACCTTGAGATCCGTCAGAGTGGCTCGCGAGGTTCCCACCGAATAGAAGACCTGCGTGGCGCCCTCGGTCATCGGAACGGACAGAAGCAACAGGAGCATGCCCAACGCCGGTTCGAACCTCGTCCCCGGTACGAGCTTCGCGACGTTGAGCGAAAGCGGTGTCGGAAAGCGCACGTGTCGCATGGGAATCGTTCCGAACGAAGCAAGGAACGTGCCATGAAACGATGGGCGGGAGCGATGGAAACCATTCTATTGCAACAGCTTGCACGGTGGTCCCGACGAGGAGAGGGCGTTCCGTGCTCCGTTTCCCCAACACATCAGCTCGAATTCGTGGGCAATCTCCCCCACCAAAGTCCTCGGTCGATGACGTTAGACCTACATAATGTCTATCCGTTCGAGCACCACGAGCCCTACATGTCTCCCGACCCCTCCGCCGCCGAAACGCCTTCGCTCTTCGCGCGAATCCTTCGCATCGCCGAGGACTACGACCTGCTGGTCTCGGCCCGCCCCGGCCAGGTGCCCTTGCCGCCACTGTCTGCGTTGGCCGTCCTGTGGGAGGGTCGGGGTCCGGAGTACGACGCGGTCCTGATCGCAGTCTTCGTCCAGGCCATGGGGCTCTACGCGGCGGGATCGGTCCTGGAGCTGAACGACGGACGCTGGGCGCTCAGCGTCTCCGGCGGCCGGGACGGTGAGCGGTTCGCCTGGCCGGTCGTCCGCCTCGTGAGCCGCCCTGGCCGTCCGGCCGGCGGCGCGCCGCGGTCCTGAGCCGCCGACTCCGCCCTGCCCCTTCCTGATTCTTTATTCCTTATTCCTTCGTTCCTTGACTTGCGCGCATCGGCGGCACTAAGTTCTCTGCCCGAGGCCGCGAGTTCCATGTCGAAGTCTGGCTTCTGGGTGCTGCTCGGTCTGCTGGGGGCCGTTTTCGGGCTCTCCGCGGTGGCCGCGACCTTCTGCACCTTCAACTGGTACCGGCACCCGGCGCGGCGTGGTGCGTTCGCATTCACCCTCGAGGCGCGGACCTCGGAGGCGGTCCGGGCGGTTGCCGAGGACAGGGCGATGGCCCTGGAGGAGGCCCTGCGGGCCCGAGGCGGCTCGGCCCTACACGTCGCCGCCACCGCTGAGGGCTCGGTCGCGATCGAGGGACTCCTGCCCGATGCCGCGCCTGCCTTGGCGCGGGCCCTCGCGGATACGCCCTTCCACAGGGAGCCCGACGAGGGCGCGGTGGTGCGCCTCCGCCTCTCCCCGTCCTACGCCCGGTCGATCGAGCAGGAGGCCCTGGGCCAGAGCAAGGCCGTGCTCGAGCGGCGCCTACGCGCCCTCGGCGTGCCTGGCCCCCGCGTGTCGGCGGGCGCGGGCGGGCGCATCCGCGTCGAGGTGCCGGCCGCTCGCGAGCTCGAAGCCTCCCGGCGGGTTCTCACCTTGGGGGGGATGTTGGCGCTGAAGCCGGTGGAAGACGGCCCCGCGCCACGCGACGAGCTCCTTGCCAGGTACGGCGACCAGCTGCCGTTCGACCGCACCGTCGCCTGCTCCACGGGACCGGAGCCGGAATGCTTCCTGGTGAACAGGGCGGCCGTGATCACCGGCAGGGACGTAGAGCGCGCGCGCCCCGCGCTCGACGCCGGGAATAGCCCGTCCGTCCACGTCACCCTGACGCCGGCGGGGGCGGCCACGATGAAGCGATTCACGGGTCGGAACGTCGGCCGCCGCCTGGCCATCCTGCTCGACGGCGCGCTGATCGTGGCTCCTTTGATCCAAGGCGAGATCGGGGGCGATGCCCAGATCACTGGCCGCTTCACGGCGGGGGAAGCGAACGAGATCGCGGTCACGCTTCAGGCGGGGGCTCTTCCCGTCCCCTTGACCTTCGTGGCCGAGGAGCGCATCCCGAGCGCTCCCTGGCTTCTTCCCTACTGGATCCTGGGCGGCCCGAACCTGGCCGTCGCGGCGGTGACCGCGGTAGGGATGCTCCTTGTAGTGTGGAAGCGCCCTCGGACCGGTCACGCGCCATGAAGCACCGCCGGCTGGGCCGCACCGGCCTCGCGAGGGGAATGGGATAGCAGTCGGCGGTGTCGAGGAAGTCGACGCCCGCCTCGGCGGCCCGATCGAGGATGGCCACGGACGTCGCTCGTCGCATTGCATGCCGAAGGTCATGGTCCCGAGACAGACGACTCCGCCCGGGCCGGGCCGGACGGTGAAACCGACCAGACAACCTCCAGACGTTGCGCGGAAGCTGGGCCGAGCTTATTGATCGTATCTACGAGGTCGACCCTCTGGATTGTCCCACGCTGCGGGGTAAGGATGAAAATTCTCGCGATCATCATCGACCCCGACCTCATCCGTCGCATCCTCCGCCACCTCGACAAAACCGGCGGCACGCGATCTCCCCCGCGCTCGACGCAACTTTCATTAGAGCGCCCCCACTCACCACCACGCCCCCCGTCTGCCTCCGGCCTCTTCGCCCCTCGACCAGCCCCACAGTTTCGCCCTCACATGAGCTTCGACTTTGGAGACTCGAGGCCAACACGCTCCTCCGACTGCCCCCTCAGCACGAAATCGCCTCCCAGTTCAGCACCGGTGGAGTTACAATCTCCTATCTGTGCGAGCCGTGCAGGCTCGGCGGGTACTGTATGGCTAAGGGGAAGGGTATTCCACCTTCTTCCTCACCGTTCCGTTCTTTCCTCCCTGGAACCCGGCGAAGAGGACGAGCGGCTCTTCGTTCACGTCTAGGTACTCGGTACCACACGCTTCCAGGGTGGCCTTAGGTATGGCCGTCGAGTCCACGGGGAAGCTCGGCGGGGGCCGCTTGATGCTCGAAAACCAGCAGAAGTCTCCCGGGCTGCTGTCGCGGATGCTCAGCACCAGGGTGCTGACCGGGGCGGTCACCTCGACGTAGAAGTCCCAAGGGCCTTCGCCCGACGTGACGTTGAACATCTTCTGCGTGGTCGTGGGGGAGCTCCCACGGAGGCTGAAGCTGAACGTGTCGCTGTTCAACTGCGCCTCGGCGCGGACGGCGCTCCCCACGAAAACCATGCCCGTGAGCAGAGCAACGGCCGGCAGAGCCGAAGTCCTCAACAGTCTTTCCCGCATGATCCACCTCCTCGAAATGGTTCTTGGACGGGCAGCGCTTGTGTGCTGATCCATGCTAACGATCCGGCACCCCCCGGCAAGCGGCAAAGAGCGACACCGGTCACCTGCCGCACGTTGCCGCCGCCCTGGTCCGTTTCCGAGTAGACTGGCCGGGCCGTGACGCGTCAGGAGGACGAGCGGCTCGACTCCTGGAAGGAGATCGCCGCTTACCTCAAGCGCGACGTGCGGACGGTGCAGCGCTGGGAGAAGCGGGAAGGGCTGCCGGTCTACCGCCACCTGCACGACAAGCTGGGCACGGTCTACGCCCACAAGAAGGAGCTGGACGCCTGGTGGAACAACCGCCGCCCGCGCCTGGAAAACAATGCGGTCCGCCTGCGGCGCCGGCGCTTCGTAGCTGCGGCAGCCCTCCTGGCCGTCGCGGCGGGAGCCGCCGCCTGGCGGCTCAACAGGGAACACTCCGGCGGCGACCCAGGCGTCGTGGTCCGGCACGTCTGGCCGGATGCGCAGCCGGACGCAGGAGCCTCGCTGTCGCCCGACTTGAGCTTTCTCTCTCAGACCGACTGGGAGACGGGAGATCTGGCCGTCCGTGAGCTGTCCACAGGGCAAGCGCGTCGCCTCACCCACAAGGGTTCCTGGTTCGATTCTGTCGAGATGGCCCACGGCTCGGCCATCTCTCCGACGGGCCGCCAGGTGGCCTACGGCTGGACGAACAAGGAGGGTTTCGTCGACCTTCGCGTCGTCGAGCTGGACGGCTCGCGATCTCGCGTCCTCTATTCGAACCAGGATCTCCTCTTCGTCGAGCCGAGCGACTGGTCGCCGGATGCGGCCGAGATCCTGGCCCGGTTTCGCACGAAGGACGGATCCAACCAGATTGCCTTGGTCTCGGTGGCCAAGGGTTCCGTGCGCCTTCTCAAGGCGCTCGATTGGCGCAGGCCGGACGGCTTGAAGTTCTCGCCGGACGGAGGCTACGTCGGCTATGACTTCCCTCCAAGCGGAGACGAGGTCCAGCGCGACATCTTCGCGCTCGAGGCGGCTTCAGGGTCCGAGATCCCGCTCGTCCAGCACCCGGCCGACGACCGCCTGTTCGGCTGGTCGCCGGATGGCGGGCGGATCCTGTTCCTCAGCGATCGAAGCGGTAGCCGAGACGCCTGGATGATCCGAGTTGCCGAAGGCGTCGCCGCGGGACCGCCGCAGCTCGTCAAGCACGACATGGGGCTCAGCTGGCCCATGCGTTTTGCGGCCGACGGGTCCTTCTATTACGGCGTCCAGACCGGGATGAGCGATGTCTATGTCTGCGAGCTCGACCCCGACTCCGGTGCGGCACGGACGCCGCCCGCGCTCGCCAGCAGGAGCTTCCTGGGATCCAAGAAATGGCCGGAGTGGTCGCCGGACGGAACGCAGCTGGCGTTTGTCTCCGAGCTCGCACCCGGAGGCGGGGACACCGTGCCGCTGGCCCTCACGATCTTGTCGCTCCAGGCGGGAAGGCAACGGCAGCTGTTTCCGCGCCTCACGTATTACCGACGACTTCGCTGGTCGCCCGACGGGCGGTTCATTCTCGTGGACGGCTTCGACCACAGGCGTCGGGGAGGGCTTTACCGGATCGATGTCCAAACGGGGGACGTCATGCCGATCCTTCACAGTCGGACCGACCAGTATCTTCCGCGCCAGGCCGCATGGAGTCGCGATGGGAGGTCCGTTCTCTACTTTCACGTCGGCGAGAGGCTCACGTGGCGAGAGATCGCCACCGGACGGGAGACGCCCATCCAATCGCGTACCGGCAACTTCGCGCTCTCGCCCGATGGGCGGTGGCTGGCGGTCGGCATTCAGGCGCCGGCAACGACGTCCTCGGTGCTCGAGATCGTGCCGGCGGGCGGAGGCAAGGGACGAGAGGTCCTCCGGCTGCCTGAGGAAGGAACCTTCATGCTCGCGCTGGCCTGGTCGGCCGACAGCCGCTACGTGCTCTACGGCACCGCCCGCCCCGGCGAGAAGACTCAGCATCTCTGGCGCGTGCCGGCGGCGGGCGGAGAGCCTCAAAACCTGGGGCTGGCAATGGAGGATCTGCAGGAAATGCGCGTGCACCCGGATGGGCGGCGGATCGCCTTCAGCGCGGGCAAGCCCGGGACGTCCGAGATCTGGGTGATGGAGAATCTCCTTCTCGATCGTTGAACGGAACGCTCGAGGAGGAGCCGTGCCCCGCAGACGCGGCAGACCCCCCTCGACGAGGCGCCGCTGCTCGCCCTCCTGGGCACGGCTCATTGCCAAGGTGTTCCAGGCCGACCCGCTCGTCTGCCGGCGCTGTGAAGGCAAGAACCACCTTGGGCGGCAAGTCGAGCTCGGCCAGGGCGGGCGCACTTGACGCTTCATCATCATCCGGAGTTTCTGCGTCACATCGCGGAGCCCGGGCGGCGTTACGGCAAGGCCTGGGAGCCCGGTTGGAGGATGTCGAGGATTCGGTAAAGTGATCTCCGGTCCAGTCTCTCTCGCGCTGTAACGTTTTCCTCGCAATCCGTCATGCTCTGTCGATGGTTGGAAGCTCGATCTCGATCCATTCCCGGCCTGGGCCAAACCCTTGGTACGGTAGCA
>Ga0187893_10013421_pt1 | contig 11405 bp, 11 predicted proteins | sample MA1701074metaG_FD_139574 | JGI IMG/M metagenome (GOLD analysis project Ga0187893, IMG submission 139574) | White microbial mat communities from a basaltic lava cave in the Kipuka Kanohina Cave System on the Island of Hawaii, USA - MA170107-4 metaG ...
CGCGCTCGAAGCGTTCGCGCGTCGGATCGACGCGCCGATCCTGGCGAATCCGGTCGTCGAGATCGAGGGCGCCACGGAGGTCTTTCCGCGCAGGCTGCCGGACGTCTTCCGGGGCGGGCAGCTGGTCGTGTTCGGCCGCGCGCAGGGCCTTCGCAAGGTCACCCTTCGCGCCGGCGAATTCAAGCAGGAGTTCGAGGTCGATTTCTCGGCCAACGCCCGGTTCGAATTCGTGCCTCGCCTCTGGGCCATCCAGAAGGTCGACTTCCTCATGGACGAAATCCGGACGCACGGCGCGGACAAGGAGCTCGTCGACGAGGTCGTCCGCTTATCGAAAGAGTACCTCATCGTGACCCCTTACACTTCGTTCCTCATCACCGAGGACACCCCGCAGGTGACGGGGCAGGCCAAGTCCAACTTTGAACAGTCCTATGCCAACGGGTTCACCGGCGGCCGCGAGTTCGCATGCGCCCGGAACCAGGCCTCGTGGCGCGGCGCGACTAACACCGAGGCGCAGGACCGGGCGCTGGCCGAGGCGCTCGGCGCCGACGCGCGCCTGCGGCTGCGCCAGGTCGCCAACCGCAACTTTGTGCAGCGGGGGGAGGAATGGGTCGATCTCGCCTTCAACGGTAAGGCCCAGGAGATCTCGTTCGGCAGCAGCCAGTATTTCGACTTGCTCAGGAAAAATCCCGAGGCGGCCCGGGTCATGTCGCTCGGAAGGAACGTGACCTTCCAGTGCGGTGACACCTGGGTCGCCGTCAAATAGCCAGGGAGGAACGCCATGACCGCCATTCTTTTCGCCGCCCTGATCGGCGCGGCGCAGGACGAGCCCGTCAAGCCCACGCAGGGGCAGGCCGTCGACGTCGTCTTCTGCATCGACTGCTCGGGGAGCATGGGCGGGATCATCGAGACCGCCAAGCAGAAGATCTGGACCATCGTCAACGCCTTTGTGCATGAAAAGCCCGTGCCGAGGCTCCGGATCGGGATCATCGGCTACGGCAACGGCGAGGGTGAGCACCGGTTTTTCGCGCTTTCGGACGACCTCGACCTCGTCTACAGGAACCTGATGACCATCAAGGACGAGGGCTGGGGCGACGAGTGGGTCGGGCTCGCGATCAAAAAGGCGACCGAGGAGATGAAGTGGACCTCCGAAAAGGGGGCCGCGCGGATCATCTTCGTCGCCGGCAACGAGACTGCAATGCAGGGGCGCGAAGAGGTGCTGTACACCAAGACCTCCCCCGAGGCCATCAAGCGCGGGATCATCGTCAACACGATCTACTGCGGAGCCCCCAGCGCCGACGAGGAGCGCACGTGGCTGGAGGCGGCGAAGCTCGCCGACGGCTACTATGTCAAGATCGACCAGAGCGGCGGCTCGGTGACGATCGAAACCCCCTTCGACAAGCGGCTGGCGGAGCTGACCGGGCAGGTGAACAAGACCTACGTCGCCTACGGCGAGGCCGGCGAGGCCGCGAAGGCCAATCAGGAGGAGCAGGACAAGAACGCCCAGGACCACGGCGGCCTGGCGAACGCCGCGAGCCGCGCGTGCTCGAAGAACTGGGCCGGCTACAACTGCGCGCGCTGGGATCTCGTGGACGCGATGAAGGACCCCAAGTTCAAGCTCGAAGAGCTCAAGGACGAGCAGCTTCCCGGGGAGATGCGCAAGATGACGCCCGAGGAGCGGAAGGCGTACATTGAAAAAATGGCCCGCGAGCGGGAGGCGATCCAGAAGGAGATCGACGAGCTGGGGAAGAAGCGCCAGGCCCACATCGACGAGGAGATGAAGAAGGCCAACGTGGATGGAGCCAGCGCCTTTGACCGTCAGGTCACGGAGCTCATTCAGAAGTGCAGATAGCGATTCATTTCGCCGCCGATTTGTGTGCAGGTAGTATGCCGGATCGTGAACCCCGTGGACCCGCAATGGGTGTCGCAGCTGCGCGAAGGCTCGACCGACGCCTTTGCGAGGATCATGGAGGCGACGCGCGGGGCGGTCTACGGGGTCGCGTATCGGATCACGGGGCGCGCGGCGGAGGCGGAGGAAATCCTGCAGGAGGCGTTCCTGCGGCTGTGGAAGCATCGCCGCGACGTTTCGCAGGCGCTCGCCTGGTTGCGCCGCGTCGCCACGAACCTGTCGCTGGACGTCGTCAGGCGGCGGAAGCGGGAGGCGGCGCTGCCCCCGAGGGAGACATCCAATCCGGGGCCGGAGATTCCCGAGGACCGGATTCAGGAGGCCATCGCGCGGCTCGACCCCGAGCGGCGGGAGGTCTATTGCCTGCGGGTCATGTCGGGGCTGTCGTACCGCGAAATCGCGGAGCGGCTCGGCGTGTCGCTGGGGACGGTCATGTCGCGGCTTCACCGCGCGCGGCGGGACCTCTATGATGGGCTGAAGGATGAACTGCTCTAACGACGAGCGGATCAGCGCCTGGATCGACGGCGAGCTTTCGCCGGAGGCGGCGCGAGATCTGGAGGCGCACCTCGCGGGATGCGAGCCGTGCCGCGGCCTGGCCGAGTTGTGGAGGGCCGGCGACGCGGCGGCGCAGGCCCCGATCGAGCCGCCGGGGTGGGGCCGCGCGCGAGCGCGCGTGCTGGACGAGGTCCGCTGGCCGATTCGCCGGCTCGCCCCTCTCAGCTTCGCGGCGTCGGCGCTGGCCGCGGCGGCGATTTCGCTTTTCGTCGGCCGCGCGCCCGAACCCGAGGCGGCGACGATGGCCTTTCCGAACGAGCCCGAAAAGGTGCTTCGGGCCGGCGAGGCGATGCTGATGCAGCTGATGGAAGCGCCGCCGGAGCGGATCGAGCCGATCCGCAGCGCGCTGGCGGCGGCGGACGCGGCCGACCGGCTCGCCGACATGGCGGCCGAAAACGCCGGCAACCCCGAGGTGGCCGAGGGGTGCGAGGCGCTGCGAGCGGTGATCACGCGCGTGAACCAGATGCCCGACCCGGCGCCGTCGTGGGAGATCGCCGAGGTTCAGAACGCGATCAAGGCCAGCGACGCGCTCGACCGCGTCCGCGAAGCTTCGAGGAGGATGACCCGATGATGAAGCGGTGGGGGATGATCGCCCTGGCGTGCGCCGCCGGCGGGATCTCCGGCGCGCTCGCGATTCAGTGGATGCGCGCGCCCGCGCCCAAGCCGCCCGACGCGGACCTTTTCGAACAGGGGACCGCTGCGGTTTTCGCCGGGGATTACTCACGGGCGGTGGAAGTTTTCGAGGCCATCGAAAAGGGGCATCCGGCGAGCGAGCGGATCGATTCCGCGCTCTTCTGGCGCGCCTTTTCACTGAGGGCCCTGGGGCGCGCGCAGGAGGCCCAGGCGCTGTATGAGCGCATCGCGCGCGACTACCCCAGGAGCGCTCGGGCGCCCGAGGCGGAGCTGGCAGCGGCCGAGATCTTGGAGCGCGACCTGAAAAAACCCGCCGCGGCGCTGGAGCGGTATGGGGAGATCGCCAAGAACCACCCCGAGGTCGACTACAAGGCGATGGCGAATTCGGCGCGGATCCAGGAGGAGCAGAAGCAGATCGACGAGGCCTGCAAGGGCTACGGCGACGCGTGGAATCAGGCCACGAACGCGCGGAACCTCCCGCCGTCGAACTATGTCGCGTCCCGCGCGCGCGGCCGCGGGGATTTTCTCAAGGCGAATTCCGATTTCGAAGGCAAGCCGCTGGAGCTTTACCTGGCCGCCGAGGCGATGGTGAGAGAGGGCAAGCCGCTGGAAGCCGCCGGCAAGTTGCAGGAGCTGATCGCGGCCTACCCCACGTCATCGCTGATCGATGAGGCCCTGTCGCTGCAGGGAAAGCTGTTTCAAGAGCTGGGGATGATTCGCGAGGCCCAATCGGCGCAGGAGAAGCTGCAGGAGCTCAACAAAGCCGCCGGCAAGTAAGCCGTGTCACACCAGGGGTCAACCCTGCTGTGACACTCAGCGGATCTTGAACTCGACCCGGTTGCTCTTGCGGATCCCCTCCCAGACCTTCCCCTGGGACTCGTCGGCGCCGGCGCCGTCGGACTTGTACTCGCGCGACAGCGCGTGCGCCCCGACGCCGCGGCCGCCAAATCCAGAGGAGCTTGTGATCCGGTACGGAGAGGAGGCATCCTCGGTGAGGTCCTGTCGCTCCAGAATCCGGCTCGCGCCGCCTGTCAGCTCGAACGGAGGGGGGTTCTTGCGCTCGCGGCCCACCCCGCCCACGACGCGCACAACCATCCCTCCCCCGGGTCCCTTGGCCTGAGGCTCCAGCTCCTCGAGCGTCGGCTTGCCGGCGAGATCCTTCAGCTTCATCGGCTCCTGCGATTCGTTGATCCAGAATTCAAGCCCGGCGACCTTGTCGTCCGCTTTGAATTCGGGCTGGGCGACCAGGATGCCGTAGCGCAGGGGCGGCGCCGCCTCGCGCGTCAGGATATCGATCAGCTGCTTGACGCGGAACTTGAGCCGCGCCTGCCCCCATTCTTCGCACACCTTCAGGGTCTTGAGCGCGTCTTCCCGCGCCCCCTTCAGAAGTTCTTCGACCCCCTCCCGCAGTTTAGAAAGCGACTCGTGGTCGAGCTTCGAAACGGTTTCGCGCCAAGCCTCCTCGACGGGCAGGAATCCGGCCTCGCTCAGGAGCTGGCGGATGCGAGTGCGGACCTCGAGGTCCTCGTGGTCCTTGGCGGCCTCCAGCGCCGGCCGGGCCTTGGCGCCGAGCTCGCGGATCTTCCTCTCGGCCTCTTCGCGCTCGGCATAGTCCTCAGAGCCCATCTGTTCGACCAGCTTGTTGACGTCGTCCTGGACGGGCCCCAAGAGGATCAGGCTAGCGAAAATGCTCAGCATGCGGCGCCACCTCCCTTTTGATGATCTACGGACGAGCCGGCTCGGATGTTGAGTCCATCACTAGCCTGCTACGCACGCACCGAAGGCGAACAAGAACCGCGAGAATATCAAGAGGAATACCAGCCCAAAGCCCGCCATAACGAGGAGGACCGTACCTCCGGACCCCTGTCCGAACGGCTTGGTCCCCGTCAAGCGAATTGCGATTCCGGCGACGATCGCGATGGCGTAGGCCGCCATCCCCGGCACGTTTTCGGAGTGTGCGGTGCTATTGAACGAGATCAGGATCCCGAGCGCCCCGACTCCTGCGAGGAAGAGGAGGCCGAACCCAGCCGCCACTGCATCCGGCTCGGCATCATCGTCGGCCAGGCGGCTGCGCGCGCGCGAAAGCTGCACATCGCAGAGCGGGCAGAGCCGGGAGTCGATCGGAATCTCCTGGTGGCATTCTGGGCAAGCTCTCTTTGCATTTGGGATCGATAGGGTCGCCGGCCCGAACGGCTGAGCGCAGTAGGTGCATCGGATGGCATTGGGCGAATTGACTCGAAGGCAGTGGCGGCAGGGCTTCGGATCCAGCTGTTCCAGCGAAAGCGGCCGGTCGATCGCGAGCTTCGCCTGACACTCAGGGCAGGGTACCGTGGCGGCCTCGCTCACCCGCGAATAGTCTAACGGACGCTTTGGATGGGCAGAGACCTATTCAGCGAGGGTGCGCCCGAAGATCGCCGTGAATCGGCCCGGAGGCTGCGGATAAGACCTCTTGGGGGGCTCCGCAGAACAGCCAAAATCCCCTCGAACCCGCTGCTTGCGGTACGCGGTTCGTCCGAATAAGAATAGTGGAACCTTCATGCCTGGCATGAATGTTCCAAACCCATGAAGTGGAAAAGCCTGGTCCACCAGGGGGTGGCGTTCCCCCCCGAGCACGAGCCGCGGGGATTCTCCATCCGGATCTTCGGCAACCCCGTCAAACTGACCTCCTTCCAGGAAGAAATGGCCGTCGCCTGGGGCAGAAAGAAGGACACCCCCTACGTCAAGGACCGCGTCTTCCAGAAGAACTTCCTCGGCGATTTCCTCAAGCTCTTCCCCAAAGAGCTCAAGGCCGCCCGGATCGAGGACATGGACTTCACCGAAATCCACCAGTGGATCGAGGCCGAAAAGAAAAAGGCGGAGGACAAGGAATTTCGAAAACGGCGGGCGGCAGAGCGCAAGGCCAGGCGCGAAGAGTTGAAGGCGGTGTATGGGACCGCCCAGGTCGACAACCAGCCGTTCGACGTCGGCAATTACATGATCGAGCCCCCCGGCATTTTCATGGGTCGGGGCGAACACCCCATCCGCGGCAAATGGAAGCCCCGGATCCGGCCCGAAGACGTGACGCTGAACCTCGGCGAGAACGCGCCGGTCCCGCCCGGCAAGTGGGGAGGGATCGTCCACGACCACGAATCCACGTGGCTCGCGCGCTGGATGGACAAGCTCACCGACAAGGACAAGTACGTCTGGCTGTCGGAAGGCTCGGCCCTCCGCCAGCAGGCCGACCAGGCCAAGTACGACAAGGCCAAGAAACTCGGCCGCTCGATCGAGAAGGTCACGACCGAAATGTACAAGGCCATGGCCGCGCGCGACCTCAAGCAGCGGATGGTCTCGACCGCCGTCTTCCTCATCAACCGCCTCGCGATGCGGGTGGGCGACGAAAAGGACCCCGACGAGGCCGACACCGTCGGCGCCTCGACGCTCCGAGTCGAGCACGTCGCCTTCAAGGGCAACACCATCGAGTTCGACTTTCTGGGCAAAGACAGCGTCCGCTGGCAGAAAGCCCTGACGGTCGAGGGCCGCGACGAGGTCGTCCTCACGAACCTGCAACAGTTCACGAAGGGAAAAAAACCGTCGGCGCTGATCTTCTCGGACATCACCTCGCGGTCGGTCAACGAGTTCCTTGGCGGCATCCAGAAAGGGCTCAGCGCGAAGGTGTTCCGCACCTACCTGGCGACAGAGATCGTGCGCAAGCGTCTCGAAGGGCTCGACTCGAAGCTGAAGGGGCAGTCGGACTCGGCGAAGCTCTATCACGCCAAGATGGCCAACCTGCAGGCCGCGATCACCTGCAACCACAAGCGCGCCGTCCCGAAGAATTTCGAGGAGAATCTGGAGAAGAAGCGCAAGCTGCTCGAAGAGATCGGCGCTCAGGAGGCGAAAACCGAGAAAGGCGAGCAGCGGCGGCGCGATCGCCAGGAAAAGCTCAAGATGCAGCTGGAGCTCGCGGTCCAGACGCGGGACTATAACCTCGGCACCTCGCTGAAGAACTACATCGATCCGCGGGTGATCAAGTCGTGGTGCGACCACGTCAAGCTCGACTGGACCAAGCTGTACACCTCGGCGTTGCAGCGCAAGTTCCTCTGGGTCGAAAAGGCCTCCCCCCCGTGGAAGGCGCTCCTGGCCGATCCGATGGCCGAATTTGGCGGCGTCGACGGCGGCGAAGAGGAGTAACCCGGCGCGGTGAAGCGCATCCTGGCCGTCTTTCCGACGATGTGGGACGCCCGGCAGCTGGAGGCGTGCCGCGCGAGTTGGGGATCTCGATTTGACGTCGAACTCGGCGAGCCGGACGACGATCGCTGCCCCTGGGACTATGACGTGGTCGGATATATCGATCGGCTCGCCACGGAGCGAGGGGGGCGTATCGACGGGATCTTCAGCTCCAGCGACTATCCGGGCGCGGCGGTCGCGGCGGCGGTATCGAGGCGGCTCGGACTGCCGGGCTCGCCAGCGGAGGCCGTGATCCGCTGCCACCACAAATTTCATTCTCGGATCTCGCAGCGCGAGGCGGCCCCCGAGGCCGTCCCCTGGTTCGAGTGGGTCGACTTGTCGGGGGAAGGGGCGGAGGGACTTCGATTCCCGTGCTTCGTCAAGCCCGTCAAGGGCTTCTTTTCGGCCTTCACCCGCCGGGTCGAGAGCGCGTCTCAGCTGCGCGAATTCCTGGCGCGACCCGGGCTCCGGCGGTTCATGAGGGAATGCATCCCGATGTACAACCGGCTCGCGGGAGCGCTTTCGACACTCGAACGCGACGGCAATGGATTCATCGCGGAGGGGATCCTGCGGGGGCGGCAGGCGACGGTGGAGGGCTTCGTCTTCCGCGGCGAGCCGGAGGCGATCGGCGTCGTCGATTCGATCCTGCACCCGGAGACTCGGGGCTTTACGCGCTTCGACTACCCCTCGAGCCTTCCCGACGGCGTGCAGCGGCGGATGGAGGAGCTCGCGCGCCGGCTGGCTCGACACTCGGGCCTCGATCAGACGATGTTCAACATCGAAATGTTCTACGACAAGTCCGCCGACGCGTTGTCGGTCATCGAAATCAACCCGCGGATGGCGGGGCAGTTCGCGGACCTTTACGAAAAGGTCGACGGAACCAACGGCTACGAAATCGCGCTGGCGCTGGCGGCCGGCGAGCGACCCGCGCTCAGGCGGAGGAAGGGGAGATTCGGGGCCGCCTCCAGCCTTCCGCTTCGGGTGTACGAGCCCGTGCGGGTGGTTGAAGCCCCCGGGGAGGCGGAGATCCGGGCCGCCGAGTCGGTGGCGCCGGGGACCCTGGTCTGGTCGCACTGCAGGAAGGGTCAGACGCTGGCCGATTTCGAGAGCGGGCAGGACGGGTTCAGCTATCGATACGCAGTGGTCAACGCGGGCGCTCCTACGGGGAGCGAACTTCGGAGCCTGTTGGACCATGTGGTTCAACGGCTGGGCTTTCGATTCGAGCGCGCTTCCTCTTGAGCGCGCGGCTGCCGAAGGTGAGAATGCCCGGACCTCGGAAAGAGCTGCGGGAGGAATCGGATGGTATATCGAAGGAACGGCGTGAAGACGATCGGCCGGACTCGCGGGGACGGGACCAGCCTCAACGGCAGGTCGCCGGAGTCGGAGGAGCTTGGGCGATCCGAGGAGCGATGGCAGTCCCTCGCCAAGAACTCCCCGGACATCATTCTTTGCATCGATCGTGGAGGCCGCATCGAATTCATCAACCGGACGGTCCCGCCCTATCGTCCGGACCGGGTCATCGGAACCCGGGTCTGGGATTACGTTCCCAGGTCGTTTCACCGGCGAATTCGACTTGCGCTCCGGCGGGTCCTCCGAAGCGGCAAGGGGGTGCAATTCGAACTCTCCGGCGAGGGCCCCTCCGGGTCGATGGCGTGGTACGCCAGCCGGATGGGGCCGATCCGGCGCGGGGGGCAAATCGTGGGGGCGATCCTCGTTTCGACCGACATCACTCTGCGCAAGCGGACCGAGGACGCCCTTCGGGAGAGCGAGGAGAAATTCCGGCGCGTCTACGAAAAGGCGTGGGACGCGATCTTCGTGGTCGATCTGAAAGGGCGGATCCTGGATGTCAACCCGGCCGCCTGCGCGAGCCTGGGATACACCCGGCAGGAGCTGCTCGAACTCTCCGTCCGGGACTTTGCGGTGGTTTCGCGGGAGGAGCTGCGGGAGAATTTTCGGAACATCGCGAAAGGGGCGCCGACGACGATCGAATCGATTCATCGGCGCAAGGACGGATCGACGTTTCCCGTGGAGGTTCACGCCGGCGCGTTCGAGCTGGGGGGGAGCTGGATCGCGCTCGGGCTTGCGCGCGACGTGACGCACCGGAAGCGCGCCGAACAGGCGGAGCTGGTCTCCCGTGCGATCGTCCTCGCCCAGGAGTCGGAGCGGCGGCGGGTGGCGCGCGAGCTGCACGACTCGGTCAGCCAGCTGCTGTCCGCCGCCCGGATGAGGGTCCTCGCCTGCGGCGACAAGCTGCGTTCGGTCGAGCCCTCGTTCGTGGTCGAGGCTCGACGCGTGATGGAGCTGCTGGATCGCGCCATCGGCGAGCTCCGCGGCATCTCGAAAAACCTGAGGCCCTCGATTCTGGACGATCTCGGGCTGGTCGCGGCCGCCCGGAGCGTGTGCACGGAATTCGCGGAGCGCACCTGCATCCGGGTCCGATTCCGATTCCCCCGGCGGTATCGCAGACTTCCGCAGGAGACGGAGGTCAATCTGTATCGAATCCTTCAGGAAGGCCTGTCGAATGTGGAACGCCACGCTCACGCCAGCCGCGTGGACGTCACGCTGACCCAGGTCAATCGTGAGGTCCGGCTCGCGATTCGCGACAACGGCCGGGGCATCCGGCTTCGCCGGCGGAAGGGACCGCGACAGGGGGTGGGGCTCGTCAACATCCGGGAGCGCGCGGGGCAGATCGGCGGGGGACTCGCCGTTCATTCTCCGTCCAAGGGGGGGACCGAAATCGCGGTCCGCGCGCCGCTAGGGGCGGGTCGTTCATGATCCGCCCGCGGGTCGTCCGGGTGATCCTCGTCGATGATCACGCCGTCGTGCGCGAGGGGATCCGGTCGATTTTGAATCGCGCAGAGGGGGTTCGGGTCGTCGGCGAGGCCTCCTCGGGAGAGGAGGCGATTCGTCTGGTGGGGAAGGTGGCCGCGGACGTGATCCTCTTGGACATCGCCATGCCCGGGGGCAGCGGCCTGGAAGCGGCGAAAACGATCCTCGCGGGACGACGTCTCCCCAAAGTCGTCTATTTGACGATGCATGCGGACAGTGAATACGTGCGGGAGGCGGTCCAACTTGGAGCGAGCGGATACGTCCTCAAGGACGCGTCGCCGGAGGACCTCGTCCGGGCGGTTCGCGGCGCGGCCGAAGGGGAGACCTTCCTGAGTCCGAGGGCGTCGACGGCGCTGCTGGGCCGGGGAGGGCGATTCCCCGATCTGACGCCTCGCGAGCGGGAGGTCCTCCGCAAGATCGCGACGGGCATGACGAACAAGGAGATCGCGGGGGAGCTGGGGATTGCCGTGAGGACGGTCGAGACGCACCGCGAGCGGATCATGAAAAAGCTCGACATCCACACCGTGGCGGGATTGACGCGATACGCCCTGTCGAAGGGCGTCGTCCGCCCCAACTGAGTCGTCGGGTCACGACCCGACGCCCGATTTCCGTAATCAGCCCGATTGACGGGCTCGCCGCCGTCCGCGACGATCATGCCGGGTCATGGACCGGACGCGACGCATAGGAGTGGGACGATGAAATTGGGTGAGATTGCGGTGAAGTGGGGCTTGATCGGGAACGGCGACCTGGAACGGTGCCTGCAGTATCAGAAGCATCTGGCCAGCTCGCAGGCCCACCTGAAGCTCGGACAGATCCTTGTGAAGCTCGACCTCATCTCGACGAGGCAGCTCGTGGCCCTTCTAGATGTGCAGCGAAAAATTCGAAAGACGGATGCACCGGGCTCCGAAACCTCCGAAGAGTCCGACGAGAGCCAATTCCACGGGCGCGCCGGAGCGGCCGCGGCGAATTAAGTCCGCCCGAAATGCTCTCTGGGGCGGTCGCGAAGGGAGCGGAGTCCATCAGAGGACCGGTTCTACGGTGTAGAGCCGGGCTCGGACGCGCTCGTGAAGTATCTCCGCGAGCTGCCGCCAGCCCGTCCCGGATTTGACCTGCGGGCGCTTGTGCGGGGTGATGATGAGAAGCGTCTCGGAGATTTCACGAAGTCGCGAGAAGAGGAGCGGCAGCCGGGAGGATTCGACGAGGTGCAGGGCGAAGCTGCAGACGATCAGGTCGTAGCGGCGCCCCGAGAGGGCCCCCGCGGCGATCTGTTCGAAGGTGACCC
>Ga0187893_10013422_pt1 | contig 11405 bp, 5 predicted proteins | sample MA1701074metaG_FD_139574 | JGI IMG/M metagenome (GOLD analysis project Ga0187893, IMG submission 139574) | White microbial mat communities from a basaltic lava cave in the Kipuka Kanohina Cave System on the Island of Hawaii, USA - MA170107-4 metaG ...
GACCGTGGACGCGATCGCGGCCGACGGGCTGCGCCGGAGCGGGGGCCGGCGCGGGATCGAGGAACTGCACTGGATCGCGGGCCAGGCCCTCAGCGACCGCGCGCAGCGCATCCGGGCGCTGACGCGCGCGCTGGAGCGCCGGCCCAGATTCGCGCTCGCCGCTTTCTCGCGAGCCCTCGCGCATCACGACCTGGGCCGCTGGCGCGAGGCGCTGGCGGACTACACGCTCGCGCTCTCGAGCAACCCGCGCCTGATCGCCGCGCTCTCGAACCGGGCGATCGTGCATCACGAACTGGGCGACCACGACGCGTGCCTGGCGGACTGCGACGCGGCGCTGAGCCTGGATCCGCGCTACGTCAACGTGCTGTGCAATCGCGCGCTCGCGTTCTCGGGCCGGGGCGACCTGCGGGCGGCGATCGCGGCGTGCAACGAGGCGCTCGCGGTCGATCCGAAGTGCGCGGCCGCGCTCGTCAACCGCGGGCAGTGGACGGCCCAGCTGGGCGACGGCGACGCGGCCATGCGCGACTTCACCGCGGCGATCGAGGCGTGGCCCGCGCGACCCGACGCGTGGCTGTCGCGCGGCAATCTGAGGCTGATGACGGGCGACCTGCCGGGCGCGATCGCCGACTACGACGGCGTGCTGCGCGCGGACGCGCGGTCGGTGCGCGCGCTCACGAACCGCGGCGTCGCGCGCCTGTGGAGCAACGACCTGGCCGCCGCGCGAGCGGACTTCGACGCCGCGATCCGGCTCGACCCGTCGCACGCGGACGCCTGGTGCAACCGCGCGGTGGTGCGGGCGCGCACGCGCGACCCGGAAGGATGCGTCGCCGACGCGACGGAGGCGATCCGGCTCAACGACCGTCTGCCCGACGCGTACAGCAACCGCGGGCTCGGCCGCCGCGCCCTCGGCCAGAAGCAGGACGCCATCGCGGATTTCCGCACGGCGCTGTCGCTGGCGCCGCCGGGATGGAAGCCGCGCGCGGAGGTCGAGAAGGCGCTCCGATCGCTGGAGTGACTACGCCCTCGCCGGCGCGGCGCTCGCGAACCCGAGCGCGCCGCCGATCAGACGGAAGAGGAAGCGCAGCACGTCGGGCACGATGATGAACGAGGCGATGACGATCGCCGTCCACCGCGCCACCGCGTCTTCCGTCCCCAGCCGGAGCGGCACCATCGCCAGCGGCATGAGCGTCAGGAGCAGCCGCTGCCCGTCGCGCGCCAGCACGAGCCGGATCGTGCGGCTCGGGATCCACGCGTGCTCGCGGCGCACCTCGACCTCGGTGAGGTACTTGTCCACGAAGACGAGGATCGCGTTGAGCTGCAGGAGCCCCATCGAGATGCACACGAACGCGAGCGACGCGCGGTCGAGCGCGCAGATGATCGCCATGGCGCAGATCGCGCCGATCTTGATCGGGTCGCGGAAGAAGTAGCCGCGTTCGAGCACGGTGTTCGCCGCGTGCGCGTCCGACGGCAGCAGGATCCGGCAGAAGCGGATGTCCGGCAGGAGCGCGATCGCCAGCGTCATGCACCCGAGCGCCGTCACGACCTGCCCGGGCCCGAAGAGCCGGATCAGGAGCATCGCCCCGACCAGCGTGCACACGCTCGTGTTGGCCCAGTCGATCGCGAGCGTGTTGGTCATGACGGTGGTGCGCGCGCGCCGGCCCCACCGCTCGGTCCAGCCGGAGCCGACGATGTCGATCACCATCGCGATCGAGTTCACCTGCGAGATGCCGATCGCGAAGAGCGCCAGGGTGAAGGGCACGTCCGGCAGGAACATCAGCAGGAGCGCGCAGACGATGGCGCTCGCGCGGATGGGGTCCTGGAAGAAGTACGGCGTCCGGACGAGAAGAGGCTGAGACGTGCCGGGCGACTGCTTCATGACGTTCTCCCCCCACCGGGTCGCCGCACCCACACCACTGCGTACATTATATATGACGTAAACGACGGTGGACCCCGTGCGGGAATCGATATTATAGTCGAACCATGCTCCGGCTGACGGTCACCGGACCGGACGACAAGCAGCGCGTCTTCGAGTCGGACGACCCCATCGTTGTCGTCGGCCGCGCGCGCGACTGCACGATCTCCGTCGACGACCCATCGCTCACCGACCACCACTGCCAGTTCGAACGCACGCCGGAGGGCGCGTACAAGGTCGTCGACCTGGAGACGAAGTCCGGCACCGAGGTGAACGGCGAGCGCGTGAACGTGCACGTCATCGAGGACGGCGACAAGGTCACGATCGGCCGCACCGCCATCCTCATCGAGAGCTCGTCCGCCGACGCCAGCGAGCTGCGCACCGACCGCGTGCCGGTGCTGCGCACGCGACGCCGCGGGATCCGGCCGCTCCGCCGCCGCCGCGTGCTGCTGCCGAAGCGCGAGTCGCAGGAGAAGGTCTTCACGTTCGAGGACCTGCGCGTCGTCATGGACTCGATCGTCGAGGAGCAGGGCCCGGCCGCCCTCGACGAGGTCCGCAAGATGCTCGACGGGCTCTACGAGGAGCAGCGGGGCGCGCCCCTCTACGAGTCGCTCGAGCAGGAGCGCGACAACCTGTACCGGATGCTCCAGATCAACAAGCTGCTCACGGGCGAGCGCAACCTGAAGAAGCTCCTCGAAGTCGTGATGGACGGCGTCATCGAGTTCACGGGCGCGGAGCGCGGCTTCATGATCCTCCGCGAGGCGGGCGCGACCGTCATCAAGGTCGCGCGCAACTTCGACCGCGAGGCGATCAAGAAGCCGGAGTTCAAGGTCAGCCACACCGTCGCCGACGAGGTGCTCAAGAACGGCAAGCCGATCCTCTCCGCCGACGCGCTCAACGACCCGAGCCTGCCGGCCGCCGGCAGCGTGACGGACATGAAGCTGCGGTCGCTCCTCTGCGTGCCGTTCAAGCTGCGCGAGGAGGTCATCGGCTGCGTGTACATCGACAACCGCTTCGAGACCGGCGTCTTCGTCGAGAGCGACCTCCCGATGCTCCAGGGCTTCGCCGAGCTGGCCGCGATCGCCATCGAGAACACGCGGCTCTTCGAGGAGAACGAGCGCAAGCGCGAAGAGCTCGCGCGGTCGCGCGAGGAGGTGCAGCGCCTCAACGACCAGCTGCGCGAGCGCGTCGAGAAGCAGTACGTCGAGCTCACGAAGGTCAAGCAGGACCTCCTGTCGACGCAGAAGAACGTCGAGCTCAAGCACGACTTCAGCGCGATCGTCGGCAAGAGCCGCGCGATGATGGAGGTCTTCGCGCTGCTCGACAAGGTGATCGACACGGACGAGCCGGTCTTCATCCACGGCGAGAGCGGGACCGGCAAGGAGCTCGTCGCGCGCGCGATCCACTACAACTCGAAGCGCGCCAAGGGCGGCAAGCTGATGAGCGAGAACGTGTCCGCCATCCCGGACACGCTCCTCGAGAGCGAGCTCTTCGGCCACGAGAAGGGCGCGTTCACCGGCGCGATCGCGACCAAGCTGGGGCTCTTCGAGCTCGCGCACAAGGGGACGCTCTTCCTCGACGAGATCGGCGACATGTCGCTCGAGATGCAGAAGAAGCTCCTGCGGTCGCTGCAGGAGGGCGAGATCCGGCGCGTCGGCGGCAAGGACGTGATCCACGTGGACTGCCGCGTCATCAGCGCGTCGAACAAGGACCTGCGGCAGCTCATCAAGGAAAGCAAGTTCCGCGAGGACCTGTACTACCGGCTGAACGTGGTGCAGATCACGCTGCCGCCGCTGCGCGACCGCAAGGAGGACATCCCGGCGCTCGTCGAGCACTTCCTCGACCGCGTCGCGAAGGAGAACGGCCAGCCGCGCCGGAAGATAGAGGACGTGGCGTACTGGTACCTGCAGAACTACCCGTGGCCGGGCAACGTGCGCGAGCTGGAGAACGAGATGCGCCGCGCGGTCGCCCTCTCGGACGAGCTCATCTCCGTCGACGTCCTCAAGGAGGAGATCCGCTCGAAGGACCTCTTCAAGCCGAACATCAAGATCCCGAGCGGCAGCGCGCTCAAGGACGTCGTGAAGGAGGCGATCGAGGACGTCGAGCGCAAGGTCATCCTCAAGGTGCTCGAGGAGACCGCGTGGAAGAAGACGGAGGCCGCGCGCGTGCTCGGGATTTCCCGACCCACGCTCGACGCCAAAATCGAGGCCTACGGGCTGGAGCGCGGACAGACAGTGAAGTGAGCGCCGCGAGCCGCCTCGCGCAGAGTGCTCCCTACGGGGGCGCGTCCGCACCGCTCGCACTTCCCCGCCTCCTCCGGGCCGGTCGGCCCGCGGAAGACGGCGCATCCGGCCGCATTCCGCGCCTGATCGGGCTGTAAATGCATATTTACGGCTCATGGGTAACTGTAAACGGTGGCTTACAAGGGGTTGCGAGCGGCGATCGCAAGTCGCTTACCGCCATGTACTAACAATCGGACCATCGGCACGCACTTTGCTAAATCCCACCCAAGCCAGCAACTTTAGGAGGAGAGGATGATCAAAGTCGTCGTCAAGGCGCCCGATGGGACGCGCGAGCTCGCGTTCACGGATCCGACCGTCCTGATCGGCCGCTCCGGCGAATGCGGGATCAAGCTCACCGACCTGAAGTCCTCGCGCAAGCACGCGAAGCTCGAGAAGGTCGGCAACGAGTGGCGCGTGAGCGACCTCGACACGCCCAACGGCACGAAACTCAACGGACGCGACGTGAACGACGTGCCGCTCAATGCGGGCGACGAAGTCCGCGTCGGCGAGACGTCCATCATGATCGTCGAGATCGACACGCCGCCGGTCGCCCGGCCCAAGACCGAGGTGATCGAGAAGAACGCGGTCCCGATCGAGAAGAAGCTCGAGGTCAAGAACAAGATCGACGACGTCAAGCGCGCGATCGGCGAGGTGCGGGAGCGCGAAGCCGCGCCGATCCGCTCGAAGATCCTCGCGAAGATCGCCGGCGCCGCCGCCGCCCTCATCCTCCTCGCCAGCGGCTACATCGTCGTCAAGGCCGTGCTCGATCAGCAGACGACCGAGAAGAACGTCGCCCAGCGGCCCGCGCCGAAGGACGAGACCGCGCAGTCGCACGCCGAGCAGCTGCTCGCCGACCTGCGCCAGCGCGCCGCGTCCGGCGACGTGACGGACAAGCTGCTGAACGAGATCGGCGAGGCCTCCACCCGCTTCGGCTCCCTCCTCCAGACGGACGCCAAGCAGATGAACCCGTTCGACCAGCTCCTTGGGTCGCTCCTCCAGCGCCGCGCGGAGCAGTTCGCCGGCCGCTTCGGCGAGACCCGTACGAGGGTCGACGACGCGCTGGCCGCCCGCCGCTACGGCGAGGCGCTCGCGGCGCTCGCCGCGTTCAAGGCCACCGTCGACGCGTCGTACGAGGAGCCGGTGCGCGAGCTCCTGGCGCAGGTCGACGCGCGGATCAACGAGGACTTCCTCGCGGTGATGGCCATGGGCCGCCGCATGGAGGACGCGAAGCGCTACTCCGAGGCCGCCTCGCACTACCAGGCGAACGGCGCGCGCTTCAAGGACACGCCCCACTGGGTCCGCATCAGCAACAAGCCGCAGGCTCTGAAGGACCTCGCGATCGCCCTGGCCGCGCCGAAGCCCGATCCGACGATCGCGAAGAAGCCGGACCCCGTCACGCCGACGCCGGACAAGCCGCAGCCCCAGCCTCAGCCGGACACGCCGGACAAGCCGGCGCCCACGCCCGAGGCGAAACCCGTCGGCCTCGTCGCGAAACTCATCGACGCGGTCACGACCGGCAAGTTCGCCAACCCCGTCAAGTTCGACGACAAGAGGAGCGGCAAGCCCGTCGAAGCGACGAGCGAGACCGTGACGTTCCAGACGTCCGCCGGTGACGCGAAGTGCGCCTGGAAGGAGCTCCCGCCGGCGGTTCTTTTCAGGATGGGCAGCGACGCGCTCAGGGGCGACGACCTGCTCGGCGTGGCCGAGTTCGGCTACCAGAACAGCCTGAAGGACGACGCCGACAAGCTGTGCCTGCGCGTCTACAACGCCGACCGCAAGGCGAACAAGGACAAGGTCGACGCGGTCATCGCGAAGGGACGCGGCCTCACGAGCGTGCCCGAGGGCGGCTACACGCACGACGCCAGGCACGGCTGGGAGGACGCCCCGCAGCACGACAACCGTCTCGCCGTCGAGACGGCCGCCAAGCACATGAAGGACCTGGTCGCCACCACCGACGCGAAGAAGCGCGACGGCCTCTTCGCCAAGGTCATGGAGATCTACGACAAGCCGACGCTCACCGCCGAGACGCGCGAGACCGTCAAGACGAACACGCTCGCGTCGCTCAAGGAGTGGAAGAGGAAGAACATGGAGGCGATCCAGAAGACCGCCAAGAGCGGCGCGCTCGGCGGCCTCGGCGGCCTCAAGGCGCAGCTCAACCAGGCGCGCAAGGACGCGCTCGTGGTCATCTACGACGAGAAGATCTACCTGCGCGAGGATCACCCCGACTGGCGCAAGGGCGACAAGATCAACGGCCAGGAGAAGGTGGACCAGCTCGTCGACGTCGTGCGCAAGATCTGGGAGCGCCCGGGCGAGATCCTGATGCCGGGCTCCGTGAAGAAGGACGTCGAGGAGATCAAGGAGGTCAACGAGAAGTACCTCACCGCGCTCGGTGAGACGGTCGACACCGAGGCGGAACTCAAGGCGTTCGAGGAGGTCGTCAACAACCTCAACCAGAAGATCAGCATCCAGAGCTACTGCGCCAACGGCACGGAGAAGTCCATCTACGACTGGAACCGCCGCTGCGAGCGCTACAACGAGGCGTGCGCCGAGAGCGGCGTCACGAGCGAGGAAAAGGCCCACGCGAAGGTGCTGAACGACTATCGCGAGATGATGGGCCGCAAGCGCCTCTTCCTCGACGGCCGCATCTGCAAGGCCACGAAGAAGCACTCCCAGGCGTGCGACGCCGCGGGCACGATCTGGCACGTCGGCAGCGACGGCAGCCCGCAGTCCCGCGCGCAGGCCGAGGGATTCACCGGCGGCGTGGGCGAGAACGTGGCGATCGGCTACGGCCACCCGAGCGACGTGTGGTGGCAGGGCTGGTACCGCGCGAGCGACCACCATCGCAACGGCCTGTCCGACGCCTGGAACTGCATGGGCTACGGGTATGTCGGCCGGGTCGGCACCCAGAACTTCTCGAACATCGGGTCGCCGAAGGGGTTCTGATCGACACCGCAGCCTCCAACCACCAAATGGACAAGCCTCCGGAGCACTCCTCCGGAGGCTTCGTCGTTTTCCCGCAGATTTCGGATCTCGGATGTCGGATTTCGGCTTGTTCCCACCGAAATCCGAAATCGGAAATCAGAAACCCTCGCGGGCGAACAGCGGGCCGGAGTGAACGATCACCCTCCGCGACGGTGTCCAATCACCGTCATTGTGAGGTGCCGATGAAGACGTTCTCGCTTGCGGCGTTCTGGTTCCTCTCCGCGACGGCGTTCGCACAGGACTTCGACAAGACGAGGAAGGAGTTCAAGGAAGCCGTCCTCGCGATGAACGAGTCGGCCGTCGCCTCGGCCGCCGACAAGCTCGTCTCCTCCGACAACACGGGCGCGGTCGACGCGCTCCTCGACGGTTACAGCCTCACCGCCGCGCAGCTCAAGCAGCTCTGGGCCGAGAAGGTCCGCTGGATCCGCGAGGCGGACGCCAACAGCGACATCGAGTGGATCAACGGGCCGACCGGCTCCACGCCCGCCGCGGGCTCCATGAACAGGTACCTCAAGCTCCAGGAGGCGCAGAAGGAGGGGCAGCGGGTCGAGGAGAAGATCATGCGCATCGAGTCCGTGAAGCGCAGGATCGTCTCCGCGCTCGCGAGCTTCAAGAGCGACGCCGCGGTCAAGTCGCTCGTCGGCAAGATGAAGTTGGACTCGAACTGGGACCGCCGCGCCGGCATCGCCGAAGCGCTCGGCCAGATCGAGCACGCCGACGCCGTGCCGGCGCTCGTCGATCGCATGAAGGGCGACTCCGAGGCGGGCGTGAAGGTCGCCTGCCTCGACGCGATCCGCGCGAAGAAGGCGGCGACGCCCGAGGTGGTGTCGGCCGTCTGCGACCAGCTCAGGAGCGACTTCTGGCAGGTCAAGTACTCGGCCGCGATCACGCTCAAGGCGCTCGGCTCCAGGGACGCCATCGAGCCGCTGATCGACACGCTCAAGGGCGTCGACGGCCGGCTCAGGCACGACATCAACGACGTGCTCGTCGCGCTCAGCGGCGTCGACAAGCACGGCGATCACGCGGCGTGGCGGGCGTGGTTCGACACGAACAAGGAGGCCGTCGTCGGCGGCGGTTACAAGCCGAAGGACGAGGAGAAGCCGAACGCGGGGAACGGCCGCGGCACGACCTTCTACGGCATCCCGGTCAAGTCGAAGAACGTCGTCTTCGTAATCGACTGCTCCGGCTCGATGATGTGGGAGTCGGAGTGGGCCGTCCCGACGGATGTCGCGACCGGCTCGGGCGGCGGCGCGGACCCCTACCCGAAGCCGAACGGCAACCGGAAGATCGACATCGCGCGCTGGCAGCTCGCCCGGTGCGTGGCCGGCATCCCGGACCAGACCGAGTTCAACATCATCTTCTTCAGCAGCGGCTTCGAGGTCATGAGCGAGAAGATGGTGAAGATGACGGCGGCGACCCGCAAGCAGGCGCTCGCGTTCGTCGACCGCCTGCAGCCCGAGGGCGGCACGAACATCTTCGACCCGATGGAGAAGGCGTTCACGTTCACCGGCAGCGGCGACAAGCTCGCGAAGCAGTCGATCGACACGATCTTCCTGCTGACGGACGGCATGCCGAACCAGGGTCAGATCCCGGACGCGAGCGGCATCCTCGCGAAGCTGAAGGAGATGAACAAGGTCAAGAAGATCACGGTCAACACGATCGGCGTCTTCTCGTCGAACCCGCCCGTCCCCGTGCAGGCGAACGAGAAGGAAGAGGGCGAGAAGTTCCTGAAGCAGATGTCGGACGACCACGGCGGCGTCTTCGTGAACGCGTCCACGGGCAACAAGAGCGGCGGAGGCCGGAAGAAGTGAGCGGAAATCGTTCCGCGGCGTCGTTATACTTAGAGCCTTACACCGAAGGGGCGGCCAGATTCGAGGAGGTTACGGATGGGGGGTAGGATCGTGAGCCTGGGGATCGCGCTGGCGATGGCGCTCTCGGTGTCCGCGCAGGACGAGGCCCAGCAGTGGGGACAGGCGTGCGCGGACTACAACAAGTACAACAACAGCAGGGACCCGGCCGAACGCGCCAAGTCCGCCGAGGGGATCGGCGGCGCCACCACGCCCAAGTACGACAAGCAGGCCGCGGCCATGCTCATCGGACTCCTCAACCAGGAGTTCGGCCGCGACCGCAACGGCGGCAACGAGGAGAAGGTCTCCGGCCTCGTGCTGGACGCCGTCGAGCAGGCGCTCAAGCGCGTGAAGGCGAAGGAGGGCGTCGACCAGATCGCCGCCAACGCCAAGCAGAAGGCCGGCAACCCGCGCGTGCGCTTCATCATGTGCCGCGCGCTCGGCCCGCAGAAGGACCACGTCAAGACGCTCATCGAACTCGTCGACGACCCGGAGATCCGCGTCACGATCGGCGCGCTCGACGGCCTCGGGATCGGCAAGGACCCGCAGGCCATCGACGTGTTTCTCAAGATCCTCAACAGCGTGTTCGACCCCAAGGTGAAGGGCTCGCGCGACTTCCCGTGGGAGGCGAAGTGGAGCGCGCTCACGGGCCTCGCCGCGATCGGCGACAAGAGCGACAAGGTGGTCGACGGCCTCATCGACGCGCTCGGCAGGTGCACGGCCGACCAGGGCCGCATCAAGGTCGAGGTGATGCGCCTCCTCGGCGACTACATCGGCAGCACGGACCCGAAGAGCGACGACCCGAACTGGTGGCGCGCCGCCAAGAAGGACAAGTCGGCGCCCGTGAAGGAAGGCCAGACGACGATCGAGCCGACCGAGTTCTTCGGGCTCAAGGCCAAGTCGTCGCGCATCGTCTTCGTTCTCGACCGCACGGGCTCGATGAGCGACCCGTGCACGTTCCCCGAGCGGCCGAAGGACCCGCCCAAGCAGGCGCCCACCGAGACGAACGGCGGCGAAAAGCCGAATCCGGTGGACGAGGCCGCGCGCGCGAAGGCGGCCGAGATCAAGAAGAAGTACGACGACCGCAAGGTCGTGACGAAGATGGACGGCCTCAAGCGCGAGTTCATCAACACGATCTTCAACCTCGACAAGCGCGTCTTCTTCACGGTCGTGTGGTACGAGGCGAACCAGCAGTGGTGGAAGGACCAGCTGGTGCCGGCGACGTGGCAGAACAAGCTCGACTGCATCCAGGACATCGACAAGCTCCAGCCGTCGGGCGGCACGAACGTCTTCGGCGGCCTCGAAGCGGCGTTCAAGCTGGTCGAGCAGCCGAACCGGCCGGACGTCGTGCAGGTCGACAAGAAGGGCAACTACGCGACCGTCATCAACGGGCCCGACACGTTCTTCCTGATGACCGACGGCAACCACAACACCGGCAAATTCGTGAACGACCAGGTGAACCCGCCCACGCCGAAGGTGGACGACTTCATCGCGGAGTTGAAGAAGGTCAACGCGCTCCGGAAGATCATCGTCAACGTGGTGGCGCTGGGCGACCTGAACAAAGGCGGCGACCCGCTCACCCAGAACTCGCTCAGCTTCCTGAAGAAGATCGCCGACGAGACGGGCGGCAGCTTCGCCCACATCGGCAAGTAGCCTTTGGAAACCCCCGGGGCGTCCCCCGGGGGTTTTTCGTTTTCCCGCGATTCGCGATTCGGATGACACCCTCCGTCTCCGTACTCGTCCATAGGTGACGGAGGTGCTGTATGAAGTCCGCGTCCATCGCGATCGCCTGTCTCCTGATCATCGGCTGTTCCGCCAAGACCGCTCCCGCGCCGACCCCTGCCGCGGGCGGCCCGGCCGTCGCCGTCGACGATCTGCGCGTCACCGGCCCGTACGTGCATGAGAACCTGGCCGTCTTTCTCATCCACGCGCCGGCCGCCGACGACCGCGACTTCCTGACCCTGGACGAGGCGCTGAAGAGCGGCGACGTGGTCGTCACCGAGAAGCAGAACGAGCAGGTGGCGGAACTCGAGCTCGAGAACAAGGGAGGCCGCCCGGTCTTCATCCAGGAGGGCGACCGCGTGATCGGCGGCAAGCAGGACCGCATCATTGGCCGCAGCTTCGTCGTGCCGCCCAGGAGCGGCCGGATGGGCGTGCCGTCGTTCTGCGTGGAGCAGGGGCGGTGGGCCGGCGGCGAAATGCGATTCGCGGCAGGCTACAGCAGCCAGCTCGCGGGCAAGGACGTCCGGCTCGCCGCGAAGTGCGACAGCGACCAGAGCGAAGTGTGGCGGAAGGTCGCGGACCTCAAGAAGGAGTCCGAGTCGCTCGGCGCTTCCAACACCCACACGAGCCTCAACGAGACGCTCGAGAACGAGAAGATCA
>Ga0187893_10013424_pt1 | contig 11403 bp, 14 predicted proteins | sample MA1701074metaG_FD_139574 | JGI IMG/M metagenome (GOLD analysis project Ga0187893, IMG submission 139574) | White microbial mat communities from a basaltic lava cave in the Kipuka Kanohina Cave System on the Island of Hawaii, USA - MA170107-4 metaG ...
AATCACCTCGATGTGTGGGCAGACGAATCCCTTTGCCTGTGATCGCCGCGACCAGTCTCTGAGCATCCCTCGCAGCTCACGACGCAGCTCCAGGAGATCAGTGAGCCGCTGATCCAGGGCGGTGACCTTCTGCTGCAGGATGGCGCGGACGTGCTCACACGGAAACCGTCCCTGTCGCCGGATCCCCAGGATCTCCTTGATCTCGACGAGCTTGAGGCCGATGGCCTGGGCGCGTTTGATGAACCGAAGCAGTTCCACGGTTTCGGGCGAGTAGAGACGATACCGGTTCTCGGCGCGCGCGGGGCGAGGGATCAACCCATGAGCCTCGTACAGCCGAATGGCCTTGCGGCCTACGCCCGCCTGCGCGCCGACTCGTCCAATCGTCAGGCTTTCCTTGCTCACAGTGCGAGTCTACGACCTTCCCCCTGGGGCAATGTCAAGCGTTGACCTACTTCTCCAGACAGTGCCAGGATATCTGAGAACTTGGCTCTCCGGGCGGCGCCACCTCGTGGCTAGCCAGCCGTGTCGTATGGGAGGAGTGGCATGCGGAACCGAATTGGGGCCGTCGGCAACGCTCCGTCTCGGGTAAGTGTCACCCCGGTCATTCCGTACATCCTCCTGGCAGTCGCCTTCCTTCTGATCGCCTATTACGGAACTGCCATCTACAACTTCTTCATCCCCACAGTCGTCCAGCGTCGCGACTTTTCATTGGGCATCTGGGCCCTGGCCGTCATCGCGGGGGTCGCCGGGTTCCTATCTCCATGCGCCTTCGGAATGCTGCCGGCGTATTTCGCCTTCTTCCTGTCGGTAGACCGGGCAGTACCCTCGAGTCCCCGGAACCCCGTGCGGGCGTTCAGAGCCGGTTTGGCGACCGCCGCCGGCATGGTGGCGGTCGCTGTGGTACTGGCGATCGTTGTCCTGAGTTTGGGTGCAACGTTTGCCCCAGGGCTGCGCGTGGTCACACCGGTTCCAAACCAATACACCCGAGGACTGCGGATCGCGGCCGGCGCCCTGCTGATCGTGCTGGGGGTGCTCCAGTGGAGGGGCTGGTCAATCGCGGGCTCGTTTCACCCGGGCCGGACTCAAGCGTGGAGCTTCCTCAGGAATGGTCGCACGGCGTCCGCTCTCGTCTGTTTCCAGTTCGGAATCCTCTATGTGCTTGTCGCGTTGCCGTGCGTCGCCAACGTGATGGCAGCGCCGTTACTGGCTGCCGCCGCGACCTACGGTCTCGGGGGCGTGGTAGTCGCCGCCGGACTCTTCCTGCTGACCATGGCTACCTTGATGGTGGCCACATCCGTGCTCATTGGGTTGACCGACCAGCACCTCGTAGCGAGGCTTCGTGGGTCAGCGAGGACTGTCCTCCGAGTGGCGAGCGTCATCCTCATTGCGATGGGTTTCACGCTCATCTACCTGGATCTCGACTTGGGCCTTTTCCGCCGCCTGTTCTTCCAGTTCCCGATCCGATAGCGAGACCGCTGACCCTCGAGAGGACCGTTCTCTGCTCCGCGGTAAGTGCGCAGGTGAAAGCTGAGACCCGCAGTCGTGCTTCTGTCGGGGGACTCGATTCCGCGACGACGCTTGCGATCGCGCGAAGCCAGGACTCCGAAACCTATGCCCTCTCATTCGAGTCGCGCGGCCCGCCACGCGGCCCATCATCTGCCCCTTACGGTCGATCAGGTACGCCGTGGGCGGGCCCCAGCAGAACTTCGGGGCCTGCCCCTGAACTCCCCGTACAGCTGGTTGACGGCCCGCCTTCCGTGGGCGGGGTCTCCCACTATTTCTGATTGGTCCATTCCGTCAACGCATAGAAGGAGCTTTTCTGTGGATGTTCATACCGCAGCGGGCCGTAGTCGATCCGCATGGCCTCCGTGGTCGCGGTATCTCCATCGTTCCACACGAGTCCCCCTTTGGGGAACACAATGTGCACTTCATTCTCTTCGCCGGTGACCGGGTTCTTCAGCGGGGAGAGGGCGACGCGGAGGATCCCATCGATCTGAAAGCTCGAGCGGCGCCCATTGATGGTCATGGCAATGGAGCGGCGGACCGGTCCCTCGAAGCTATCGAGGGTGGTAGCAAAAATCTCCCAGGGCAGGCCACCCTCACGGCCCGAGAGGATCGCGGTCAGGCTGGCCGCTTGCTCCGGAGTCGCCGCTGTATCGACGAAAACGACCGCCTGTCCATGCCCGGCGTGAATCGCCTCGGGCCACTTGCCGGCATACACTCCCCGGACACCCGCGAGGTCTACCCCGCCGTGGTGCCCGTCCACGACGGCGAGGCCACAAATGGCCTGGCACGAGCCATGATCAGGAAATCCACCGAAATTGCAATTGCAGCCAGATTCGCAGTTGCATGTCTCCAGCCAGTGCACCTTGAGCCGCCAGGGCGTGCGCGTGGTAGCCATGCTCATCCTCCTTCTTCCCTTGTGGGTGCGGGCGAGGCGGTTGTGCGGGTGGAGGCTGCCACATGTTGCAGATGCTGACCGCTGGATCGTAGGCCGCAGCCGAGACGGGTGTCAAGGGAATCTTCGAACCTACGGCTTCCCGGCAGAGCCTCCGTCCTCGCGGAGCCGCCGCGGACATAGCGTGGTCTGTCACACTTCCTGATGCGGCGTGTCTAACGGGCGAAGGGACAGGAAGGAGGACACGATCCTTGGACACGGCAGACCTCCTGCGGTTCTTGGGCGAGGCCCACCGGCGCGGCTATGCCGCCGGTCAGAACGCTCCCACCGTACGGGAAGCTGACCACTCGACCACCATCGCCTACGAGTCCGGCGCGTGGCGATTCCACGACAATTACTTCGGCGGGGAGCCTTACGGGGGACGAGCGGTGGTGTTCGTGAACGGGCGCCCGCTCTGGATGGCTGTCTACTACGGCCGGGTCGAGGAACTCGGGGCCGAGGTTCAGCCGGTCTACTCATTCTTGCAGCGTGCGCTGCTCCGGGCACCGGAGGACTTCCCGTTCCGTGGCCCCGATCACTTCACCGACGAGCCCTTCACGTACCGCAACGCTCGCCACGGTGATGTGCAGAGTTTTTCGGGCGAAGAAACCATTCACCACCGCGGTAAGCCGGTCTATACTGCCACGTACTTTGGGGGGCTCGTCGACCAGCGGCGCGGCGACTGAGCGCGACAGAGATCGCCCACCTGACCTCGGGGGACGAGCCGTGACCGACAACAATCCCCTCGCCGACAGCGCTCCCACCGACGTCGAGGACCGCGCCCTCGTGGCCCGAGCCGCGGCTGGTGATCGCGACGCGCTCCACGACCTGGTCCACCGCCATCAACCCTGGATCTACAACATCGCCGTGCGCATGCTCGGACACCCGCAGGACGCCGAGGATGCGACCCAGGAAGTCCTCATCAAGACGCTGACTCGGCTCTCGTCATTCGAGGGACGCTCGCGCTTTCGCACGTGGCTCTATCGCATCGTGGTGAACCACGTTCTCAACATGAAGCGCGGCCGACTTGAGCAGCCGGCGATGACCTTCAGCTGCTACGCGCACGGGCTCGACACCACGCCCGACCTGGAGCTGCCCGATCAGCGCAGCGTACCGGCCGACGTGCGTTTGCTGGTGGACGAGGCCCGGATCAGCTGCACGTCGGGCATGCTGCTCTGTCTCGACCGCGAGCAGCGCTTGCTCTACATCCTCGGCGAGATCTTCGAGGTCACCGATGCCGTCGGGGCCGAGCTCCTGGAGATCAGCCGCGAGAATTTCCGGCAGCGCCTGGCCCGGGCCCGCCGGGAGTTGCACAACTTCATGAACGACAAGTGCGGACTGGTGAACCGCGCGAATCCCTGCCGCTGCGACAAGAAGACCCGCGGGTTCATGCAGGCCGGGTACGTGGATCCGTCGCACCTGCTGTTCGCGCGTGAGCGGATCCAGCAGGTGCGCGAGGTGGTGCGAATGAAGTCGGAAGCCCTCACGACGCTCGACGAGCAGTACGCCGAGATCTACCGGCAGCACCCCTTCCATGAGTCTCCGGACCTTGTGCAGGCGCTGCGCCGGCTGCTCGAGAGTCCCGGTTTCAGACGCGCCACCGACCTGCCCTGATCGTGTCCGGATCGGGCAGAGAACAGGCGCGATCAGGGTGACGCGAGTCAGTCATTGGCTGTTGTCGGCGCACCAGTGGCCTCAAGTTCGCCCGCGAGGAAGTCGCCGGTGCCGGCCGGACCACTCAGTTCGAGCCAAACGGGTCCACCCCCTGGCTCGACTGTAAGCTGGCAGGAACGGGCAGCATTGGCTCTCGAGCCGGATGAACTCAGCCAATGCGGCCATGACGCTTGGTCCGGATGGAAAACGCAAGGCCACGCCGTCCGGCGACCAGCGGGCCTCCTGCCGATATCGGCGAAGGTCGGTGAGAAGACCGGCGCGGCGCTCGGCGAGTTCGCGCTCGCTCAAGGTACAGCCCACCGGAAACTCAGTCATGTCAGTCGCCTCCCCCGAAGCAGGTTCGTGCAGGTCGGAACACCAGCTTACCGGCCCGCAGCAAGCAAAGCGCAGCTTGCTGCGGGCCCGTGTCGAAAGGGATGTTAGGCGGAGCGGGTCATTTCTTCCTGGGGTCGTCTTCGGGATTGACGTAGGTGACGCCCCACGGTCCGACCCCGTGCACCTGGACGATCGTCTCCTCTTTCGTCCAGCCAAAATGATTCGTCTTGGGCTGCATGATAGCAACACTTCCCGCCGACAGCGGTTTGGTCTTCGCCACATCGAGCTTATCGCCGGTTCCCATATTGAACGTGCCGGAGATGACCGTGACATGCTCGATGGCGGGGTGCCAGTGAGCAGGGATCTTGTAGTCCGCGGGCAACTTTAGCCGAAACGTAAAGGGAACCGCCTCAGTCGGCGGCCCTTCAATGACGGCGATTTTTGCGCCCGGCGGCAGGGACGGTATGTCCGCCCACTTCAGGTCGGTTGGTGTCACCATGATGTGCGCGCCACTCTGGGCCCAGCTCGTGGACGCTGCGACGCAGGCGAATGCCAGCACGGCCAGTGACGACAGAAGCTTGGTGTTCATCGGCCATCCTCCCTTTTTCGTCCCTCTGGATTGCACGCTGCTTCCTCCTCAGCTACACCGACACCACCTTGTCGGCCGCCACCACTTTCTCGGCAAACAGCGTGGGGTTGACGAACTGCGCGTTCTTGCCTTTGAGATCGTCCTCCGTGACCCCCCGGGCCATCGAGCACTTGCCTCAGACGAAGATCGGCACCTGCTGGGCGACGACCTCGTCGAGCATTGCCTTCAGGGGCGCCATAGCGACCGGCATCACGGCGTCCGCGATGACCGACTTCATGAGGTAGACGGCCTCGCCGGCGAGGAATATCTCCGGCTGGTGACCGGCATCCAGCGCGCCCATTGCGAAGTTGAAAGGCAGCCCGGCCCGGGTAGGATCGTCGCTGCCTGCTGTCCCGAGGTAGAGGATCCTGGCCATGGAGATTCCTCCTCTCATGGCGAGGCAGTCTCCCTGCGCTCGCCGTACTGTTCAGGCCAAAGGCTTCCGGGCGCGGACGGTCACGCCCTCGGTCTCGAACGCATCCGCCTTATCCTGCCCACTCGCCCCGGTGAAGGGCTTGCCGCGCCAGGTGATCTCCACATCCGCGAAGCCAGCCTGACGGATCGTCTCGACATACTCTCCTTCCAGGAGAGCGCCGCCGATTCAGGCGGTCCAGATCGCGATGTCCTCGCGACCGGCGGGCGGGATGTCCCGATGCACGACGATGTCCGCGATCTGCAGCCGGCCGCCCGGCTTGAGGATGCGGAATGCCTCGCGGAAGACGGCGCCCTTGTCGGGGGTGAGGTTGATCACGCCGTTGGAGATCACGAGGTCCGCACTCGCGTTCTCGACAGGAAGCGCTTCAGCGAGCCCCTGACGGTACTCCACCTGGCAGAGACCGGTGAGCTCGACATTCGCTCGCCCGCGCTCCAGCATGGCCTCGGTCATGTCGATGGCAAGAACCCGGCCTGCCGGGCCGACCGCGATGGCCGACAAGAAGGCATCCACCCCGCTGCCCGCCCCGATGTCGACGACCACCTCCCCCGGGCGCGGCCGACCGGCGGAAAGCGGGTTACCGACTCCCGCGAAGGGAGCGGTCACCGTGTCCGGCAGCTCGGCGAGCTCCTCGCGGGAGTAGCCGAGGCGCTCGACCGCGTACTCCGGGCCCGTGTGGAAGTGATAGCCCTTCTTGGGGTCCCCGACGACCTCGGTGTAGACGCGCTGGATCTCGTGGCGAAGCTCGACGACATTGATGGGCATACACACCTCCTACGGGCGCTCGCCATCCTTCCTGGCGGTGACGACGACGGCATGGACGAGGGTGTCGTGATGCTCGGGGGGTACGACGCGGCGGACGAAGTCGAGGAACTCCGGTGGGAAGATCGGATAGCGGACCAGCGCGGCCAGGCCGAATGGGCGCCGGTCGATCACCTCGACGGCCTCGAAGCCCACGTTGACCACCTTGCGCCTGAGCACTGGCTCCGCCAGTGCGCCGGCCAGTCAGGCCGCCAGGGCGGTCGGGTCCCTCAGGATGGCCTCGGGGAGGCTTTCGGTCAGCACCAGGTCGGCGAGGGCGAGGCGGCCGCCCGCGCGGAGCACCCGGTGCATCTCGGCCAGCGCGCGACTCTTCCGCGTGGAGAGGTTGAGCGTGCCGTTGGAGACGACCACGTCGACCGAGGCGTCGGCGAAGGGCAGCGCTTCCATCAGCGCCTCGTGAAATTCCGCGTTCTCCACGCCCATCAGGGCGGCGTGTTCCCGTGCTCGCGCGACCATGGCTGGCGTCATGTCCAGGCCGAGGACACGCCCACCGGGCGCCACACGCCGGGCGGCGATCAGCGTGTCGATGCCCGCGCCGCAGCCGACATCCAACACGATCGTCCCGGACCGGAGGTCGAGCGCGCGCAGCGGGTTCCCGACCCCCAGTGCCAGGGCCACGGCCCCGGACGGCAGGCCGCCCAGCTCGTCAGGCGCGTAGAGCGATTCCGCGACCGCCGGTGTCTCGGCGTACGCCTTCGCGTACGTCGTGCCGATAATGGAGCGCGCGTCGGCGTCGGTGAAGTACGACACGATCACGACTCCATCGAAGCGCGATCAAGCGCTTGTCTGACCCGCGATTCGAGCTCGTCGGGAACTGCAACCTCGGCGAACCGGGTCTTGATGAACGCGTCCAGCTGCCGGCTGAAGGCCAGCTTGTCGCAGCAGGACAGGCACGTCTCCATGTGTGCCTCGAGATCCTCAAGTGGCGCCCCAGCCAGCGCCCGATCGAGGTAGGCGAAGAAGAGCTTCATGGCCTGCTCGCAGCTCAGTACTCTCATGCGTCCTCGCTCCTCACGAACCCCCGGCGCTTCGCGCACGACCATAGCTCGCGTTCCATGAACTTCCGGGCCCGGTGAAGGCGCGACATGATCGTCCCCACCGGGCACCCGAGGATCTCCGCCAGCTCCCGGTAGCTCAAATCCTCCACGTAGAGCAGGACGAGCGGGACGCGGTACACCTCGGGCAAGGCTAGGAGCGCGCGCTGGACATCATCGTCGGGAAACTGCGCGAGGAAGTCGCGGTGGAGGTTGTCCGAGTATGGCAGTGGGTCCTCGTCCCAGACGAGGTCGTACAGCGAGAAGCGGTCCAACTCGGCCATGTCACCCACGGCGAACTCCCGGGGCCGGGCTCGACAGCGGTCGATGACGAGGTGAGAAAGGATCTGCGAGAGCCAGGACCGGATGCGCTCCGGTTCGCGCAGCGTTGGGAAGGCGTCGAGGGCCTTAATGTAGGTCTCCTGGACCACGTCCTCCGCATCCTGGGTCTTACCGGTCAGCCGAACCGCAAGCTTATAGAGGTAGCCGAGGTGCGGGAGCGCCAGCTGCTCGAAGCACGACCGGAGGCCGTCGGGCTGCTTCGCCGGCTCTTCTTGGGCGGTCGTCGGCTCGTCAGATCCGCTCATGTCGGCTCGTTCGCTTGGGTGCCCTCCCGCCCCGATTCACTCTTTCACTTACCAGGACGGATTGCGCCCTCTCGAAAATTCCCACCATGGTGAAATTGCTGGCTTGCGGGCGGACGCCGACGCTCCCATCGGAACGGTCCCAGCGTAGCGGGCGTGAGGAGAGTAGAGTTAGGCGCGAGCGGACTGCGGATCGTGGGTCGGACGAAGGGAGGGCCACATGGCGGCGACGGTACGCGAAGCGATCCGGGAATTGATGGAGCAGACGATGGCGACGATGGACGCGCTCCTCCTGGCGTCGGACCGCGAGCTCGTGATGCCGTCGTCGCATGGGTGCGCTCAGGGGAAGGACGTCTGGGCGCTCATCACCAACGATATCGATCACGAGAAGATCCACACCGCGCAGGTACTGGAGGCGCGCTATGAGTCGCGGATGACGGCCTCGCCCATGGAGCGGCTGGCCGCCGAATGGCTCGCCGAACGGGCGCGGTTCATTGGCTCGCTCATCGGATTGACCGATGAGCAGTTCAACCGCGACACCGCACCGGGCCAGTGGACCTATCGGGCCGTGGCCAAGCACGTGCTCGTGGTGGAGCAAGACTCGCTGAAGACCATGGCGGCGGATCGGCTGGCGCGCCCGGACAGCGGCGATCCGTCCCGGTGACCCCGGTAAGACGGCGTGGGCAATCATCGCTTGCCCGGCGCATAGAAGGGGTGGGTCCCCGCACCGTGATCGGTGGTGTCGACGACCCCGGCAATCTCCGGGAGTCGCGCCCGGAGTAGACGTTCGATGCCCTGCCGGATGGTGACTTCGGCGAGGCTACATCCCTGGCACCCGCCCTCGAGACGGATGAGCGCGCGACCGTCCCTGACGTCGACCACGCTCACGCTGCCTCCGTGCGCTGCCACGGCCGGGTTCACCTCGGCCTCAACCACCTGACGGACGCGGTCGGTCAGCTCGCCGCGTCCCTCGGCCGGCGCAGCCATCCCGGGCCACACGACTCGAACGTCCGTGACCTCCGGTACGGCCGCCCGCAGCAGCGCCTCGATGTGTGGCGTGGCGGGCAGGATGGCGCCGGGTGATCCGCTGGCCTCGAGGGTGACCGTGCCCGCTTCAACGCCGACCAGGCGCACCGAACCTCCCCGAGCAATGATCGAAGGCACCACGCTACGCTCGATCGCAGAACGGACGGCGGCGGCAAGGCCCGGGTCCGCCGCCGATGCGGGGGCCGCCTCGAGCACCGGACCGCGAGCCGCACCGGCCATCGACACGCCTTCAAGGGCCGCTCCCAGGTCGTCGATCAAGTCTCCGGGCGCTTCGAGGCCCACCGAGATCCGCAGCAGATCGTCCGGTACCGGCGAGGACGGCCCTTCCGTGCTGCGGCGGTGCTCGACGAGACTCTCGACGCCCCCCAGTGAGGTGGCACGCTTGAAGACGCGGAGCGCCGCGAAGGCGGCCACGGCGTCGGCTTCGCCACCGGCAAAGCGCAGCGCCAGCATGCCGCCGAACCCGCCTGTCATCTGGCGTCTGGCAATGTGGTGGCCGGGATGCGACGGGAGTCCTGGATAGAGCACAGCAGTCAGGGCCCGGTGCCCGTGAAGGAATCGGGCGATGGCCAAGGCGGTGTCAGACGAGCGGCGCACCCGCAAGAACAGCGTTCGCATCCCCCGCTGGAGCAGCCACGCCTCGAACGGGCCCAGGACCGCGCCCGCGCTGCGACGCCACGAGCGGACGCGCTCCCAGAACGGGTCGCTCCGCGCAGTGACCACCGCGCCGGCCAGGACATCGCTGTGGCCGTTCAGGTACTTAGTGGCCGAGTGCACGACGAGATCAGCGCCGAGCTCGAGGGGCCGGGTCAGCACGGGGGTGGCGAGGGTGCTGTCCACCGCGACGCGCACGTCCGCCGCATGAGCCACCCTGATCACGGCCGCGAGGTCGGTGATGTCCAGCGTCGGGTTGGCCGGCGTTTCGACCCAGAGCAGACGCGTGCGCCCGGGCCTGACGGCCGCGGTCACCTGGGAGATGTCCGCTGTATCCACGAACTCCACGTCGAGGTTCCAGGCAACGCCGAATTCGGCCAGCCACCTGCGAACTCCCCAGTACACGATCCGCGAGACGAGGACATGATCGCCGGGGAGCAGGGACTGAAAGATGGCAACGCCCACCGCGCTGCCGGAGGCAAACACCATGCAGGCGCCGCCGCCCTCCAGCGCGGCGAGCAACCGCTCGGCATGCTCGTACGTCGGGTTGTCAGCGCGAGTGTAGGCCAGACCCGAGGTGGACGTCCGGTCGGGATTCTGCTCATAGATCGTCGACGGATGGATGGCCGGGGACAGGGCGCCGGTCGCGCGATCCACCTCGCCGAGGCCCTGGGCGGCCATCGTCTCCGGCGAGAGCGAACGGTTCTCACTCATCGGACTCTCCCTCGGTGATCGGCCGAGCTTCACGCTGGCACCGCCATCGGTGCCGCTCGTGGCTGCCGCATCACCCACGCCACCACGAGGCCCGAGATCAAAGTGAGTGCCGCGACGAGATGGATCGCCGCCCCGAGCCCCACGAAGTCGGCGACCAAGCCGGATAGGAGGGCCCCGATGGCATAGCCGAGGTCGCGCCAGAACCGGTAGACGCCCAGGCTCGACGCGCGCCATGCGGGGTGCGCGTGGTCGGCGATGGCCGCCAGCAGCGTGGGATAGACCATCGCGGTCCCCAGCCCCTGCAGGACGGCGCCGAGGAGCCAGGCCCCGTACGCCGGAACCAGCACGGTGAGCCAGATGCCACCAGCCTGGACCACCATGCCCCACGCGATGAGCCCCTTCCGGCCCACGCGGTCCGATAGCATGCCGGTCGCGATCTGCAGCAGGCCCCACACGATCGGATAGGTGGCCTTGATGACGCCGATCCGCTCGACATCGAGACCGTGGGCGCTGAAGAAGAGCGGGTAGAGGCCCCAGGACATCCCGTCGTTGAGATTGTTGACCAGGCCGGCCTGGCAGGCGGCAAAGAGACTCACGTTACCGAGGCTGGTCACATAGAAGATGCGCTTGAGCGATGGCGCATCACCAGTGACGGTCAGGGACGCGGTCTCGAGTTTCAGGTAGCCGCGCGTCTCCCGGATCAGGAAGACCGACATGAGAAGACCAACCGCCGAGATGCCGATGCCCAGATAGAACGGCTGCGGGCGCAACGCGTAGTGTCCGGCAATGTACCCGGTCACCCAGGACATCACGCCCACCGCGAAGTACCCGGCGAACTCGTTCAGGCCGAGGGCCAGGCCGCGGCGGCGCGGGCCCACCAGATCGATCTTCATGATCACCGTCATTGACCACGCCAGGGCCTGGTTGGCGCCCAGCAACACGTTGGCGAGGTCGATCCACCACCAGGCGGGCGCGTAGATGATGAGGAACGGCACGGGCAGGGCGAAGAGCCATCCCACCACCAGGATGGGCTTGCGCCCGATCCGGTCCGACAGCCGCGC
>Ga0187893_10013425_pt1 | contig 11403 bp, 11 predicted proteins | sample MA1701074metaG_FD_139574 | JGI IMG/M metagenome (GOLD analysis project Ga0187893, IMG submission 139574) | White microbial mat communities from a basaltic lava cave in the Kipuka Kanohina Cave System on the Island of Hawaii, USA - MA170107-4 metaG ...
CCGCTAGAACCCCTCACCGAGCGCGCACGTGTACGACTTCTTCACCGGGTGCGCGATGCCGATCGTGATCGGCATGACGATGTAGCCGTACCAGGGCGTCGAGGTCTCCACCTCGGCGAGGCCCGCGCGGCACTCGTCGGCGCTGGTCTCGGTGCGGAGCAGCCCCCAGAACCAGACCGTGCCGTGGTCGGTCTGGCGCTTGACGCCCGGCTGCACGGGGGAGGAGACGCGGGCCGTGTAACAGGACGTGCCCGCGGCGAGCACGAGCGCGGCTAACAGAACGGTCGAGATGCGACGCATTTGCCCCCTCCCAGACCTCGAAGCCTCCCGAACGCGCCGCAAAGCCGCCACCCCGCGCGGGCTCGCATTCGCCGCGGCCTCGACCGCGCGCGCGCCCTGCTCTATACCCCGCCCCTCGCCACGCCGAGGAGACCGCCCGATGGCCCGGAGCAAGAGCAAGATCAAGCGGCTGCGCCACCAGTGGAAGGTGGCGAAGAAGCACCGTCTCGAGCGCCGGAAGGCCGCGAAGCAGGCCGAGCGCTAGACGGCTGGGGCGAAGGGCCGCGCGCCGACGGTGACGCGCGTCACTCTCGGCTCGCGGCCTCCGGTATCGTGCCGGGCGAGGAGGGACCCGTGAAGCCCGAGGACTCGATCCTCTACAGCGGCGCGGCCGCGGGCGCCGAGGCCGCCTTCGGCGCCGCCGCCGAGGCGCACGGCGTCGACGAGGTGAACTTCACCTTCGAGGGCCACAACGACGCGCGCTCGCGCGGGATCCGCGTGCTCACGCACGAGGAGCTGAAGCACGGCGACGTGAGCCTCGCGTACGTGAGCAAGCTCATGCACCGGAGCTACCGCGACACGCCGCTCTTCAAGAAGGTGCTCCAGACGATCTGGCATCAGGTGAACCACGGGCAGGAGATCTACGTCGTCGGGAAGATCCTCGACGACGGCACCGTGAAGGGCGGCACCGGCTGGGGCGCCGAGTTCGCGAAGCTCTGCAACAAGCCCTTGTTCGTGTTCGACCAGGAGCAGAACGGCTGGTTCCGTTGGGCGGGCGAGGCGTTCGAGAAGGTGAAGGACCCGGTGATCCGCCATCCCCACTTCTGCGGCACGGGCACGCGCTTCCTCGCCGTGAACGGCGCCGGCGCGATCCGCGACCTCCTCGCGCGCACGTTCCGCTAGCCCCTCCTTTACATCGCTTCACACGCGGGACGAGCCGGGGCAACGCGGGCGCGCCAGGATCTCTTGGCGTCCGACGGGAGACCCCCGATGCGAGCCCTCGTCCTGATCCTGGCGAGCGCTTTCCTTGCCACCGCCGCCTGCGCCGAGTCGGAGGCCGACCGTCTGGCCGCACTCCTCGGCCTCGCGCCCGGCATGCGCGTGGCCGACGTCGGCGCGGGCGAGGGCGAGTACGCGCTCGACTTCGCGGCGCGGGTCGGCGCCGCGGGGCGCGTCTTTGCGACGGAGCTCGAGGCGGAGCAGCGCGACGAGATCCGCGCGGCCGCCGCCGAGGCCGGCCTCGCGAACGTCGAGGTGATCGAGGCCGAGGTCGAAGCGACGGGTCTCCCGACCGCCTGCTGCGACGCCATCTTGCTGCGCCACGTCTACCACCACCTGACCGAGCCCGCGGCGATCGGCCGCGACCTGCTGCGCGCGCTCGAGCCGGGCGCGCGCCTCGTCATCGTGGACTTCCCGCCGACCTGGTACCTGCGCCCCTTCACGCCCGAGGGCGTGGGCGAGGAGCGCTCGCGCCACGGGATCGAGCCCGAGGCGGCGCTCGCCGAGCTCCTCGCGCTCGGCTTCGAGAAGGTCGAGGTGGTCGATCCCTTCCACGAGAGCTGGCTCGGGCCGGACAGCTACGCCGTCGTGGTGCGAAGGCCGGAAAGGAGCGAGCGATGAGCGCCACCCTCGACGATCCGAAGACGGTCCCGGTCGCGCGCTCGCGCTGGATGCCGCCGCGCCTCTTCCTCGTCTACGGCGCCACCGGCGCGGTGTTCCACTTCCTCTTCCCCGCGCCCGTCCTGCTGCGGCTCGTCTGGCTCGGCGCCGCGCTCGCCGCTCTCGGCATGGCGCTCGCGCTCTGGGGCGAGCGCACCTTCGCGGCGCACGGCGCCACCATCAAGCCCTTCGAGCGGAGCCGCGTGCTCGTCACGAGCGGGCCGTTCCGCTTCACGCGGAACCCCATGTACCTCTCGCTCGTCACGCTGCTGGTCGGCCTCGCGCTCGCGCTCGGCACGCCCGCACCGTGGGCCGCGGCAGTCCTCCTCGCGCTCACGCTCCACTTCCGCTTCATCCGGAACGAGGAGCGCGCGCTCGTGGCCTCGCTCGGCGAGCCCTACGAGCGCTATCGCGAGCGCGTGAGGCGCTGGATCTAGGCCCGTGGGCCGCAGTCGCGGCATCGGCAACACCTCCGGGTTTGCTTCCCCGACCGGGGCTGCATCCTCCGACACCCGAACGGGGGTGTCGGGACCCGACTTGAAGGCGGGGGTGCTTCCGTTGTATGAGCACGCGCATGACGCGATGCTTCTCGTGGGTCGCCCTCTCGGTGTGTCTGACCGGCTGCGTCGGGGGCCACCTCGAGCGGGACCGGATCGACGCCGGTCGCGCGATCGCACTCACCGACCGGGACGTGCGGAAGGCGTGCGCGGAGCAGGCGCTGAAGCTACTCGATGGGCTACCGGACGAAGGCTTTCGCAAGTTCCGCCAGCTACGCCTGCCCGATCACCCTCCGCTCCAGCGCTTCCCTCGGCTCACGGCGCCCGCATTCGTCACGCGCTGTGAGCGGAACGAAAAGTGGTACGTCCCCGTGCGCTTCGATGCGGCGACCGGGGAGACGCTCGGTGCGACACCCGCGCTGCGTCGAGGGACGGAGGGCTACGCGTTCGACCCGAGGCGGGTGAGCTTCGACGGCGCCTATCCGAAGGATGCGCTCGCATTCTGGCTGGAGCCGACCGGCGCCGATCGGCCGGAGCCGAAGGAGGACACGCGGAAGCCGAGGCGACTGATCCGCATCCATCCCGAACAGGTCCTCGCGGGTCGAGACCTTGATCTTCGTATCGAGGTCGAGAACGAACGGGGAGCCGCGGTCGTTCTCGAGCTCGACGGGCAGCCCGCCGGCTTCTACTGGTTGCGCATCGTGCCCCGTTTCGCGGAGTGCAAGGGCTGTACGGGGTTGTTGCGCTCGATCGCGGATGGAGACCTCTCCGGGATTCTGGCTGAGCTGCGGGGCCGGGAGACGCTCTTCGCGACCGGCAGGAGTCCCGAGATCGACGGGAAGAGGCTCGCGGAGCTGTTCGGTTGTCAGAGCGCATGGTGGCGCTCGGGCCTCAACGACTGCGAGCACCCCTACAAGCATTTCTGGCCGGAGATGCGCGAGGCGACGAAGCGGGCGAAACGGAGCGGCAAGCGCAACGAGCGGAAGCTGGTGGCGGCGCTCCGGGATCTCTACGAGGGCGAGTTCTCTCCGGCCGGCGTGCTGCTCGACGATGGCGCCGGCGACCCCTTCTCGTTCGCGATCGGCGCTGACACCCAGAACAGCACCGACATGTCGGCGTTTCAGCGCTTCCTCCAAGTGATCGAGGAAGGCGCCGAGGAGCCGCAGCCGAGTATGCGCAAGGAATGGACGCGCACCGACCACCGCGTGCTTCGCTATGAGCCCGCGTGGGAGAACACCGCGAAGGCGGTGCGCGATGAGCTGAAGATGCACGGATCGCGTATTCACTTTGTGCTCATCGCCGGCGACCTTGGCGATGCGCGGGCGGGCAGCGATCTCGGTCGGATGGCGCTCAACGCGGTAGGCCTTTATCCACCGATACCGACCTACAAGACCGAGTACCCCACGATGGTGCGAGAGATCCGGCGGCTTCCCGTGCCACTCGTGGCCGTCCCGGGCAACCACGATGGGATGGTCGGCTACCCCGGTCTCGTGAATCGACTCATCGCGCTAGGCGGACGGGCGTTCGATCGCGCGAACGACTATGTGCCCGTGCTCATGAAGCCTCCCTGGCCGGAACGCTGGCCGTGGTCGCGGGTGCCCGACGTGCCACGCTACGACGGGCTCGCGGAGTGGGTGTACGCGCTTGGCCCGACATCGTATGTATTCAACTTCCGCGGCCAGACATTCGCGGGCGTCAACAGCTTTCGTCTGACGCAGCGGGAGCGCTCGGGCGTCGGGTCCGTAGTGTTCAACTGGGGCGGAGGCGTCACCGACGCCGACGTGAAGTCCCTCGAGGAGCGAATCGACACCCTCTCGAAGTCGACGCAACGCGGGCACACTTTCCTCTACATGCACCATGATCCGCGGGCCGCGACGCCGCTCAAGAAGACGCTCGAAGTGGATCGCTTCGGAGTGTACGACGAGATCGAGAACCGCTTCAGCGCGTATACGTTCGGTCACTTCGGGCTCGGTCATTCGCCCGCCTGGGATCTCTACCTCCCCGTGCTCACGCCCTTCACCCATCACACCGCGCGCTTGATCGACGACTGGCTCAGCGGACGGGGACGCGCGCAGGAGGAGTGGATGCGAAGGAGCTACTCGCTGCCGTGGGAGGCAGACGTCGAGGAGTACGCCTCCCAGCACGGCGCGCGTCGTCTGGTGGGGTCGATCAGCGACCGGCTCGCGCCGGACATCTGGGGCGGCGGCATCTCGCACATTTTCTTCGGCCACAACGACGTGCCGCTCGGCCCCGACGAGTGGGCGCACACGAACGCCGGGCGGCACGTCTTCATCGAGCTGCCGCAGGGCGAGTGGTTGGAAGGACGCGAATGGCACGTCCATCTCGACCAGCTCCCCTACCTGCCCTACGCGAAGATTCCCCTGGCCGCGATCTTCAAGGTCCGGAACGACGAGCCTCCCGACTGGGCGAAGGCGCTCCAGCCTCAGCAGGGCAACGCGTACGTGGTGCGCCTCGACGACGTCGCCAACCCGGGCGGGGTGCACGGCTTCCACCTCGTCACGGTGGTTCCGCGCGCGTGCGCGACGCCGCCGTGCGGAGCCGGCGTCCACATCAAGTGGTTCGCGCTGCCGACAAAGCGCGAGCAATGAGGCTGGCCTCCGCCGGCGTCGCTGCTCTCGTGCTCGCCTGCGCGACGGCGCCGCCGCGCGAGCTGCCCGCGCCTCCTACGGCGCCGATCGACGCGTGCGAGACAGGCGGGCCGGCAGCGGAGGTGACGCTCCGGTATCTCGGCGCTGGAGGCTTCGCGATCCGCTACGGCAGCGACGCCCTGCTCACCGCGCCGTTCTACTCGAACCCTAGCTTCTTCCGCGTGGGCCTCGCACTGCCAATCTCACCGAACCGCGATCGGATCCCGGTGCGTCCGGAGATTCTCGACGGCGCGAACGTCGCCGGCGTGCTCGTCGGTCACGCGCACTACGACCATCTGATGGACGTGCCCGCGGTGCTCGACGAGTGGAAGCTCGCTGACGTACCGGTCTACGGCGACGAGACAGCGGTGCGGCTTCTCGCGAACGTCGGCTGGACGGGACGGGCTCACGCCGTGAACGCGGACGGCGGCTCGTGGCGGAGGCGCGGCGCGTGGCTCGCCCCGCCGCACCCGCCCGGCACTGCGGAGCGGGCACGCTTCCGCGTGATGCCGCTCCTTTCCGAGCACGCGCCGCATATGCCGCTCGGCATCAAGCTCTTCAAGGGCCACATCTCGCCCGAGGACCCCGCTCCGCGGGACGCCTACGACTGGAAGGAAGGCCAGACCTGGGCCTACCTCGTCGACGTCCTCGCCGACGACGGCGAGACCCCACTGCTGCGCATCCATTACCAGGACGCCGCCTCGAACCCGGAGTTCGGCTGGCCTCCGCGCCAACTCATCGAGGAGCGGCGCGTCGACCTCGCGATATTCTGCGCGGCAAGCTTCGAGCTCGTCCACGAGCACCCGCAGGCCGTGCTGCTCGCGCTCGCGCCACGCCACGCGCTGGCCGCGCACTGGGAAGATTTCTCGAGCGAGCTGAAGACGGACGATCCCAAGGTTGTCCCGCTCACCGATATGGACGAGCTGCTCGCGCGTCTGCGCGGTACGCTGCCCGGCCGCTTCAGCGTGCCGAAGCCGACAGCTGAGATCCGCTTCCGCGTTTGTGCGCCGTAGCGAAGCGCGGCTGGACCCCGCTCACTCGTTGTCCGCGCCGTGCGTCGCCTTCCAGCTCGCGACGTGCGGATCCCAGTGCGCCGCCAGGAAGTCGGCCTCGGTCTGCGTATCCGGCTTCGTGATCACGCTGTAGCAGGACGCGAGCGCGAGCATGCGCTGGCCGTCGCAGAGCCCGTCGTCCCCGTCGTCGTCGCAGTTGCTGGCGAGCGCCGCGCTCCACTCAGCCTCGCTTCCGGCGAAGAGGAGCACGTTGTTGACGCAGTCGGCGACCCGGGTGACGTACGGGAAGAGCGGGCCACTCGGCGTGTCGAAGGCGAGGAAGCGGTTGTTCCGCACCTTGATGCGCGGCCCGTGCCCCTCGTGCGCCCACTTCCAGAAGCCACCGTGCTCGGGCTCGCCCTCGTAGTTGTTCGGGAAGGCGTGGAGCCGCACGAGGTTCTTCTCCACGATCACCGTGTTCTGGCTGCCGCTCGCGTTCGGGTCGCTCGAGCGGTTCCGGAAGCCGAAGCCCACGAACGTGCGGTCGATCAGGTTGTCGAAGATCTCGGCGGCGCAGAGGCCGTCCACCTCGATCGCGTCGTCGTGGAGGTCCTCGAGGTGGTTCGAGCGGATGTAGACCCAAGGGACGAGCGAGCCGTTCGGGCAGGGCACGTAGAACTCGACCGAGACGCCGTCGCCGTAGTTCTGCGCGTGGACCGCGTGAACGCGCGTCGGCTGCTTCACGGTGCGGACCGAGACGGCCGCGGTGGTGTGGAAGGTCTCCCAGGGCGCGGCGTAGTCCCAGGTGCCGGTCATGCGCCCGCCCTGGAAGCAGCCGGGCTCGTCGCCTTCGATCTCGACGGCCTCGGGCTCCTGTCCCACCCAGTCCACACCGCGCGCGTCCAGGATGCCGCCGGGGTAGTCGAGCACGTAGGTGTGCTCGCCGCTGTTCGCGGGCTCGACGACCGCGCTGCCCGGGCAGAGCTCGGTCGGCGGGGGCGGCTTCGCACCGAGGCAGCCGGCACCCCCCCCGAGCCACGCCCAGCCGAGGAGGGCGAAGGCGAGGCACCCGCGTGACAAGGTCGTGTTCAAAACCCCACACAAGTCGCACGGCAGGGCGCGGGCCGTCAACAGGCATCGGCAACTTCAGGGGCTAGATCCCCGAAGGGGGATCGTTCCGTGGGCCTTCAGTTTTGTTTCGGTTCTCGGAGCCCCCTATGAAGTAGGAGCAAGGGGGACGACGTGCCGCTCCGCCGCCCGACCGTGCTCGCACTCGCGCTCGCCCTGGCCGGCGCCGCGCCGGCCGCGGCCGAGGTCCAGGTGCGCTGGCTCGGCGTCGCGGGCTTCACGCTGAGCGCGGGCGGCACCACGCTCGCGCACGACCCGTTCCTCAGCCGGCCCGGCTTCTTCGCCACGACGTTCCGGAGCTACGTCCCCGACGAGGCGGTGCTCGCGCGCATGGTCGGTCCCGAGAGCCCCGCGCCCGAGCTCGCGCACGCGTCGCTCTACCTCGTGGGCCACAGCCACTACGACCACCTCGGCGACGTGCCGTGGCTGGCACTCCGGAGCGAGGGGCGCGTCGCCGGCTCCGCCACCACCGCCGCGCTCTCACGTGCGTACGGTCTCCCCGAGGAGCGCGCGCTCATCGTGAGCCCCGGTGCCGTGCTCGAGGAGGGCGCCTTCGAGGTGCGCGTCGTCAAGAGCCGACACGCCGAAGTGTTCTTCGGCCGCGTGCCGCTCGAGGGCGTCGTGACGGAGCCGCCCGAGGCACCGGTCCACGCCTACTCGTTCAAGCTCGGCGACGCGCGCGGCTACCTCGTGACCGAGCGCGCGAGCGGCGTCCGCGTGCTGATCCTCTCGAGCGCGAACCGCGACGTCGCCGCGCTCGAGGCGCTCGGCCAGACTGCGGCGCCGGTCGACCTCGTCCTCGCCGCGATGGGCGGGCGCGACCCCGACTACGCGCGCGACCTTGTCCGCACGCTGAAGCCTCGCATCGTCGTCCCGCACCACTTCGACGACTTCGGCGTGTCGCTCGACGACCCCGCCGCCGGCGCGCCGCGCGACGAGGAGGACCTCGCGGCCTTCGAGGCCGAGCTCCGCGCGGCCGCCGAAGCCGAGGGCGTGAGCCTCGAGGTGCGGAGGCTGGGGCTCTTCGAGGCGCTGACCGTGGGCGGCCCGTGAGCCTTCACGAGGGGACGGACCTTTTCCTTCACGAAACGCGCGGCGGCGAGTGGTAGCCTCCCGCCCTCGGGCCCTTAGCTCAGCGGTCAGAGCAGCCGGCTCATAACCGGTCAGGTCCCAGGTTCGAATCCTGGAGGGCCCACGTTGAAGCAGCACGAGGACGGAACGTTCACGCCGTGAGTGATTGCATCATTCGTTCCGCTCGGGCCGGCGATCAGGCCGGCGCCTATTACGTCTGCCTCAAGACGGGCAATCACGGCAAGGACGGTGAACCGTTTCATCGCGAGGACCCGGACGCCTTGGGCCGGATCTTCGTCGGCCCGTATCTCAAGTTTGAGCCGGAGCTGAGCCTGATGCTGGACGATGAGCAGGGCATATGCGGCTACGCGCTTGGGGCATTCGATTCGCAGGCCTTTTACGCGCGCTACGAAGCAGAGTGGCGGCCCGATTTGTGCGCGCGCTTTCCAGATCCGCAGGGCGATCCACGCCAATGGACGCGGGTGCAGGAAGTCTACTCGGTGTATCACCATCCGGATTACTTCTGGCCCGAGCCCTACGCACTCCATCCTTCACATCTGCACATCGATTTGTTGGAGCGCGCGCAGGGTCGTGGTTATGGTCGGCTCATGCTGGAAGAGGTCATGGCCAGACTCCGCCAGCGCGGTTCACCGGGCGCGCATGTGGGTGTGAGCGCGTTGAATGAGTCCGCGGTTGGCTTCTACAAGCGCCTGGGCTTCCGTGAATTGGTCCGCCACGATAGTGACATCTACATGGGCAAGAGCTTGCGATGACGAAAGGGCCGATCCGAACACGACCGTTCACTTCCTGGCCAACCTTCGGGAAGCCGGAAGAAAAGCGGCTGATGCGCGTGTTGCGCAGCGGCAAGTGGGGACGCTTGGACGGTCCCGAAGTGGCCGACTTTGAAAAGCGTTTCGCCGCCATGCACGGCTGCAAACACGGCATTGCCGTCGCCAATGGCACCGTGTCCCTCCGGATTGCGCTGATCGCCGCCGGCCTCCGCGCGGAAGACGAAGTGATCGTGCCGCCCTACACGTTCTTTTCGACCGCCTCGGCCGTTGTCGAGGCCAACGCAGTTCCAGTCTTTGCGGATATAGATTCGAACACATTCAACATCGATCCGAACGCGATCGACGCTGCCATCACTCCGCGCACCCGCGCGATCATTCCGGTTCATTTTGCCGGCCAGCCCGCTGACATGGACGCCATCATGGCCGTTGCGGAGAGGCACAAACTGACCGTCATCGAAGATGCCGCCCACGCGCACGGCGCGACTTACAAGAATCGACCTGCCGGCTCCGTCGGTCATCTCGGGTCTTTTTCATTCCAGTCGAGCAAGAATCTTACGGCGGGCGAAGGCGGAATCATCATCACCAACGATGACGCGCTCGCGGAGTCCTGTCGCTCGATCCAGAATTGCGGTCGTATTCCCAAGGGCGTTTGGTACGAACACCACGTCATGTCGGGCAACTACCGCCTCGGCGAATTCCAGGGGGCCATCCTCAACGCGCAACTTGACCGTCTGGAAGCCCAGACCAAGACCCGGGACCGCAACGGCCAATGGCTCGCCTCGCGCCTTGCAGAGCTTCCCGGCATCTATCCGCAAAGACGTTCCAGCGATTGCACCCGCCATAGCTATCACCTTTTCATGCTGCGCGTCGACGAACACCAGTTCGGAGCGCCGCGCGACGCGGTCGTCAAGGCCCTTCAAGCCGAAGGCATCCCTTGCTCCGCGGGCTACGGCTTTTCGCTGCATCACCAGCCGTTCTTCCGGAACCGGGCGTTCGGTCCCTATTTGCCGAAGGCGCCGGTGGACTTCGCGAAGACCGATTGCCCCAACAGCGACCGTGTCTGCCGCGAGGCCATCTGGCTCGAGCAACGCATGTTCCTTGGCCCGCGCAAAGACATGGACGACATCGCCCGCGCCTTCGAGAAGGTCTTCCGTAGTTCGTGAACCACGGATTCTTCAACCAGCGCCTCGCCCCAGCCCTCACCGCGCTGAGCGAGAACACCTACTTGTCCGCGATTCGCGCGGGGATGGTCTCGATCGTGCCGCTGACGATCATCGGGGGTTTCTTCCTGATCGTCTCGTACTTCCCGAGCGCACGCTGGGCGAAAATCGTCGAACCTCATCTGCCCTTGCTGCAAGTGCCCGTGACGGCCACCTACGGCCTGCTGGGCGTGTTCGTGTGCTTCGCCATCGCCTACGACCTCGGGAAGCGCCAGAAACAGGAAGCCTTCGTCAGCGCGATGATCGCCACGGTCATCTTCCTGTTGCTGCAGATTCAATCGCCAGAACAGACCTTCGCCATGGAGGGTCTCGGCTCGAAGGGAATCTTCACTGCGATCGTCATCGCACTGATATCCGTACGTGTGCAGAGATTCTTCACGGAGAAGGGCCTCGTCATCAAACTTCCGCGCAGTGTGCCACCGATCGTCCATGAATCGTTTGTGTCGCTCAGTCCGTTGTTCTTTCTCGTGCTGGCTTTCTGGTGCATCCGTTTCGTGCTAGGAGTGGATCTCAATCATCTCGTGCAGACGGCGTTCGAACCCCTGGTCTTCGCGCTGAACACGCTGCCTGGGATTCTCACCTACGCCTTCCTGGTCACGATGCTCTGGTCGGTCGGAATCAATGGCGACAACGCCGTGGATGCCCTGGTGGCGCCGATCTTCCTGCAATTCCTGGCCGCCAATGTCGAGGCCATCACGGCCGGCCAGCCGTTGCCGTACATCACCGCCAACGGTTTCTTTACCACCTTCGTCAATGTCGGCGGCACCGGCGCGACCATCGCGCTGGCGCTCATCATGTTCAACTCTCGCGAACCTGGTTTCCAGAAAGTCAGCCGCATCTCCCTGCCGACCCAGATCTTCCAGATCAACGAGCCGATCTTCTTCGGCCTTCCCATCGTGCTGAATCCTATCTTCATGATCCCGTACACGCTGAGCGCATTGACGCTCACCGCCGCCACCTATCTGCTCATGGACTGGCACATCATCAACAAACCTTTCGTGAACGTCCCCTGGACCACTCCGCCCATAATCGGCCATTACCTCGTTTCGGGCGGAGACTGGAGAGCTGCTGTCTGGGGTCTGGTTTCGATTGGGATTGCCATGCTGATCTATTTCCCC
>Ga0187893_10013426_pt1 | contig 11403 bp, 2 predicted proteins | sample MA1701074metaG_FD_139574 | JGI IMG/M metagenome (GOLD analysis project Ga0187893, IMG submission 139574) | White microbial mat communities from a basaltic lava cave in the Kipuka Kanohina Cave System on the Island of Hawaii, USA - MA170107-4 metaG ...
CGTGCCGGTCGCGTTCCTCTTCCCCGGTCAAGGCACGCAATACGTCAACATGGCACGTGAGGCGGCGCTTCATCTGCAGCCGCTGCGCGCCGCGCTGGAGCATGCGGATCGTCGGCTGCGCGACCAGCTGCCGCAGCTGCTCACGGAGTATGTCTATCCGCCGGCCACGTTCTCGGACGCCGAAAAGACGGCCGCCGACCAGCGGCTGACCGACACCCGGGTCGCACAGCCGGCGATCGGGGCGGTCGCGGCCGGGTTCCTCGATTTCGTCACCGAACTCGGACTCAGGCCGGCCATGACGGCGGGACACAGCTACGGTGAGTTCGCCGCGCTGCATGCCGGCGGCATGCTCTCGCGCGACGATTTCCTCGCCCTCTCCGGTGCTCGCGGCCGGGTCATGGCCGAGGCCTGCAACGCCCCGGAACGCGGTGCCATGGCCGCAGTGCGCGCCGAGCGCGGCAAGGTCGAGGCCGGCCTCAACGACGCCGCCGACGTGATCATCGCCAACCACAATTCCCCTCAACAGGTGGTGATCTCCGGTCCGGAGGCGGCCGTGAAGGCTGCCGTGGCGCGGTTCAAGGAGCAGGGTCTCGATGCGCGGTCGCTGCCGGTGGCCGGCGCCTTCCACTCGCGGCTGATGGCGCCGGTGCAGACGGCGCTGGCCACGGCGATCGACGGAGCGCGGATCGAACCCGGCACGGCGACGGTCTATTCGAACACGACGGGCGAGCCGTATTCAGGCGATGCCGATGGGATTCGCCATCAGCTGAGCGAGCATCTGCTGAAGCCCGTCGAGTTCGTTCGGCAGATCGAGCGCATGTATGCCGACGGCGCGCGGGTGTTCGTCGAGCTGGGGCCGAAATCCGTGCTCTCGGGTCTCGTCGGCCAGATATTGTCGGGACGCGAGCACCTGGCGGTCGCGCTGGATGGCGGCGGCGGACTGCGCGGCGTCTTCGGCGCGCTCGGCACGCTGGTCGCCAATGGCCTGCCGATCGATGTCGCGCGACTGTTCGAGCGCCGCGACGTGCAGGAGCTCAACCTGGCGCGACTCGTGGAGTCGCATGGTCCCGAACGGCTGCCGCCGACCGCGTGGCTGGTCAGCGGGGGTTGCGTGCGCCCGCAGGGCGATAGTGTCCGAAAGACCGGCAAGTTGCCCGCGCTCACGGCCGAAGGCGCCGGCGCGGCGCGGCGTCCACGCGAGATCGCGTCCGCGACGTCCATCCCAGCGGCGCCAATGCCGCCGCCTTCCGGGAATGCGGTTCCCACGTCGCCGACCAATGGGGTCGACGCGTCGGTCGGGATGCCATCCCAGGCTATGGATGCCGCCGTTATGTCGCCGCCGGTGAATGCCAAGATTCCCGGTGCCGCAGCATCGTCATCGCCCGCCGTCGAGGCCTTGTTGGCCTACCAGGAAACCATGCGGCAGTTCATCGCCCTGCAGGAGCAGGTGATGACCCAGTTCCTGTCGGGGGCCGGGACGCCGGACTCGTTGGCGGCACGGGCGGCGGTGAGTGCGTCGGCGCAGCCCGTCATGCCCAATGGCACTGAAGCGGTGGCACCTGTTGGCCCGGTCGAGGCGGCAACACCCGCTGCCGCTCCCGCCGATGCGGCACCGGTCAAGGCTGCCACGCCATCGTCGGCGCCAACCAACGGTGCCGGCATCGGGCGGGCGCAACTCACGGCGCTGCTGCTCGATCAGGTCAGCGAGCGCACCGGCTATCCGCCGGAGATGCTGGGCTTCGATCAGGACATCGAGGCGGAGCTGGGCATCGACTCCATCAAGCGCGTCGAGATCCTCGGCGCTCTGCAGGAGAAGCTTCCGGCCGCGGTCGTGGGGCGCGTTGCCGAGCACATGGAGACGCTGACTCGCGTGAAGACGCTGGCCGGCCTGCTCGACCGGCTGCTCGAGGGTGGTGACGCCGCCGTCGAACCGCCCGGCTCGGCGGACCAGTCGGCACCCGCGCCGATGCCGCCGACGGCGAACGGCACGGGGCTGCCGCGCGACGAAATGTGCGCCCTGTTGCTGCAGCAGGTCAGCGAGCGAACCGGCTATCCGCCGGAGATGCTGGGGCTCGACCAGGACATCGAGGCCGAACTCGGCATCGACTCGATCAAGCGGGTCGAAATCCTGGGTGCGCTGCAGGAGCGCCTGCCCGCGCCGACCGTCGCCCGCGTCAAGGAGCAGATGGAGACGCTCACGCGCGTCAAGACGCTGAGCGGCCTGCTTGACCGACTGCTCGATGACGCCGGCACAACGGTGGCCCCCGTCGCCGTCGCGGCGCCCGAGCCGGCAGCTCCCGTTTCGATTCCGGCCATTGCCGGCGATGCCCCCGATCGCAAGTCCCTCACGTCGCTGCTGCTCGGTCAGGTCAGCGAGCGCACGGGCTATCCGATCGAGATGCTGGGGCTCGACCAGGACATCGAAGCCGAACTCGGCATCGATTCGATCAAGCGGGTCGAAGTGTTGGGCGCGCTCCAGGAGCGGCTGCCGGCGCAGTTGGTGACTCGGATCAAGGAGCACATGGAGTCGCTGACGCGCGTGAAGACGCTCAAGGGCGTCCTCGACCGTCTGCTGGAGGGCGCGGATCGGGTCGCGGCGGCGAGCCGCACCGCAGGTCGCGCGGCGGTGGCGGCCGCGGTTCCGACCGTGCCGACCCTCGACCGTGTTGCCCTGACCAAGATGCTCGTGCACCAGGTCAGCGAGCGCACCGGCTACCCGCCGGAGATGCTCGGCCTCGACCAGGACATCGAGGCCGACCTCGGCATCGACTCGATCAAGCGGGTCGAGGTTCTCGGGGCCATGCAGGAAGTGCTGCCGGCAGCCCTCATCGACCGGATTCGGGAGCAGATGGAGGCGCTCACCCGAGTCAAGACGCTGGGCGGGCTCGTCGATGCCATGACGTCGATGACACTCGATCCGTCATCTCCGCCCGAGCCTGTTGGCGCGACAATCACCGCGCCGCTTCCGGACGACCGCACGCCAGCTGCCCCCGTTTCACAGCCCATTGCATCGATTCCGAGGTGCCGCATCCAGGCGTTCGCCGAGCCGTTGCCGTTTGGTGCGGCAAGGGCGCTGGCGGGAGTGTTCCTGGTCACGGGTGAGGAGACATCGGTCGCCCCCCTGGTCGTCGGTGCACTGGCGTCGCTGGGCGCTGTTCCACTGCTCATCGATGATGCGACGTTGTGCGATGAACGGCAGCTGACGAAGCGAATCGAGAAGCTGAGGGCGCAGCATGGAGCCGTGACCGGCATCGTGCATCTCGCCTCTCTGGCAGGACAGCGAGGAGAGGACGACTTCGATGCCTGGCGCGCCGGCTGCCGCCGAGACGTCAAGAGCCTGTTTCAGATGCTCCATTGCTGCGCCGACGATCTGATCAAGGCAGCCGGCGAGGGGAAGGCGTGGGTCGTCGCCGCCTCCAGCATGGGCGGGAGCTATGGGCGCGACGGACGAAGGGCGGCGTTTGCTGCCGCTGGCGGAATGCTGCCGCTGCTGAAGACCGCTCGAATGGAATGGCCGGGCGTCGTCGTCCGCAGCCTGGATCTTCCCGAAGGCCTGGCGGCGGCAGAGATGGCCGACAGGATCGTGGATGAATTCCGGTTGGCGGAGGGCCACTTCGAAATCGGCTATGTCGAGGGACGCCGCGTGGCGTTCAAGACGGTGCCGGCGCCGCACCTGCGCGATCCGGGGGAACGGCTGACACCGGCGGAAGACTGGGTTGTCGTCATAACCGGCGGTGCCCGCGGCATCACGGCCGAGATCGGATGCGAGCTGGCGAGACCGGGCATGCGATATGTCGTCGTCGGCCGCACGCCGACGCCCGCCGAGGAGTCGCGCGAGATCGCCGGACTCGCGGACGTGGCGGCATTGCGCAAGTTCGTTCTTGCCCGCAACGGCAACGGCCATGCCCCGACGCCCGCGGCGGTCGAGCGCGAGGTGCAGCGAATTCTTGCTGAGCGGGAGATCAGAGACAATATCGCGCGGCTGCGCGACTGCGGCGTCGAGATCGACTACAGATCGGTCGACGTGCGGGACGCTCCCGCATTCGGGACCCTCCTCGACGACCTCTATGCCACCTATGGGCGCATCGATGCCGTCATTCATGGCGCCGGCGTCATCGAGGACAAGCTCATCAAGAGCAAGACGCTCGATTCGTTCGAGCGGGTCTTCGATACCAAGGTCGACGGCGCCTGGGTTCTGGCCTCGCGGCTGCGACCTGAATCGCTGAAGCTTCTGGTCTTCTTCAGTTCGGTTTCCGGCCGGTATGGCAACCGCGGTCAGTGCGACTACGCCGCCGCCAACGACCTGCTGACGCGCATGGCCTGGGCCCTGCGCGCAAGGTGGTCGCGAACGCGCGTCGTGTCCATCAGTTGGGGACCCTGGAACGCGGCGGGGATGGTGACGGACGCGATCAAGCGTCAGTTCCACGAGCAGGGCGTTGTCCCGATCGAGGCCCGGCCGGGCCGCCAGTTTTTCAGCGAGGAGCTGCGCTTCGGCGGCCTCGGCGATGTGGAAATCGTGGCCGGTGCCGGTCCCTGGGAGCGCGAGCCTGCCCTGTCGCCGGCACCGGGCCTCGTTGCGCCGGCAAACGACAGTGCCGATATGCCGGTTCGACGCAACGGCGCCGCCCCGATCCTGGCTGCGCCGCAGCTGCAGGGCGACGGCACCGTCATCGCCACCTATGGCTTCAGTCTGGCGACCCACCCGTTCCTCGATGATCATCGGCTCGACGGCGTTCCCGTCGTGCCCGCCGCCGTGGCGATCGAATGGATGGCGCAAGTCGTGCAGACCGGGTGGCCCGACTGGGTCGTGCACTCGATCCGTGACGTGCGCGTGCTCAAGGGTATCCGCCTCGAGGATGAGGCGGAGCGGCGGGTACTGATCCGCGCCCGTGCGCTGAGCCACGCGGACGTCGGTGGATTGCAGGTCGCGGTGTCGATCGTCGATCCGCAAACCGATCGGACGAACTACAAGGCTGTCGCCGTGCTCGTCTCGCAGATGCCGGATCCGGTGGAACAGCCGTTGCCTGGATCGGCTCCGGGCGAATCGCTGGATCCCCGCAAGGCCTATCGCGAGTACCTGTTTCACGGGCCTACCTTCCAATTGCTGAAGGCCATCACGAGGCTCGGCGCGGAAGAGTTCGATGCCGACGTGGCCCCGAGTACGCCGCACGGCTGGCTGAACGGAGCGTTCGCAAATGCCAACGGCTCCACCAACGGCAGCAGCGCCCATTGGCTCTTCGATCCGGGCCTCGTCGACGCAGCGTTTCAACTCGCTCTCGTTTGGGCCCGCGTTCAGCAGGGCAAGGGCGCCTTGCCGGGCCATCTGGGTGCCGTGACCCGGTACGGCGACGCGCCGGTGGCCAGTCCGTTGCGGCTGCGTCTTCGCATCTCGCCGCGCACGAACGACTTCCGCGTCGTCTTCGATGCCGAGGTCGTCGACCGCGATGGATGCGTAAGGCTGTCCATGCAGGAGATGGAGTGCCCGAGCTCGCAGGCGTTGAGCCGTCTGGGAGCCGCGGAATGAGCACCGCCGACGTCGCCATCATCGGCATGTCCGCCATGTTCGCGAGGGCGCCGGACGTGGAGACCTATTGGCACAACATCCTCGCCCGCGTCGACGCCATCCACGAAGCTTCGGATGAATGGGCGCAGCATTTTCTCGACCCGGACAAGAAGGATTTCGACCGCATCTATACGCGCAAGGGCGGGTTCCTCGGCGACTCCGTCAAGTTCGATCCCACCGCGTTCGGGATCATGCCGAACGCGATCCACACGGCGGACACGGATCATTTTCTCGCCCTCAAGGCGGCCCACGACGCCCTGGTGGATGCCGGGTATGGGGAGCGCGCGTTCGACCGCGAGAACACCGGGGTCATCCTCGGTCGCGGCACGATGTTGACGCGCAGCTACAGCACCGGGGCACAGTTCGTGGCGGCCGACCAGGTCGCCAAGATCCTGGGGCAGCTCATTCCATCCATCGACGCCGGACTGCTGGAAGATATCCGTATCAAGCTCAAAGAGAGCCTGCCGAAGCTGACGGCCGAAGTCTCTCCGAGCATGGTGCCGAACGTCATCGCCGGGCGCATCGCCAACCGACTCAACCTGATGGGGCCGAACTACATTCTCGACGGCGCGTGCGCATCGTCCCTGCTTGCGGTCGAAATGGCGATCGCGGAGCTGTCGAGCGGGCGCTGCAGCATGGTGCTCGCGGGCGGCACCCAGACGGCGACGCCGCCGGAGATCTACATGCTCTTCTGCGTCATCGATGCCCTGTCGCGGTCCGACGTTCGGCCGTTCGACAGCGCTGCGGGCGGCACCTTGCTGGGAGAGGGCGTCGGCATCGTCGTGCTGAAGCGCCTGGCCGACGCCGAGCGCGACGGAGACCGGATCTATGCTGTCATCAAGGGCGCCGGGACGTCGAGCGACGGCCGCGCGCTGGGGCTGCTGGCGCCGCGCAGGGAAGGACAGGTATTGGCGCTCGAGCGCGCCTACGCCCGTACGGGCATCGAGCCGGATTCGGTCACGCTGATCGAGGCGCACGGCACGGGAATTCCGCTCGGCGACAAGACGGAGGTGGAAACCTTGCTGCAGGTCTTCGGGCCGCGCGGCGATGGGCTGCCCAAGCGTGCCATCGGATCGGTCAAGTCGATGATCGGCCACTGCATCCCGGCCTCCGGAGCGGCATCGCTGATAAAGATCGCGCTCGCTCTCCATGACAAGGTGCTGCCGCCGACGATCTGCGACAACGTGAGTCCGGATCTCGGACTCGAGCAGACGTCCGTCTATGTGAATGACCGGACTCGACCCTGGATACAGCCCAGGGGCGAGCCGCGCCGGGCGGCGATCAACGCCTTCGGGTTCGGCGGCGTCAACGCGCACGTCGTTCTGGAGGAATATCGCCCCGCGAAGGCCGCCCCTGAGAAGCACATGCACAGCATGTGGCCCTACGAGATACTGTCGTTCGCCGCCGCCGACCACAGGACGCTCGGCGGACTGCTGAAGCGGGCCAAGGATCTGTTGCTGAATCGGCAGGACGTCCGTCTGGCTGACATCGCCTCTGCGCACGCGGCGGCGAGCGGACGCCACCGCCTCGCCATCGTCTGCTCCGACCTCGGCGATCTTTCGCAAAAGCTCGATCAGGCCATCGGCGTGCTTGCGAAGGGAGAGGTGCCGAAATCGTCGCCGCGCACGAACATCTACTATGGGGAGGCCAAGTCCAAGGACGCGCGGGGCGGAACAGCGTTCCTGTTCCCTGGCGAGGGCGGCCAGTACAAGGACATGATGGCGGATCTCTGCATCCATCTGCCCGTCGTGCGCCAGTGGTTCGATCGTCTTGACGGTGCTCTCGGTCCGCTCGCACGAATCCGGCCGAGTGAGGCGATCTATCCGGCGCCCACGACGCTCTCGGATGCCGATCGGACGCGCTTGAGTCGCGAGCTCATGAGCCTCGAGACGGCGTCGGCGTCGGTCGTAGCCGCCAACCTGGCGATGAACGAGCTGCTGGCGTCGTTGCGCGTCGAGTGCGACGCGGTCGCGGGGCACAGCACCGGTGAGTTCAGCGCCCTCGTTGCCTCGGGGATCGTTCGGAACTCCACCGAAGAGGATTACACGGACGTAACGCAGCGGTTCTACACCGCCCATCGCGAGCTGACCGAAACGCAGCGGGTTCCCAACGGCGTCTTGCTGACCGTCGGGGCGATAGATCTGCAGGTTCTGGACGAGCTCGTTCGGAAATTCGGCGGACGAATCCACGTCGCGCTCGAGAACTGCCCGAACCAGACCGTTCTGTACGGCGATCCCGAAGACATAAAGCAGCTCGAGACGGAGCTGAAGTCGGCCGGCGCCATCTGCGTCCCGCTGCCCTTCGCCCGCGGCTACCATACATCCCTGTACGCCGGAACCGTTCCGATCCTGCAGCGGCTCTATGACAGCATGGACATCGGGCCGAGCCGCGTGCCGATCTACAGCTGCGCGACGGCGGAGCCCTATCCGAGCCGCATCGACGATATTCGCGAACTGGCGACACGCCAGGTTTGCAGCCGTGTCCGTTTCCGGGACATCATCGAGAATCTCTACGCGTCGGGCGTGCGCTGTTTCGTCGAGGTCGGACCCGGCTCCAATCTGACGGGGTTCGTCCGGGACACGCTGCATCGGCGACCGCATGTCGCCCTGGCATCGAGCACGTCCGGGAAATCGGGCATCCAGCAGCTCCTGCAACTGCTCGCCAGGCTCTTCGTTCAGGGCATGGATCTCGATCTCGCGCCGCTGTTCCGTCATCGGCCGGTGCGGCCGGTGGACCTCGATCGCACGGGCGTCGCGGACAAGCCCAGAAAGCAGCTGCATGAGATCGCGACGCTGAATCCGCGGATCGCCCTCGACGAGACCTTCGCCGAGAAGGTGCGGGCGCGGATCGCGGCCAAGGCAAATGGCGCGGCTGTCGGACCGGAGCCGAAGCCGGCGGCCGCAAGGGTCAATGGCAACGGGCACGCGACCGTTCCGGCTCCATCCGCCGGCGTGCCGGCGGCGAACGGTCACGGCGGCGGTCCGAGACTCGATGCGGTGATCGGACATTTCAAGCTCATGAAGACCTTCCTCGACAGTCAGGCCAAGGTCATGGCGCAGTTCGGCGCGATGGCGACCGTGCCGGACCCGCAAGGCCGGCAGGACTACCTGTCCGAGGCCTGGATGCAGGCGGAAACCGGCCGCATCTGCCGGCGCATCGATGTGAGATCGCCGCATGGGCGCATGGGCCCGATCGACGAGGATCAGCGTATCCGCGCCGAAAACATGCTGGCGGAGCGGGAGAAGCAGCACCTGCGGACCTTGCCGGACTCGGGTCCTCGCCGGGTGGAGTGGTTGCTCGGCCGCGCGGCTGCCAAGGATGCGATCCGCCAATGGGCGCTGGAGCGGCATGGCTTGCGGGTGGGGTCGGCGGAGATCGCGGTCATGCCGGGTGCGCTCGGAAAGCCCATGATCGAGTGCGAAGCCTTGTCGCGCATCGGCTCCGTGCCCGACGTTTCGATCAGCCACAGCCACGGCGCGATCATTGCGGCCGTCTCCGATCCGGGCGCGCCGATCGGGATCGATCTGGCCCGATTTGCCGATGTCCGGTCGGCCGACCTGCTGAAGAAGGCGTTTCTCGAGCCGGAGATCGCGCTGCTGGACCGTCAGCCGAACGGCAACCCGACGGCGGCGGTGCTGCATTTCTGGTGCGCGAAGGAGGCGGCGTCGAAGGCGTACGGCGAAGGCCTCGGCGGCGCGCCGCGCAACTGGATCGTCGAGGACTACAGACCTGACACCGGCCAGGTGCTGGTGAAGCACAATGGACAGAGCTTTCGCGTCCGGGTCTGGCAGCTGAGTGACGAAGTCCTGGCTGTGTGCTGAGCGGGATTCGCGTCGTGATGGTCTTGAAGAGTGCAAGTGGGGAGAGTCGGTACATGCCTTTTGTTGCCAAGTGGTCGCCTGATGTCGCAGGGAGCGTCGTGACTGCCGCAAGGGCTGCTGCTCAGTCGGACCTGAGCGGACGCCGGACAGCGGGAGCCCTGCCATGACGCGGACCCTCTTCATCGGCCTGGATGGCGCCACGTTCACGGTCCTGGATTCGCTCACCGGCGCGGACGCCTCCGGCGAGATCGTGATGCCCTTTCTCGGCCGCCTGATCGCCGGCGGCGTGCGCGCCAATCTGCGATCGACGCCGGTCCCGCTGACCCCGCCCGCCTGGGTCTCGATCTTCACCGGCCGGTCGCCCGGCCATCACGGCGTGTTCGACTTCACGTTTGCCGAAGAGCGCGGCGACGACGTGTTCTTCCGGCCGACCGATGCGCGCGACGTCCGCGTCGAAACGATCTGGTCGATCGCCGGCCGGCAGGACCGGAGCGTCGTATCGCTCAACTTCCCGGTCACGGCGCCGCCGCACCCGCTGAACGGGTCGCTCGTCCCCGGCTTCGTCCCCTGGCGGCACCTGCGCCGCAACGTCACGCCGCCGTCGCTGTTCGATCGCCTGAAGGCGGTGCCCGGGTTCAACGCCAAGGAATTGGCGTTCGACTTCGAGATGGAGCCCAAGGCGGTGATGGAGCTGAGCCCGGCGGAGACCGAGAACTGGGTCCGCTATCACATCACGCGCGAGGACCAGTGGTTCCGCATCGCGGAGAGGCTGCTGGACGAAGACCGGCCGGATCTGATGTCGCTCATGTTCGACGGCACCGACAAGATCCAGCACCAGGCCTGGCGATTCCTCGACCCGGCCCTCAAGGATCTCGACAAATCGGACTTTGCCGTCCGCATGGTGGCCCATTGCCGCGACTACTTCCGGCATCTCGACGGGTACATCGAACGGCTGGTCACGCTGGCCGGTCCCGATGCCCAGGTGTTCCTGGCGTCGGACCATGGGTTCTGCGCCACGACGGAGATGGTCCGCATCAACACCATCCTGCACGACCTCGGCTATCTCGAATGGCACGAGAAGGTCGACAGCGAGGCGGGCAAGCGCCGGGAGCAGTCCTGGTTCGCCAACCTCGATTGGCGCAAGACCGTCGCCTATTGCCGCACGCCGTCGAGCAACGGCATCAACATCCGCATCGCCGCACGCCCGGGAGAGCCCGGGGTGTCGCCGGACACCTATGAGCCGTTCCGGGAGCGCTTGATGCGCCAGTTGCGGGAACTGCGCAACGAAGCGACCGGCCGTCCCCTGTTCCGCGAGGTCGTCAGGCGCGAAGATGTCTTCTCCGGTCCGGCGACGGTGGAAGCGCCGGACATCGTGCTCTCCCTCTTCGACAACGGCTTCGTGATGATCCGCGACGGCCGGCCGGCCGTGTCTCCGCGCGACGTGCCGATGGGGACGCATCATCCCGACGGCATTTTCATCGCCTGCGGGCCCGGCATCCGCCAGGGCGTGCGGGGTGATCTCCAGCACGTCGCCGACGTCGCGGCGACGCTGCTCTACAGCCTCGATCTGCCGGTTCCCGCCGACTTCGAAGGCCAGGTGGCCGAGGCATTCTTCACGCCGGAGCACTTGAAGCAGCACCCGGTCCGAAGCGGGTCGCCGACGCTGCCGGTCAAGGACGGCGAGGTTCAGGACGCCGACATGGGCGAGGCCGAGAAGGAGAAGATGTTCCAGCAGCTGCAGATGCTGGGATACATGGAGTAGCGATGCCGATCCTCGAACTCCCGGATGTGCGGCTGAACTACCTCTCGCTGGGGCCGACCGAGGCTGCCGGCGACGATCGGCCGCCATTCCTGCTCATCCATGGATTGGCCGCCAATCTCGCCTTCTGGTATGCGCGGATCGCACCGGCCCTGGCGCGACGGCATCGGGTCGTGATGTTCGACCTGCGGGGCCATGGCCGCAGCTCGATGCCGAAGACGGGCTATGCCTGCAGCCAGATGGCAGACGACGTTTGCGCC
>Ga0187893_10013427_pt1 | contig 11402 bp, 14 predicted proteins | sample MA1701074metaG_FD_139574 | JGI IMG/M metagenome (GOLD analysis project Ga0187893, IMG submission 139574) | White microbial mat communities from a basaltic lava cave in the Kipuka Kanohina Cave System on the Island of Hawaii, USA - MA170107-4 metaG ...
CGTTCACCTGGCTGTGGGCGACAAACCCATGAATCAGCATCGCTGCCCCACGGTCCGCCGGAACGCCACGAGGAAACCCTGGTCATGGATGTTCCCGTCCCACATCTCCATGAAGCTTTCGAGGTCGCGAGTCTCTCGGGGCCGACAGATCATTGACCCGTCGGCCTCCCGCTGGCGGTTCCAACGTTCCTCGCCAGCGTAGTCATTGCGGAAGTAGCACGGCCAGAGCTTTGCTGCTCCGTTCTCCACCACGACCTCGGCGCAAATCTCTGGATCCCTCATGGCGTCACCATTCTGCTCTCCGTAGTGGGCAATGGACAATGCGCGGTGGCCGTTTGGACCCGGCTCACCAAGCGACTCGATCACAAGAAGCATGAACGGCGGACTCTCGATCCGCGTCCAGGTGAAAGTGGCAAGACCGCCGGCCTCTTCGATGATCTGCAGAACGGTTTTCATGGGGCTTCGCCGTCCGGTTCATTTCCGCCAGGAAAGCCCAGCGCCTCGCCAGCTTGGTCGTATGCTTTGAGGTATTCGCAGGCGGCCGACAGTTGGTCGGCATCGACCGTTCCTTCAACGTGAACTTCGATGCAAGGAAGGTCACTATGATTGAGCCGCGGCGCCTCGTGGTACTTTCCGCCGGCACTGGCGAAGCAAGCTCCGTCATAACTTCCACCGGCATCGTGCCAACCACGGAATACGATGCCTTTCTCGGCGAGAGCCTGAAGCTCGGTCGTGGCCCCTTCGGATGCTTCTGCATCCACCATCGTCACCACGTTGTCAGGCAACGCATGACGGAACTCTTGCATGAATCCGAGAGCCTCAAACAGCGGCTCGTCTTCTTCACGGCACACGATCTCCACGTACGCGCGATCTCCCATAACATGTTCTCCCTTGGCTGAGCTGCATACTACGTTTGCCGCTGCGATTGCTTCACGGCAGCCGTTTGCGCGTAGAATTCACACTTCTTGTTGGATTGGGTGACGGAATCGCCGCCACGGAAATCCTTCGCGACATCGCCACATCCCTGGCCGTGAAAACCTTCGAGGTCAATGGAGCTGTTTCCGTTTTCGTCTATTTCGACGGTGATGAGTTTTTCCTGCATGATGGTTCTTCTCGCCCCTTTGTTAGCGAACAGCGAACCGCAACTGCACCTTTGGTCCTTGCGGCGTTTGAACTATTTCGCGGCCGCGGAACACGTACCCTTTGGTCTTGGCCATCGCCATTGTCTGCCGTTCTTTGTATGCCTGCGCGACGCGGCCAAGCCAGCTTTCGTCGAACCCGCTGCACTTCCGGTCGAGGTCATCAATGACCGCCTGAAAAACTCCGGCATCGTCCCGACCGAAGCCGACGGGCGCCAAGGCACCGCGAAGCTGCTCCCTCGGGATTGTGACCTGGACTGGTCTGCTCCAACTGACCCCGCCGTACCCTCGTAAGGCCGTTCCCTCTGTTTGTACTTCGGGCTTGTATCCCATCTCCGCCAGCGCTTCGACCAGGTATTGCTGGTCGGTCATGGTTGTGGTGAGTTCCTCGTATTGGCTCATGATTCCTCTCTATTCCGTTTCTCGAAATGCCCGCCTCCCGGATGCTGCAGCCGGGCTGTCTGATTCAATCGAAAATACTCCCGGTCGCGCCGCGCTCAGGAATCGTCCAGATGCCTGCCGACGCAGTGCTTCGATTTGGTCCGCCGCCGATCTCGAAACCGGAACGATGTACTGGGCCGATTCCTTCAGTGAAAGATTCAGACGCCACGCCTTACGGCAACATTCCCTGATCTCGGCACCGGTCCAGCCTTCGTCGTTGGGCCGTTCCCCATCAAGATTCCATTTCGCGAGGTAGATCTTCCAGATCGCCTCCCGCTCCTGGCCTGACGGAAGATCGAAGAAGAACGTCCCTAAAGTGAATCGGCGGCGCAACTCCGGCGGCAGGCTCGTGATCGAATTACACGTTGCGATCCACAGGCTCTTACCCTGCGAGATCGCATCGACGACTTGAAGCGCGGCGCGCAGGCGCTCGCCTGAGCCGCCCACCAGCGAACTCTGCATCGCCGAAAGATCGAACGCGACGGTGGGAATCCCGGCTGTGTTGCCCGCGGCTTTCGCAATCATCGATTTCGCCGCGCCCGGAGGACCTATGGCAATGATGCCGTCCGCTCCACGGTCCTGCATCCAGCCGAGCATCGTCCCGGTCATCTCGGTTTTCACGCCGGAACTGTCGGTGCCTGTGCCCGCGAACGCCTTCTCGATCTCATCGACAAACACGACGACGCGCGGAGATTCCTGGCCCGTGAGCACGGCGCTAAGAAACCTTTTGATGTTGTCGCAACCGCCGATGTCCGCGAACGTTTCGCCGCCGCGCCAAACGGTCAAGCCCGGTGCCTGTTCCACGGCTTGGCGCTTTCGCTCCCATAGACGCTCGATGTCCAAACCTTTTTTCGATAACGACATTGCCAGCGCTTGCTCCGCCGGAAAAGCCGCGAGTCCCACTAGGGCATCGACGGCTTGATCCACGACGGTCTCGTCGGGTGGCGTGAGCTCGGCTGACTCGAACATGCCGGGAATGATCTCGCGCAGGTCGTTCGCCGATGGAAGCGGCTCGTCAATGACCATTACGTCGTTCTGCAACTCAACTGGGAGCACCGAGCCAGGAGTCGTCACCAGCACGAGCATCTGACCGCCAACCTTGAATGCGTCACGGAGATTCCAGACGCCCTGCACGATGTCCACCTGTTCCCAGATGCGCTGCGGGTTGTTGAAGAACACAATGGCGTCCGCAAACTGTTTCACCGTAGTGCCCTTGTGAAGGGCCAGCAGGACATCCGCCGGACCGGCAACGGCAGCCTTCTCGCCAAACACGTGGGCCGCAGCTTCTTTGGCCGCCTTGTTGCGTGCGGCGATGCCAGCCATGATGTCCCAGGCGAACACAGGAGCTTCGGTTTTGCCGCAGAGGCTTGCCGAAACTTGGGCCATCGCGCTGGCCGGATCGGCCGTCCTGACGGCAAGTAGCGGAGTACCGGCCCGGCGAGCCGCTTTGAGCAGGCTGCGGAAGTCTTCTGTGGATCGAATCATTGAATCTCTCTCCTGAAAAGCGAAAAGGGGAGCCCGAAGGCTCCCCAGAGTCTGGATGTGTGTTGGGATCTACTTCACGAGCAGCGCCGATGCCGCGAAAATGATGGCGTTGTATGCTGAGTGCGCTAGGAATGGCGAAGTCGTCGAATTCGATTTGATCCTCAGCCAGGCGTAGACGACGCCCATCACGAAGATGACGCCGATTTGCAGGCCCGTGATGCCGGCTTTCAGAAGATGGCAGAGCGCGAATACTGCCGCAATCGCGATCCCCGCAACCCAGCCTGCCTGGGGAACTCGCTTCCGGAGCCCCCACTCGGCGAGGCCGAAGAGGTACCCGCGAAAAATCGCCTCTTCCATCAGCGGGCCGAGGGTGAGTCCGATCCAGGCATCCTGCCATTTGAACGGCGTGGCTTTGTACAGGGCCTGGAATAGCAGTGCGATCGCGAGACCGCAGATCGCACCGAAGCCCAGAGCCTCCACGTTCTGCCGCGTACTGGTCCGGTTCCAATGGAGGAACTCGAGCCCCATGGAATTCAGACGGCCACGACTTGCCCATGCTAGTGCCAGCAGAGCCACCGTGAATACCACACCCACGAGCTGAAGAGCATTAACCGGAGAAGAGAACATGATCCAATCTCCTACTTGAGAATAGCCAGCCCGACCCCCACGCGCTGTTCCAGATCCCTCGTGCTCACACCGCTCACCGGATACGCACGTGACTGCCGGTAACCAGCCGCGCACCTGCAATCGCCTCTTGGTTCACGAGCGCGGCGCGGACGGCTTCGCCGTTCACCTCCCAGCCGTCCTTGAGTGCCGCTTCCAGACGCCGGCGCACTTCTCCTTCCGCCAGTTGATAGACGATCTCCTGCAATTTCGTCTTGTTGAAGCGGACCGTCCGTTCGAAGAATCGTTCTCCAATTTGCAGGGGATCGTCGATAACCAAAGAAGCGGTGCTGTTTCGCTGCATAGCGATGTCGCTCTTCTCGCCCTCCAGCTTCTTGATCCCGCGGGCCATCATGAAAGCGAACAGGTACCCCTTCAGTCTGGTCACCCGATTCTCAGCCGCCTTCTTTCTCGCTGCCAGTCTCTCCGCCTCCTTGGAACTGATGTCGGCGATCGATTGTTGCCACCGCCAGTAGCCAACGATTCGATCCACCTTGAGCCGGTAGGCCTCCAGATACGTATCGATCTCTTGGGCCAACTCCTTCGAAATCTCGCCTCCGGCGTCGGCCGTTTCCTCGACCAGCCCCATCAACTCAATCAACCGGTCGTCGAGATCGAAGAGCGAGCGATGGTCGCGGTCGGGCAAGCGGACTATGCGACGGCGTAGCGCCTCCACCAAGCCGGTGGCCTGCTCTCGTGTCGCATCGGGAAGTTGACTCTGGACACCCTCGGATTCGCTCTGCTCAAGCAACTCCGCGAGTCGCCGCGAAAGTCCGGAGACCGTTTCCGGTATCGCCGGCGCTATTGCCAATGTGGACATTGATCACCTCCAGCAAGCACTTCAAAACAGGGAGAGCTGAACCGCCGGCCCAGCCGGTCGAATCCACGTCGCGATCTCCGGCGGGTCAGTTTCCTGAACTAGCGTTTCGGCGGATACCGGCAATGCTGCGTCCGTGACCTCGGCTTGCCCTCCGTGTCGGCCCAACAGGTTCTTCCAAACCTCCGCTGCGGCTTCCCCTACGCCTTGCCGCGTCACGAGATCGCGCGCCATTGCGGTAAGCAGGTCGTCGTCCGCGTCCATGGATTGAAGCCCATCGGCGTGGAGCTTGCCTTCCATAGGCAGCGACGCCATCAGCTTCTTTCCCATCAGCCGCAGGCACGACTCCTGCGCCGTCTCTGAATAGGTCAGGAATCCGACGCGAATCGGGCGCTTCTGCCCAATCCTCCAACTGCGCCGGCTGGCTTGACGAAGCGTGTATGTGGAGTACCCGGTTTCGTAGAACAGCAGTACCGGAAAATCCAGCAAGTCTAGGCCGACGCTGCACAGCTTGGGGTGAGCCAGACAGACCTGCATGCCGTTCCGAAGCTTCCGTTCGTACCAGGCCTCGCGCTCGGCTGGCGGCACTTCCGCAGTCAGAATCTCGACGCGAATCCCTTCCTTCAAGAGAAGATGCTGGAGCCGCCGCGTCACGTCACGTTTCCTTGTATAGACGGCGAACACGTGGACCTTTCTGCCCACCGCAAGCTCGCGTTTGATCTCTTCGATGAGGCGCCGCTCTTTCGCATAGACGAACTCCTGGTCCAGATCCGCAGGCTCCGAAATCACGAATCGTTCGCGCTCTCCCGTTTCAGGATTCCGGTCAAACCCATAGAGCGTTCCCAGCCCAAACGGCCGGTCCGGGTACAACAGAAGCGCGTTCATGGCGGTACTGACCACCGAGGCGTTGCCGTGGTGTTCTCGGAGTGCCTCCCGAACGTCATCCTCAAGCTGCCCGTATGCCTCTTTCAGCGCCGGGTCCAACTCGACCGAGATCACTTCCTCCTGATATGACGGAAGCGCATCCGAGATGTCTTCCAGTGACACAAATGCGGCCAAGTTCATCAGGAAGCCGCCAAAGAGCATCGGAGATGCGCCCGGCCGGCGCTTCACGGTCGTCGTCACCTTGGCCTTCGAGCAGGCGTTATCAGCCGCCTCAATGGTCGTAACCTTTTCGAGCACGCCGTACACGCTGGCGAACTGCCGCACGCCGGCCTCGCCGTGGTCGAATCCCTCCTCGCGCATACGCTTGGGCTCAACCCGGTAGAGGATGTTGAAGACATCGTCGGCGTAGCCGCCCAGCAATGTCCCGGTGAGAATCACCGTCCGGTCGCAGGCGGAGGCCATCGTTCCCAGGGCATTGCCTTGCGCCGTTTCGCCTTTTAGCTCGTGAACTTCATCGGCGATTCCGTAGTCGAAGAATCCATCGAGATACCGCCCGATGAACTCCATCGGCGCCATGCGAGGAATCTTCGCATTGTCAGCTTGCCACAGCGCACTATGGAAAGGAAGCCTCGCCTTCACCGAGTCCGGCAGAATCAGCTCCGAGTGCTTCACCTTTCGGAAGTCCGCCCGGCGCAGTTGATCGTCCGACGTCAGAATCGGTTTCCCCGTATCCGGATTCACGACACATCCGTGAAACGGCCCCGAGTGAGGTGTTCCGTAGGCGTGGCGCCAAAAGTAGCCGAGCTTGGCCCGCTCTCGCGATATGACGAAGATCGAGGGGGCGCCGACATTCGCGTTCCAGCGTGCCCGCGCCGAGCGGTGGCGCTTCGCCAGCCGAAGCTCGCTCAACGTGGTCGTTAGCCCCTCCCGGACGATTCGCCCGTTACGGAACTTCACTTCGTTCACCCCAGTGAAGCCATTCGACGAAGCGCCGTTTCGTACGCCATCGATGAAAAAGACCCGAACGCCTGGAAGCGTTGAGAAACACTCACGCGCCCATTTTTCAACCAACTGGGGCGGGACCATGGCCAGCGTAGTGAACCGCTGCCCGCGCGCGTGCGTAAACACGCTTCCCAATGAGATGAGCGTCTTGCCAGTGCCGCATTCGGCCACAACGGCCGCACAGAGTGCCTCTTCCCATCGCTTGACGATCCCCATGATCGCCAGCGCCTGGGCCGGAAATGGGTGCCGCTTAAGTTCGTTGAGCGCGGGCCAGACCGGGTCTGAGGGTTGATGGAGCGGAGGAAACTGATCGACAACGCGGTGTCCCAGCTCAGCTCCATAGATTTTGAGGTAGTCGTTGATGCATGTCAAAGCGCCCATGCGGGGGATACTCCTTCTGTTGCAGAGAAAGGCAAACGGTAGGTGTCGACGTAGGCGCGTCTAGCAGCGTGATTGAGGAAATCCGGGGCAGGTCGCCAACTGGCTTGAAGTCCCTTCTCAGAGTCGGCGCGTTATGCGGCCAAGTGACGAAGACTCACCTAGCTCTACCGTTCGCGACTGATCGCTACTTTCCTTAGAAAAGTAACCAGGGAGAACATCCGCGCAGTGAACTGGCCGATCACACTCGGTGCACCAACACCCATGCTATGGCCACATCTTGCTAAATGCGTGAATATTGAACTCCGACTGGGACCTGCTCGCCTCGCTTAACCTCTTGAGACCCGCCCACTCGCCGCGTACCGTACCGTCGAAAAATGCTCGCACCCATGCTCGGGTATCCGCTATGGTTCGCACTCTACCGGGGCGGTTGGCGGGCGTCATGGACCCGTCCCAGAAAGGCTCGTCGGAGAAATCGATATGTTGGATGCCGGGCCGATTGATGACCACTCGCAAGGCGCCGCCCGTCACGGCTCCCAATTGATTCCGCCAACTGGCCATCACCTTCTCGACCTCCGCATCATAGAACGCGCGTGTGCGGCCAGCGCGTTGGAGTTGCTCGTCGGTGGGCGGTGGAGGCAGCGGCTGTTGTATCCAGAGAAACGGCTGTGTACCGCTCCCGTCCCCATCCTTGGCCGGAATTATCGCATACGGACCAGCCGTTCCATCCAGATTGATGGCGCCACGCACGCGATTGTCAAGTAGCCGCACCGTGGCTGCGGCCTGTCCCCCACGCGAGTGCCCGAAGACACCGACGCCGAGTTTCAGGTCCAGCCGATTGACAAAGGGCCCCTGGCCACCGTCAAGCTCGCTAAGCTGATTAATGACGAAGCTCACATCGCGTGACCAATGGACTATGCGTTCCCGGTAGAATCGCTCGGTTTCCTCTCGATTGCGGGTCTGCGGCAAACCCCTTTCATCCGTGGGTAGGTTGCACACGTCCGTCTGGGAATCGGACCGCGCGGGCGTTGTACGGTGGATCAACCGCGGCAACCACCCAGCCGTGGCTGGCAAGGTCCTCGAGCAACGTGTGATAGGTCAGCGCCTTCATTCCTCCGCCGGGCATGAAGATTACAGTCGGATAGCGTTCACTGCCCGATGGCAGAGGGGCATTCTCACGGCTGAAAGAGCGGAGCGCGGTAATGCGCGCTATTTGGGCATTGTTCCACGGCGGCCTCATAGCGTCCGCATCGGGGACATAGGCTGCGCGTCCGCCAGTCGCCTTCGGGTTCGCCGGAAAAAACAGGTGCACCATCAACTCGCGCTTGTCGCCAGAGGCTTTGGTTTCCAACTCCTCGCGGGAAGCGTCTTTCCAGTGGAAGCTTGTTCGCCCGGTTGGATGTGGACCAGTCAATGCGGGTAGCGCAACGTCATCCTGTGCCGTAGCCTGGTTGGGCGACACTGAGAAAACGGCAATGCCCAACAGTCCGGTCATTGCGATTATGCCGCGCTTCGCTCGGCCAATCGCGCCGGTGGCTTGGGGCGAACCCATCAACTGGGTTTCTTGAGTCATCTCTTTGTCGATCATCGTTGCTGTCCTCTTTCTTCCTTGCAAATCACAGTTCGATACGTCCAAGAGGTCCCAGCGCTAGAATCCGGCCCGAGCCCGAAGGACAGGTCGACAGAAGTGCGGTAGCTAGTCGCAGTTCGGTACGCCGAGGAAGCAGGGCATCTGGTCGTTAACGAAGCCCGTCCAAAACAGCGCCGCAAGTACGAGAAAAACGACGCGCACCATGAGCACGCCAGGGCGTTCCAGCACGTTCTTTCCGGCTCGCACGGCGCGCATCAGGGGTGCGGCCGCAAGGATGAAAGCTGCCGGCACAACCCACAGAATGGTGAAAAGCGCATAGGGAAAGCGAGAGTAGTTCTGCGTCCCGTAGCGCAACTCGAGGTAGACGAGAGGGGCCACGAGGACCGTGCTGACGAGCGTCGCCGTGATCATGGTGGTTTTCATGGTCTGCAAGAGTCCTCCAGTTCCAGGCGGAAAAACCGCCACCCAGGTGCAACCCAGCGCGAACTCCCATCGCTCGCGGGGGTCCTGCAACTCGGCCAATTCGGCCAGCATCGTCGCGCCCCACTCGCTGCGCGAGGGTGGCATTCGCCGTGCGGCAAAGGCCAACAACCGGCTTGGCAGGTCCAATGCGCCCTTCACGAAGTTCCCTCCAGTCGTGGCCGGAGGCGGGCGTGTTTCATTCGCGCTGCTGGCGCCCGGTTGGCCGCTAGTTCCATGGCCACGTCGAGTCCAGTGTGAGTCAAGCGGTAGAGATGCCGCGGCGGACGTCCGGCCGGAATCGTGGTCTCCCAAGAAGTCTCTAGCCAGCCGCGATCCGCGAGCCGGATGAGAATCGGATACACGCTGCCAGCCTTGAGTCCGGTTTGCTGGCACAAGTCGTAGCCGTGCCGCCATTGGGCCGGGTCTTCCGCAAGCGCCAGCAAGACGCTTAACGTCTGGTCGGAGGGGCGGCGGTCGCGCTGCATTGCTATAAATCTATCTAGATAGAGTTATGTTGTCAAGCCGTTCCAGGACGAAAATCGTTGGCCGGTGGTGGCGAGGGATTGCAACGCCGGTGCTGCGAGAACAACAAACACACGATCACGGCGCAGCGTTTACAAATTGACTTGGACGTATCGTCATGTCGTAGATCTGGCAGGCGGCTGTATTAGCCAGCTTCCAGTGGCAGGATGGACGCAGATGCTTCCGGCGGCACGGCGATGAGCTTGCGTTTTAGGCCCGTGCTCAAGATACGCAGCATCCGGAGCTTGGTGCCCTTGATTGCCACGGGTGAGCAGTTGAAACCCAGAAGCTCTTCCACCAATCCACGCCGGTCAAGATCCGCCCCGAACCATTCGGCCCATTCAGGAAGGGCCGGGAGACCGAACCTTACAGCCAAACGATGCAGCAGGAACTCGTGCGAGCCGTCGTAGAGAATTGTTCGCCGTGCTTGCCCGTCGGCTCCGAGCGTGGTCCCAAAGAGCGTTTGCGAAACTGCTGCCAGATGCCGCACCGGTCGCTTCCGGCCAGGAATCTGGAGCGATGCCCGGTACATCACCGGCTTCTCGCCCAGAAACCCGAACAGCTCGGCCCCGCCAGGCAACCTGATCTGAAATCGCTGCTCATCCGCGATGGCCGCTGCGATGGCGCCAACCTCCTGGTCGCCGCCAAACACAGATACGAGATGGACCTGCACTGCAGAACGCGGCTCCGCGGCCTTTTCGGCAACCAACCGATCCATGTGCAGTGACACCTCGGTGATCGTGTCACGCGTCTGCCGCACAAACTTCAACCTCCCCATTCGCAGGTGGGCGTTCTGCATGTGGGGCCTCCTTGCCGCCGTCTTCTCGCGGCTTTTCAGACAGAAGCTCGATGCGGCCATCAGCGAACAAGAGCGTCAATCGTTGGCTGAATCGTTCTTTTTCCCGAATGACCGTCTCCCCGTCATCGCCTTCTTCCTCCGTTTTATCGACGACCTTGATCGCCTCCCAATGCGCGACGTGGCGCTCGGCTCCATTGCCGAAAACGCCATTGAGCAGACCGCTCACAGCGCACAATCCGACATGGCCGGCGTGCAATGGAGTCAGCGGCCGCCCAAAGAACTGCTTTCGTTGGGCGTGCGTCACTCGTTGGGCCTGCAGCCAGGCCGGTGACTTCACCAGCAGATCTTCTACCAAGTCCAGAGGGAGTCCCCGGTATTCCATTCGCACCGGTCCGCTTTGCGGCACGGCATACGCACGATCCGCTTCGTTCGGAAGCGGCGGGATCTCTTCATATCTGCGCGTCAACTCTTGAAGCTTCCGGTTCGCCTGGTTCACCGCCTGGTCGCTCAACCGATTCTTCTCCGCCGCGGATCGCCGCACGCCGAATACTGCGGCCTGCTTGTAGCGCTCTGCTTCCGGCTCAGTCAGTCGGTAAATCGCCTTGTCCTTGAAGTGGGGACTCAAGACATTTCGGCACTCATAGATGCGGTCGAACGGTATCACCATCGCGAGTACGCCGCCGGGCTTGAGCCAGCGGAAGAACTCATTCAGAAGCAGCTTCTCCATCCGCTGATTCTTACCTTCGCCGACCTCATAATCGTAGGGCGGGTTCAGATACAGCAGGGAGAACGACTCCACGGGCGCCTTGGCGTCGAAAGCGTTGCCCTGGATCACCTCATCGAGAATCGTTCGCGCTTCCAATGCGCGGTGCGAATCAAGTTCGATCCCGTATCGTCTGGAGCAGCTATTGTCGGTAATCGCCACCAACGCAGCGCCCGTACCAGCGCAGGGATCGAGCGCACTTGCCGGCTCATTCGGGAACTGCAGGAATCGCCGCATCCGTTGGGCTTCCCGCTGATGCAACGGAAAGTAACCGAGCCGCATCCGTCCTTCCAGCCTCATTTCGGTACCCTCCTTTCCAACGCTCGTGTCGTTGTGATTTAAGGCATAACTTTGCCGTTTGGCAAGGTTATGGTTTATTCGGGCGACAACAGCCCTTGCTTGCCGGTGTGTTTTGAATCTCTACTTCGAGATCCCGAGGGCTTTGTGCGCCTCAC
>Ga0187893_10013428_pt1 | contig 11402 bp, 11 predicted proteins | sample MA1701074metaG_FD_139574 | JGI IMG/M metagenome (GOLD analysis project Ga0187893, IMG submission 139574) | White microbial mat communities from a basaltic lava cave in the Kipuka Kanohina Cave System on the Island of Hawaii, USA - MA170107-4 metaG ...
CTCACCGTTCACCCACACCTTGCCGTCCCGCCCCTCGACGGTGTCGCCGCCGGTAGCCACCACCCGCTTGATGAGCTCCTTGGTGTCTCCCTCGGGCCGGGGGTTGTCGAAGACGGCGATCTCCCCCGGGGCCGGGGTGTGGTCGAGCTTCCAGACCACCACCCGGTCGTTGAGCTCGAGCGTGGGCAGCATGGATCCGCTGGGGATGTAGAAGGTCTGAAGGAAGTACGTCTTGACGACGAAGGCCACGACGAGGGCGGCGACGATGACCAGGACCCACTCCCCCAGCTCCCGCAGCCGGGACTTGGGGGCTTTGGCCCCGACCGGGGCGGGCACGGGTTCGGCCATCGCCAGCGAAGGGTACCGGGGTCGGCGGGGCCGCCCGGTGCGGGCCCGGGATCAGGCCTGGGACCGGTAGCGGGCCAGGATGCGGGCGGCGGCGGCGGGGGCCGGGTCCTGGCCCTCCACCACTCGGGCCTCGGGTCCGAGCCGCAGCAGGAGGCGCTCGAGCCAGGGAGTGCGGCTCACCGCCAGGCGCACCCGCCGACCGCCCCCCTCGAGGGCCTCCACCTCCTCGGTGGGGTACTGCTCGGCTACCCACCGGCCCGCCGGGCCCACCTCCAGGGTGACCCGGGGATCACCGGGGTCGGGGCTGAACACCGACGGCTCCCCCTCGGGCGAGGGGCCCGAGAACGGGGTGGGCAGCGGCGTGGCGTCGTGGATGCGGTCGAGGCGGAACACCCGGTCGTCGCCCGCCGCCTGGCAGTAGGCGGCCAGGTACCAGCGACCCTCGGCGTGGAAGACGGCGCTCGGCTCCACCACCCGGCGGGACCAGCGGTCGCTGCCGTAGCTGTAGTAATCGAGCTCCACCTGGTGACGGGACTCGAGGGAGGCGGTGAGGGTGGCGAGCACCGTCTCCGGGGCGGCCCCGAGGGCGACGTCGACCACCTCGTCGCCCGCCACCCCGAGGGCGGCGGCCAGCCGGTCCAGGCCCCGGCCCAGGGCCCCGCCCGCCTCGCCACCGGGGCTGGCCAGGGCGGCCCGGCCGGCCACGAGCAGGGCCAGGCCCTCGCTGGGGGTGAGGCGCAGGGGGCGGGCGAAGTAGTCGGCGTAGCGGATCCACACCCGGCCGTCGGCCACGTCGACGTCGATGAGGGTGTCGGGGGTGTACGGGTGGAGGCCGCAGAGGAAGAGGAGCTCGAGGTCGGCGGCGAGCTCCTCCACGGTGCAGCCGAAGCGGCTCCCCACCTCCTCGAGGGTGGGCCCGTCTCGGGCCGCCACCCACGGCACGAGGGCCAGGAGCCGGCGGAGGCGGGCCTCAGCCGGCGGATGGGGCACGGGACTCGCCGGTGACGGCGGTGAGCCAGGCCAGGAGGTCGTCGCGCACCTCGGGGGGAGAGAGCACCTCGGCGTGGTCGAGGAAGCCAAGCACGAAGGAGCGGAAGGCCTCGCGGTTGGTGACGGGCACCTCGAAGACGAGGCTGGCGTCGCCTCGGCGCTCCACGATGGCCTCGGCCCCGAGCTGGCCGGCGGCCCACCCCGCCTGGTCGGCGTCGACGAGCAGGCGGACGTGCACGGGGCTCTCGCCTCCCACGGCCCAGGGGGGCGGGGGGCGGGCCTCGGTCCGCTCCGGTCGGGACGTGGCGCTGCCCGGCGACCCCAGGGCCTCGAGGGTCCCGGCCCGGTCGAGGCGGAACCAGCGGTCGGCGACCTTGTCCACGTCGGTGGCGGCCAGGTACCAATGGCCGTCGCGGTAGGCGAGGCGGTGGGGGTCGAGGTGGCGGGGTTGGTCCCGGTAGTGGAGCGTGACCCGGCGCCGCTCGGCGATGGCGGTGAAGAGCTCGCCCAGGTGGGCGGCCCCGGGGAGCGCGGCTACCACGGGCGGGGGGCCGTCCTCGGCCACGGCTCCGCCCAGCTTCCACAGGGCGGCGAGGCCGTTCGCCCCGTCGAGTCGCACGGCGGCGGCGGCGAGGTGGAGGGCAGCGAGCTCGTCCTCGGCGAACCCGGGGTCGGGGAGGTAGTAGTCCTCGGGGGACACCCGGTAGCCGTCGACGGGCGGGTCGCTGGCGGGCACGGGCTCCACGGTGATGGGCACGCCCATCTCCCGCAGGGTCTCCTTGTCCCGCTCGAAGGCCCGCCGGAAGGCCACCTTGTCCTCGGCGTACCCGGGTACCCGGGTGGCGATCTGGGCGGCGCTCAGGGGCACGGTGGTGTCGAGCAGAGCGGCCACGAGGTTGATGAGCCGCTCGAGCCGTTGCACCCACCCGAGGGTAGCGGCGGGGCCCGCCGGGGCCGGCCCGGTGAGCCACCCCGAACCTGGCTCCTGGTCACCACCACTAACCTGACGCCGTGGTGACGACCACCCGCTCCGAGCTGCTGCGGCTCCTGCGACGGGCACCGGGTTCCACGGTCGCCGAGCTGGCTCGAGCCCTCGAGCTCAGCGCCACCGCCGTCCGCCGCCACGTGGCCGCCCTGGCCCGCCAGGGCCTCGTGGAGGGGCACGGCGCCGGTGGAGCCGGTGCCGGTGGGGCCGGTGCCAGGGAGCACGGCGCCGGTGGGGCCGGTGCCAGGGAGCACGGTGCCGGTGCCAGGGAGCACGGTGCCGGTGGGGCCGGTGCCAGGGAGCACGGTGCCGGTGGGGCCGGTGCCAGGGAGCACGGCGCCGGTGGGGCCGGTGCCAGGGAGCACGGTGCCGGTGGGGCCGGTGCCGGAGCCCGGGGCGTGGGGCGGCCCCCCGTGTGCTGGCGGCTCACCGGGGCCGGGCTCGAGCAGCTCCCCCGGCGCTACGACCGCCTGGCCGTGGAGCTCCTCGAGGACCTCCACGAGGAGGGGGGCGAGGACCTCGTCGTCGCCGTGCTCACCCGCCGGGGGGAGAAGGTGGCCGAGGACTACCGGCGATCGCTTGCCGGCCACGACGACCTCGGCGATCGGGTCGAGCACCTCGCCGGGCTGCGGGACGAGGCGGGCTACCTCGCCGAGCACGCCACCGGTCCCGACGGCACCGAGCTGCTCATCGAGAACAACTGCGCCGTCCACCGGGCGGCCGAGCGGTTCCCGGCGGTGTGCGCGGCCGAGCTCGACCTCCTGGCCCGGTGCATGGGTCCGGGGGTGGAGGTGAGCCGGGTGGCCCACGCCATCGCCGGCGACGCCGTGTGCCGCTACCGGATCGCGCCCACCGGGCAGCACCCGGTGGGCGGCGGTGACGACGGCTGCTGAGCCCGCCGGGCGCCACCCGCCCCCGCCGTCCCGAGGAGCTCCTCGCCGCCGCCCGGTGCCTGGCCGCCGAGGTCCTCTCCCCCGCGGCCGAGGAGGTCGACCGCCGGGGCGCCATCCCGCCCGGCCACCTGGGGGCGCTGGCCGAGGCCGGGCTCATGGGCCTGCTCGTCCCCCGGTCCCACGGGGGCTCCGAGGCCCCCCGGGCCGTGGCCCGGGCCACCTTCGAGACCCTGGCCGGGGCGTGCGGCTCCACGTTCTTCGCCTGGGTCCAGCACCACGCCCCGGTTCGCCTCCTGGCCTCCTCGCCCAACCGGGCCCTGGCCGACCGGGTCCTGCCCGGCCTGGCCGCCGGTGAGCTCCAGGGGGCGGTGGCCTTCGCCCACCTCCGGCGCCCCGGGCCGCCCGCCGTCACCGCCACCCCGATGCCGGGCGGGGGGTGGGAGCTCCACGGCACGGCCCCGTGGCTCACGGCCTGGGGCCTGGCCGACGTCGTGGCCGTGGCCGGGCTCTCCCCCGGCGGCGAGGTGGTCTTCGGGCTCCTCGAGGCCCGGGACGGGCGCGGCGTGCGGGCCTCGCCCCCCATGGCACTGGCCGCCATGGAGGCCACCGCCACCGTCTCCCTCGAGCTCGACCACGTGGCCCTCGACGACGCCGACGTCATCAGCGTGGTGCCCCTGCGGCGCTGGCGGGCCCTCGACCGGGCGGCCACCTCCCAACCCAACCCCGCGGTGTTCGGCCTGGCCGCCACCTGCACGAGGCACCTGGCCGAGGTGGACGGCGGGGCGGCGGGCGACCTGGAGGCCCAGTGGCGGCGGCTGCGGGAGCGGGCCTACGGGTTGGCCGACGCCGGGGCCGGCCCCGAGGTGCTCGTGGGCCTGCGCGCCGAGGCCCTCGTCGTGACCCAGCGCTGTGCCACCGCCCTCGTGGCCGCCACCGGGGGCCGGGCCATGGCCCGAGGCCACCCTGCCCAGCGCCTGGCCCGGGAGGCAACGTTCTACGTCATCCAGGCCCAGAGCCCGGCGGTGCGGGCCGCCACCCTGGCCCGCCTCCTCGCCCCCGGGGAGCCTCAGGGCGCCTGAGCCGCCGCCGCCCCGGCCAGGGTGGCGGCAAGGGCGCCGGCGGCGGCGGCGTGGAGGAAGAAGGTCGGGTCCTCGTCGGGCCCCCGGCCCATGGTGGCCAGGTCGGCGGCCACGAGGGCGGCCAGGGCCGCCAGGGGGGGCAGGGTCACCGGCCGGTGCTCGTGGGGAGGCGCCACGAAGCCGGCGTCGGCCCCCTGCGGGGTGGCGACGAGGAAGCCGGCGCCGCTGAGCTCGAGCACGGTGCGGGTGTGGTGGCTCACCCCGCGGTGGCGGGGACGGGGATCGGCCTCGGACGCCCGCACGGCGAGCACGGGCACGCCGTTCAGGGCCCGGACCGGCCGGGCCAGGCCGGCGAGCTCCAGGCCGCCGAAGCCGAGCCGGGAGGCCGAGCCGGCCGCCCCGGGCCCGGGGCCGACGACGACGACGTCGGCCCCCGCCGCCGCCAGCTGGATGCCGCTGGCCGTCGTCACCGCCTCGTGGTCGCCCCCGAAGGCCTGGCCGGCGGTGACCGTGGCCACGAGCGCCCCCGAGCCCCTCAGCGAGGCCACGGCGTCGGAGAGGGCCAGGGGCAGGGCGGCGGCGTCGGTCATCACGTAGGCCACCCGGGCCCGGGGCCGGCCGCTGAGGATCCCCGCCACCACCGGGGCCAGCTGGCTGTGGAGGTGGCAGCCCACGACGGGGAGGCCGCCGAGGTCGCCTGGCGGACCGCCCTCGCGCTCCTCGGCGGTGGGCCCCACCGCCTGGACGCTCGTGTAGCGGGCCTTCACGGTGATCCCGGCCCGCTCCTCGGGCGGGGGGGCGGCAGGATCGGTCCACGCCTGGCGCTCGAGGTTCCAGTGCACGATCCGGCCCTCGCTCGAGCCCAGGCCCCAGCGCTCGGCCACGGCGCTCACCACCACCCGGTCGCCGAGGGCCACCGGGCCGGTGAGGGCGGTGAGCACGACGGCGGGGGCGCCGTCGACCTCGATGCGCTGGAGGCCCGCACGGTCCTGGACCACGGCGGTCACCGTCCCGGTCAGGTAGTGCGACACGAGGAGGCGAGCCTAGGCGGTGGGGCCCGGCCCGCCCCGGACCGGCCCGGGGCCCGTTAACGCCGGCGAAACACCCCCTTCACGAACCGGCCTCGGACCGGCCTCGGAGCCGACACAGGCGGGTGCGAACCTCTCACCGAGATCCGAGCGCCCGTGAGAGACGTCTCGCGGGCGGAGCCGATGGGAGGCAGATGCGACCCACTGAACGATCCCCAGGACCGTCCCGGTCCCGACGAGCCCGGCCGCTGCGGGCAGTGCTCACCGTGGCGGGGGTGGCGGCGCTGCTGCTCGCCGGGGTGCTGGCCTCGCCGGCCGGGGCCCAGGAGGACGTCGTCACGGCCGAGGGGGTCCAGGCCACCCTCGACAACGTGTTCGTGCTCCTCGCCGCCGTGCTCGTCATCTTCATGCAGGCGGGCTTCGCCCTCGTCGAGGCCGGCCTCACCCGGGCCAAGAGCGTGGCCAACATCATGATGAAGAACCTCATGGACTTCGCCTTCGGGGTCGTGGCCTTCTTCAGCGTGGGCTTCGCCATCGCCTTCGGCAGCGGCAACGACCTCTTCGGCACCAAGGGTTGGTTCCTCGGCGACGGGGCCGCCACCTACGGCAACCTCACGGTCCCGGTGTTCTTCCTCTTCCAGGTGGCCTTCGCCGCCACCGCCGCCACCATCGTGTCGGGGGCCATGGCCGAGCGGACGCGGTTCCGCTCCTACGTCGTCTACAGCGTCGTCATCTCCTCGCTCATCTACCCCGTCGTCGTCCACTGGCTGTGGGGCGGGGGCTGGCTGTCGAAGATGGGCACCCCGTTCATCGACTTCGCCGGCTCCACCATCGTCCACAGCACCGGCGGGTGGGCCGCCCTCATGGGGGCCATCATCCTCGGGCCCCGGCTCGGCAAGTACGGCAGGGATGGCAAGCCCCGGGTCATCCAGGGCCACTCGATCCCCTTTGCCGTCCTCGGCAGCCTCATCCTGCTCATCGGCTGGTACGGGTTCAACCCGGGGTCGGAGCTGGCGGCCGACGGTGCCATCGGCGGCATCGCCGTCACCACCACCCTCGCCGCCGTGGCCGGCGCCATCGCCGCCATGGGCGTCATCTGGGTGCGGTCGGGCAAGCCCGACGTGGGCATGACGGCCAACGGCCTGCTCGCCGGGCTCGTGGGCATCACCGCCGGCACCGCGGCGGTGAGCAACGTCGGCGCCCTGGCCATCGGGGCGGCGGCCGGGGTCCTCGTGGTGGTGGCCGTCATCGCCATCGAGCGCCTCGGCGTCGACGACCCGGTGGGGGCCATCTCCGTCCACGGGGTGTGCGGTCTCTTCGGCACCCTGGCCGTCGGCCTCTTCGCCACCGACGGCGGCCTCTTCTACGGGGGCGGGACCGACCAGCTCGTCAGCCAGGCCATCGGGGCCGGCGCCGTGATGGTCTTCGTCCTCGTGGCCTCCGGCATCCTCTTCACGGTCATCAAGGCCACCATCGGGCTGCGGGTGCCCGAGGAGGAGGAGCTCGAGGGCCTCGACGTCGCCGAGCACGGCTCCCCGGGCTACCCCGAGTGGGTGGGCAGCGGCGCCGGCGGCGTCTTCGACAGCGTGGGGGCGGGGCGCCCGGCCCCGGCCCCGGCGTCATGACCCCGGCGGCGAGCCCCGGCCCCGGGCCGGGCGAGAGGGAGGTGCTGATATGTTCCTCGTGAGCGCTGTCATCAAGCCGCACCGCCTCGACGAGGTCCGCCAGGCCCTCGTCGACCTCGGGGTGGCCGGGATGACCGTGTCGGAGGTCCGCGGCTTCGGCCGCCAGCGGGGGCACACCGAGACCTACCGGGGCACCGAGTACCAGGTGGACCTCATCCCCAAGCTCAAGGTGGAGGTGGTGGTCGAGGCCGTCCTCGTGGAGGACGCCATCAAGGCCATCATCGAGGCCGCCCGCACCGGCCAGATCGGCGACGGCAAGATCTGGGTGAGCGCGGTGGAGGCGGCCGTGCGCATCCGCACCGGCGAGCGCGACCGGGAGGCGCTCTAACCCGGTCCCGGCTCGCGGGAACCTCCCTACGACGGGCCCCAGGGGGGAGCGGCCACAATGGCCGCTCCCCCCCGGGCGCGCCTGTCGGCGTTGGGTGGCCCTAGAGGCCGGCGATGAGCTTCTCCACCCGCTCGTCGTGGCTGCGGAACGGGTCCTTGCAGAGCACGGTGCGCTGGGCCTGGTCGTTGAGCTTGAGGTGCACCCAGTCGACGGTGTAGTCCCGCTTGCGCTCCTTGGCCCGGCGGATGAACTCGCCCCGGAGCCGGGCGCGGGTGGTTTGGGGCGGCGTGGTGGTGGCCGCCTCCACGTCGGCGTCGGTGATGGTGCGCTCGACGAGGCCCCGGTCCTGGAGCCGGTAGTAGAGGCCGCGGCGGCGGTTCACGTCGTGGTACTGGAGGTCGAGGAGGGCGACGCGGGGGTGCCCGAGGGGGAGGCCGTGGCGCCGGCGGTAGGCCTCGACGAGGTTGTGCTTCACCACCCAGTCGCACTCCCGGTCGAGGCTGAGGGGGTCGACGGCGAGCTTGGTGAGGCAGTGCTCCCACATCTTCAGGGCCTGCTCCTCCAGGGGGCTCAGGCCCCGGCTGTCGGAGTAGCGCTTGGCCCGCTCGAGGTACTCGGACTGGATGTCGAGGGCGGAGAGCTCGCGGCCGTTCTCGAGGCGCACCGTGCGGGTGCAGGTCACGTCGTGGCTGATCTCGCGTATGGCCCGGATGGGGTTCTCCAGGGTCATGTCCCGCAGCACCACGGAGGGGTCCTCGAGCATGCGCAGGAGGATGCTCGTGGCCCCGACCTTGAGGAACGTGGCGTACTCGCTCATGTTCGAGTCGCCCACGATCACGTGGAGGCGCCGGTAGCGCTCGGCGTCGGCGTGGGGCTCGTCGCGGGTGTTGATGATGGGGCGGCTGCGGGTCGTGGCCGAGGAGACCCCCTCCCAGATGTGCTCGGCCCGCTGGCTGATGCAGAACGTCGCCCCCCGGGCGGTGGTGAGCACCTTGCCCGCCCCGGCGTAGATCTGGCGGCTCACGAAGAACGGGATGAGGACCTCGGCGTAGTGGCCGAAGTCGTCGCGCCGGCTCGTGAGGTAGTTCTCGTGGCAGCCGTAGGAGTTGCCGGCCGAGTCCGTGTTGTTCTTGAAGAGGTAGACGACGCCCCGGATGCCCTCCTCCCGGAGCCGCTGCTCGGCGCTGGCCAGGAGGCTCTCGAGGATCCGCTCCCCCGCCTTGTCGTGGGCCACGAGGTCCTCGATGGCATCGCACTCGGGGGTGGCGTACTCGGGGTGGCTGCCCACGTCGAGGTAGAGGCGGGCCCCGTTCTCGAGGAAGACGTTGGAGCTGCGGCCCCAGGACACCACCCGCCGGAAGAGGTAGCGGGCCACCTCGTCGGGGCTGAGGCGGCGCTGGCCCCGCAGGGTGCACGTGACCCCGTACTCGTTCTCCAGCCCGAAGATGCGACGTTCCACCGGCGGTGACCTCCCGGGGCCACGCTAGCGTTGGGCCGCATGCAGCCGACGCGCACGAGGCCGCGGTGAGCCCGGGGCGGATGGTCCCCCTCACGACCGTCCCCAGCGCCTTCCACGCCCGGGTCATCGCCGCCCGCATCGGCTCCGAGGGCATCGTGTGCGAGCTGCGGGGCGGGGTGGACGGGCCCTACCCGATGGGCGACGTCCACGTGCTCGTGCCCGAGGACGAGCTCGGCGACGCCCGGGACCTGCTCCTGGCCGACGACGTGGAGTCGGCCTTCGAGGACGCCGGGGTCGCCCCGCCGCCGTCGAGGGTCCTCACCTGGGTGGCCCTGGCCTTCGTCGTGCTCGCCGTCGTCGCCTCGGTGGCCCGCCAGTTCGCGGTCTAGGCGCCCCCCGGCCCGGGCCGCTCGGCACCCTTGCGATAGCCGGCCATGTAGGTGCGCAGCCCGGCCTGGCCGTGGCGCATCATGAGGGCGTGGTTGGCCTTGAAGGCGGGCCGGGCCACCACCGCCAGGCGGTTGAGCAGGGCCTTGTGGGTGTCGACCTCCTGGTCGTAGGTGAGCCGGCACCAGCCGCCGCGGTCCTCCACGGTGAACCGGGCGAAGCCCTCGAGGTCGCCGCTGAGGCGGGCGTCGATGACCCCGGGGACCCCGCCCCCGGCGGCGCCGTCCTCGCTCACGAACCGCAGCTCGTAGGGCAGCAGGGAGCGGGCGGTCATGGCGTAGCGGCGACCGCCCAGGGGCCGGACCTCGCGGACCTCGGGCCACCACGACGGGTAGGTCTCGACGTCGGCGAGCACCCGGCACACGTCGGCCAGGGGGGCGTCGACCTCCCAGACGCTGCGGAACACGTAGTGGGTGAGGCCGGCCATGGCGGCGCCACGCTACCGAGCCCTTGGGCGCCGTGCCCGTCCCGAGGATCGGTAGCATGGGGTGCCCGGCGGCGATGCCGCCCGGCACGCGAGGGACGAAGGGAGGCAGCGGTGGCCCCAGAGCGCTTCGAGCTCCGGGTGGAGCCCCGCACCGACCGCTTCGACCCCGACGACGACCGGTGGCGCGACCAGGTGAGCGCCTTCTACCGCGAGCTCGACGACGAGGTCGGCGGCGTGCACCGTGAGCACGTGGGGGTGGCCGGGACCAAGGGGGGCCTGGAGACGGTCGTCCTGGCCCTGGGCTCGGCGGGGGCCTTCACGGCCGCCGTCGAGGTGGTGCGGTCGTGGCTGGGACGGGATCGCAGCCGGTCCCTCGACATCGCCTGGTCGAGCGAGGGGGCGACCCGGAGGGTGACGGTGCGGGGCGAGCACATCGACGGCTCCGCCCTGCGAGCGCTGGCCGAGGCGGCAGCCCACCAGATCGGGGGGGGCGAGTGGTCGACGTCACCTACCGCGCCCTCCTGATCGGGAACTCCTCCTTCCCCGACGACCCCCACAACCTCCAGGAGCTCGCCGGCCCGCTCAACGACGTGGCAGCCATGAAGGGGGTGCTCACCGACCCCGAGGCCGGTCTCTTCGAGGCCGAGGGGGTCCGCCTCGTGGCCGAGCGCACCGTCCACGAGGTGCGAGTGGAGCTCGAGCGCTTCTTCTCCTCGGCCCGCGCCCGGGACACCTTGCTGCTCTACTACAGCGGCCACGGCCTCCTCGACCAGCGCAACCAGCTCTACCTCTGCGCCCGGGACACCCGCACCGATCTCCTGAAGTCCACCGCCGTGGGCGCGGCCGAGGTCAGCGTCCTCTTCGAGGAGTCGGCGGCTCGTACCACGGTCATCGTCCTCGACTGCTGCCACAGTGGGGCGTTCAAGGGCGGGGGTCTCGCCGACAGCCTCCGGGGCACGGGCCGCTACCTGCTCACGAGCGCACGCCGGGCCGAGCTGGCGGCCGACGCCGTCACCGCCAACCTCACGAGCGCCTTCACCCACCACCTCGTCGAGGGACTGCGGGCCGGGGCCACCGACAGCGACGGGGACGGCTTCGCCGACCTCGGCGACCTCTACGAGTACGTCTACGGACGCCTCGGCGAGGAGGGGCGCCAGATCCCCCAGCGCAGCTTCTCCGGCGACGGCGTGGTCCCCATGGCCCGCCGGGCCCCCCGCCACACGGCACCGGTGCCGGTGGTGTCCGAGCGGGAGGCCGAGGGCAAGCCCGCGCTCGCCCTCTCGACGGCGGCGGTCGACCTCGGGGTGGTCGAGGCCGGTGACGACCTCGAGCCCGAGCAGGTCTTCGTCCGCAACGACGGCGGGGGCCGCCTCGACTGGCTGGCCACCACCGAGGCCGACTGGGTGGAGATCGAGCCCCATGCCGACTTCTTCACCTTGTGCTTCCGACCGACGGCCGGCCGCCACGAGGCCCGGGTGGTGGTCCGCGACCGCGCCGGCGGGACAACGCGCATCGTGACGCTGGCCGTCGAGGTCCGGGTGCCTGCGAAGTGGAGCGTCCCCGGTCCCAGCGTCCCCGGGCCCGTCGACCCCGGGCCCGTCGACCCCGGGCCCGTCGACCCCGGGCCCGTCGACCCCGACCCCCTCCCGTCGTGGGTGCGCCCGACGCTGGCCGTGGTGGCCGGGGCCGTGGTCCTCGTGGCCGCCGTGCTCCTCCTGGCCCCGGGGGGCGGC
>Ga0187893_10013429_pt1 | contig 11402 bp, 14 predicted proteins | sample MA1701074metaG_FD_139574 | JGI IMG/M metagenome (GOLD analysis project Ga0187893, IMG submission 139574) | White microbial mat communities from a basaltic lava cave in the Kipuka Kanohina Cave System on the Island of Hawaii, USA - MA170107-4 metaG ...
CCGTGGCAAGGCACGCGCGATCCGTATCGCGTCTGGCTGTCCGAAATCATGTTGCAACAGACGCAGGTCGCAACGGTCACGCCGTACTACCAGCGATTCGTCGCGCGTTTTCCAACGCTCCAAAGGCTCGCGAACGCACGCCTGTCGCAGGTGATGCCGTACTGGTCCGGGCTCGGCTACTACGCCCGCGCGCGCAACCTGCACGCTTGCGCACGCCGTCTGGTCGGCGATCATGGCGGCAAATTTCCGCGCTCGGCAAGCGAGCTCGCCATGCTGCCCGGCATCGGCCGTTCAACGGCAGCCGCGATCTCTGCCTTCTGTAACAACGAACGGGCAGCGATCTGCGACGGCAATGTCAAGCGCGTGCTGGCGCGGTACTTCGCCATTGACGGCGACACGCGCTCGAGCGCAATTGAGCGGCGCCTATGGGCACAAGCGCAACGGCTACTGCCACCGGCACGATCGATGCCGGCGTACACGCAAGCGATGATGGATCTGGGTGCGACGGTCTGCCTGCGGCGCGCGCCAACGTGCGCGGCGTGTCCGCTGCAACCGACATGCAAGGCGTTTTGCGAAGGACGGGTCGACGAGTTGCCGGTACGGCGCGCGGCGCGACCAACGCCGATACGCAAGGCGCATTTGCTGGTTGTGATGCACGGCGGCGCAGTGCTGCTGCAACGACGGCCGCCCTCCGGGATCTGGGGCGGTCTGTTGTCATTGCCCCAGTTCGCGTCGCGCGCGCAGTTGAGGTCCGCGCTTGCCGCGATCGGCGACGCGCATCTCCGTATGCTGCCGGAACGACGGCACGCTTTTACGCACTTGACGCTGGATTTCATGCCGCATCTGGCGATCATCGACCGCCGCCGACCGCAAACCACCGAAGCAGGCGCTGTGTGGTGGCCGCTGTTGCGCCTGGAATCGGCAGCCTTGCCGGCACCCGTGCGTAGGCTGCTACGCGAGCTTCACTCCGGTTCAATTCGCAGCGCCACCAGAAAACGCGACACCATGTTGTAGGCGGCGATGACGCCCGCGAGTTCCACGGTGCCGCGTTCATCGAAGTGGCGGCGAATCTCGTCGAACGTGGGGTCGCGCACCGCAATATCGCGTGTCATCTCTGCGGTGAATCGCAGCACCGCGCGCTGGCGTTCGTCGAACTGCGCCGAGTCGGCGGCGAGCAGCGGATTGCGCAGCGCTTCGACCTGTCCCGCAGTACCGCCGGCGCGCACAAACTCCGGCGCGTGATGGTGAAACTCATAGTCGGCGCCGTTCAGCACGGCAACCGCGCACATCGCGATTTCACGCGACTGAGGGTCGAGCGACAAGTCATTGCGGATCGCCCGCAAATACGCGTTCCATCCGGCGGCAAGCTGCGGACTGTGCAGCAGCATGCGGTCGAGGTTGAGCAACCGGCCGCCGCGGCGCGCGCGAATGGCGGCGACCAGTTCAGCCGGTTCACCCAGGTCGGCGGGCTGGTAGGGGATGCGGGGCATCAGCTACTTCAGCACCGCGTGCTGCTTGAGGTATCGCGACACGATATCGAGACGGGTGCGCGCGTCATCCAGCGCCATGAGTCTCTGTTTCGCCTTCAACGGCACCGGCAGCACTTCGCACAATCGGTTTCCCACCCACACACTCGAGTCAAGGTCGAACGGCTCCTCGAACGGCAGCGCGTCCAGCACGTCTGTTCCGTTATCGCCGACCCGTCGCTTTTCGGCGCGCTGCGCGCGGACATCGTCAATCACTCGCGTCAGCAAATCGGCGCACGGCGCATGTTCCGCAGAAAGTGGAACGTCCTCGTCAGGGTCGATCAGCGCGACGTCGCCCACCTGCAGCTTGTCGGGCTGGGCGTAAGACGCATCGATGCGAAAGCGCTGTTCGCCCAATGTCCGGATGTGAAGAACGCCGAGTTGTTCCATGTCCCAGGCGACAATCCGCGCAAGACAGCCGACGTTCTCCGTGCGTGCCTGCATTCCAGTTTCGGCGCCGGCGGTGATCAAACATACGCCGAACGGCGTTTCGCGTTTCATGCAGTCGCGCACCATGTCCATGTAGCGCGCCTCGAAAATGCGCAGCGGCAGGACGCCGCCGGGAAACAATACCGTGTTGAGCGGAAACAGCGGCACGCGCATCGCGGCGCAAAGCGTCAATGCCGCGCGATGGCGCGATGGCGTGCCAGCACGTGCTCGCGCGTGCCGAAACGCCGCGCCAGTTCGGCGACGACATACGGCGATCGATGCTGCCCGCCGGTGCAGCCAATTGCCACCGTCACGTAGTGGCGGTTGTCGGCGACATAGCTCGGCAACCATTTGTCGATAAAGGCCGCAATGTCATCGATCATCTGGCCGGCGATCGGCGCCGACGCCAGAAACGCTATCACCGGCTCGTCGAGTCCCGTTAACGGCCGCAGTGTCGGGTCGTAGTGCGGATTGGGCAGATTGCGCACATCGAAGACAAGATCGGCGGCGTTCGGAATACCGTGTTTGAATGCAAAGGACTCGAACGCGAGTGTCAGCCTGCTGCGCGGGCTGTCGACGAACTCGCGCACCCATTGGCGCAGCGTATTCGGATGCAGGTCACCCGTGTCGATCGTGTGGCCGAGCGCATCGAGCGGTGACAACAGTTCCCGTTCGGCATCGATGGATTCGGTCAGCGTCGGTTCGCGTTCCGCGCCGCTCGCTGCTGCCAGCCGTTGCGACAGCGGGTGACGGCGCCGTGTTTCCGAATAACGCTGCACCAACGCAACGGTCGATGCGGTGAGAAACAGAACGCGAACGTCGTAGCCGTATTTGCGCAGCCCGCCGATGATGTCCGGCAGTTCACCGAGCGAGGCCTCCGAGCGCGCGTCGATGGAAACCGCCAGGTCGTCGTGGCCGGCGGTGGACAGAAAGGCGCACACCTCCCCCAGGAATTTAGCGGGCAGGTTATCGACGCAGTAGTAGCCAATGTCTTCCAGCAGCCGGATCGCAACCGATTTGCCGGAACCTGACATGCCGGTGACGAGGACAACTCTCATCGGAAACAGTCGTCTCTGGTCCGTGATCCGCGAAACGGATTACGGATCACAGACCACGATTACCCCTTGACGCACTCGGCGATGTACTTGCGGCGCGCCTCGCCGAGCAGGCCTTTCAGCTTGGCCTGATCGTCGCATTTGTCACGCACGTTCTCGCGCGCTTTTTGCTGCGCCCGCTGCTGCACGCGCTGGGCGGCCGAGAGGCAACGCTTCAGAAACGTCTCGCGCTCCGCGCCCGCGATGCTTCTTTCATCGGCCTGCCGTTCGCAGGCGATGCGATCGCGCTTGGCTTGGTTGGCATCGACTTGTGCCAGAGCCACCGGCGGCATAGGCAGCAACGTGAACCACAGAAGAGCCGGCCCGAATGCGGCGCGCGCGAAGATCGCGCGCGCCGCATTCGTCGCCCTGCGGCGATCGCTCATCCCTTCAGGCAGTCCGACATGAAGTTCTTGCGCTCGTCACCGGCCAGTTTCTTTTCTCCGGCGCTCTTGTTGCACGCCTTCATCTTGTCCTGCTGCGTCATGGCGGCGGCAGGCTTACCCGCCGACAGACACTCCTTCATGAAAGTCTTGCGGGCGTCGCCTTCCAGTTTTTTGGCGCCCGCGTCCTTGTTGCAGGTTGCCATTTTCTTCTGTTGCGGCGTCATTTCTTTCTTTTCGCTCTGCGCCAGCGCGGCAAGCGGCAGAGCAAGACAAGCGGCGATCAGCAGTCGTTTGATCATGGGTTCTCCTCAAAGGCCCGAAGTGTGGTTGGGCCTCCGGTTCCGTGGTTTCGCCCAGCGGCCCCGTGCCCAAACGGGATTCAAGCACAGGCCGTTGACCCCCGCCAAGCACGGCGACACGGGTAGGCCTGCTTCAGGATTGCATCGCGCGGCGCTGCCGATCCTGAAACTGCGCCATCGCGTCGATTCCGCGTAGCTTCAAAATCGTGTTGCGCACGGCCGCTTCGAGCAACACGGCAAGATTGCGCCCGGCGGCTACCGGGATGACAACCTTGTGGACGGGCAATCCGAGCACGTCTTCCGTGCTGCCGGCGAGCGGCAGCCGCTCGACTGTTTCGGCCGCACTGGAACGGCGCAGTTCGACGATGAGTCGCAGTTTCATTTTTCTGCGCACGGCCGTTTCGCCGAAGATCGACTTTATGTCGAGCAGTCCAAGGCCTCGCACTTCGATCAAATTCGCCAGCAACGAAGGGCAACGCCCTTCGATCGTATCGGGCGCCACGCGCGCAAAGTCGACCACATCGTCGGCCACCAGGCCATGCCCGCGGCTAATCAGTTCGAGACCGAGCTCACTTTTTCCCAGACCCGACTCGCCCGCGATCAACACGCCCATGCCAAGCACGTCCATGAACACGCCGTGCAGCGAGCAATGCGTGGCGAGCGCCTTGTTGAGGTAGACGCGCAGCAGGTCGATAACCTGGGCCGCATCGATCCGCGTCGTGAACATCGGCAAACCGGAGAGCTCGGCGGTCGCCGCCAGATCTTCCGGCGCGCGCATGCCGTCCGCGATGATCAGGCCGAGAGGGCCTCCGGCCATTAACTCGTGCGCGTAATGCATGCGCCGGGTCGGCTCCATTTTCTCGATGTAACGGACTTCGGGTGCGCCGAGAACGTGAATGCGGTCCGGGTGAATCAGATTCAAGTGGCCGACGAGATCAGGCGCGGCAACGTTGTCGCCGCCGCGGGTTTCGATCTGGCGCATTGCGCCGGCGCGACCCGCATGCCATTCGAGCGCAAGGGGCTCGCGGTTGTCGTCGAAGAGGTGCTGAACCGTGATCATCGCGCCGCCGCGGTTCACGCGGCCGGACGAACAGGTTCCCAGTTGGCCAGCAGCGCGTGCACTGCGGCGGGCTCGGTCACCGAAAGAAGACTCTCGCGAAAGGGCTTGTCCGAGAGCATTTGTGCGAGTTCGGACAAAATGTCCAGATGTTGTTGGGTCGCCTGCTCGGGCACCAGCAGGAAAATCAACAGGCGAACCGGGCGCCCGTCAGGCGCATCGAAAGGCACCGGTTCGGCCAGCCGAATGAACGCAGCGACTGCTTCTCGCAATCCCTTGATGCGACCGTGAGGAATGGCCACCCCCTGGCCAAGGCTCGTCGAGCCAAGGCGCTCGCGTGCGAACAGACTGTCGAAGACGGTCGCGCGCGCAATCCCCTGGTGATTTTCGAACAGCAGGCCCGCTTGTTCGAACACGCGCTTCTTGCTCGAAGCAGGCATGTCGAGCACGACGTTGGTCGGTGCAAGCAGGCGGGAAACCAGGTTCATGTGCGACGGGCGGACTGCGGACGGAGAGCCAGCGGCGACAAGTTAGTCGCGCGTACGGCGGACGAATCGGCAGGAAACCACTGCTATGCGTCCCAGTTCACCGCGTCCAACTTGACCATCTGGCGCGAAGCCGTACCTACCTGGCCCATCTCGAGGTTGAACGATCCTCAGGTCCGGAAAAGGCGGGCGAGTATACGCGCGGCATGCCGCAGCGCGGCATGAGCAAATGCCTAGACGGTTCCTGGAAAATTTGCTGTTGCGGGAAGGCAACGACTTAGAGTTAGAGCATCAAACGGCGGCTTCCAGAAACGGGTGGCCGGCCCGATTGGACGACATGACAATGCGCGCATGGATACCTTGAACTCCCCCTTTGGGCCATCCGGCAGTGCCGCGGCGTACCTGCTCGTCGAGCGGGCCATTGGTTACCTGCAAACGCACGCGACGGAACAACCATCGCTAAGCGACCTCGCTTTGCGGCTCGAAGTCTGGGAATCGAATCTGCAGCGAACCTTTTCGGCATTTGCCGGCGTGTCGCCAAAGCGCTTCCTCCAATACTTGACCAAAGAGCACGCTCGCGGTCTGCTGCTCGCATCACGGGACGTATTGACCGTCAGCTATGAGACCGGACTTTCCAGTCCGGGCCGACTGCATAACCTGCTCGTGCACACCGAGGCGATGAGCCCTGGCGAAGTTCGCTTGGGCGGCGCCGGAGTGGACCTGAGGTATGACTGGATCGATACGCCGTTTGGTCCTGCGCTGGCCGCGTGCGCTGAGCGCGGTCTCGCCTATTTCGGCTTTGTCGACACCGACTTTGGTGAGCGAGGGACGCTTAACGATATGCGCGCGCGCTGGCCGTCGGCGGCGTTGCGCCACGACGGCTATCACTGGGGACTGCCGCGCAAGGCGGCGTTGATCGCGCGGGAGTCCGCGCGCGGAGAGATGTCGGCGGCCGGCGCTACGGCGTGATTGTCCGGTTGGCGCGCCGCCAGCGACTCGCCATTTGCAGCCTGAGGCCACTCGGAGTCCGACGCGGCGACTCGACTATCGGAAACTTCCCCGGTTTTTACGGTGGTTCGTTTCCAGGCTCGTTTCCCATGTTTGCTTGGCATCAGCGCCGCGCGGCGTATCCGCCGACGCTGATCACCGTCAGCTTACGAAAAGGCCCGCATTTTTGCGGGCCTTTTTTCATCACGTCTGCTGCGCCGCCTGATGTTTCAACGGCTCGCGTAAATGATTCTTCACGCGATCCTTGTGCCGCAGTACCTGCCGGTCGAGTTTGTCGATCAGGCAGTCGATCGCCGCATACATGTCTTCCTCGATCGCTTCAGCGTGCAGCGCCGAACCCCGCACGCGAACCGTGATTTCCGCTTTCTGCCTCAACTTGTCTTGCACCGACAACAACACATCGGCCTCGATCACGTTGTCGAAATGGCGGCGAACGCGCTCCATTTTCTCTTCCACATAACTGCGCAACGCGGGCGTTACTTCGACATGATGACCGTGGATGATGAGGTTCATTCAGCACCCCTCTTTCAGTTGAGTTGAACTCGCCGAGCGCCGCCGCCTCATCGGCGACGCACGGGTAAATCGAACCGCATAGTGGCTACAGCGACCTGCGCATCGCAACCGACGAAATCTTCAGCGCTTCGCGATACTTCGCCACCGTGCGGCGAGCAACTACGATGCCTTGCTCGCCGAGCAGTTCCGCGAGCCGGTTGTCCGATAAGGGATTCTTCGCATCCTCGGCGCCGATCAACTGTCGGAGCAACGCGCGAATCGCGGTGCTGGAGGCCGCGCCGCCGCTGTCGGTGGCCACATGACTGCCGAAGAAATATTTCAGCTCGAACACCCCTAATGGTGTGGCCATGAATTTGTTGGAGGTCACGCGCGAAATCGTCGATTCGTGCAGCGCCACGGTATCTGCGATTTCGCGCAGCACCAGCGGCCTCATGGCGATTTCGCCGTGACTGAAAAAGTTGTGTTGTCGTTCGACGATGGCCTGCGACACACGCAGGATCGTGTCGAATCGCTGCTGGATGTTGCGGATCAGCCAGCGTGCTTCCTGCACTCGGGTCGACCAACTCGTTTGCCCATCTTTCGCCTTGTCCCGTTTGACGATCGCGGCATAGTCCGGGTTCACGCGCAATCGCGGCATGACCTCGGGATTCAGTTGTGCGACCCACCGGTTCCTGATGCGGCGAACAAAGATGTCGGGCACCACATAGTCGGCACCCGGCGATCCAAAGCCTACGCCCGGCCGCGGGTTGAGTCCACGAATCACGTTGTTTGCGGCGCGAAGTTCTTCGTCGCTGCAATCAAGCAACCTACGTAACTTTCCGTAGTCACGAACCGCAAGCAGCGGCAAGTGGTTCGATGTAATCGTTCGCGCCAGCTTCAGCAATGCAAGCGGCAGAACGCGGTCACTTTGTCGCGACAAGGCGTCGATCTGTATGCACAGGCATTCGGACACCGATCGCGCTCCGACGCCAATCGGATCGAAACTTTGCAGCAAGCGCAACGCGGTAGTCAGATCATCGATCTCAACGCCCGACTCGGCTGGACATAGCGCGAGCCGTTCTTCCAGCGGCGCTGCGAGATAGCCGTCCTCGTCGAGTTCGTCGATCAGCATTCCCACGAGCGCGCGATCGCGCAGTGAAGCCGCGGTCACGGCCAGTTGCGAGCGCAGACTTTCGGCGAGCGTCGGCCTTGTCGCGGCCCAGTTTGCAGGGCCGGAGTCGTCGTCTCGTTCTACCTGTCCGCCACCCGCGCCCCAATCGGTCAAGCCATCTCCGAGCTCGTTGCGGTCTGCTCCGTCATCTGTCCCGCTGCTATGGCCGCTGTCGGTTCCGTTCAACGGCTCCTGTTCGGCGTTGCCGTTCCTCGCACCCGGATCATCGGACGCGGTCCCGCCGTCTCCGACGATCGCTCCGTCCGCCGCGACGCGCAACCTTGTTGCGAGCGGATCGTCTTCACGCTCCAGCAACGGATTGTCGACCAGCGCCTGCTCAATCTCCTGGTTCAGCTCAAGTGTCGATAACTGCAGCAGCCGGATCGACTGCTGCAACTGTGGCGTCAACGCCAGATGCTGCGAAAGCTTGAGTTGAAGGGTGGGCTTCACGACAATGCCATCGTCCGGACTACATCCGGAAGTGCTCGCCCAAATAGACGCGTCGAACCGACTCGTTTTCGACGATCTCGTCCGGGCGCCCGGCCGCCAGCACTTCGCCCGCATTGATGATGTAAGCGTGGTCGCAAATGCCGAGCGTTTCGCGCACGTTGTGATCGGTGATCAGTACGCCGATTCCGCGCTCCTTCAAAAATCGAACGATGCGCTGGATCTCGATCACCGCAATCGGGTCAACGCCGGCGAACGGTTCGTCGAGCAGAATGAAACGCGGCTTCGATCCCAGCGCACGCGCGATCTCGACACGCCGTCGTTCGCCTCCCGACAGACTTTGCGCGGGGTTGGTTCGCAAATGGGCGATTTGCAGGTCGTCAAGCAAAGCGTCGAGGCGCGCGCCGACCGCGTCGCCCGATAGTGCGCGCCCGTTGTCGTCGACCTGCAGTTCGAGCACGGCGCGCACGTTTTCTTCGACCGTCAGCTTGCGAAATACCGACGCTTCCTGTGGCAGATAGGCAAGGCCCATTCGTGCCCGCTTATGAATGGGCAGGTGTGCAATCGACGCGCTGTCGAGGACGATCGCGCCACCATCCATCGGCACCAGTCCGACCACCATGTAAAAACACGTCGTCTTGCCGGCACCGTTGGGACCCAGCAGCCCAACGACTTCGCCGGCCGCGACGGTCAGCGACACGTCCTTGACGACGATCCGGCTTCCGTAACGTTTCTGCAGATGCTCGACCACCAGCTCCGCGCGAGTAGCGGTGGCAGGCGAAATGGCGGCGGAACGGGTACGCGCATCCATCGTTACTTCTTCGGAACCTCGACGGACGGCGCGGGCTTGAGTGAAGCGCCTTCATCTTTCGCCGGGGTCGCTTCCGATCCGCTGTTGTTTCGCGGCGCGATGATGGCGCGTACCCGACCATCGCTGCCGGCGGCGCCGGACTTGTCGCCTTCGACGTTGTAGACGGTGGTGCGGCTGTCGTAGGTGATGACGCTGCCGCGCAGTTCGTCGCGCTGCTCGGCGTTTTCCAGTCGCCTGAGCGCCGCGCGCGACACCAGCTTTACGGATTCGGCTTTGCCGTCGTACTCGATCCGCTCGGCGGAGCCTTCGACAATTTCTTCGATGCCCGGTTTGCTCGGATCGCGTCGCTGCCGGAATGTCGCAAGCTGCCCAGGCGACGCGATAACCACCGCGTGCTCATAGCCCTCGGGATCGCGGCGCAGATCGAGTCTTGCGCCGGTCACGCGCAGCGTTCCCTTGGTCACGCGCACATCACCGGTGAACACGCCAATCTGTTTGAGGTCGTTAAAGTTGCCGGCGTTGGCTTCGACCTGTATCGGTTTATCGCGATCGGCGGCTTCCGCGAACGCCGCCGTCGCCAGAATCAGCAGACAACTGGGCACAAGGACTCTCACTTGCTGGCTCTCACTTGCCGCCCGCTTTGGCTGACGGCCCAGGCGCAAAAACGGCGCGCACATCGCCGCGGAAATCCACCACGCGCGTGATGTTGTCGTATTGCATTGCGCGCGCGCGAACGGTCGACGCGCCACGCTCCATCGTCACCGGCTGGTCGGTTGAAAATCGATCGGAGTCCGGCAGCGCCAGCAAATACTCCGACGTAAAGCGCATCGGCGGCTCGTCGCCGGTGCCCGCGCGTGTTGCCACCACCGACCCGAGCATGTGAACGCGCTCCCCCGCTTCTTCCACCAGCGCGTTGCGCGAACGAACGTCGAGCTGCGGCTGATCGGGGCGCAGGCTCACAAGACGTGGACTCGCCAGCTCGATGTTGTCGTTTTCGAGGTAGTGCGTCAGTTTGTCCGCGAACAATTTGTGACGCGCGCGCCCGAGCGCATCGAACTGGGTGATCACCACGCGTTCGACAAAAAAATCCGGAGTGCCGGGCGCGGCGCGCGGCACGGGCTGCGGGCGCCGCAAAACCTGCGAGTACCAGTAGCTCGTGGTCGCGACAATGGCCAGCAGGAGGATGGCGAGCGCCGGCGCAATTTTCTCACGCACGATGGGCTCCGTGCAGCGCGAGCATGTCATCGAGCCGGTTCTGCGCGCGCAAGACAAATTCAGCCAGCAGACGAACCGCGCCGCGACCTCCGCGCGCCGGAGCAATCCAGTGCGCCGCCGCCTTGACCTCGGCGGCCGCGTCTTCCACCGCCGCTGCAAAACCGGCGAGTCGCAATACCGGCAGATCCGGCCAGTCGTCGCCGATAAAACCGCACGCGGTTCGATCGACGCCGGCATCGGCGATCAACCGCGAAAACGCGTCAAGCTTGTTCCGCTCTCCCTGCACCACGCGCCGAATGCCCAACTCGCGCGCGCGTACGTCGACAATGTCCGAGCGGCGCGCCGACAGGATCGCCGGCTCGATGCCGGCTTCGCGCAACAACACGATGCCGTGGCCATCGCGCACATCGAACACCTTGAGCGCTTCGCCTTGCGCGCCGAGATAGAGCCGGCCATCGGTCAAGACGCCGTCGACATCGAAGATCATCAGTCGCACTCGCGCCGCGCGCGCCGTAGCGGTCAGCGCGGCCTCGCTCACAGCACCTTCGCGGCGGTGAGATCGTGCATATGCAGCGCGCCGACGAGGCGGTCACCCTCGATCACGAGCAGTTGATTCTTCAGGCTCGCATCGAGAATGCGCGCCGCTTCGGCCGCGAGCATCCCGGGCTCGACCGCGAGCGGATTACGCGTCATCACGTCCGCAACCAGCACATGACGCACATCGCCGACGCGTTCGATCAGACGGCGCAAGTCACCTTCGGTAAACACTCCGGCGACGGATCCGTCTGCGCCGATGATCGCGGTCATGCCGAGTCGCTTGCGGCCGATTTCGGCGACTGCGTCCAACACCGTCGCATTCGCCGGAACCGACGGCACCGCGTCGCCCGTGCGCATGATGTCGCGCACGCTCGTCAGCAGCCGGCGTCCCAGCGCGCCGCCCGGATGAGAGCGCGCGAAGTCGGACGCGGAAAACCCGCGCGCG
>Ga0187893_10013430_pt1 | contig 11401 bp, 11 predicted proteins | sample MA1701074metaG_FD_139574 | JGI IMG/M metagenome (GOLD analysis project Ga0187893, IMG submission 139574) | White microbial mat communities from a basaltic lava cave in the Kipuka Kanohina Cave System on the Island of Hawaii, USA - MA170107-4 metaG ...
GTAGACTTGCTCCATGGCGGTCCTCCTCGTTGAAAAACAAGTGTGTCAGCAGCATAACCTCGCGTTACGCTACTAAACACGGCTGGGGAGACAGTTCTCCCTGGGGACCGCCGCTTTCATTTAATCTATACCTTAGTAGGCCGCATCGTGAGGTCCTTTTCGTCGGGTGCTCCTATGCCTAACATAGCGCTCAAGGCGACGCCGCAGGACGGCTTGTGCGCTTTAGTCATTTCGGTGGGCTGCGCGCCTTAGCTCAATCGTTCGGCAAAGAGAGGAGATCGCAATGAAGTTCAACTGCATACACTGTGGACAAAGCCTGGACGCGGATTCGGACATGGCCGGAACTTCGGTGACGTGCCCCGCCTGTTCAAAAGACATCATGGTGCCTGTCCCGAAAGACCAGCCTATCAAGATCGGAAGATCCGCTCCCCCGCCCGTCCCTCCTGCAGTCGTCCCTGATGCCTCACCACTCAACACGGGATTGCAGCCAAGAAGCTTCTTCGGCACAGCGTCCATGCTCTTCGGCGTTACCTCCCTGCCCTTCGCCCTTGGCTCCGGTTTTCTCATGTCCCTCCAAACGGGCACACCCTTCGGCAAAATGCTGACGGTATCCATCCCTGCAGGGCTCATGTTCGGTCTGCTCTTCGGGTTGATCATGGCTGCATTCATGAAGGGAGACACGATAACCGTCACCGTTCGGGACAAAGATGACTTCGTTACTCGAATCAATGTGGCCATGTCCCAAATCGGATTCAATCCGGCGACGGCATCAGGCAACTTCCTGACATTCAAGCCTTCTTTTCAAGCCGGGTTGATGGCGGGACGGTTCTCAGTGGCAATCCAGGGCGGCAAGGCGACTATCGTAGGTCCCAGCATGTACCTAAAGAAGATCAAGAAAAGGCTGACATGAACAATGCCGAACAAGCCGGATGCACGCGACGGCTTACAGCCGCGCGTGATCCGCGACGTTAGGGTGCGCCCTTTAACGGCGCAAGAGATTGTTCTTTAAGAGAATCTTACGTGGACAACGGTATGAGGACTATGCTAGGCAGGGTGCTGGCCGGCGCTGGCGGGGAACAGCTTTTCAGTGAACAGGAGTGCCTCATCCAACCAGCCCCTCGTTCGCCAATCGCTTGTGCATTGTTCACATAGGAATCGGCCAGTAGGGAGCCGGTTCTCTCCGCTCTGACGCCTGATTCCCCCAAGTTGAAAGCTTAAGGCCCCCACGCTTCGTCTTCTTTACCGGCGGCCCCCGCCTCCTCGACATGCAAAAACCAATCGCGCTCCTGCTCGCTCTGCCCGTGGCCCTTGCCGCCTGCGTCCCCTCGTCGACCAGTTCCCGCCTCGTCGACCGGCTCGGCGACGACTGCCCCCTCGTCCGCGACCATGCCGAGCAATCGCTTGCCGCCCTCGGCCCCGCCGCGCACCCTGACCTGCGCCGCGCCCTCGCCGACTCGCGCGACCCCGAAATCCGCGCCCGCGCCGCCCGGCTGCTCGTTCCCGCCCCGCCGCAACCACGCGCCATCCGTCCTTGCTCCTGCCGCCTGCCGCCCCTCGATCCGCCGCCCCAGGACCTTTGGCCCTTTGCGCTCCCCGGCCCTCCCCTCGACTCGCACGTCCCCGCAGTCAACCCCGACCCGCGCTCGGTCCGCATCCCCCTAGGCGCCCATGACGGCGTGCTCAAGGGCTCCAAATTCGTCATCTACCGCGACGACCTCTTCGTCGCTACCGCCGTCGCCGACCTCGTCGGCTGCCGCGAAGCGTCCCTGAAGCTCGACCTGGTCCATCACGAACCTCAAGCGGGCGACGCCGTCTCGAATCACGTTCTCATCGCCGCGACCCGCCCCCCCGTCGGCCGCTGACAATTTCTCCGAAACTCGCCCTCCATCCCTTGACCCGCCGCCGGCCCTATTACGGTCCCCGGCAGGTCCATACCCCGGTCCGGTACGGCAGCAGCCCACCCATCAACACACCGCCGGTCGGGTCTTAGGCCGAGCGCGAACGCCGGATCGGTGCCCCGTCCGGGACCATGTTAAACTTGTGGGGTATGGGAGGGAGATCGCGTTTGGCCGGCCCTCCACAGCGCGCAACTTGGGATAGCCCTCGTCATGTTCCGTCGCGTCGCCTCGCGAGCGGGTCGTCGCAAGGGCGGCCCGACCGCGAAATGCCGCCCGCGCGCCCCTCTGCCGCCCAGAAATAACCCCCCTTTTGGATGTCCTATCCTTCGGCTTTGAGGGTGACCGCCTTGTAGGCCCCGGAGACCTGGACTTTGACGACCTGGACTTCGCTTTGGGCCTTCTCGGCCCCCTCACCTCCCACGCTTTCGGTGTTCCCCTCCTTGCGGTAATGCGGGCGGTGTACTCGCGAAGTTCGCTGAAGAACTCGGCTTTTTCCATCTGAAATTCGGGAACCGACGGAAGGGCCATGCACACGGCAAAGTCCTTGACGTCGCCGCGGAAAGCGGCTTGCAGGACGATAGACTGCCAACCTCCGCGATAGAAAACGTACATCGCCTGATCGCCTTCGCGACGGAGCGTAGCGTGAGCGCGATAAAACGTGGCGCACGCCTCGCCGAGCAGATCGGCCGCGGGGACCGTCAGGAAAGCCAGGGCCGCCAGAGCCATCCATTTCATGTGCTTCTCCTTCTCACTCATCCGGGTAGACACCACCGGAGCGGGAACCGTACAGCGGCGGGACGGATTTCTGCTCCGGAGGGAAAATCATCTCCGTCGAGAACGGAAAGCTCGCCGCTCGCGTCTAAGTACAGTACATGCTTGGGAACGGATGATGTCGAAATCGAATTTGGTTCTCTGTCTTTGGCTGCTCGGATGCGCTTCGGTGAATTCGAGCCCGACGAAAAGGCGCACCGGACCCGGAGTGGATTCGCAGACCGGCTGGATCATCCATCAGGCCCCGCATGCGAAGCCGAGCGCGGCATATCGATGGATGCACATCATGCAAGAGGCGAGCGGTCGCTCGGTGGATCGCTTCGGCGCGCGGCCGACCATCATTTCGCGCGAAATGCACATCGTCATGACCGCGATGTATGACGCCTGGGCCGCGTACGACGATAAGGCGGTGGGGACGCGGCTGGGAGGCAAGCTGCGCCGGCCCCAGGCCGAGCGCACTCTGGCCAATAAAGAAAAGGCGATCTCGACCGCGGTCTGCCGGTCCCTTCGATTCGTCTATCCCGAGGACACCGCCTGGATCAAGGATCAGATGCGCGATGAAGGTCATGACCCCGAGGATGCCAGTTTCGACGTCACGACGCCGCAGGGGGTGGGAAACGTGGCCGCCGCGGCGGTCATCGAGTATCGCCGTCACGACGGCGCAAATCAGCACGGCGACGAGCCCGGCGGCAACGGGCGGCCATACTCCGACTATACGTTCTACGAGCCGCGCAATCCGATCGATCGGATCGTGGATCCGGACCGCTGGCAGCCGCTGCCGTTCGACGACGGCCAGGGGGGCAAGATCTATCCGAACTTTCTCACGCCGCACTGGTATCGCGTCAAGCCGTTTGCGCTGGAGCGAAGCAACCAGTTCCGGCCGCCGCCGCCGCCGAAGGTCGGCTCGGAACATCTCAAGCGCGAGGTGGACGAATGCATCGCCGCCAACGCCGGCCTGACCGTGGAGCTCAAGTCGATCGTCGAGTTGATGCGCGACGGTCCGCGCTCCACGGGCCAATCGGGCCACTGGCTGCGGTTCGCGGCGGACGTTTCGCGACGCGACGGCTATACGCTGGACCAGGACGTCAAGCTGTTTTTTTCGATCGCGAATATTGTTTTTGACGCGTTCATCTCGTGTTGGGAGGCGAAGCGGGTGTACGACACCTCGCGGCCCTGGACGCTTGTGCGGTACTACTACAAGGGTCGGATGATTCAAGGCTACCTGGGCCCGTGCAAAGGAATGGGGACGATTCCGGCTGAACAATGGCACCCATATTCGCCCGCAAATTTCGTCACGCCTCCGTTTCCGGGCTATACGTCGGGGCACGCCACGGCGAGCGGGGCGGCCTCGAAGCTCCTGGAGCTGATGACGGGAAGCGACCGCTACGAGTGCGTGGCCATCCGCAAGGCGGGGGAGCTTACGGAGTTGGGATGCTCCGTGGCCCAGATGCAGGCGCGGGAAGGCGTGATCGATTCGAAGATCCCGGACGACCGAGAGGTGCGCCTGAAGCTGCCGACGTTTTCGGCGACGGCCGAGATGGCGGCGTTCTCGCGGATGCTGGGGGGCTATCACATCGCCACGGACAACAACGTGGGGTTGGAGTACGGCCGCAGGATCGCGGGGTACAGCTGGCCCAAGTACCAGGCCTACTTCGACGGGACCGCAGCGCCGAGGGAGTAGTGCGGCCCTGTGAACGCGGACGACTCCGCGGTGTCGAATTCACGGCGGGGCGCCGTCGGGAATTTGGGAAATCCGAACGGAGATCATCGTCGGTCCGGGCAAACGATTGATGACGGATTTCCCATCGTTCCAGAGCCAAGTTCCTCGGGCGGTTCGGATTCTGCGCGATGCGCGGCCCGCATGGCGTCCTCCGTCAATCCCGCCAAGGGTTGCGGGCTCCCCGCGCACACTACGTGGGCGCTCCCATTAGAACCCGCGGCGCAGATCCGCCTCCGCCGCGATGTGCCCGAATGCCGCCCACGAAGTCTGATCAACGACCCGATCAAAGATCGACCCGCGCCTCCACTTTCCGGACTTGACAAAAATGCCGACTCCCCACCCTGTAGCCGATCGACGCCGCGTACATGTCTTCCCCGCGATTGGCCTCCAGAAGCGCCTCGGGGGTCTTGTTCCCCCTGTACTTGAGCAGGAGTAATCAGAATGATTCTCGAGGATCTCCATTTCCCGGCGGATCGGCTCCACTGAGCTTCCTCCCATACGGAGAACAGTGAACGGCTATGCTTCAGCTATGAAATCTCGGTCCATTGCTCCAAGTTCCCATCGCATTACCAGACGGCTCGCGCATTGCTTCGACATGCGGACAGAGAGAACGGGTCGGTGCTGCAGCTGGGGAATGGGGGGGAAGGTCGTTCCGGCGCCGCAGCGCGGGCCCTCCGTCTCGACGCCGCTTCATCAGTTGCTCCCATAGTAGATTTCTCTCGGAGTCTTTCTGTCCAAGGCCTGGTGCGGCCGATCGTTGTTGTAAAAAGAGAAATACTTCCCTATTCCCCGCACAGCCTGCAATCCATTCCCGTAATCCGGTCGGGATTTAGGCTGAGCGCGAACGCCGGATCGGTGCCCCGTCCGGGACCATGTTAAACTTGTGGGGTATGGGAGGGAGATCGCGTTTGGCCGGCCATCGACAGCGCGCAACTTGGGATAGCCCTCGTTATGTTCCGTCGCGTCGCCCCGCGAGCGGGTCGTCGCAAGGGCGGCCCGTCCGCGAAATGCCGCCCGCGCGCCCCTGTGCGGCCCAGAAATGACCCCCCTTTTGGATGTCCTATCCTTCAAGCACGGCTGGGGACACAGATCTCCCTGGGGACCACTGCTTTCATTTTACCTCACCGCATTCAGTACAAGAGCAGGATACCTCTTGGCCATTCCCCCTCCCAACCGCAGGGAAAGTGGCCTCGCGAATACCATTTTCCCAATGTTGTGTAGAGTTCTGCAGCAAGCTGGGCCCCCTGGCTAGATCGTGCGACGCGCACATCATCATACTCGATGATCGTACAGTAATGAACCAAGTCCCATTCCACATCATTCCTAAACGACTGGGGAAGTGAATGCTTTTGCATGAGATCGGTCGTAATGCGTTCAAGTTTCGGGAGCAGGATCGATTTAACTTCTCGGACTACTCCATTCCATTCATTGAATCTGGACTTGTCCACGGCCTGGATGCCTTCCCGGTAGGAATTTGCTGCCTCCATTCGGGTAGTTTCCCAATCTTCACCTGATGAGTAAACAACCGCCTCACGCCAAGAAGCGATGACACGCACGCTAGGGTCTCCAATTGGTGCCCCGACGCTCCTGAAGAGAACGCCGTCCATTAGGAGTTGGTGGATCGCAGAAGCCGTAGCCAGTTTCATCGTCAAACTAGGAACGGCATCTTACCTAAAGGAGTGCGCTGTGCAACACTACTTCTTCTGCCCCATTCTCCCCGGAAGGCGCGGCACCAAGTCCGACTCGGTTAGTCCGAAGCGCTTCTGATTGAACCGTGCCAGATCAGTGAAAAGTTTCGATTGACGGTGCGTTAGTCCTGAAGCCTTTAAGGCTTCACCAAGCGCGACATTATACTCTCTGATCGTTGGCACTTCGCCGAACCTCGTACCGCCTTTTCTGAATTGCTCCCAAAACCCCTCCAAGGATCGGTGAAACTTATAGTGTGGAGATCCTACTTCCGTAATGGCATTACCTCTCAGGCCGACGGCCGCACCTTGCTCTCGAGGAATCACGTTCCTGAAGGCCGCGTCTTGATTAAGGTGGTTCGCTTGCACTCCTCTTGGTAGATTTCCTTGCACTTGGCCATACGGTCCTTGGGGCGGAGGAGGGGGCTCTGTTGGGAGGAGATCCGGAGGAACCCTGGGCTCAGCCTCGATGAACTTCGAGATCCCTTTTCCGATCAAGTCTGTCGCTTTGATCATGGCCAGATAAAGGCCGAACTCAACGACTGCGGCCAATCGGTCCCTTTCCTGGCCGAGTAAGTTCTCACCGCTTCCAATGATCCATCCGGTCTCGAATGCAAAGTGAACTGGATTCAGTGACTTGAACATGTCGTACATGAGGCCAAGTCCAGCCGAGGCGCCGCCTCCACTGAACCGTTCCTTGAGGACGAGGAGCGCAGTGCCTTTGTTCAGGTACTCGGCGTACCAGTCGTATCGGTACGCAGGATTGATATGAGGGAACGATTGGTCGGCCCAATCGCGATGCCCCTGCGGTAGTGAGTCCTCAGTCAGGGGGGTCCGACCTGCGAGGCGCAATATATCCAAGACGTCTTCGCGTGATAGATGCGTTCTGTGTATCGTAGGGAATACCGGAGCTCCCTTGATAATCTCTTCCGTCCGCGAAATGCCGCCCGCGCGCCCCTGTGCGGCCCAGAAATGACCCCCCTTTTGGATGTCCTATCCTTCGATCATCCCGGCGACAAGAGCCAAAGTCCGCTTCACGACGCCTCCTATTTCTTCACCGCGTCGCCCGTCATCGCGTCGTAGAGGAAATCGCTGCTCTTGCCGTCCGCGCTGACCAGGACGACGAAGACGGCCTTCCGGTCCCGGAGCTTCGGATTGATGGAATAGACCATGCCCTTGCCGTCCTTCTCGGCCTTCGCGATCACGTCGAGGAGCGTGACCTTCGAGAGGGACATGATCGTGAGCTGCATTGCGGAGCGGGAGACATGGGGCACGTCCTTGAAGACTTCGACCTCCGGCTTCCATTCGGCGCCTTCGGGGCTTCCGAGAAACTCCTTGAGGACGTTGTGTTCCGGGTCTTCACCCAGCCCCTTCTCCACGGTGTAAACAGAGAGCGCGAGATGCCCCTCATGCATCTCGAACTTCCCGGAGATCGCGACTTCGTTTCCTTTCGTGAGCTGCTTGATGCCATCGGCGAGCGAGAGCTTCGCCTTCGGAAGCACCTTGAGCAGATCGTCCTGTCCGCCGTTCTTCGAGCCGCCCGCCGCCAAGGCAAGCGCTACCGTCATCAGAATCGCTCTCATAAGTCCTCCTTTTCACCTGCCCTTATCTACGACTGAACCGTGGCGGACGCAACTTAAGAGTTCCTTACAAACGTGTAAGGCGCCTCCTGCGCTTCGGGCGCGACCCTATAATGGGGTATCCGTTCAGGCGGTGTTTACGTAAAGTGCGAAAACGAGGCGGCGGCACGTGTCTTACGGATTTGCAGTGCAGGGTCGCAAACTGCAACATTTGTAAAACACTCCCGGCTGGCGCCCGCTCGATCTTTACAACGCCTGACCGCTTACATGATAGGTTCATGAAATCCCTTGCCATGGAGGTTGCGTGGTGAGCTTGCGGCGCGTCCACATCGCTATGGCCGGCGGCCCGATGGCGGCGCACGCACCCGTAGGCATCGGGCTCGCGAAGCCTCTCACCGCGGATGTGCCTCTTGATCATGTCATCGAGCCGACGACGAGCGCTGAAGCAGGCGTACCGGCGGCGATTCTTCCGGAAAGTCTCACGATCGAAGGGAAGGCGTTTCTTTCAAGCACGGCAGCGCTCGCACAAGCCATCGCCTCGCCGAAGCAGTTCCTGCGCGAGGGAAAGCCGTCCAAGGAAATCAGTTCCGTCGCGCGAGAGTGGAGAGCCGATCCAATTGTTCTTGGGACCCGTGGGCGGTCCGGGTTGGCTCGGCTGGCCCCGGGAAGGACAGCCGAAGCTGTGGTTCGAAACGCGCCTGGCCCGGTGCTCGTCGTGCGAGGGACGTGAAGCGACTCATGAGAATCCTCGTCGTTGAAGATGAAAAGAAGGTGGCCCGGGCTCTTCGGGAAGGACTCGAAGGCGAACAGTACGAGGTGGAGGTCGCGGCCACGGGCGAGGACGGTTTCTTCCTCGTGAATCACGAGACGTTCGATCTTATCATCCTCGATCTCATGCTGCCGAAGCGCGACGGCCTCGAGGTCCTGCGGACGCTCCGCAAGCGCGGGCTGCAGACCCCCGTCCTGATTCTCACGGCGAAGGACACCGTCGAGGACCGCGTCGCCGGACTTGATCGCGGCGCCGATGACTATCTCATCAAACCCTTCGCCTTCCCGGAACTTCTCGCTCGTATCCGGGCGCTCCTCCGGCGGGGCCGCACCGATCAGGTGCTTCGTCTGAAGATCGCGGATCTTGAGATGGATCTCGTCACGCGGAACACGTCCCGGGCGGGCAAACCGCTCGAACTGACGGGGAAGGAGTTCGAACTCCTGGAGTATTTCATGAGACGTCCGGGTCAAGTGGTCTCGCGCGAAATGCTGGCGCGTGATGTTTGGCAGGCCACGAGCCGGGCGACGCCGCTCGACAATGTGATCGACGTCACCGTCGCTCGACTGCGGCGGAAGCTGGACGACGGAGGGCCGTCGAAACTTCTCAAGACCGTGCGCGGGGTCGGCTTCATCTTGAGTCGGGAGCCGACATGAACATCCGCGCCCGGCTTATGTGCTGGCACGTCGGCGTCCTGACGCTTGTGGTTGTTGCCTTCGCCGGTGGCGTCTTTCTCTTCCTGCGGTCGCGACTCCTGTCTCAGAGCGCGCGCCAGCTCCTGGCCACCTACGAGGCGGTGAAGGAGACGAGCGAGCACGATCCGAATGAGGTGTATGGACTCGAGTCGCAGGCCGGCCTTGCCTATTTCGAGGTGCTCCAGGACGGCAAGCTGCTTTACCGCACGAAAGGATGGGAGAGCGCGGGTCTAGACTCGGCTCCCGAGGGAGTTATCCACGCGCGCGACGGCCGCACGTTTCGCGTGAAGTACGGAGAAGCCGGTCACGCGAGCCATTCGTATCGAATCCGCGTCGCCATCGACGAGACGGCCGAGCAGGACGCTATTGACCTCCTTGGGCTCATTCTCGCGCTCGGGATTCCCATCGCGGGGGCGCTGTCGCTTCTCGGCGGCTACATCCTCGCCGGCCGACTCCTCAAGCCGGTGGGTGAGATGGCCGCGAAGGCCCGCGAGATCACGGCGGATCGCCTTTCGGATCGGCTCCCCGTCGAGAATCCCGAAGACGAGTTCGGTCGACTGGCGAGCGTCTTCAATGAGACGCTGGCCCGCGTACAGGCGTCCTTCGACCAGCTTCGGCGCTTCACGTCCGATGCCTCGCACGAGCTGCGGACGCCGCTCACGGCCATCCGGAGCGTCGGGGAGGTCGCGCTCCAGAAACCGCAGAATGCCGAAGCCTATCGGGACGTCATCGGCTCCATGCTCGAGGAGGTGGATCGTCTGGCGCGGCTGGTGGAGAGTCTCCTTGTCCTGACGCGGGCGGACGCGGGTGTGATCAAGCCCGCCAAGGAAAATGTAAGCCTCAACGCGCTCACCCAAGCTGCCGTCGATTGCGTTCGCGTCCTGGCCGAAGAAAAGGAGCAAAGACTCTCCTTCAGGGCGGACGGCGAATTTACGGTCAAGGCAGACCCCGCGCTCCTGCGGCAGTCCGTCATGAACCTGCTCGACAACGCGATCAAGTACACGCCGGAGCGCGGCGCCATCGACGTAGCGGTGCGGCGGGGAACCAGCGGCGACGCCTGGATCGAGGTCCGGGATACCGGCATCGGCATTCCCGAGGCGCACAGGGCCAGGCTCTTCGAGCGTTTTTACCGGGTCGACGCGGCGCGGGCGAAGGAGACGGGCGGCGTCGGTCTGGGGTTGGCGATCGCTCGATGGGCTGCGGAGATCCACGGCGGTCGCATCGAGGTCGAGTCCGAGGAGGGGAAGGGAAGCCTCTTCCGCATCGTGTTGCCCATCTCCTCCGAGCGGGGGCATTCGATGGAGCCACGTGAGCAAGCGGCCCGGCCGCCGATGGGGGCCGATTGAATGACGTCGGTCGGTCGGTCGGGATTTAGGCTGGGCGCGAACGCCGGATCGGTGCCCCGTCCGGGACTATAGGCAAACCGGGGTGAAGGTGGCCGACCCCTTCGCTTGATCGGCGCTCGGTGGAATCCCTCCGTGGATCAGCCCACGACCTGGGGGCCCGCAGGGTCGGCCGGCGCCGCCTTGGGTCGAAACGCCGCCGCCACGGTCGCGTTGAGCATGAAGATCAGCAGAAGGATGGGGTAGATCAGGCCGGCCCCGATTCCGATCAGGCCGCCCATCGCCGCGGCCTTGGCGACGACCGAGTCCTCGCCCGCCCGCTCAAGCAGAGGCTGAACCAGGTACACGTAGTTCACCACGCCCCCCACGATGCCCATGACCAAGGCGTAGATCGAATAGCCGATCGAAAGCATCCTCGCCCACGATTTCACGTTGAGCAGCCCGATCCCCGAGATGATCAGGACGATCGACACCGCGAAACCCAGGTACAAGGACACTTCCATGAAGGTGCGAAGGACCGGCTCCTTTTGGACGATTTCGAAAACCGGATTGGCTTGCGCGGCTTTGGAGGTCATGCTCGCAAGGCTGACGAACATTCCGAGAATCCCAAAGCCCCCGAAAACGATGTTCAGGACTCCAAAGACCGTGACCGAGGTCGGGCGTTTCATCGCTGACCGTATTCTACCAACCGGGCCCGCGACACGCGCGCTTGTCACGCGCGATGGCCACGGCTACGATACCCGCAACATGCCGCGACTGAGATCGGCGGCCGCGGCGATCGGACTCGCGATTCTGGCGCCCGCGCGGGATTGGGACCCGCCCTCCCGTCCGGCGGCCGCGGACCCGCCAACCTCGCGCGCACTCCACCTGCTTCCCCGCCCCCGGCACGTCGATCCCGGCCGCGGCCGATTCGGCGTCGACGCCGCGTTTTCGGTCGCGCTCA